>Ga0070751_1000030_pt1 | contig 165717 bp, 153 predicted proteins | sample VirMetDEL_Aug_28_FD_78514 | JGI IMG/M metagenome (GOLD analysis project Ga0070751, IMG submission 78514) | Aqueous microbial communities from the Delaware River and Bay under freshwater to marine salinity gradient to study organic matter... | ecosystem: Environmental > Aquatic > Marine >...
AGGCACGGACATTGTCGCCATTGTGCCGGACTATGCCGCCGAGGCACTGACCGCCGCAGGGGGGTTGCGCGCGGAAGAACCGCCGTTGCCGGTGCGTTCGTTCGAGCTGCATATGGCTTGGCGTGGGTCGCAGGACAATGATCCGGGGGAGCGGTGGTTGCGGTCGCGGATACAGATGTTTTTTGGGGACCCCGATAGCTTGTAATGGAGTTCCAGTGAATTCCATAAAACAGTTTTATAACAATAGGTTATTGGTAATTTCAGTCCATTACCGCCTGTCTAAATCCAATGGATTCCACGACTCATGGGGGCATAATTGGGGGCAAATTTCGGTTCCTTAAAAAGGATGCCCCCACCGATGCCCCCAGCTAATGCGGTCGTTTTCAAACGAAAACTCAGCGATGCCTTGATCCGCTCGCTGACCGAACCCGGCAAGCACGCCGACGGCGAAGTCCCTGGTCTCTACTTGGAGGTGAGGGCGTCGAGCAGGGTCGGCAAATCCCCTTCCAAGGTTTGGCGATTGAAGTATCGGCTGCATGGTAAGGAAAACCGCTTCTCCATCGGCGCTTACCCCGACATTGGTCTCAAGGAGGCGCGCGACATTGCCCGTGGCGCACGCCGCGACGTGGCTAACCACACTGCACCGCTCAAGGCCAAGACCGCCAAGATCGAAGCACACCTGCTCAACGAGGTGCGCACCTTCGAATACGTAGCCAAGCAATGGTTGGCATTCAAGTCTGCCGAACTGGTAACCAAATCCATCTCGGGGTTTAACGGAGCGCTGAACAACCACATCTTGCCCGCGATTGGTAAAAAAACGGTCAGCGAGATCAAACTGGAGCACATCACCACAGTCATTACGGAGTTGCGACGTCAGCGCACCATGGCCATGGCCCGGCGCGTGCGTACCATCATCCGTGCCGTTCTGGGTTTTGCCGAGGGGCGCGGATGGGTGGAACGCAATGTGGCGCTCAGCAACATTGAGGAGTTGAAGATCCGCCATGTCGTGACCAGCAACCCAGCGATCGAAAGGCCAGCCGACCTAGGCAAGTTTCTCCTGCGTCTGGATGACTGCAACGACGGCAGCGTTGCCGCCGCAATGCGTCTGCTGGTCATGTTGCCGGTCCGCCCAGGCGAACTGGTGCGGATGCGCTGGGAAGATGTCGACTTGGTGGGCGCAGATTGGCGTTATGTGGTGAGCAAGACCAAGCATCTGGATAAGAGCAAGCACATCGTGCCGTTGCCTGAGCAAGCCTTGGTTCAGTTACGTGAGCTACATAAAACCCGCGTGGTGGATGAAGAAGGCAAAGGCTGGGTGTTCGTCTCGCCGGTCTATCCGGGACGCCCCATAAACCCGACCTCCATGCTCAAGTCCTTTCAGCGTATCTGGCCGGAGTACAACATTACTGCCCACGGCTTTCGCGCCACCTTCCGGACCATAGCCCACGAGCATTTGGGTATAGATCCTATCGTGCTTGAACTGTCTTTATCCCACCGAATGCCGGGTGCGCTCGGGGCTGTGTATGCACGGGCTCAATTGCTGGCGCAACGCCGAGAGGCTTCCCAACAATGGGCGAACTACCTAGATCAGTTGCGTCAAAACGCGGCGCGAATAACCACAGATTGACGATACAGCGAATACAAATCAGGAGATTGGAGCGGGAAACGAGACTCGCATCTGGCGTCCGACCCATTGAAATCTAAGGGGTTTATTTTCTTGCCGAAGCAGGAAAAGACTCAATTCTGGACTTGTTTTTGGGGTGTATCAAGGGCCAAGACGCAGGTGATTCGGCGAACGACCACCACGTCCCAGCTCTGAGCCAGTTGCCTGACATTAGTGGCGACTGAATAGTCCTAGCGTGGAGATTTTTCAAAACACAGTGCCAGACTACTTATGTCCACATCCGAAAGCTTGCCTGCCAGGAATCGTACTTTTAGCCACGACCTCAGGTAGGCATAACGCGCCTGGGCCAGATTGCGGAGCGCATCGTAGTATCGCTGCTCGTCATCCAGAATATCGGAATTGACACGCTCCCCGCCCGCCACGCTTTTTTTTCATTGCCACGGTCAATTCCTGAGCCGAATTTACGGCAAGCTGAAAAGCTCGCATTTTGGAAAAGCTGCCGCTGTGACTCACCGGACGTTGTGGATCAATCAATAGCCATTGATTACAAATGCAGGCACGATCTGTACTTCAACGCTCGTGCCCGCATATTTGATTCAGATCAATTGAGATAGCTTCAACGCGACGCCCATGTCGCCGTTCACCTTCAACTGCCCCTTCATAAAAGCCATCGTTGCTCCCTGCCGACCGGACAGGAGATCAAGGAAGGTGTCTTTTGAGCACAATAACTGACAGGTCCCCTTCTCGTCCGAATCCCAGGAGACGTCCTGCGTATCTGTCGTACTCGTTATTACGATCGCAGAACCGTCGTTGAACTCAACGCGCGCAACAGCCCCCAGGACACCTTTTGTCAGAACCTTTTTCAGCCCTTCGGTAATGATTTGATCGCTCATAGCAGACTCCATGACATTGAAATGTTAACGGATTTACGTGGGCAAATTGCGGAAAACCAAGCCTTCATACCGCACAAGAGGACTGCTTGACCAACCATAACCTGCTGTAAGTCAGATTATAGCGTTCAGACAAGGCTCGCAAGTCAGTCAGTAAGGTAGGGATCAATTCGACGATTTGACCGCACTGAAAGCGAATGAGCGCTCATCATGCGGTTGAAACGGGTACGAAGAAACGCACGCAACGCGGGGGAAAGAGTCTCGATGACCGCTCGACTCGTGTACGAATCCAGAGACCGCTCGTCCATTTCACGCAGACAGAGCACGACTGCGTGCCCCACCTGGCGAGCCAACTCAACAATGAACGACCAGTACGCCGGGTGGGCTATGCATTCTAAACAGTGCGCCGTGAACGAGTGTCAGGATACCTAGATATCAAACTACAACACGCCCCCTTAGACCGCTATTTAGCTCCGAGGACAGCCTTGGGATTAATTAAGCGCATCGTTTCAGGAAGAACATTTCGTAAGTAACCAATGATAGCCTTCATTGTCTCTTCGAATGTTTCATCATCGATATAACCACGAGCAGAATATGCTCCCGACCAAAAAGCATCGAGAATCTCTCCCGCGTACATAAAGTTTTTTTCTAGACCAGGAATATCCGGAACCATAAAGACGCGCTTCAGGTTAACCAATGCAGCCTGCCCCAAGGTATTACTACCCTGCATATTCGCCACGCGACTTTTCCTATGTAAAGCTGGCCCCAACAAAATCTCGCACATCGGGCGATTCGAATTAAAATGTACTCGAGCTGCATCCAGACTAATACGTGTCCACTCTTGCCAAGTGCTGACCTGTTGATCGACGAGCGTTGTTTGCGCAGCGATTATCTGCCCCGTTATAATATCATTATAAACCCTGTTCAACTCAACATGAACCGCCGCCACCGTATTAAACAAGTAGTGCACAGAGGCAGGACTAATCCCAGCCTCCTTGGCAATATCATATAAACTAATATCTTCAATATTGGCGGCATTCAACAATCTTTGGGTAGCATCGAGAATCGATTGGTATCGACGCCGACTTCGCTCCTGAGTTGGAACTCGGGGAGTCCGCAGCACCTCCGCAGTTCGCCCCTTTCGATGTGACGCCTTAGCGCGAACTACCGGCACATCACCATCATCACCGCCACCTGAATAATTTTCGTCCACTTTACTTACCTAATTTGAATTTCTGAACTTTTTCCTGCTTTATTTTAACCGGAGCTAGAGCTTAGTAAGCTACTTTATAAAGATACCACGACACTTGAATTTATGCGGCAAAAGGTCGCGCGCGCACCAGTTTAATCAGAATAGCATTACCCCTCGCATGCGCGCCGAGCTGCTCGCTGGCCGCTTCGAACGCCGGCCTCCATGTGAACGCCATCATAATCATTTCCCGCAAAGGAGATGCCCTCAAGCGTCTGGGCATGCCTCTTGAACTCAAGAATTTTGCGATAAGCACCAGGGACGTATCTCGCGATCCCCCACGAGTGCCTTATCACCCGGGCCTCATCCACCCACCCAGATATTCCAGGAAAAAATGCTTCCATATCCCGCAAAGCCTGGGAAACAACAGCGTCATCCGTTTGAAAAAAAAGGTTGGTTGAGCTCGGATAACTCGACCACGCTGAAATGATCGCCTTACCACTAGGTACCATGTAGGGCGCTTTCCTACTGTGATTAATCGCCATATTGAATACCACATCCCGATAGGGATGCCCCATGTATACATAAGCTTCGGACGAAACCGGTCTATCCAGAAAAAAATAAACCAATACAAATGGAGCACTGGGACATTCATACAGAAATTCTTTTGCAACACTTAGTTCATCGGGAAGAATTTTGGCTGCCGCCTCAATTGGGCATGCAACAATTACATGATCACACTTGAGTATTCTCCCGTCCTCAAGAAGAACCCCGTCGATACGCGCTCCCGCTGTCAAAATTTGCGCGGCCGAATTAGAATATTGAACCGACATCGATGATGCCAAGCGCTCAGCTAGCGTTACAATTCCCGTACGAAGCCCAAAAACCTTTGTCGAAAGCGCGAGCCTCATTGAATTAATAGCATGGTAAAGGCTGGTATCAGAGAGAGTTGTATTTGTCATTGCATGCATCATTGGTCGAAGCAGAAAATCGTGAAAATCATCACCCGCCCAAGAAAATGCGTCCTCCGCAGAAACATCATCATATGAGGGAATATCTCGAGAAATCTCGAATTGAGGAAATCGCTTTGCAAAAGCAATATAACGAGCAGCAAACCAGGAAAAGTCCCGGACACCACGCGCATTCATCAACTTTATCACGCCTAAATCCCTATCCGGGATACGGAGTGATCCGCTTCGATCAAGAAATGAAACCTTGCCTTGCAAAGGCATAAGCTCGCTCTGTAAACCCACTTGATTTATTAGACTGAGCATCTCTGTGTAGTTCGAATGAATTCCCTGTGCACCGACCTCCACTGAATCCCCGTGACGTGTTAAGCGCCGGATCCGTCCACCAGGTCGCTCAGATGCCTCGAGGACAGTCACCTTTCGACCACGCTTGCTCAAAGCAGCCGCAGATGCCAACCCAGTGATCCCAGCTCCAATCACAATAATGTGTCCGTCTTTCATGCTTCATCGCCCCTTCATCGCAAAGCTCCCACCTCGCTGATCCGCGATGCTACCACTATAAGTTGACTAACATCAGGTTTTATATGAAGCTGATGCAAGCGCCCACGATGGGCACATCTGCGCGAGCAACCGCCAAATAAGAGTTTCAAGACAGGGGTAGGGGTGAGATGAAAAACGACGAGACCGAATACCAAAAATCGTGGTTCACGACAAAGACAGGGCTGAAGCTTTTCTACCGAGACTACACCTCAAAGGGCTCTGAAATTCCGGTGATCTGCCTACACGGATTCATGCGCAACTCTCGTGACTTTGAGGATCTCGCCCCTCACCTGTCGACAGGCAGGCGCGTCATCGCGCCTGACCTGCGTGGGCGCGGGCGATCCGACCGTGCCACCGACGCCGAGGGATATCACTTTGATCTTCTAATCCAAGATACGTGGGAGCTCTTGGATCATTTGGAGATCAAGCGCGTCGTGATCATCGGTACAACACTGGGCGGCCTAATGGCCATTGAAATGGCAGGGCAAAACCCCGAGCGCGTTGCGGGAATCGTGGTTAACGATATTGGAGCAGAAGTCCCCTTGGCAGCGCTCAAACGAATGGCCAGCCATGCAGAAAATGCAGACTACTCATTCGATGAAGCTGTCGCGAGAGTAAAAGAGCACAACGAGGCTATTTACCCCGGGCTGGAACAGAGTGAGTGGAGTCGCTTGATGCTGCGCGCTTACCACGAGACCACTACTGGCCGTTACGAGCGAGATTTTGACCTGCTTACGATGCGCGAATCTGCGCGCATGCAAGCAAAACGACCGGAATTTTGGCTGGAGTTTGCCAAAGCGAGCGCAGTACCGGCTGCGCTAATAAGAGGAGAGCTATCGGATCTGCTTACCGCCGATATCGCTACACGCATGCTGGCCGTGAATGCTTCTGCGACGCTTACCAGCGTGTCAGACCGAGGACATCCTCCCTTGCTGGATGAGCCGCAGTCGCTGACGGCGATCACTGATCTTTTACAGCGCGCATCAAAAAAGGTTTGAGGGAATGCGAGCCAATTCTAGAAATGAGGTTGCACGTATGACCCCAGCCGAAATACAGGCATGCCAATGGGATGCAATCATCGTTGGTACTGGTATTGGGGGTGCCACTCTCGGTTATAGCCTCGCGCAATCCGGAATGAAAGTGCTCTTCTGCGAAAAAGGAATGGATCATCTGAGCACCTCAACTGCCCTTACGGGCGATTGGACAGAAACCTTGTTTGAACGCGAATGCGAGGGTGACTCCTATGCGAATTATCTCAAACGTAGCGGACGGTTATCGGACCCAATATTTGAGCTGAGCGGAATAACAAGCAGAGCCGTCCTCCCCATTTTGGGTGAGGGTACTGGAGGGTCCAGCACGCTCTACGGCATGGTCATGGAGCGTTTTTTCCCTTCCGATTTCGAGCCCGCCAAATACGCTAAAGCAGCGACACAAGCCCAGATTCCGGAACGGTGGCCAATCACAATGGAAGAACTGGAGCCCTATTATTCCGAGGCAGAAGCGCTTTACCGTGTAAAAGCGACTCGTGATCCCTTACGTCCTGATACAGAGTGCCGGTCGATCCTCTCACCACCCTCTTACAGTCCTGCAAACTCAGAGCTATTCGAGTACCTGAGCGCCCAAGGATGCAACCCCTACCATGTGCCAATGGCGTGCGACTACAAACCAGGCTGTCGAGAGTGTATTGGCTTTATCTGCGAGAAACGCTGCAAGGGGGACAGCGTAAATATTTGCCTGGAACCGGCATTGCGTGAACATGGAGCGGTCCTTGCCGATAACTGCGACGTCCTCAAGCTAACCACTGAAAATACATGCGTCACGACTTTGCACTGTCGGTGGAATGGCGCCGATGTCACGTTGCGTGGCAATACGATAATACTCGCAGCCGGCGCCATTGGTACGCCAGCATTACTATTGCGTTCAGCCTCCAAGGCATGGCCGCATGGACTCGCGAACGGATCGGATCAGGTCGGACGGAACCTGATGCGTCACCTGTTTGACTATTACGTTGTCAAACCGCGAAAGTCCCCACATGAGAGTGATTTAGTCAAACAACTGGCCTGGAACGACCTCTACATCAGCGACGGCGTAAAATTGGGTACGGTGCAATCCAATGGCAATCTTCCTCCCCCACGCATCATTGCGCGTTCAATGAAGGAAGACATCTCTCGCCATTCATCAGTGCTCGGATTTATCGCATCCAAGTTTTTGCCGGTTATTGAGCAAGCTGTAAAAGCCTCGCTTAAAAAAACGATCGTTTTCGCATCGATCATGGAAGATTACCCATACCCGGATAACCGACTCACGCTTGGAACTGATGGCAAGGTCGTCATTAACTATTCGATCCATGAGAACGACAAAGAACGCCTAGAACTATTTCGAGATAAAATAAAGAAGCTTTTAAAAAAGTACCACCCAAAATTAAATCAAGCGGCACAAAAAAATAGCCTCCTGGGCCATGTCTGCGGTACTTGTCGTTTTGGTGAATCACCTAAAGACAGTGTCCTAGACCGCTACAACAAGGCGCATGAGCTTGATAATCTCTACGTCGTAGATAGTTCATTCTTCCCGACAAGCTCCGGCACAAACCCCTCACTCACAATTGCAGCCAACGCACTTCGGGTAGCGGAACACATCCTCAAAAAACATACAAACCCAACACCTTGCCCCACCACACTCTACAAATAAAATATATGGAGCCTCTATGAAAACCAAGATAAATAAAATTGATCAACTGGGATTCATTGTTGACAATATCGAAGAAGCCGCCATGCACTGGGTTAACACTTGCGGAGTCGGACCATTCTTCATTCATCAAAATGTTGAATACGAAAAATTCACTTATATGAATGAAGACACACCCGTACAATTGACACTGGCGTTCTCCTACATAGGTTCCATAATGTTGGAGTTAATCTATCAACACAACGATGCGCCGTCAGTCTACACAGCCCTCAAGCACCGCAGTGGCAATGGTCTCATTCATGTGGCAAGTTTTTGTGATGACCTTGAAATCATAACTAACTCTCTAACGCCAGAGGATATCATTCAATATAGTTCGACACCCGACGGAGTAGAAACCATTTATTTGAACACCGAACATCACAATGGCGGGCTCGTTGAGTTTATAAAAATGCCCGAAATATACAAACCAATCACTGAGCTCTTCCAAAAAACGGTAGCCAATTGGAACGGCGAACGACCTTTGCGCTACATCGATCCGACAAATCCTTTTGCCGTATTAGATCTCTGAGATTACTCAGCCTAATATAGCGTTTTCATCATTCTATCAAAGAGATGCTTACCATGTTACATAGGAGTCGTTCGCATTGGTTTGAATCAGCCCTGCTATACCCACCCAACGAACCGTTGAAGCAATCGGTTGAGGTCGATGTATGCGTCATCGGTGGCGGTATCACAGGGCTATCGACGGCCTACCACGTTCGTAAGATTGATTCGAACGCTTCTGTGGCGCTGCTCGAGGGAGAGGTCATAGGGTTCGGTGCAAGCGGTAGGAATGCTGGCCAGCTTATCATTGCGTTTGGGGAGGGCGATTTCCGGGCGCAACTAAAGCGTTACGGCGAGAAACGATTAGCCCAAGCGTATCACTATGTCCATGAAGGCTTGCAGATGATTGAGGATCTCATCCTAGAGCACGATATACACTGCGATTATGAACAAACCGGCTATTACGAAATGGGATTAAAATCGAATGGCGATGGTGCAGTAAATGACTACATAAAATTCTGCAAATCGATAGGGCAAGCAAGCTACCTAGAAAGCATCTCCGCCGAACAAGTAGCACTAGAATTCAACAGTCCATACTTCGGCAATGCATGCTTCGATTCGCGGGGAGGTCAACTTAACCCCTTGAAACTGCTTCACGGACTAAAGAACGCTACAGAACAGCTTGGTGCAAAAATTTATGAACATAGCCCAGCAGTTAGTATTGAGCGAGACTTAAACGGGATTACCGTTCGCACAGGCAGCGGAACCGTTCGTTGCGCAAAATTAGTTCTTGCCACAAATGCGTATTCACATTTGATTCATGGTTTGCAAGATCTGGGCACAACCCGCATGCAATCCCCTGTATTTGTCTACGCCAATATTACCGAGCGGCTTACCGCCGAGCAATGGCGCGAACTGAAATGGCCTCGACGATGTGGGGTCAATATGATGTCGAAGCTATTCTATTCTTTTGCCCCAACATCTGACGGCAGGCTTTTGTATGTCGGTAATTACTATGCGGCGGTGCCAAGCGGAAACGAAATGGCCCTGGATATTAGCAAGGGTTTTATGTTGGATGGGCCACAGCACCTCCAGTCGTTCTTCCCAGCACTAGCAGGAGTGCGGACTGAGCAGAGCTGGGGGGGCCCAATCTCAACAACAAGGGATTACATTCCGCACGTCGGGTTGCTTGAGGACGCGCGAATTGGTTATGCCAATGGCTGCTGGGGGCATGGTCTTCCCATTGGTGCGCATAACGGGCGAACACTTGCAGAACTCATGCTTGAAGGATCCACTGATAGTACATTGTCTTGGTTGGTTACCCGAGACAAACTAAAATGGCCGAATCGCTTTATCACATCGACCGTCGTAAAGGGATTGTCGGCGGTGATGCGCCACGACATACGCAAAGCGGGTCAAAAAATGAATCCAAAGTTTACTTTCACTAACTGAAAATAATTCACTAGACACTCCACTTAGATTTAGATCACGCATTTTAAGCCAAGATTGAGGATTCTCTATGGCCGCACACACGTGAAGTAAAATCTCTCCACAATAGATCAACAAAGCTTCAGCACACTCACCAATCAACATCTCTTAATATAATAGGAGCACTCCGATGCAGTCCGAAATTGACAGAAATACAGCATCCGTTACGCCTCTCTCAGTTCTAGTAGTTGGTGGCTATGGCGTAGTAGGTACGCAGGCATGTAATTTACTGTCCCAACGCCACCCCAGACTAAAAATATGGGTCGGTGGTAGATCACTGGTAAAAGCAGAACGGATTGCTCAAGGTATAAAAAATGCAAGCGCTATATTAATAGATGTCGACAATAGCGACCCATTAGCGTCGCTAGCCACGATGCCGGATGCAATCGTAGTAGCCGTCAATGACACCAATGACCGACTGTTACTTTCCGCAGTAAAGCGCGGCGTAGCGATAGTTGATATTGCTCGATGGCTAGAGCGGATTCACGATGCGCAAGAGGTCTTGGCAGGCCAGCCCCTCCGGGCACCGGTGGTGTTATCTTCGGGATGGATGGCTGGAGTTGCCTCAGTGACCGCGGCAGCATTCAGACGTCTCCCACAACCCGCTCAACAGATAGATATCGACATTCTATTTGCAACGGGTGACAGGGCCGGACCCGACTCCGTGGTTGGCTTTATTGATGCACATCACCCGTTTACAATCTGGAGCAACGGCGAGCGGCGCTTGGTGCAAGCCATGTCCGACGGTCGACCGGTACAGTTCAGCAATAACCAGTCGGCGAACTGTCGTCGCGTTGACAGCCCAGACCAAATGACCCTCGTCCGAACAGGAAATGCACTGGGTGTATCCACACGCATGGCCTTTGATAATTCGCTGATGACGTTCATTTTCGCCAAGGTCGTTCGCTCAGGGCTATGGGCTCGACTATCGAGAAACACTCGAATCAAGATGCTGTACAACCCGGGGAGCGGCGCTTCCCATGAGTTCGTTATAACCATAAAAGAAGAAGATACCCAGCGTATTCTAGTAAAGCATAAGCTAGGGCAGACTCACCTGACGGCCATAGGCACAGTAACTCAGGTTGAGCGACTCCTGGGGCTCAACGGTCGATCTCGCCCTCCCACCGGCATCAGCTATCCAGAACAAGCTGATGACATTCATGCCTACATTGATGCTCTACGCTCCATGGGAGTGGAAATCAAGGAAGTCTGAACTCGACACTGTTAAGATAAAAAATCATGAGAGCATGGGTGGGATCGTTGACCTTCTGCTCTTGTGAGTTTGTGTTGAGCTACAAAAAATGCAATTGTGACCCTCCTGCGATGCGTTATGCGCTCGCAAATCACACCCGGAAGCGTCCTACCAACTGAGCCAAACCATTGGAAAGCCGCGACAGATGTTGACTTGCCTGAGCGCTTTGCTCCGATGTTTTAGCCGCATCAATTGAAAGATCACGAATATCGGTAATATTACGGACGATTTCCTCAGTAACACAACTCTGCTGCTCACAGGCAGTAGCGATTTGTGCGGCCATATTACTTATTCGTCGCACCGAGTCGCCAGTATAGGATAACGCCTCTTCGACTCCTGCTGCACGTACTACACTGTCGCGGGCCTTCAGACTTCCAGAACGTGTCGCCTCCACCGCGTTTTGAACGCTAGCTTGAAGACGATCGATCATCTTTTGAATATCTTTGGTCGAGTCCTGGGTTCGTGCTGCCAGAGCACGTACCTCGTCTGCCACTACGGCAAAGCCACGCCCCTGATCCCCCGCACGCGCAGCTTCAATCGCCGCGTTTAGCGCTAACAAATTGGTTTGTTCGGCAATGCTCTTGATCACCTCCAGCACCGAACCAATGCTAGCGGTCTCTTGCTCCAAAGCCTGGATAGTATTGGAAGCATTCTCCACCTCTTGTGCCAACCGACGAATAGCATCGATGGTTGCACCCACGACCTCACCACCTTCGCGCGTCCGAATCTCGGCTTGATGTGCCGCCTCAGAGGCGCTTTGCGCATTACGTGCAACTTGAAACACAACCTCACTCATCTCAGCCACCGCAGTGCTTACCTGGTTGACCGCCATGTGCTCGCTACTAATCAAGTGGTCATTAGCCATCGTCATATCCGCCATGCAGCGAGCGGAGTCAGCCACCTCACCGGTAACCTGAGTGACCTCTCGAATTAGCAGTTGCAGCTTGTCGAGGAAACGGTTGAACGCTCGCCCCAGCTTACCCAGTTCATCCTGCGACAAGGCAACCAAGCGTATACGCAGGTCTCCATCACCATCGGCAATCTGCTCAATACGCTCCAACAGATTCTGCAGCGATCGTGTAACCAGCATCGGAAAGCCAATCACCAATACCAAGCAAACAATCAGACCGATGGAAATTACCAGCCCTTGTTGCCAAATATGGACTTCACCCAGCGCAATGGCCCGTCGACCTTCGAGTTTGGCTGCTTTGTCCTCTAATTTGCCGAGTTTATCTATCACCTCACGCATTTTATAAAACTGACGTTCACTGTCTCCCGCATTAATGGAGCTGGCCATTGCTGGGTCACGGCTCGACAACTGGGCAACTTCGCGCGAGGTTTCTCGCCAAAGTGAGAAGGCTTGCTCAAACTGTGCCAGCAGTTGTTTAGATTCGCCCTCAGGGTTCATGGCCGCATACTTTTGAACTCGTTCGTAGGCCAGTTGCAAACTTTGCTCATGAGCAGCTTTTAGCGAAGGTGAAAGTTCTCCACCCGCATCATCCACGAGATTACGCTCAGCGACAAAGGCTCGATAAAGATCCTGATCGGCGTTCAGAAGCAGGCTAACAGCGGGTAGATAACGGTTAGTTAGTTGTCTGCTGGAATCCGCTACCTGAGTTATGCTCTGCATGCCCATACCGCCTACAATCACCAGCAATAAAGCTAGCAATATAAACGGCAAGGCGATTTTCCAACGAAACCCTAAATCAGCAAAAAAACGTATCACGGCTCCGCTCCTGGCGCTTGATGCGTGCAACAAGCATATCGGTTCGAGAAGGTTACGAGATGTGAAGAGTCGTAGGAGACCCTTCACTACCATGACCCGCTAAGATCAAATCATTGCTTCGATCAATCTCGGCCCTCGTTGCTTCATTGCAGATTCATACTGAGCAGCAAATTGCTCGCAAGTCGTCGCGCGACTCGCTTCGACTCCTAGGCCTTCAGCTATCTTCACCCAGTTCATTTCCGGATTATGCAAATCCAGCATCGATAACGCCTTGTCCCCCGCCCCGATTACCCCTACACGCTGCAGTTCAACATTAAGGATTGCATAGGAACGATTAGCGTAGATGACTACCGTTATATCGAGGTTTTCCCGTGCCATTGTCCAAAGCGCTTGTACTGTATAGGCCGCCCCGCCATCACCATGGGGACAAATAACTTTACGGTCTGGTGCTGCGAGCGCTGCACCAACCGCCACGGGCAAGCCCTGCCCAATAGATCCACCTGTAAGTGGCAAGTGCGTATGCGGACGCGCGCGTCCGAACATCGTTAACAGCGCCATCCCGGACGTCGCAGACTCATCCGCAATGATTGCGTTCTCAGGGGTCAGCTCCGCCATTATCTGAGCCACGCTTATCGCACTTAGAAGCCCGTTAGGCATACCAGGTAATGCTAGAGGGACTCGCTCAACTAAGTGGATCGGCGCGCCCAAAGCATCTGCTAAAGAATTCAGAGCCTCGACGCTATCCTCATGGGGATGAGCTAGATAGCTAAATAAACAGCCTTCCGGGGCACACCAACTAGGCTTTCCAGGGTAGGCAAAAAAAGAAACTGGAGGCTTGGCCCCTACAAGAATGACTTGTTCAATGTCGCTTAAAAAGTCAGTGATCTGCTCAGAAAAATAAGGGATACGCTGTACCGGGACGCGCCCTGCACCTAATTCAATGTGCGGAGCGAAAGTATCACACAACAAGCGAGCCCCCGTTTTTGCCTGAACCCGACCGGCGGCCTCCAACCCCAAGCCATATAGAGCCACACCTCGCAATAAAATCGCAGTCTTTTTACCGTTCCCTAACAAGTTGGCCACATCTTCAACAGCCTTCGCACTGACGGCCGCCGGCCCAATATCTGCCAACATATCAGACGGTCGCTCAGCATCGTTCCAAGCGGTATCTGCCGGTAAAATCAACGTTGCCACCCCCCCGGGCGCGGATCTCGCTGCTTGTACTGCTCTGGCAGCATCACTCGCAACAACTCGAGCACTCGTGGACTGATGTATCCAAGATGAAACTGGTCGAGCAAAGCCGACGATGTCGGAAGTTAATAACGCATCGTACTGAAGGTGATAAGTCGCGTGATCCCCCACCACGTTGACGATCGGCGTGTTCGCCCGCCGTGCGTTATGCAGGTTAGCGAGTCCATTGGCAAGGCCGGGGCCCAAATGCAATAACGTTGCTGCAGGCTTACAAGCGATTCTCCCATAGCCATCTGCGGCACCGGTGGCCACGCCCTCAAACAAACAAAGGACAGCACGCATCTCTGGCACCGAGTCGAGAGCTGCCACGAAATGCATTTCCGAGGTACCCGGATTAGCAAAACATATTTCAATACCACAATTGACCAATGTTTTGACCAGTGACTGCGCACCATTGAGCGAGTTTTTCATAAAGCCCCTTTAACTCTTAAAACTAAAATAAAGAAAAGAAAGTTTCCTACCCTAAATGTAAATAACTTTAGGATGAATAACCGTATTCTGTAATCTTGTAGAAGCGCTTAGTTTTGTTAGCAAGCCCCTTATTAGCCCCACCAAGCATGTATCAGCCACACACCCGCCCATGCACCTAGCCCAACAGCAATGAACATCGTGCAGCAAACCCAGTCTCCAATACCTCCTTGAAAATCCTCCTTTTCTCTATCTGGCCTTGAGTCAATTGCTGTTTTAATTTTTCTTGTATTTGAATTAAACATATTGATCTCCTCCCACATTAACTCGTACCCACTGCCGACCGATCAGTGGCACGATTAGTTAGCGCCAACCAACCCTATTGGCGAGAATAAAATTGGACCTGCAGCGCTGCCGACAATCGACGTGAGAGGTAGCCTGTCAGCTCGCGTAGACATATTGAACGTCTCGCCACCGTCATAACTACTCAGCACCAGCCCCCCGGAAGCGGCAACCCAAATACTTCCATCATCAAACTGAGTAATACCGTTTAACGACTCTTGGCCCTCCACTTTTACACGGCGCCATTGCAGCCCGTTTTTTGTGCTTAAATAGAGATGTCCGCCAATGCCCCCCGCCACAAATCCGCCTTCTCGTAGTGGAATGACATTCCACAGCGAACCATTCTGCGCAGTGGAGTGCTGTTCCCAGTGTTTGCCGTTATCCATCGAGACCAGAATTAAGCCACGCTCTCCGACTATAACAAGCGGACCTCCTCGAACACCTGCAATACCGTTGAGGTGCATATCCATGCTCTCAGCGTCATCACCAGCTGGGTGGATTACGGACCATGTTTTTCCATAATCCTGTGTTTCGATTGCCATGCCAAATTGACCAACAGCAATTCCATGCGAAGGGTTCTCAAACCAGACACCAAGTAAGGGAATCCGTGCCGCATCATCTCGCCGAAGCAATCTCCAATGCTCCCCTCCGTCATCGGTCGACAGGACCACCCCATCGTGCCCAACCGCCCAGCCATGCTCTGTATCCAAGAACTGGACATCAGTCAGCGTGGATTGAACCGGCACCTCGCCAGCCTGTCGAAATGACTTGCCATCATCACTGAGCAACACCACGCCATAGTCACCCACGGCAACAATCCTGGACGCATCGCCACCACCGGCGTGAGTGGCCGATACAATATTGGCAGACACGGCCTTAGCTGCTTGCAAGGCCGGCCGATCAGCGGGAATACGTAACGGCTTGTCTAGGGCGCTCGCCTGAACCTGCAGAGACGAGCCTGCACAACTTAAAGCGATAAACAAAACAACCAAATGGAACTCAGTTCGAAATCGGAAAATTTGCATAATCAGTACTCAATGAGCCGCTATACCCAACGCACGGACAGGTCTACGTCTTGGAATCCACTTATCCAGCATCACAGCCACAGCAGGAAGCAGCGTCATGGCCATGACCATATTAATCATGAACATAAATGCCAGGAGCTTGCCCATGTCTGCTTGAAATTTAAGCTGAGAAAATGACCACGTCGCGACCCCAATAGACAAAGTTATTGCTGTAAAAATCGTAGCAACGCCCGTTTCCAGTAGTGCATGCTTTGCGGCCTGAGTAGTTGTCATGCCTTTGGATAGGTGTAATTGAAGACGGTTATATATGTAGAAGGCGTAGTCGACTCCTACTCCCACAGCCAAAACCATTACCGGCAAAGTTGCAACTGTCAGACCTATATCCAGATCCTTCATGAACCAGTAGCCCACCCATGTAGCAACCGTCAGAGGTACACAGCAGACCAACATGGCACGCCAATCGCGGTAGGTCAGAAAAACCAACAAAAGAATAGTTCCATACACATATAGGAGCATCGGAGTTTCACTCTTCTCCACGACCTCGTTTATGGCCGCTTGCACACCGGCGTTTCCACTAGCTAAACGTATCTCAACACCCGCAACTATGTTATTCGTGCGAAATGCTTTGACCCGCTCAACAACCTCCTGAATTGTCGTCGCTTTATGATCTTGAAGATAGAAATTAACGGCAATGACGGAGCAATCACGAGCGCGAACACCTTGCAACTTTTGTAGATTATTAATGGCCCCCCCCAACGCCCGAGAGTCCCTTGGCAGGCTCAGCATCTTCGGGTTCGCTTCATTGAGCGCTGCGGAATATTCCTTACCTAGGGTTGCCGCTGACTCAACAGCAACTACACCAGGGGCTTGAAATATCGCCCATCCCATATCATCCGCTAATTGGAGTAAGCCTTGGCTATCACAGGAGTTAGCCGGTGCGACCAATACAACTGTCAACCAGTCCAATCCAACATTGAAGCTGCTGGCAATGGAAAGCGCGTCCTGATTGAACCGCGAGTCTGCTCTCAGCTCAGGTGCTCCTCGCTCGAGGCTACCTATATGTCGTCCAAGGCTTTGCCAGTAGGCAAGGCAAAAAACAGCCACCCCAATCATAACCACCCAGCGGGCATACTGCGGTTCAGCAAGCCGAGAGAGTCCAGTCAGCCAGCCGCTACGCCGTTCTCTATGAAACATTGCCCTACGGGCATATTCAGCAGGGACATTAATGAAGGATGCGGCAACAGGCAAAAGCACTAAGTTAGTTAATATTTTGAACAAAACACCTATAGATGCTGTGATCGCCAACTCGTGGATCATTGGAATCGGAATCATCAACAATGTAATAAAACTGACGAGAGCCGTCACAAGAGCCAGAGTTCCAGGAATAAGCAAGCCTGTAAAGCTGGCACGCGCAGCACCCATTGCCGTATTGCCGGCTGCAAGTTCTCTAACAATAAAATTTATTTGCTGTACACCATGCGAAACGCCGATCGCAAAAACTAAGAAAGGCACTAACACTGCAAGGGGATCCAACCCATAACCGAGTAAATGCAAAGCCCCTAACTGCCAGACTAAAGAGATAAGCGAGCAAAATAGCGGTAGTACAGTAAGCTTAATCGAATGACAATACCAAAATACTGCAAGCGCCGTAAGCACAAACGCCAAAATAAAAAATGGCGTGGAGGCACGACCTTCATCTGCAATGGCTCCTATTTGCTTTGCAAAGCCAATGATCTGTACCTCATAATCGTCATTCTCAAATTTGGTTCGAATCTCACCTTCTAACAACTTATTGAACGCAATATAGTCTAACTTCTGGCCTGACCCCGGCTCCTGATCGAATAAATCAGCGGTGACTGCACCACTGGTCTGATCATTCGAAACCAAGGTTCCTATATGCCCTCCTCGAGTTGCACGGTCGCGGATCTGGGCGATCACCTCATCGGTAAGACCATTTGGAGCAACATCCCCCCCCGTTACCGGCTGAGCTTCAAAGCCATTCTCGGTTACTTGCGTAAAGAAAACGTTGGGCGTCCACAACGAAGTCACCGACGACCGGTTCACACCCGGTAAAGCACTGATAGCTTCAGTCACATCAAGCAACCGCCGTAACCCATTTTCGTTCCAGATGTCACCGTGCCTGGAGTGCAAAACCACAGTTACCCGATTAGCTCCAAATAGTTGGTCCCGAAATTCATTAAATGTTTTGATGTACTCATGATCTTGAGGCAACTGCTTCTCAAACCCTGCCTCCATTCGCAGCTCCACCGCAAAAAAACCTGCAACGAGTGTCGCCAACGCGAATAGGCTGATAACCAGTGCGCGGTGCCCAAACAGCCAAGACTCCAGAATATTAATAACTCTTATTAGCATGAGGACATTACGAACTCTGTCGCACCTCTGAAAGATTATTGGGGTAATCGACCTGCCTTATCAAGCCAGGTCGAATAATACGGCCTAGAATGAACTACTAAGTGAAATACTAACGTAATCACGATCCTGCATCGGATTGGTATCCCCCCCGCCGTAGAATTGCGTGTAATCCAAACGTGCTTTCAACGGAACTTCTGTTTTGAAGTCAATATTCAACGCCGCAGTCATCTGTCCTACATCTCTTGAAAATCCAGGCATTGACTGCGCTGCGATCCCCCATAGGCCCTGGTTAACCGCGAGTTCCGGTGAAACTTTAATTCGCGTGCCAAATACGTTTGCGTAGTTCAACACTAGATCGAAAGCGAGACCTCCAGAGCTTTTTGTCGGCACCTCATACCCAATACTATTAGAATATGGTACGAGGGTGCTATTTAGAGGTGCAGACGCCAAGGGAGCCTGTAGCCGAGAACGGTCTAAATCGGGATAGTAGGCCGCCGCCATTTCAGCCAGCAGCGTACCCTCAGTCGCTCCGAGAAGACCAACTAACCCTCCCCAGCTTGACGACTGCAAAATTTCCATGCCTGACACCGTAAACTGCCACTTCTTGGTCTCTACAAACCCATGACATATAGAGCCACTTGGAAGTCCGGCACAGTCGCCAGATAAACCGGTGTTAAACAACGTCGTTGGATCAATTGCTAAAACTTGATTCGGGCGATAAGCCGCCTCCATCCCCCAGGAGAAATCACCTAATTTTAAATTATAGGAGGCGCCGAATACGTCGCGATTACCGACATATTCAGCAGTGTAGGCAGCCACAGGAAATCCACCCCCGGTATTAGTAGCAACTAGACTATTAGCGTCCATCACATACGAAACCATCGGTAATTTTTCGTGGTAGCGCATGTAATAAAGACCAAACTCGTCACCCGAATCCAAGGCGTACTTCATGCTTATGCCCCACTGGTCAGAGCCCGGCTTGATATCACGACCACGACCAACAGCGAACCCTCTGGCAAGACGCTCTTCAACTGTAAGCGGGCGACCAGTGACAGCGTCTATTGTTCCGTTATCACCACCAATTGCGCCTGGCCCTATAAAGCCGGCCAGCGCATTAGTACCAAAATATAGTGCTCGTCCCCCCGCCCCCAATAAATCTGCGGTATTGAAGAACGTACCGGAGGCAGGCAATGTTGAAGGCTTGAATCCTAGCTCATAAAACGCTTGCACCCCAAGCTTGTCAGTTAAACTGCTGCTAATACTAAACATCGGCCGCGGAATATACAGCTCCTTTAGTTGCACCCCTGCTGCAGTCGCTTTACGTATATCCAGCGGGTTCGCTTCGTTGATACCACCTTGAGTTAAAAGCGCCTCGCCCCAATTGATTACTTGATTGCCGATACGGACACTAGCTGACTGTTCTTGCCACTGAAAACCTTTATCGACGTAGGCGTCCAACAATTCTATATCTGAAACGGCATCATCATGAGCATCACCCTCAATTGATGTCCTTTCCGTATGCGTAACGGAGTAGTCTTTGAACCACGCTGCGCGCAGAAGCACTTTCAGATCGTCTGGCGCTCGTATATAAAGATCATGCACCCCTCGAACGGTGGTACTGAATGGGCGCCCTTTTTTATAATTCAGGTCCCCGTCATCTATATTGACTATGCCAGTCTGATCAAAAACGCCAGAAGCACGAGCCGATGAGCCGCTTGGACACCCCCCGTTGTCATAGCCAACATAGCGGCAACTCGGATTGCCAGTTCTAATCTGAGTCGCAATAGACAAGGTACTGTCAAAACTACCCGACACCCCATTTCCCAAATCAAATAATGCTGCATGGCCTGCCGGGGCGTACTGAAGTAAACATGCCGATGCTAACGTTGCTGCAGGCGACACGCCAAATTTTCGAAGATTAGTACTTATTTTCATTGGAGGAAGCTCCGCTAGTAACTATAAAGTTCAGTACTATCAGCGACCAATCCATCGCCGGAATGCATCAGCGGAAAAATCGCTGGCTTTCAAATCGTTCGAAAACCGAGCAGGTTTACCGGAGGCGGCAACAATACTTTGCCCGGCATACCGACCAGCTTGAACATCGTATATCGTACTGCCAGCGAGAAAACATGTACCCAATGAATACTCAGGAACCAAATACCCTTCCATAGTACGCCAGGTCTTTCCAGAACTATCATAAAGATCCTGAACGGATATAGTCCAAGTATCTTCATCGACATAAAATACTCGTTTCGGCATTGAGTGCCGTTTCCCTGCTTTGACGGTGGCCTCAACCTCCCACACCCGATGAAGTTCATAACGCACCATACTGCGCTTTATAAACTCCCCTTGAAACACATCCGTTGCTTTTAGCGTATGGTCATAAAGCGAGAAGGTATTATAAGGAATGAGCAGTTCTCGCTTTCCGATCAGCTTAAAGTCATATCTATCCATTGCGCCGTTGAACATCCAGGCCACATCGGCAGTGATGAGGTTATCCGTATTTAAAATTGGCGCGTCGTACTGATAGTTGGGTGCGCGACGCATCCTGCGTTGAGCAGAAAAATACAAATTAGCTTCTGTAGGCTTATCTATGTAAGAGATGGACGCAACGCCATCACCTGCGACCGACGGAGGTGCCAAAGTTTGCTCTCGCAACGCAGACTCGACATTGCCTACTTCGGTAGGACTTGTTACTGAGGTTGACGCCATCGGAAAATACAACTGATCCAAATAGAGCTGGACCTCACCAAAATCAGTTCCTTTCGAGCCTTTAGGCGGAATGACATTGACAACGTACGTCTCAACAGATGGTCCGTTATAGCGCAGTTTATGGTTCCAAATGATTTCCGCTCCGCTTTTGGGTAAAGGAAATGGATAACCACCACCGACTGCTGCAGTTAGACGATCTTCACCATCAAGAGAAGCAAGGCTTGCATTTTTTTTTGTTTGCTCGGCAACAACGGTCGGGATACCACAACTTCGATGAGATTCAAATACAGCCATACTATAACCAGGCAGCGACTTTACTAGAGCGTATTGTCCGGGTGAAAGCCTGTCCTTGTACTGGTCAGCGCTCCCAGCATCAATAATGTAAAGTGGCTTTTCCCTCGAGTATGGATCGACGGGTTTTGCTCCCGCAGACCACCCAGCAGGAGCATGCATTACCGCTCCACCAAATGCAGGAACTCCTCCGCTACTGCTTCCGGCCACTTCAGCGCCAATTGGCGTTAGCTCACTCCCCAGTTTGGCAATATCAGCGCTATTTGGAGATGCATACACAGCGGTCGCGGCAATATATGCGAGAGCAGTCGTTATCATTCGAATTGGTATCATTCTTGTTTCCCCGAAAGTTATCAACCACCATCAGCCCAAAATACTAAATTTTGGATAGCACAGCCCGATAGATAAACTTATTATCGTTTTCCATTAAACCTTCGCACCAAGACTCAGTAAATAGTCAGTACCTGAATGCTACTGACAAACGAATATCAATCTTTAAACCCTGGATCAAGACGTTCAAGCTTTCGAAGCAACCCAGGCCAAGCATCATTGCCCTCCCCAGAGGCCGCTCGCATAATTTCAACTGGAAACGTTTCTAAAATGGGCGTTGGAACTTCAACCAGTTCACAGCCATCCGCCCCTGCCATTACTTGAATACGGCATGCTTTTCTCAAATTATGATGTCGCAGAAACGCGTGCTTGGCAAAGTACCCCAACGTCAACAAACCATGGTTGCGAAGAATAAGGTTATTATTGGCTTTCCCCAGCGACGCTTGAAGAGAAGGCATGCGCGCCTCATAGGTTTCGACGCCCTCATAATCGTGATAAGCCAAACCATCACCAATCGCAAACGCCGCCGGTTGTGATATAGGGAGCAGCCCTCTTTTCTGGGCGGCTACGGCAGCACCGAAATCATCATGCGTATGAATAACAAAGTTAGCATCTTCACGAACCGCATGTACCGCTTTCATTACATACCACCCCCCGATGGTAATCTCAAACGGCGTATCCGAAACAATCTCACCATCAAGGGTGACTTTCACCAAACTGGAGGCAGTGATTTCTTCAAACAAAAACCCAAGTGGATTAAAAAGATAGTGCTCACCGATCCGCGCAGAGCAGTGAGTCAGAGACTGATCATCCCACCCCATCATTGGAACCAATCGATACATAGCAGCTAGCTCTACACGCGCCTGCCACTCCTCCTCCGAGACTTTACCCTTTAAAGATGGATACTCAACATCACCGATTTTTAGCATCATCACGTTTTCTCAACTTTCAGTTATATTTCGGCCTTTCAGCAACAGACCGGGCGAATTCGTTAGAAAATTAGTTATTAGGTATTGAAAATTCAGTATTCGATTAAATAAGGACTCGTGCAGTCCCAGTTTTTTGCCGCATCCTTCATGTAGCTAAACGCCGCACTCAGAACAGGGGTCGCCTGTATCAATTCGAGCATTCCACCTGGATGAAGGTCGCAGTTAAAAAATATCGCCTCAACCCCCAGCTCTGAAATGCAATGCTGTACGGGATCGACCCCTCGTGCCGCCAGCTTTAGTATTTCTTCTTCAAGGTCTTCGGCCAGGATCCCGACATGATGCATCCCGAACCCATTGCGCTCGACAAAGTCCCGAAAGACAGATGGCATGTCGTTATGTTGCTGGACAAGCTCAATCTGGTAGTCACCTGAGTAAGCAAACGCGAGACTGATGTCGCAATAGGCTTGCTCACCTTGATACGTGAGCTTGGAGTATTTTGCGTGCCGGGTGACAAAGAATGGTGCGACGCCGAGCTTCTCAGCCCAGTGCTTGACTGCAAGATCGATATCCTCAACGACATAGGCGATCTGCATCAGGGAACCTGTTGTACATTCAGTCATTGCTTTTCTCCTGTGGGCAGCCTTGATTGTGGCAAAGCTCAGCGACCCATATTTTTATTTTAGTCAGATAATATGGCCGCAAATCTGTTGAAGCAAACGAATTTTTGGGTGTAATCCACATAAATCGTCCTTGACCAGGAATTTTAGCCGTGTAAAGCTAACTTACGCCAGGTTAATGCAAAAAAAATGCCATCTCCAAGCGTGCATGTAAAGGTACATCGAATCTGGGTTTGCCTACGGATAGCGGGCACACAAAAAGCATGAAACGCTGCCTTCCACGAACGATTTTTCTTTCGAAAAGGGAGCAACTTGATGAGTCGATGTAGTTTTTTGCACTATTACAGTGCAAGAACTTAACAGAGAAAGCGTTCATCCAGGTCAAAGCAACCAGGTATGACGCTACGAGCAATGCCTGAGCGCTAACAAGAAGAAAATGGAGCTACGGCGAGCACTTAGCGACCCCATCCTCCACAAACAATTGCCTGCCCCCTTCACAAAAATCACAATTTTTGGTGGCCTTACTGACATGAACACTCAAAAACCGAAAAACCTTGTCTGGTATCCGATCTATACCATTGGAGACCTTGCATCCGGCATCTACTCGGTCACCCCTAGCATTTTGCTGATGTTCTATATGACGAACATATTGGGTATTCCAGTAGCACTGGCAACAGCTGCGGCGTTTCTACCCAAAGTCATCGATCTATTCGCCAATCCGTTTATCGGCGCACTGTCCGACCGCACCACGACCCGACTAGGAAGACGGCGCCCTTACATGTTGTTTGCTGCGTTGACAATCCTGCCAAGTTTTGCCTTGATCTGGGTATCGCCATTCTCTTCGGCAACGGTCTCTGCTTTCTTTGTGATCGGTGCCTTCAGCATCTGCACTGTCTGTTTTTCTTGTTTTCCCGTGACGTTCCTGGCGCTTAATTCAGAAATCGCAACCGATTACCATGATCGAACATCGCTGAACTCCTACCGGACGATGTACTCGATGGTGGGATGTCTTCTAGCGGGTGCTGGTGCTCCCCTCATTGTGGAGCATTTTGGTGGAGGCAAAGATGGTTATGCCGCTATGGGGATAGCGATGGGAGCAGTAATGGCCGTTGCCACGATGATTACTTTCGTTACCGCTCGTGAGCCAGCTCGAAAAAATACAACTACCCCACCTTCTTTTCGTCAGATTTGGACCTCAATCTCAAGTAACCGTCCTTTTCTTCTGCTTTTATCTGCGTATTTCCTACACATCGTCGGAGCAGGAGTTACTGGGGCTGCCCTAGCCTATTTCGTAGCCTACATCCTGCAACGTGATACCGACTTCCTTGCACTTCTGTTTCTGCTCTCATTTGGTACATCAGTGCTAGTCATACCACTTTATGTCTGGCTGGGGAGGCTGGTCGGAAAATTTTACGCTTACATTACTGGCTTATGCTTGATTGTCATCTTCTCCACTGCCTATTTTTTTGTGGGCGCCACCACTCCACTTACCACTCTTCTAGCAGTAGTGACCCTTGCAAGTATGCACGAGGGAGGCATTCAAGTTTTTACCTTCTCAATGCTGGCAGACTGCATTCGAGAAAACACTACATCAGACACTGAGCTAACAACGGAAGCTATGTACAACGGCATTTTTATTGCGGGAGAAAAGCTAGGATTCGCCACAGGAGCCCTTTTGAGCGGCGCGATTTTCATGGCCACCGGTTTGGTCGAAACGACTGAAGGCTTCATCGACCAGCCGGGAAGCGCACTTTCAGGGATTAGCATGTCTGTTTCACTTATTCCCGCGGCGTTGAACCTCATAGCAGCCCTGATTTTCATTTTTTACAAAGCATTTGATCAACGAGTCGTAAAATTAAACGCGTGCATCACAACTTCTTAAAATTGTCATCGCAGCCTGGATCATGCAACCAATGACAACCCTTTGCCTGTTAGGGAAAGGGTTTTTAATCATTAACACCTCTATTGAAAGTTTTTTCTTCAACCTATAAATCTCACTAGTGCATTGTTCTCGAAATGATTTACTTAGTATTTACTATATCCGCCCCCTCACGCACTAGTTGAGCTTTGCTCAGTTGCTACGCTCCCTTAGCACTCCAAACGCAGAGGGTCGGCTCAGCGTCGCCTGACGCCAAGAACGTTGTAATGGATCTCTTCAGCTCAAGCACAGAAGCAAATTTGCCATCACGGATGTACGCCGCAGTGTCTTGAGAGAAGCGCTTCTCCACGCTCATACATGAACAGCACGGCCCATGGTTTATGGGCGGTGGTCGAGGAAATGCCCGCCGCCCTTGCCATGCTCTGATAGCTCCAGCACGGTTTCCCGATGCAAGGTCGCTTGACCTGTTCCAAGACACCGCGGACGGCCGCCGAAGGCAATGATGATTTGCGTCCCAACTTGTCGTCCAACGGTTGATGTGCCTGGAAACACTGAACGACTGAGTAATTGTTGTGCAGGAGAAGCCGCTCAGCCGCGCAATGTTATCTCGGGTTTCGCTTCCGGCGGCCAATAGGATTATGCCTACACGCCCACCCTCCCTGTACGCGACGGTCGCAGAGCGGACTCGCCGTTTCAGCTTAATTGTTTCTTCGGTGGAAGCGTTATGTCCGGAGCGCCACTGCAGGCTCCCCAAGGCAAGGATGACGGTTGAAGTTTAGAGGAGATTATCAATAACTTATTTCGAGAACGGCACACTGGCTTGACCATCGGACCGGGTCAACAGGGAAATCAACCGCCAATACACGATAAACATATAACTGGAGGCCTACATCGGAAATTCCGCGCTGATCAGCGTGCCACCCTGTGCGCGATTGCTAGCAGCAATGGTGCCGCCATGAGCCTGGCAGATCGCACGGGCGATGGACAGGCCTAACCCGCTACCGCCCGAATAACGCGCCCTGGAGCGCTCCGCCCGCCAGAAGCGGTCAAATACACTGTCCAGGTGCTGTGTTTCAATACCCGGCCCTCGGTCACCGATCTCAATCACAACGCGCTCTTCGAATTGACGCGCCATGATGTCCAATTCCCCGCCCCCTGCAGCATAGCGCAACAGGTTGTCGACCAGGATATTCAGCACCTGGCCAAGTCGATCGCGATCGGCATGGATACGAAACCCGTCCGCAATACTTACCTGCGTTTGCACGCCTGCCTCATCCAAATACGGCTGGAACCAGGCCAGCCGTTCGCTCACCAAAGCCGCCAGGGAAAAGTCGCTGCATTCAAGCACTAGCCGCCCCGCCCTGGCCATAGACAACAGATGCAGATCATCCACCAGTTTCCTGAGTTGATCGAGTTGTCGCTTGACCATGCCCAACTGCGCAGCGTTACTGGGGAAGACCTCATCAAGCATGCCCTGCACGCGCCCCATGGCGGCATTCAACGGTGTCCGCAGTTCGTGGGCGATGACCGCGCTGGACTCATGCACATCCCGCTCATAACGCTCCAATTGCGTCGTCATGCTGTTGAAGTCGCTGACCAGCCGTTGCAGCTCGTCGGGGGTGTGTGGATGACTCGGCAGCCGCGTGAAGAAATCACCGCCGGCGACCCGACGCGCGCCCTGGGCTATTGCCGAGAACTGGCTGGACAAGGGGCGCGAAAACCACAAACCACAGACGATGATGATCGGGATGGCGGCCAGCACCAGACCGACCAAGATCAGCCAGTCACGATTGGCGATGTTCGGCTGGAAGAACTCCACCGGGTAATATTCGGCAACCAGCTGGCGCAAGCGTACCTCGTTGAGCTGCGGCTCGGCGCGCAGTTGTAGCAACTCCTTGCGCGCCGCCGGCGGCAAGTGTTGCAAAAAATACCGGTCAGACAGTTTGAAGTTGATCCACATGCACAAGGCGATAGCCACCACGGCGCCGATCGCCAACAGGCTCATGCGCATGCCGACCCAGCGCCACAAAGGTTTGTCGTTGACCCGTGATTGCTCAAGCATGCTGCTTACCGGAACCGATAGCCAATGGAGCGCACTGTCACCAACACCCCGGCGATGCCATGGGTTTCGAGCTTGCGCCGAAGGTTATGCACGTGGGCGTCGACGACGCGGGCCAGGGCTTCGCTTTCCGGCAGGCAGATTTCCAGCAACTCATCGCGTGTGAAGGCCTTGGAGGGAGTCTTGAGCAACGTGACCAGCAGCTTGAATTCAGTCGGCGTGAGGTCCAGCAACTGCGATGGCATACCACAGTGCTCAATGGCCGCAGTAAAAGCGGCAAGGTCCACCCGCAGGTTCTCATGGCGCAGCAGTTGTTCTACCGGCTGGCTGCCCGCGGTACGCCGCAACACCGCATGCACCCGCGCTACCACCTCTCGCGGGCTGTAGGGCTTGACCACATAGTCGTCCGCGCCATAACGCAAAGCGCCGAGCTTTTCCGGTTCGTCGCCCATGGCCGTGACCATGATCACCGGCGTGTCACTGCTGCGACGCACGGCGGACAGCACCTCAGTGCCACTCAAGCGCGGCAGCATCACGTCGAGCAATATCAGATCGGGGCACCAACTTTCGTGCAGGTCCAACCCGCGTCGGCCGTCTTCCGCCAAGGCCACCTCAAAGCCATCCCGGCGCAGATAGGCCTCCAGAATATTGGCGCTGTCAGCGTCGTCTTCGACGATAAGGATACGTTTTCCTGACACAAAGAAGCCCCTTGATGAAACCTTGATAATTCACGAACGGTTTATTGAAAGTCCACTGCCAGTATTGCCTTACGCCAAACTTTCGCGAACCGATCCTATGCCGACAAGTGCACCGCTGTCCAAGCCTATCAAACTGCCTGAACGCCTCGGCGCGGTTTTGCTGCTGGTCGGCATGCTGGCCGGCTGTTCGCTGGCTCCGGCGTACCAGACGCCAGCGCTGCCGGTGCCAGACAACCTGCAAGGCGCACCCACTACCGGCGTGCCTTCGACCATGACCCACGAAGTAGAAAAGCTTTCCGAGGAAGAAAAACAGCTGCTGGCCGGGCTGGATTCATCGGCGCAGTTACCCCAGTTGGTTGATCAGGCCCTGAACTACAATCGCGACCTGCGCCTGGCGTTATTGCGTGTCGAACAGGCTCGTGCCCAGTACGGCATTTCCCGCGCCGACCGCTGGCCCACGACGGCACTAGGGCTGCAACGCAACCGCCAGCACTTGCACGACAAGGCTGCCGACGAGCGTTATGGGCAGGACATCGCAGTGGCCTCCTTGGGGGTATCGGACTTCGAGCTGGATTTTTTCGGCAGGGTCCGCAGCCTGGCCGACGCTGCGCAGCATGACTACCTGGCGACGCGCTACGGCGCCCTGGCCACGCGCAAGGCGCTGATCGTCGAAGTAGCCCGACTGTATTTGCAGGAGCGCTTGCAAGCAGGCGTGCAGGCCGACACGCAGTCCATTTCCGACAACCAAAACCAGCTGCTTAGCATGCTCGTCGGCCAGCAAAAGGAAGGCCTGGTAGCCCAGGACACCGTCGACACCCAACACATCGAGGTTCGTCGCGCCACCCAGCAATTGCAGGATGCAAGCGCTGACCACGAGCGCGCATTGCAGGCGCTGTCGTGGGTCACCGGTTATCAGGCCGCCCCTTCGACAGAGACGGCGCAAATCTCCGTCATCTACCTGGAAACCCCATCATGGCTGGTCGAACTGTCCTCACAGCGACTGTTGCAGCGGTTCGATGTGCGCCAATGCGAAGAGGCCCTGCGCGCAGCGAATGCCAACATCGGTGCCGCGCGTGCAGCGTTCTTTCCCTCGATCACCTTGAGCACCGGTGCCGGCATCGCCAGCCCGCACTTGAGCAGCTTGTTTTCATCCGGCAGCGGCGCGTGGCTGTTCACGCCGCAACTGAACCTGCCGCTGTTCGACGGTGGCCGCAACCAGGCCAACCTGGACCTGGCCACAGCTCGCCGCCAATCAGCCGTCGCCCAATACGAAAAGACCGTACAGGACGCCTTCCGCGAAATCGCCGACCTGTTGAGCCAACGCCAACGAGCCTTGGCCAACGCCACCACGCAAATCGATCTGGAGGCGTTTACGGCACTGAAGGCCAAGCGCCTCGACCAACAGATTACCGCCGGTGCGGCCGCGCGCTCGGAACACCTGGCCGCTGCAATTCGCCTGGCCGAATCCGCCATAGAGGTACGCAAGGCGGCCCACCAGTTGCTATTCAACCGCCTGGCGCTATATCGCGCGCTGTCCGGCGCACCGCTGTTTTCCTCCGCAGAAAGGGTTTCACCATGAACTTGACCACTCCCCCTACCCTCCACGTGCTGTGGAGCGCCGCCCTGCTAACCTGCAGCACACTCATGAGCAACGTCCAGGCGGCCGATGCCACTCCGGCAGCCGACAAAACCACGGCTACCCTCGGGCTTGGCATGGGCGTCACGCCTCGCTACATGGGCGCCGACCGTTACCGCGCACTCGTGTTGCCGATGTTCAGTCTCCAGCACGGGGTACTGTTTGCCGACACCACCCGTGGCGTGGGCCTGCAATTTCAATCCGACAGCGGTTTCGGCGCCAGCATGGCGATCAACTACGACCTGGGCCGCAAGGAAAAGGACAACACCACACGCCCGGGCGGACGCGAGTTGAATGGCCTGGGTGATATCAACGGCGCAACCGTCGCCGACTTCACCCTCAGCCAGCAACTGTTCGACTGGCTGTCGGTCAGCGGCGAAGCCGAACTGCGCATGGCCGGCGAGCATCGCGGCAACCGCTACCGATTCGGCCTGGAAGGCATCCTGTTCCACTCTGACAGCGATACCCTGGCCCTGGACGTCGACGCCCATGCTGGTGATGGCCGCTACAACCAGACCTTCTTCGGCGTCACCCAGGCACAGAGCCAACGCTCGCTCTACGGGCGATATGACGCCGACGCCGGGATCTATGCCTACTCCGCCGCCTTGAACTGGCAACACACCCTGGACGCGCACTGGTCGACGCTGGTAAGCCTGACGCTGACCCATTACGCCGACCAGGCCCGCAAGAGCCCGTTGGTCATGCGTGATAATGCAGGCCTTGGCATGTTCGCAATCAACTACACCTTCTAATATCGAGGTCCCAGGCATGCGTGGTTTTCCTCAGCTGTTTTATCCCTGGGCCCGTCCCCTGCTGCTCGGCCTTGCCTGCCTGATTGTGGCGGCTTGCTCGCGCGAGGAACCGCCGCCGGAGCCGGCCGTTAGATCGGTGAAAGTCGCCAGCGTGCACGCCGCGGAGGCCGACGGCGCGATCTTGAGCGGTGTCGTACGGCAACGCGAGCGTGCCGCGCTGGCCTTCGAAGGTGCGGGCCGCCTGGTAGCGTTGAACGTTGACGTTGGCGATGCAGTGAAACAAGGCCAGTTGCTGGCGAGTCTGGACACGGCGGCCGTCAGGTTACGCTTGAAACAGGCGCAGGCCAGCTTGTTCGCCAGCGTGGCGCAGACCGCCGAACGCAAGCTCAACAAGGTCCGCCAGCAACAGCTGTATACCCAGGGCAGCGTCGCCGCCAGCGCCGTGGAGCAAGCCGAAGCGGCGTGGCAGGCGGCCGTTGCGCAGCAGGCCACCGATGAAGCGGCGCTGGACCTGGTGCGACGCGATCAGCGCCAGGGCCAACTCATTGCGCCGTTTAACGGTCGCGTCGTGGCAAGACCCGCGCAGTTGTACAGCGAGCTGTCTCCCGGCCAAGTCGTGATGGAGCTGGAGGCCGTCGGCGCGTTGCAAGTTATCGTGCAAGTGCCGGTGGAACAGGCCACCGCCCTCAAACCTGGGGACCACGCCGTTGCCTTCGACCCGGCCGCGCCCGCCTCTATCCTGCCGATGGTATTGGAAGGTCTGTCGATGCGCGCGCAGAACGGCTTGCTGCAAAGTGCACGCTTTCGCCTGATCGCCAACGAACTCGCGCTGCCCAGCGGCGTGAACCTCAACGTGAGGCTGGCACGCACTGCCCCGCTCTCGCTGTCTATCCCGACGCAGGCCCTGCGCATGGGTGGCGACGCCAACCAGGTACAGGTGTTCGTCTATGACCCGGCCCAGGGCAAAGTCGCCCTGCGTGATATCACCATTGGCCTGATCGACCAGGGCCGCGTCGCCATCGATAAAGGTCTCAAAGATGGCGAACAAGTCGTGGTCACCGGCGTCGCGTTTCTCAACGACGGCCAGCCCGTCAACCTGCTTCAGTCCTCCAGCCGTTTGAGCGCGACCGAATGATCAATCTGACCCGTCACGCATTGGGTGCGAGCCGCCTGACATTATTCACCGCCCTGTTGATCCTGCTTGCAGGCGTGGCAACGTTCCTGAACTTCCCGACCCAGGAAGAGCCCTCGGTGACCATCCGCGACGCACTGGTGAGTATCCAGTTCCCCGGGTTGCCCAGCGAACGCGTCGAAGAACTGCTGGCCCGCCCCACGGAAGAAAAGCTGCGCGAGCTGTCGCAGATCAAAAACATCGTGACCACCATCCACCCCGGCAGCGTGGTGATCCAGGTGACGGCTCGCGACGAAATCAAGGACCTGGGGGTGCTGTGGCAACAAGTACGCAATAAAGCCGCCGAGGCAGGTGCGAACTTTCCAACGGGCACCCAGGGCCCATTTGTCGATGACAATTTCGGGCGTGTCGCTGTCGCCTCCATTGCCGTCACCGCGCCCGGCTACAGCATGAGCGAGATGCGTGGACCGTTGAAGCGCCTGCGCGACCAATTGGGCGGGTTACCCGGCATTGGCCAGGTCACCTTGCACGGTATCCAAGACCAACAACTATCGATCGATTTCAACCCGCAGCGCCTGGCTGGCATGGGTTTGTCCCCGCAACAGTTGTTCCAGCAATTGCAGCAGCAGAATGTGTTGGCGCCTGGCGGCATCGCCAACATCGGCGGGCAGATCACGACCCTCACCGTGACCGGCGAACTGCTCAGCGTGGATCAACTGCGCGAATTGCCGATTACCACCGGCGCCGCGCAAACCATTGCGCTAGGCGCCATAGCGCAGGTTTCGGTGATGGCTACCGACCCGCCACAGACCGCCGCGGTGTACCAGGGCCAGGACGCCGTGGTGCTGGCTGTGTCCATGGCGGCCGGGCAGAACATTCATCAGTTCGGCGCAGCCCTGCGCGCTCGTTTGGCGCAGTTGGAAAAGCAACTCCCACTGGGCTTTGCCGCGCATGTGGTGACGTTCCAAGCCGATGTGGTCGATCAGCAAATGGCCAAGATGAAGCATGTGATGATCGAGACAGTCGTCATCGTCATGGCCGTGGTGATGCTGTTTCTGGGCTGGCGCACCGGGCTGGTGGTAGGCGCCATCGTGCCGCTGACCATTCTGGGTACGTTGATCGCCATGCGCATGCTGGGGGTGGAGTTGCAAACGGTATCGATCGCCGCGATCATTCTCGCGCTCGGCTTGCTGGTGGACAACGGTATTGTGATCGCCGAGGACATTGAACGCCGGTTGCAGGCCGGTGAAGAACGGCGCCAGGCCTGCGAAGAGGCAGGACGCACCCTGGCGATTCCGTTGTTGACCTCATCACTGGTGATTGTGCTGGCGTTCTCGCCGTTCTTTCTGGGCCAGACCAGCACCAATGAATACCTGCGCTCATTGGCCATCGTGCTGGCGCTCACCCTGCTCGGCTCGTGGTTATTGAGCATCACGGTTACGCCATTGTTGTGCCTGTATTTCGCCAAGGCTGCGCGTCACGCGGCGTCGGAGGGTAACTACGACAGCGGTTTTTACCGTGGCTATCGGGCCGTCATCTGCCGTGTGCTGCAGCACAAGGCGCTGTTTCTGATTGCCATGCTGGTGTTGCTGGGCGCCGCCGTGTTCGAACTGATGCGCGTGCCCTATGACTTCCTGCCTCAGTCGGACCGCTTGCAGTTTCAGGTGCCCATCACCCTGGAGCCCGGCAGCGGCTCGCGCAAAACCTTGCAAAAGGTGCATGAGATCAGCCTGTGGCTGAGCAGGGAACCGCAGGTGGTCGACAGCATCGGCTACGTGGGTGATGGCGGGCCGCGCATCGTGCTGGGCCTCAACCCGCCCTTGCCGGCACCGGAAACCGCGTACTTCACGGTCAGCGTCAAGGCTGGTACGGATATCGACGCGGTCATCGCCAATATGCGTCGCTACCTGCTCAAAGAACACCCTGAACTGCGCGCCGAGCCGAAACGGTTTTCCCTGGGCACCACCGAGGCCGGTGTCGTCATCTATCGCGTGCTGGGTCCGGACGAGAGCGTATTACGCACCCTGGCCGGCCAGATCGAGCAGGCCTTACGTAACGTGCCTGGCACACTGGATGTGCACAATGACTGGAGCACGCGACTGGCGCGTTATACCGTCGAGGTCGATCAGCACAGTGCTCGCCGTGCCGGTGTAGACACCCAAGCGATTGCCCAGGCGTTGCAACTACACTTCGGCGGCATCCAGATCTCGTCGTTGCAGGACAACGAAACACGCGTCCCTCTGGTGGTGCGCGAACCCGCCACGGCCAACCATGACTCGCCCGATCTGCGCGGCATTCTGGTCTACCCGGCCGACGGCTCGACCCCGCTGCCGCTGACGGCCATCGCGAACATCGTCGCGTCCAGCGAACCCTCCACACTGGTGCGCCGCAATCAGGAGCGCTGCATCACCGTGGTCGGGCACAACCCTTCATTGACGGCGACCTCCATCGTCGAACAGCTGGCCCCGCAGGTGGCCGCACTGGCCTTACCGCCGGGCTACCGCGTTGAGCTGGGGGGCGAAATCGAAGACTCGGCAGACGCCAACCAGGCGCTGTTGCAATACCTGCCCCACGCGCTGATCGCCATGCTGCTGTTGTTCGTCTGGCAATTCAATTCGTTGCGCAAGGTGCTGATCGTCATCTCCGCAATCCCCTTTGTATTGATCGGCGTTGCGATCGCGCTGCTGATCACAGGCTACCCGTTCGGCTTCATGGCCACGTTCGGCCTGTTGTCCTTGGCGGGGATTATCGTCAACAACGCCGTGTTGCTGCTGGAACGGATTGAAGCGGAACTCCACTATGGCCTGCCGGTGTACGAAGCGGTGGTGAATGCTGCCGTGAAACGCCTGCGCCCCATCGTCATGACCAAGCTGACCTGCATTATCGGGTTGATCCCGCTGATGCTCTTCGCCGGCCCACTGTGGGAAGGCATGGCGATCACGCTGATGGGTGGCCTGGCGCTGGGCACATTGGTGACCCTTGGGTTGATTCCGGTGCTCTACGTGGTGTTGTTCAATAAAAACCAGAGGGCTTTGCGCTAAGGCAATTCGGGCAGTGCGAGTGAGTGACAGTCATACGCAGGTCACGACCAGCAAGTCGACTGCATTAGGCGACCCGACAAAATGCAGTCGACTTGCTGGCCTATTCAGATGCTCACTCAAATAAGCCCTGAAGAACTCATCGACTGCTTTGTCCTTGCCTACTCTGTTCATTCTCCTCAGGTCATTTCAGACGCCAGCCTTCACCATTTCTGGTTATCAACCCTCGCTGCTCGAGCGATACGACGTAGTTGCGATGGCCCTTTTCGCTCTTGCGCCGGAACAAGGGCAATACGTACGGTAAAACTCCCGGCACAAGCATGACTAAACGCGCAGTCCAGGACTCACTGGGACGAACGAACAGTTCAAGCCGAGGTTTTTCCAGCGCCTTGATGACGGTTTCAGCCACGTCTGCGGGCATTTGGGGCGGGTCCATAAACTGCATCTTGTTGCCATTTTCAATGGCCTCGCGCATCAACATCGGTGTTTCCGTCGCCGACGGATTCACGATGGTGAATTTTACGCCCAAGCGTTTTCCATCCAACCCCAAGCACAGCATGGCGCCACGCAGGCCAAATTTGGTTGCCGAATAAATGCATGTTTCCAGCATGGGAAATAACCCGCCCAAGGAAACAATTGAAATAACCCGTCCGTCACTGGCTTGTTGCAACAAGGGTAGAAACGCCTGACACAGTTCCAAAGGAACCATCATATTGAGCTGGACTTCACGCGCAATCGATACAATTGGCCTGATCTCGAATGGAATATTGCTTAATATCCCGGCGGTATTGACCAGCAGATCGAGGCGACCGATCTCACTACTCACATAGTTTACCAGCCCCCCCAAGCGCTTCACGATCAGTAAGGTCGGCCTGATAGGTCAATGCCTGGGGCCCGAGGGCAGTGGCGGCCTCGGCCAGGCGCACCGCATCAATATCTACCAGCACGCATTTGACACCGCGGGCGATCAGCGCCGCCGCGATCGCCCGCCCCAACCCACCGGCGCCTCCCGTAATCAGCGCTGTCCAGCCCGTAAATAACGTATTACTTGCCATGCAGACTCTCCCCCAGCACTTCATGAACCACAGGAGCAGCGCTCTTTGGAAAAGGCTGATCGAGCTTCATGGCTGCATACATATCTTCAGTCAAGCGCGGCCAATGCATGCGTGTGCGAAGCGTCTCCAGGTAAGCAGTGAAGGACCGAGCATCCATATAAACCGCATGCCGGTCCGATTGAACAAACTGAATCCCGCCACTGAGGTCCGGCTCGTCGCTCTGAATCAATTGATCGAATTGGCGCGCGGTGTCGAGCCCATCCAGCTGCGCCCGAAAATACGCAGCCAGGGTGAGCGCCTGGGTATCGAAAAGCTTGAAAGCACTGGAGTTCTGGTCGAGGTAACCGATGGCGCAGAGGTTACGGTGAGTGCGGCTGAACATCGACAGATAAAGCAGGGGCCTGCCATGCTTCCATTCGAAAAACTGCGCAGCGCATTCAGCGCCCCATTTGAATCCTGTGGCACAAAGAATCAAGTCGATTTTTTCGTGTGCACCATCTGAAAAAATGACGAAATCACCCTCCAGCCGGTCGACGTTTTTACGCACCGCAATATTGCCGTGCTGAAGATGATGCAGCAGTTGCGAGTTCACGATCGGGTGCGTCTCGAACAAGCGATGATCAGGCTTTGGCAGGCCCCAGCGGGTCAGGTCGCCCACAAGCAGCTTCAAAAAAAACTTGAAGACGGGCCTGGCCAACCACAGTGGCAGGTGCGGCCCACTTTCACCAAACACATCGGCAGGCACACCAAACACGTGCTTAGGAATGAAATAGTAACCGCGCCTCATGCTGATAAAGGCGCTTTTGCGTGGATGGCGGCTTCGCAGGAAATATCTGCGCCGGAGTTGCCCGCCCCCACCACTAACACGTTCTTACCGTGAAATTCCGAGCCGGATTGAAATGAATTGGAGTGGCGAACTTCCCCGTTAAACTCACCACGCAACGATGGCAGGTTGGGCTTCCAGTTTGTCCCGGTGGCCAACACTATCCAACGGTATCGGCGCGTGGAACCATCACTGAGGCTGACGGACCAGTGTCCATCGGGTTCCTTGTCGATCCGGGTCACCGTTGTACTGAACTGAATAGACTCACGCAGCCCGAAGGCAGCAGCGAAGCTCCTGAGGTAGTGAGCAATTTGACGGTGGGAGGGGTATTCCGGAAGGTCCTTGGGCATTGGAAACCCGACGAAGCCCGATAGATCCCTGGAGGAGATAAAATGCGCCGAGTCGTACATCGGTGTGCCGACATTGGTGATGTCCCAAATCCCTCCTACATCCGAATGCCGCTCAAATTGGTCATAGACGATTTTCTTGGCTTTGAGTGCGCGTGCGGCACTCAGCCCACCCGGCCCGGCACCAATAATGCAGGCGGCATTTCCACGGTCGATAATCGCTGCGTCTTGTTCTGATTCCATAACGCTTTCCTTGGATATTCAGTTCAGTGTTAAACCGAAATCTAAAGCGAAGCCGGTGCGTTCGATGAGCCTTTCTCGGCCATTTAGGGAACCATGGAGGACAGATAGGCTGCGCACTCAGGAAACCAGCCCGTCATGCCCGCAATAGCAGAAAGGGAGGTGTTAGATTACCGGCTCAAAGCTATCGTCTACAGACTCATTCCGATGGAGAGCGTGTGATCTATGTTAGAGCCCGCAGCCGCTGCCCAGCACTGGACGCAGCATCCCCAGCAGAATGAAACCGTGGTGGTTCCCAACGTCGCGCGGGCCTTGTTCAGCCTGTTGATGGAAAGCGGGCTGTCGACGCAGCGCATTTGCCGCGGGCTAGGCTTCGGTTATGCCGAGCTGCTTGACCTGGACATGCGCTTGTCTTATAGGCAGACCCGGATGCTGATTATTCGAACGCAGCGCGCGATCAATGACCCAGCGTTGGGGCTCGCTACCGGCATGCGTCAGACGCCCGTCTCCTGGGGACTAGCAGGCCTGGCCATGCTGACCTGTAGAACCCTGGGCGAGGCCATTACCTATGGCCTTGAACATCAAGGTGATACCGGTGCGTTACTGGAGCACCGTGCCAGCGTTCACCCCAACGAGTTCATCATTGAGGTCACCCCCAAAGTGTTTGATCTTGAAATTGAGCCCTTCTTGATCGAAGAAGCCTTTTCAAGTGCCGTATCCGTGGTAAGGCGGCTTATCGGGCCAGCCTTCAATCCCCTCAGGGTAGAGTTGGCGTACGCCCGCCCGGATTACGCCCAAGCCTATCGGCGCGAATTTCGTTGCCCGATAAAATTCATGGCCGGGAAAAATCGCTTGATCTGCGAAGCCCATTGGTTGAACGCACGCCTGCCGGATTATGACGACATGGCGTGTGGACCATTGCGGGCGAAATTGGATCAGCTGATGAACAGAGTTGGTTCACGAAATGATTTGATCGAAACCCTCTCCAGTCATATCCGCCTCAACCTCGACGATCCTGAAGCGCTACAGACATTTTCCAAGGCGCTCAACATGAGTGAGCGTACCCTGCGTCGTCGCCTGACGGACCTGGGCGTGACGTACAGCGGGCTGTTGGATCGAGTCAGGCACGAGCGTGCTTGTGACTTACTGCAAAACACCCGTATGTCGATAGCTGACATTGCGCACACTATTGGCTTTAGCGACGCCCGGGGCTTCAGGCGCGCCTTCAAACGCTGGACGGGTGCGTTGCCGAATACGCAGCGCACCACCTGATGTCTGACTTTATGCCGAGGTGTTCTTGAAGGCGATCACGGGTGAAGACGCGCTGCTGTCATTGGCCAGCACCGGCAACTCTCGACGCAATACCCAGAGCGTGATCGGTTTGGGCAGAACTCTGGCCAAACGGATCAGCCACCTCATCGGCCAAGGAAACAAGTAGTCCCAGCGCTGGCTGCGCATCGCGTAGAGCATGTGATCGACGGCTGACGCTTCGGAAATTTCCAGCGGTGCTGGCATGCCATCGTTTGCGGTTTGCGCGGTGGCGACAAAACCTGGATAGAGCGATAGAAAGCGAATACCTCGGTTACCAAACTCAATGCGACAGGTATCGATCAACAGGCGCAGCGCGCCCTTCGCGGCGCTATATGGCCCCTGCAAAGTCACACCCAGGAAGCCCGCCAGGGAATTGGTGTGCACAACAAAGCCATGCCCCTGACGGCTCATTTGCTCAAGCGCCGGGAACAGGTAGTTGACCACCACGTCGTAGTTTGAGCGCATATAAGCCGTGACGTCTGCAGCTTTCATCTCGCGCATATCCAGCGCGGGCGCTCCGCCGGCATTGAGCACGACCACATCCAGACGACCATATAGCTCGACAATTTCATCCACGAGACCGGCCGCAGCATGCGCATCCAGGGCATCGACTGCCGAGACCATGCATTTCCCCCCCTGAAGCGTGATTTCCAGTTGAAGATCATTCAACAGCTCCTTGCGCCGGGCCGTGGCCACTATCCAAGCGCCTTCCTGCGCCAGACGCACCGCCAGCCCGCGCCCCATGCCGGAGGAAGCGCCCACCACCAGCACCACTTTGCGCGCAAAGCTGACGGGCTTACTCGCGGGGCATCGGCGCAGCAAACCCACCAGGGTCAGTGCAATCAGCGAGAACGCGGCACTGACCAGCAACACGTACTCGGCGTTCTCCCCCACTACCCACTGCGACGACATCAAAGGGCCGAAGGCGCACCCCAGTAGTTGCATGCCTGGAACTAGCGCCGCTATCCGCCCCGAGCGATCCAGTTGCAACGCGATACGCACCTGGAACGGCGTCAACATCAACCAGATCAAGCCAAACGCGCCGCACAACACCAGGAATACCTTGACGCCCATATCAGCCGAAAAATACATCCCCAGCGCGATGCCACCCAACAGCAAAGCGGCGACCGCCAACATTGAATAGTCCGAGACTCGACGCACCAGGACAATTCCCAGGCACCCGCCCAGCACTTGCATCAGCAACGTCCCAGAGATAAGCAACTGTGCGCTTTGCGCATCCATTCCCACGTATTTGCTCAATGGCTCTAGGTAAGCCCAGAGCCCACCAATGGCGCTGAGCTGCATAAAAGCCAGCCCCAGCAATAGCACGTGGTTAAGGCCCCAACCGAACTTGGCATTTTCCGCGTGCCCTGCGTGCTGATTCGCCAGTCGAATGGGTTGCCAGCGGACTAAGAGCAACGAAGCGGCCGTCAGCGCTCCCAGAAACACGAAACCGTAAGACGATGTGCTCTGAATCGGCAGCACCCAATATGCCAACACTGCGGCTACCGCCGCCTGGCCAAGTGTCTGCACCACCATGAACACACCCGCCACACGATCAGGCGCAGCCCCCTGGACAATCAGATTTACGGTACCCCATAACAGCAAACCCTCGGCCAACCCGGCCAAACCACGCGTCAATGCCAGTGCGCCATCCCCGGTGGTGTTGGCCGTGACCAGGTCCATACCCGATGCCGCCAGGATGGCGACGACCGTAAGCAGGCGCAGGCTAAACACGGAGCGCAATAAATCGCCCAGGACGACACCCAGCCCCAACGAGAGAATTTCGCCCATTGCAACCAAGCCGACGCCCTCAAGTGACAGGCGGTTTTGCGCCAGCAACTCTCCCAGCAACAAGGGTTGCAGCCCCACCATCAGCACGGCGATCGAGCCCAGCGCCAAGGCGACACTTAGGTGTTTACGGGAAACAGCGGACGACATGTGCATGGCGTTACACCTCTTGAAGGGTTTTCAGTAACCACGGTTTTCGGGCGGAATCTCGCCTCGGGCAAAACATTGCGTCGCGCGTTTTTCATCTTTCATCAGTCGGCCGTTGGCGACGAGCACCACCCACCAGGGCAACAGCGTCATCTTGGCGCCGGACGCTTTGGCGAGGGTGAAGGCCTTGGCGCACTTTTCAAACAGCTGCGCATTCATCGCCATCCGGGTACCGGTGGTACCCAGGATGACGGGCACACCCTTGATCAACACCGCGTTACCACCGCGCTGCAAGGCTGCAGCAATGTCCTGGACTGATGCAGCCGGTCCGTCCATATGACCAATATGTCGAGCTTGCTCATCAAATAAAATCGGCATCACCCCCCCAAAGTCCCCCAGGCTCCGGGCGAAATCACCTCCGCCCAGCAGAACGGCCCCCACATCGGCCCGCGCGTGATAGATCGCATGATGGGTCTGGCTTTCACCCATCACGTGCACCGGCCAGTCGATACAGATGGGGGCCGCATCATCGAGCCGTCCCCACCACATGCGTTCCTTTCCCGGTATGCGCAAGGAAACGCTGCTTCTCGACTCCACCAGGCCGCTCAGCCGTTGCCGAAGTTCCAGCCACTGTTGTCTCAGTAAATCTTGCATCGCGCTCACCTCACACCAATTGAAAAACGGCGTCGAAACGCTCGAGCGCGTCGTCGATGACTTCGTCGGTATCGGCCAGGCTGGTGTAGATCCGACTGCCTGCCAACGTGATCAAACCGTGCGCCGTATAAGCGGCTCCCATTTCCTCCATCATGTGCTTGCGCGACTTGGCTTCATTGCGTGCTCGTAGCAGCTTGAGCGGATTACTGGTGTCCAGCAACAGCACACCCGACGTTTGCAGGTGCACGATCGAGCCCATGTTATAGGCCACGTAGGGCAACCCACGACGGTTGATGATTTCTTCAAGCCCCTTACGCATACGGTCGCCGGCGCGTCCCGCCAGGGCTGGCGCATTCAGCTTGCGCGCCTCGATCAAGGCGTAGTAGCCCGCCACGCAGGACAACGGGTTGGCCGACAACGTACCACCGACAAAGGCGCGCCGCGCTGAGGTACCGATACCGCCGGCGAGCAGTTGCATGACATCTCTACGCCCACCGATCGCCCCGGCCATGGGGTAACCACCGGTCAAGCATTTGCCCAGCACGGTAATGTCGGGCATCACGTTGAAATAACCTTGCGCGCCACCCAAGCCAGCACGGAAACCGGTGACCACCTCGTCAAAAACCAGCAGTGTGTCGAACTCGTCACAGAGCTTGCGTAATTGGCGGTTGAAGTCCGGGTGCACCGGGCGCGTGCCGCTTTCCGGACCAAAGGGTTCCACCATGATTGCTGCCGTACCGCCGCGCAGTCGATTGATCTGCAAGCGCCGACGCAACGCATCGAGGTTATTCGGCGGGCTCTCCTGGGTGTTGGCCGTGGCGCCCCGAGGAATACCGACCGCCTCCATACGCCCGGTGCCTGGCAAGCGCATGCCATACACCAATTGATCACTCCAGCCGTGATACGCCCCGCCGATCTTGATCACCCATTTCTTGCGGGTGTAGGCACGCGCCAAACGCACTGCGGCCATGACCGCCTCGGTGCCGGAGCCGAGCAGGCGCACCATGTCGACGCCGGGCATCACTTCGCAGACCAACTGCGCCAGCTTCACCTCATACTCATGCAGCAGGCCGGTGACCGGGCCACAGTCGTCGAGAATCCGATTGACCTGTTCACGAATGGCCGGATGGTTGGAGCCCAACAATGTCGGCCCACCGGCTTGCAGGAAATCGATATAGCGGTTGCCATCCACATCGGTCAGGTGCGCGCCCTTCGCCTGGGCGATGGCGAGCGGAAAGGGATGGTTGAACGCAAGGTTATGCTGGACACCCCCCGGTATGAATTTCTTGGCCTCCTCAGCGAGCCGTCTCGAACCCTGGCAGCGCTCGTCGAAATAGCCCATGACTTTGTTCAGCGCCTCACGCTTCAAGGGGCGAATCGGCTGCTTGACCAGCGCATCGAAACGGCGATACAGCGAGTCGACATCAGGCCATTGCGAAACCGCTGAATCTGCTGGTACAGGTAATGTGACGGGATCAAGAGGCTTGTTCATGATGGGGTCTCGGAAGAAGGGTGAGCGTCGACAGCACTGGAACGCATCAGGGCGTCGACCAAGCGCGCCACGGCGGCGGGTGACTGTGCTTTATGACGGGACTTTTCGGTGATTTGGCGCAGCAAGTAGTCACGACAAAACGTCTCGAGATCCTCGAGGCGCGACAGGGTCGTCTCGACATCCGGGCCACAACACAGCACACCATGGTTACGCATCAGGTAAGCGTTGTAATCCCAGCGAATGGCACGGCCGAATTTGCCGGCCAACCAATTGGAGCCGGAGGGTGCGTACCCCACCAGGGGAATGTGTTTGCCCAAAGACTCCCACAGCTGCGGGTCCGTTACATCCAGAGGCTCACCGAGCAAGGTGCAGGCACTGGCCACGGGCTGGTGGGTGTGGATGCTGCACTGCACGTCCGGGCGAGCACGCAGGATTTTTGCATGCAAACCGCTTTCGACCGTTGGCGCGCGGTCACCGGAGAGCTGTGCCAAATCCTTGAGGCGCAGCACGCAGACATCCTCGGGGCGCATGGTGAAATAGTCGGTGGCCGACGGCGTAACAGCGATGTGCTGCGCATCGATGCGCAATGCGAGATTGCCTCCCGTCGCCGCAAAAAAACCGCGGTGGCAAAGATGCTGTGAAAGCTCGACGATTTGTTGTTGCACATGACTCATGAGGCAGTCTCCTGTGTGGGGTTCAGGCGTCGATACAGCGGCGCGAGGCGCTTGCGGACCTCCTGGAACGTTGCGAATTGATCGTCATATAGCGCGCGAGTGACCCCGGACGGCTCAAACAGGCGGTGGGGGCGTTTGAGACTCGGAAGGTCGTGAAACTGCAACTTGCCCAACGCCACCGCCGCAATAAATGCAGCCCCGCGGGCGTTGGTCTGGATCGCGTTCTGCGGCTGCTGGATAACGCGCCCGCAGACGTCGGCCATGATCTGGCACCACACCTCGGACTGGGCGCCGCCGCCGGTCGCTACGATCACGTCGCTGGGTTGGCCGAGAAAGCGCGCGAACGGTTCGAACATCCAGCGCGTATTGAGCGCAACTCCTTCCATGAAGGCGCGAATGATGTCTTCCCGTGAGTGCTCCAACTTCAGGTTGAACAAGCCGGCGCGCAGGCTCGGATCACTGATTGGCGAGCGTTCGCCACACAGCCACGGCGTGTAGATCAACCCTCTCGAGCCCGGCGGCACCCGTGCGGCGATCCGGTCGAGCAAGGCGTAGACGTCCGGCTGCTGTTCATCACTGAGCAGTTCATCCGGGTGGTACAGCACCTTGTCGCGTAAAAACGAAAGGTTCGCCCCCGCAGCCGACTGCATGGCCATCGCCAGGTAGCGGCCATTAACGGCACTGGGCACCGCAGCAATGTGGTGACGCACGCTGGTTTTTTTGAACGGGACGTGTGCGCCCACCCACGACGAGGTGCCCAGGTACAGGTGCGGGGCAAAGTCACTGACAGTGGCACCAACGGCCACCGCCGAGGTGTCGACGGCGCCCGCTACCACTTGCGTGGTGCGCGCCAGTCCGAGCATTTCGGCAAGCTCCGGGCGCAGCGTGCCGATAACATCCGTGGAGCGGACCAGCTCAGGCAGTTTGCCAGCCTCGATTCCCAGCGCCTTGACCAGGCCGTCGTCGTAGCGGATGCGATGGGGATCGCGATTGTCGGTGATCCATGCTGTCAGCATCGAGTCGCTGGTGGCGCAATAGCGACCCGACAGGCGCAGGTTCATGTAGTCGAGCACATTGAGAAACTTGTGGGTTCGCTCATAGCGCTGCGGCTCGTGATCAAGGATGTAAGCCATGTGCCCGGCGGCATCCATACCAGACAACGAGGCCACGCCCCCGGTCAGGCGCAACGAACGCCAGAGTTTGAGCGGCCCGTACCCGGCCAGGCTGAACCGCCCTCCTCCCATGCGCTTTTTGACCGCGCCTGCGCCCCGCTTGTCCAGCCACAACATCGCACGCCCAATGGCAACGCCGTCCTGATCCACACACACCGTTCCTTCGCCCTGTGTCGAACAACACACCGCGATCACCTGGCGCCGCCGGACGGAGTCGGCGCTGAGCAGTTCGTTGGCACCGCGCAGAAAGGCATTCCACCAATCCTGCGGTTCCTGCTCGACGCTCAACCCGCTCACATGCAACGGTACACTGTGAAACGCCCACGCCCGAATCTCGCCTTCCAATGAAACCAGCGCGCACTTGCAACCAGAGGTGCCGAGGTCCACCGCGAGGACGAGTTGCTCCAGACCGGTGGCCGCCTGAGGCGTCCGGGATAAGAAAAGCGAAGTCATAAAGGTCTACTCAGAAAGTACGTGAAATCGATGCGACCCAGCGGTTCTCATCCGTGGCGCGTACATGCCCGTTGTCCTCGGCCATATACAGCTCACGCGCCCGTGTCTTTGCGGTCACCCAGTCGAGCCCCCAGTCGAAGCCCCACAAGTGATGGATTAGGCCAACGCCGTAGTCAGCCGCATTGGCTTCGGAGAAATTAACGATTTGCTGATAACCCGCATGCAGCTTCAGCGTGGTGTTCATGCCGAGTGCGTATTTGTAGTCCAGGTCATAGAGCATGCTGCCACGGGAGTTGCGGTCGCCCTTGGCGTAGCATTCCAAGCCCTTGGTGGGATCGTCGCGGAACTGCAACTGGGCCCCGCACACACCGCCGGTGTTGGCACCACGGTAAGTTTTGGACAATACCCGCGCGACTCGACCTTCAAACGCGCCGTAACCGATTTCCAACACGGCGAACTGGCTGTTGTAGTTGGTCGTACGCTCATCGGTGGGCGTGAAGGTGTCGAAGTCAAATTTGTTGGGTGCCTGGAACTGCGCACCGGGGAACATCTCTGCCGCCAAACCCACACCGTAATGCCAAGCCTCCGGATCGCCGAAGCGATAACCGCCCGCGAGCAGGACGCCAAGGCCGTCACCTTCAAGAAACTGCTTTTTGTTGACAGTGGTGAATTCGGCCAGTGCCACCAACCCTGATTCATGGGCGACTTGAATGGTGACTCTGGCACCCGGCCGATTCAACGAGTCCGAGACGCCCCGGGTCCTGACATCGGATACGGCCTTGGCCGTGACATCGATTGCATAGCTGGCCATCTCGTCGGCAAACGCCAAGGAGGGGCTGACGACAGGCCACAGCAAAGCAGCCATCAGATAATGGTGTGTAGTTGCACGCATGAGGCTCTCCCACAAGAAAGGTCGGATTTACAAAGTGCAAACCGGAGTAGGAGGCAGTGAGGCAATGCGCTCGAATTGCTCTGTCTTACCGAGGATCTCGGTACCGACAAAAGCCCGGACATTGAGGTACCCCTCTTTGACCCGAACGACGCCTTTGTATTTTTTATGATCGCGGGGATCAAACACCCAGCCATCGCGCCACGCTTCCTGGTCGAAACGATCCAGTTGCATGATCTGTACGCCGCAATCGCTGGTGGTGGAGGCCACGTCCTTGACCCAGACGACCTTTCCACACAGCGCGCCGGGTTTGTCGGCGCATTCGTCTACCTTGACCACCGCATCCTTTTCCGACGTGAGCCACAGGCCCTTGGCCTCCTGTGGGCCCGCCGCCGCATAACCGCTGGAACAGCACACCAGTGCCAGTGAAAGGAACAGCCATTGCCGCGCGTTCATAGTCGTCACCTGTATTTTTTGTTTTAAGAGACCGTCACACTAACGACGCATCGGTTATGATAGTCATCGCTACACGATAGTTATAACTACCATTAACAACCTCAGCAACATTTTTTTTCATTTTGATAAGCTGATTCTTTAACCTTTTTTTGCTAGGTACCTATGGCCAAGCCCAACACCGCCAGCGCCCGCGCCGCTAACGCCGGGAAAACACAGGAATACAAGAAACCGCCTGCACAGCAGCGCAGCACTGAGACCTACGAGCGGATTCTCGTCGCGACCGCGCAAACCCTGTGTGATGTGGGAATAGAACGTCTGTCCACCAACCTGGTCTGCGAATGTGCCGGGCTGACCCCGCCAGCGCTGTACCGCTACTTTCCGAACAAGTACGCGCTGCTGACGGTATTGGGAGAGCGCCTGCTGGAAAAACAGAACGGGCTGATCGATAACTGGATCACTCCGCAGCTGTTGTCCGGGCCGCCAGAGGCGTTGGAGTTGGCGCTCGCCGATCTGATCCTGGAGACCTATCGGGTCACCGAGGCAACGCTAGGCGGCATGTGGATCCTCAAAGGGCTGCGCGCGGTACCGGCGCTGGAGCATGTGAGGATTGACTCGCACCGAAAAGTGTCCGGCGCACAGGCAGAAATCCTCGCGGCCGTGTTTCCCCAGGCGGATCCTCAAGAACTGGCCACTGCTGCCCGTGTGGCGGTGGAGATGATCCACGCGACGATCGAACTGCTGTTTGACGAATCCATGGACCCCAGGAGCGTCTGCGCTATGGTCGCGTCGATGATTGTCAGCCATCTGGATCGGTTGGCACCTGTCACGAGAGCGTGAAGTGGAATGCGAGCATGGCCGGTGAGAACCTGTTGCCCGGCCGGATCGCACCTTCGTCGACACCCACGGGCGCTTTACCCTCTTAACAGCGAGACCACACGCCTCCTTACCTACCGCTGAACTCATTAGGTCCTTCATGCGCCGTGTCGAAACCGCCCCACAGCCACCTGTTCGCGATTATGCCTATTACCATCAGGTACTGGCCGGGGTGCAGTTGCCCGCCGCATTGATTGACCTGGATGCACTGACGATCAACCTTCAGTGCCTGGGCAAACGGGCCGGGCAGCTGCCCGTGCGACTAGTGACAAAATCCATACGCTCGGTGGAGATGATTCGCACGATCATGGCAACGGGGTCGTTCATGCAGGGCCTGCTGTGCTACAGCGCCGCTGAGGCCGCCTGGCTGGCTGGCCTGGGTTTCGACGATATCGTAGTGGCTTATCCGACGGTGGATGAGCGCAGCCTGGTCAAAGTCGCCTGCCAATTGCGGCGAGGACGCTCGATCACGCTGATGGTCGACAACCGGACCCAAGTGCAGGCGATCAACGAGATAGCCGTAACCGAAGGTGTGGTTATACCGTTGGCGATCGATCTGGATATGTCGTCTGATTTTCCTGGGCTGTACTTCGGCGTGCACCGCTCTCCGATCAACGACGTGGCGAGTGCGCTCGGACTGGCCGCCGATATCGCCTCGAACCAAGGCGTCATGTTGCAAGGGCTGATGGGTTATGAAGGGCAAATTGCCGGACTGATGGATGCGGTGCCAGGCCAAACCGTCAAGAATAGAATTATCCGGTTTCTCAAAAGCCGCTCCATAGCCGAAGTTAATAAACGCCGGGAACAGGTTGTGCAAGCCTTGCGCAAAGCCGGCCACACCCTGCAGTTTGTGAACGGCGGCGGCACGGGCAGTTTTGAAAGCACCCGCCAGGATCCTTCGGTCACCGAATTGGCAGCCGGCTCCGGCCTGTACGCACCGACCTTGTTTGACCATTACCAAGCCTTTGAGTTGACGCCCGCAGCCGGGTTTGCCTTGCCCGTGACACGCACCCAGGCCCCCGGCGTGATGGTGTGCTCAGGCGGTGGTTACATCGCCTCTGGGCCCGCGGGCAAGGACCGATTGCCCCAGCCCTGGCTACCCAGCGGCTGTCGCTTGATCGACAACGAGGCCGCTGGCGAAGTCCAGACCCCACTGCAACACCCCCTGAGCCAAGCATTAAACCTCGGCGACCCGGTGCTGTTTCGTCACGCCAAGGCGGGCGAGCTGTGTGAGCGTTTCGATGAACTGCTGGTGATCAGCAATGGGCGCGTGGTGGATCGCGTGCCGACTTACCGCGGCGAGGGCAAAAATTTCTTCTGACGACTCGCGCGCGCTCACATCCCTCTCTGGCATTTTGCCCAAGGATTACCGTCATGAATCAGCCTGTCAGCAGCATGCCCACGTCGCTTGAGCCTGTGCCGTTACTCAATGAACTGTTCACTGCCCAACAAGCCGCCGTGCATGCCCAGGGCGCCCCGACCTACGCGCAGCGCATCGCCGCCTTGAACGCGGTGTTACGCCTGGTCACCGATCATCATGACCAACTGCTGGAAGCGGTGTGTGCGGATTTCGGCAATCGCTCGTTTGCCGAGACCCAACTCAGTGAGCTGATGCCCATCGTCAATGGCATCAAGCATATACGCTCGCACCTCAAAGCCTGGATGCGCCCCAGCAAACGCAAAGTGGGCATAGCCTTCAAGCCCGCCACTGCGCGGGTGATTTATCAACCGCTGGGCGTAGTGGGCATCCTGGCCCCATGGAACTACCCGTTGACGCTGACCCTGGCGCCATTGGTGCAAGCCCTGGCTGCGGGTAATCGCGTGATGATCAAACCGTCCGAACTGACCCCGCGTACGGCGTTGCTGCTGCAACACTTGCTGGCCCAGGCCTTTCCTGCCGACCAGGTCACCGTGATCATCGGCGACGCGCAATTGGCCAGCCGCTTCAGCGAACTGCCGTTTGATCACTTGTTGTTTACCGGTTCTACTCAGGTCGGGCGCCTGGTGATGGCGGCCGCGGCGCGCAACCTGACCCCGGTGACCTTGGAGTTGGGAGGCAAATCACCGGTTGTGCTCGCTGCGGATTTTCCACTGAAGAAAGCGGCGCGGATGATCGCCATCGGCAAGCTGTTCAACGCCGGCCAAACCTGCGTCGCACCCGATTATGTGCTGGTGCCGCGGTCTTTGGTCGAGCGCTTTGCCACTGAATGGCTGGCGGCAGCCAAGCAGCTGTACCCCAGCATCGATGGTAATAAAGACTACACCTCGATTATTTCGCGGCGTCATTATGAGCGCCTGCTGAACCTCGTGGATCAGGCGATCGTGGCCGGCGCCAAGGTGTGGCAGAACACGGCGTTCGATCAGACCACCGAGCGTAAAGTCCCACCGACCCTGCTGACCGACGTGCCATTGAGCACCGATATCATGCGCGAGGAAATATTTGGCCCACTGTTGCCGGTTGTCGCCTACGACACGCTCGATGAGGCACTGGCGTTTATCAATGCGCGGCCTAAACCGTTGGCACTGTATTGCTTCTCCAATGATCGGACCTGTGTTGAGCAGGTGGTGCAGCAAACCCGTTCAGGCGGTGTAACGATCAATGGCACCATGCTGCATGCCACCCAGGACGACTTACCCTTCGGCGGCGTCGGTGAAAGTGGCACGGGGGCCTACCATGGCTACGAAGGGTTTGTGCGCCTGTCCCATGCCCGTGGCGTATTCAAGCTGAGCCCCTTCAATATGTCCGACAAAGCCGCGGCGCCGTATGGGCGGTTTACCCGCCTGGTGACCCGCCTGATGCTGGGCAAATAACCGCATCACAGGGAGCAGACCATGCTCGGTGCTACACGGCACACCGCCGATTTACCGGTCAACCTGCTGCGCAGTCTGGCAGACCTAATTGTGCAACTGGGCCTGGACCCAAATCGACTGTGCCTGGGGTTAGGCTTCAACATCGCTGACCTGGCCAACCCGCAGAGTCGCGTCTCGATTCGTCAGGCATGCCTGATGATCAAGCGCGCTCTGGACATGACCAAGGGGCGCGACAGAGGACTGGGCCTGGACATGAGCACGACCGAGTCCATCGCCTCCATGGGCCTGGTGGGTTATGCCATGTTGACCAGCGCTACCCTCGGTAGCGCGATAGCACTGGGCATCGACATGCAGAAACAGACCGGCGCGCTATTGAGCTTCGAGAACCTCGAATCTCCAGGGCATATCACGCTCCAGGTCACCTGCCCATTTCATGAGCCCGAGATCCTGACCTTTCTGGTGGAGGAAGCCTTCGGCGTGTTCTTGAATGTCGCGCGTACCCTGGCAGGCCCGGCGTTCAGCCCGTCGTCGATCGAGCTGAGTTACCCACGGCCCGCCTACGCCGCCCACTATGAAAACCTGTTCAGATGCCCGGTGCACTTTGACCGCAAGGACAATCTGTTTGTCTGCGCCAAGCACTGGGCCAATACCCCCATCGGCACCCACAATGCGTTGAGTAATCGACAAGTCATGGAGTTGTTGGAAATGAGTGACGGCCGGGGCGGCGAAATTGAGTTCGTCGAATCCGTCGAGCGCATCCTGCGTCGTGATCTGCGTACACCCCTCAGTTTGTCAGCGGTCGCCTCGCAACTGTGCATGAGCGAACGCACCTTGCGCCGGCGTCTGGCGCAGAACGAGATGTCCTATCAAGCCATTCTGGATGATCTGCGCAAACAGCGTGCCCTTTCATTATTGGGCAATGTACGCATGACGCTGGATGAGGTCGCTTTTGAGGTGGGCTTCAGCGACGCGCAGAACTTCCGTAAGGCGTTCAAGCGCTGGACCGGGCACGGCCCGCGACAAACGCGCGCTTGACTGCCGTCACTTTCGTGGCTTTTGACTGAACGCTTCTAACCGCAAGCCATGCCATGCGATCGCCAGCAGGCGTAAACGACGCGGCCCATACAGCGCCTGAATGAAGCGTTCGAACAACTTGAATTTGCGCGGTGTGTAGGGGTACCAATTGGCCTCGATCTTGCTCCCGGCCTTGTCAATCAGTACGGCCTTGCTACGGGTGAACCCAAGCAGCCCTTCCGGTCCACGCAGTTTGCCGAAGCCACTTTTCTTCGCACCGCCAAATGGCAAGCCTGGGTTGCCTTCGCTCATGTTGACGTTGTTGATCGACACTCCGCCGACCTCCAGTGCGCCGGCCACCCGCAACGCGCGCTGCTTGTCTGCGGTAAACACACTGGCACACAAGCCATAGTGGGTGTCATTGGCCAGCTCAATGGCGTGCGCTTCGCTGGTGAAGGCCATGACCGGCAATACCGGACCGAAGGTTTCCTCGTTCCACACCCGCATCGCCGGCGTGACACGGTCCAGAATGATCGGCTGTACAGTCAGGGAGTTCGCGCTGGGTACGGCACCGAATCTCAGGCGCGCGCCAAGGTTCAGGGCGTCCTGCACATGCTCGATGACCTTGTCACGCTGAAAGCCGACGGTCATGCGCCCGACATCGGCGTCGCCTTTATCGCCAACGCGCACGACGAGCTTTTGCGCCTCCTTGACCAGGCTATCGACGAAACGATCCTGCACGCTATGCTCTACCAACAGGCGCTCCACACCGCTGCAGGATTGCCCGGCATTGGTGAAACCGCCCCACAGCGCGCCGGCCACCGAGCGCGCCATGGGTGCATCGGCAAACACGATCATCGGATCTTTGCCACCCAGCTCCAACTCCACCGGAATCAATTCACGACTGGCCTGAGCCATGATCTTGCTGCCTGTGGGGCCACTGCCGGTAAAAAAGATCTTCGCCGGCTGCTGCTCGATCAACGCCGAGCCCAGGCTACCAGCACCGTACACCACCCGGACCAGGCTCTGGAGTAGCGGCGAACACGCCAGGACCTGTTCGATCAATCCCTTGCAGGGAGCGTGTTCGGAGGGTTTATACACCACTGCGTTGCCCGTTACGAACGCTGCGGCGATGCCGGTAATTGCGTTGTGGAAGGGGTAATTCCAGGGGCAGATGATCAGGACGACGCCCAGGGGCTCATGCAGCAGTAACGACTGCTTGCCCAACAAAGTAATCGGCGTTTTGACCTTTTCAGGCTTCAGCAGACGCTGGGCATTTTTTTCCAACCAGTTGAGCCAATCAAGGGTGCCGAGAATTTCCGCAACCAGTGCGTCCGTTCGACACTTGCCCACCTCCTCCATGACTCGCGCGATGATCATTGAGCGATGGGCCAGAATCGTTTGTTTAAGCTTGGACAGTTCGGCCAGGCGCTCCTTGGTGGACAGCTGTGAGTGAGCGCGCAATGCCGTGCGGGCGTTTGTGAATGCCATCCGGGCAACCTCGGCCTCATACGGCAGCACGTTGTCGCGCGGGCGGGGTTTGAATTCATCGGGAGTGTTCATTCAACGTTCCTCGGAATCATCGGCCAATCTTCAAGGTAACTGGCCGCAAGCCTCTGAAGCAGGGTTGAGACGGACGAAAACCGGTTAAATACGGCTATTTGCCAGCGCCCAACTGAACCTCAGCTGAAGACAATCGCTATCGCCGTTAAAACGTTTGATTAATACCGATGGGTATTCAGATCATGGCCAGCCTGTTTAACAAGGCTTGGCCGCCTGTAATGAAACACTCAGGACCACACCATTGACGTTCCGGAATCCATTTGTGCAGTGCCTGTCAGCGTCCGTGCTATATGCCTTTGTGCTGGTACCGCAGTTGTCCCAGGCGGCAAACCATCCCGAAGGTTTTGCCAAGGGCGTGACCGGTGGTGGCGAGGCTGCGGCTGTGCACCCCGCCACACCCACTGAACTGAAAAATGCCTTGTGCGCGCGCTTCGACACGCGCGGCAATTGCACCGATGACACGCCACGCGTGATCGCCTTGGACCATACCTTCGATTTTCGCGGTTCGGTTGTTTCCGACGGCAGCGCCCAAGTAACGGAGGCCGGATGCATGGCCAACGCCTGTGCCCATGGCGGTGGGCAATGGGCGATCGACGGCGCCAACCATTTCTGCCAGTCAAAACCGCCGACCACAGTGACCTACGACAAGGCAGGGCTGCAGCGCCTGAAGATTGGCTCGAACAAGACGCTATTGGGAGTAAGTGCCCATGCCGGTATTCAGGGCATGGGGCTGTTTATCGGGAGCGGTGCGCACAATGTCATCGTGCGTAACTTGGCCCTGTCGGACATCAACCCCCGTGTGGTCTGGGGCGGTGATGCACTCACCCTGGACGATGCAGATGGCGTGTGGATCGACCATGATACCTTCGCACGTATCGGCCGGCAGATGATCGTGACCGGTTGGGGTAGCGCGACCCATGTGACGATCTCTAACAACGAGTTCGACGGCCGCACGCCCTACTCGGCGACCTGCGATGGTCACCATTATTGGGTATGGTTGTTTCTAGGCCATCACGACACCCTGACGCTGCTCAGAAACTACGTGCATGACACCTCGGGGCGCGCGCCCCATTCAGGCGGAATGGGCAACGCCGAGATTCGCGCGCAACTGGTCAATAACGTATTTGCCCATCTCACGTACCAGGGCGCGATCATGTCCCGCACCGCCAGCTCCCATCTGCTGGTGGAAGGCAATGACTTCGAAGACGTATCGCACCCGCTGTTCAACGATACCCGACAACCCGGCACGGCATTCGCCCTCTTCGCCCCAATCCCGCAGTCGGCCAACGACACCTGCCAGTCCGCGCTAGGCAGGCCCTGTATTGCCAACCAGCAACACCTGAGTGGCGATGACTATCGTCCCCAGGATGCTCCGGTGCTGGAGGCGTTCAAGGAATACCGTCAATACCTTATTGCACCGCAGCCAGCCGAAACGGCGCGAATTGAAGTCCCCAGCAACGCCGGTGCTGGCCACGTCAATCCGGGGAGCCACTGATGCGACGCCTCCTGCTGATCATGTTTTGCACGCTTGCGGCCCATGCACACGCCGCCGGCTTCGGCTTCACCCGCACCGACTCCCGGATCGTCGTCGACACCGGTGCAAATTTGCTGTTCAGCGTGGACACGCGCAATGGCGATTTGACTTCCATGCGCTATCGCGACAGCGAATTGCAGACCACCGAACCCAAAGCCTCGCAGATTGCTTCCGGCCTTGGCAGCGCACAGGTAGACGTGCACACGGTAGGTGACGTGATTGTGATCAGTGCGCGGGCGGGAGAGTTGATCCACTACTACCTGGCGAAAAAAGGTCGCGCTGCTATCTACATGGCGACCTACGCCCCAACCTTGCTACCCGTGGGCGAGCTGCGCTTTGTGGCCCGGCTCAACGCCAACAAGCTGCCCAAGGCCGACCGCGGCACCGACTCCAACGTCGGCACAGCGATCGAAGGCAAAGATGTGTTTTTGCTACCCGACGGGCGCACCAGCTCCAAGTTCTATTCGGCACAACCGATGATCGACGACCCACTGCACGCGGTCAAAGGCCCCGGTGTGGCGGTTTACATGATGATGGGCAGTCGTGAACTCAGCTCTGGAGGTGCGTTTTTCAAAGATATTGCGACCCAGAAAACGCCGACCACCCATGAGCTTTACAACTACATGTTCTCCAATCACACCCAGACCGAGCCCTATCGCGGCGGCTTGCATGGGGTTTACGGGCTGTTATTTACCGACGGTGGCACCCCGGACGCAGCCTTGATCGACTTGGGTTTCGTCAATAACAGCCTGGGCCTTGCCGGGTTCGTGGACAGCGCTGGGCGCGGCGCGGTAGCCGGTCAAGTTTCCGGCGTGACCAGCGCACTGCCGGCGGTGGTGGGTTTGAGCAATGCCAACGCCGAATATTGGGCGCGCGCCGATGGCAGAGGGAGATTCCAATTGACGGCGGTACGCCCGGGGCAATATCGGATGACGCTCTATCAGAATGAACTGGAAGTCGCGCAGCGCACGGTTGATGTCAAAGCCGGCACCACCACCCAGGCGAGCTTGCAGGCGCAACCGCTTCCAGGCCAGGTGAAATGGCAAATTGGTGTGCCCGATGGCACTCCAACTGGCTTTATCAACGCGCACCTGGTGCTATCGGCACACCCCAGCGATTCACGCATGGCGTCATGGGGCCCCGTCACTTACACCGTAGGCACCAGCACTGCTGATGAATTCCCGGCGGTGCAATGGCGCGACGTTAACAGCCCCACGCGCATTCAATTCGTATTGGCCGCCAACGAGCTGAGCGCTTACCGGCTACGCCTGTTTATTTCGCTGGCCCAAGCCGGAGGGCGCCCAGCAGTGAACGTCAATCAGCACTGGACCGCGCCAGTGCCACCCGCTTCGAAGCAGCCCGACAGCCGTGGCATCACCCGGGGCACTTATCGCGGCAACAACACCGTGTTCGAGGTCAGCATTCCGGCCACAGCGCTGCAGGTAGGCGTTAACACAGTGGAGATCGGCGTGGCATCAGGTAACACGGGGAAAGGCTTTCTAAGCCCAGGCATTGTGTTCGATAGCGTGCAGTGGGTGCAGTAATGATCACTGGGACCCGATCGGCCCACTCACCATCGGCAAGCACGCCGAAATGATAGCTAGCCAGTGGCTGACAGGGGCCGGCCTGGTCATTCTAGGTATCGTAACCGGCTTTGTCGGCACCAATACGGGAGGAAGCGTGTTTTTCACAGTCCCGGTCATGATTGGGCTAGGCATTGCACCGCAGTCGGCGGTAGCCACTGCCCGCTTAGCGTCACTGGGCACGATGCTGGCTGGACTACGTCATTTCCACAAGCACGGAAAAATCGATTATGCCGCTGCTTTCCCAGCGGCGCTCCTAGGTCTGCTTGGGGCGCTGGCGGGGGCGAGTCTGCTGATTGAAATCGATCCTCTGCTGCTGCACAAAATAATTGGAGCACTGACGTTATTACTTGTAGCGCTTTCGCTAATCAAAAAGCCGCTTGCCGGAGAGCCACGCCCTTCCTGGACAAGGCGACTCACAGGCTATTTGCTATTCATCCCAGTAGGCGCAATTGGGGGTTTATTTGGCGGGCAGGCAAAACTGTCGACGTACATCTACATTATTTTTTTTCGCAAAACGATCAGCGAATCCATTGGCACTCGAAAGGTCGGAGGGTTGGTGCTGTCAATCGGATCGCTGATGGTCTTCGGCATCAACGGCATTATCAACTGGCAATACGGCGGATGCCTATTGGCCGGCACAGTGCTTGACGCAAACGCCGGGGCACGATTTGCGTTAAGCAAAGGCGATGAATGGATGGAGTGGGTATTCAATATCGTGGTGATTGGCTTGGCGTTGAAGCTGCTTTTTGAGTAATCGATAGGGATAGGTGCCGCCAAGCCGAAATTTATCATATCGTGTTGAACCTGCAGCCGGTCCGGTAATTGGATATACCTATCGTTGCGCAACCTTGAAGCCGTTACCGACCAGAGATACTGACCGCGAGCAACGATACGGCGCAAAACCAAGTTATGACCCAGCCGTAGATTTCAAAATCAGCCCAACCCCAGACTCATCAATTACTGTTTTGTTGGAATCAAGATGGACGGGGCTGCGATGAGCGCGATACCACGAGAACGCCAGAGAGGAAATAATCAAATACGATGAATTGCAGATCGCTCGCAACAGAGCGGCTACGCCCGGCCCCTCCTCTCTCCAAACCGAACCAAGACGCTCACAATCGAGTTTATTCTAGCAAATCTTTGATAATCTACCTTCTGGATGGTAGCTTTGTTAAATTCACTGCTCACTCATCCGGTTCGCACTGGGCAAGGAGCAGAGCCATTTGAGAGAGATTCACGATGAGCAAAAAGAAGATAACGTTCCAAAACCCTCAAGGTATGAGCCTGTCTGGTTTGCTCGAGACGCCAGAATCTCCTAAAGCCTATGCATTGTTCGCCCACTGTTTCACGTGCGGTAAAGATATCAAAGCTGCCGCAAGAATTGCTAAAGCGTTAGTCAACAACAATATCGCGGTGCTCAGATTTGATTTCACGGGCCTGGGCAGTAGTGAAGGCGACTTTTCCAACAGCAATTTCTCCTCCAACGTTGCCGACCTAGTAGCGGCTTCGGAATATCTGCGTGAAATGTACCAGGCTCCCTCCATCTTGATTGGCCATAGCTTGGGTGGAGCCGCAGTCATAGCGGCGGCGAAGCACATTCCTGAGGCCAAGGGCGTAGTCACAATCGGTGCACCCGCTGAAGCCGCCCATGTCATGAAGCAGTTCAGAGGTCATGTTGAGGCAATCAGAGACATTGGCGAATACAACGTGATGCTCGCCGGCAGAGAGTTCACGATAAAAAAACAGTTTCTGGATGACATTGAGGCCCAAAAACAGGATGCGAATATCGCTAACCTTCGACGCGCACTGCTTGTTTTTCATTCCCCAATAGACACCACCGTATCCATAGAACAAGCCCAAAAAATTTATCTGGCAGCTAAGCACCCCAAAAGCTTTATTTCGCTCGACTCAGCAGATCACCTCCTTACTAACAGTCAGGATGCAGACTATGTCGCTTCCTGCATTACTGCTTGGAGCTCCAGATACCTCTGACCTAAGTCCACCTCCACCCAACCCAGAACACATTCGACCCATTAACAGCGCGCTGCCATGTTGGATTACGAGGAAATTGAAAATGACTTACGATTTTGACCTTTATGTGATCGGTGCAGGTTCCGGAGGTGTTCGGGCTGCGCGCTTCTCCGCCGGTTTCGGCGCCAAAGTGGCTGTGGCCGAGAGCCGATATTTAGGTGGTACCTGTGTAAACGTTGGCTGTGTCCCGAAAAAACTGCTGGTTTACGGAGCGCACTTCTGCGACGAATTCGAGCACTCGAAAGGGTTCGGATGGACTCCAGGGGGCGCCAAGTTCGAGTGGGCAACACTGATCGCCAACAAGGATCGCGAGATCAATCGACTGAACGGTATCTATCGCGATCTGCTGGCCAACAGCGGCGTGACCTTGCATGAAGGCCACGCCAAGATCGTCGACCCGCATACGGTCGAGATTAATGGTGAGCGTCACACCGCCAGGAACATTTTGATCACTACCGGTGGCTGGCCGCAGACTCCGGAGATTCCGGGTCATGAGCATGCGATCAGTTCCAATCAGGCATTCTTCCTCAAAGAACTGCCAAAGCGTGTTCTGGTGGTGGGTGGTGGTTACATCGCTGTTGAATTCGCCGGTATCTTCCACGGGTTGGGCGCCGAGACCACATTGCTGTATCGCGGTGATTTGTTCCTGCGCGGCTTTGACGGTACGGTGCGCAAACATTTGCAGGAAGAGCTGAGCAAGCGCGGCATGAACCTGCAATTCAATGCCAACATCGAGCGCATCGACAAGCAAGCCGATGGCAGCCTGAAAGCAACCCTCAAGGATGGTCGTCAGCTTGAGGCGGACTGCGTGTTCTACGCTACCGGTCGGCGTCCGATGCTCGACAACCTGGGCTTGGAAAACACTGGCGTCAAACTCGACAAGAAAGGTTTTGTCGAGGTCGATGAACTGTATCAAACCGCTGAACCGTCGATCCTGGCTCTGGGCGATGTAATTGGTCGGGTGCAACTTACACCGGTCGCGCTGGCAGAAGGCATGGCCGTAGCGCGGCGCTTGTTCAAGCCCGAGCAGTATCGCCCTGTGGATTACAAGATGATCCCGACGGCGGTGTTCAGCCAGCCCGACATCGGCACTGTCGGGTTGACCGAAGAAGAGGCGCGAGAGGCCGGGCACGAAGTGGTGATTTTTGAAAGCCGTTTCCGGCCGATGAAATTGTCGCTGACTGAATGCCAGGAGCGCACTTTGATGAAGTTGGTGGTGGACGCCAAGACCGACAAGGTCTTGGGCTGCCACATGGTCGGCCCGGAGGCCGGCGAGATCGTGCAGGGTTTGGCGATTGCGCTGAAGTCGGGCGCGACCAAGCGCGATTTCGACGACACCATCGCCGTGCATCCGACGTCCGCTGAAGAGTTCGTCACCATGCGCACACCGGTCGCGGGTTAACCGCTCTTCGGTTATCTGATGCGTCTAGCCCTGTCGCAACGACAGCAGCTAGACGCACGCTTTCACCATCATCACGAACTTGTTGGCTCCGCCTGTGAAAGTTGCTCACGGGCAAACTCAGCCACTGTGTTCAGCGCTTTGGCCGCTGAGCGCAGGTAAAAGGCTTGAAGCTGAAAAACGTGCCATCGTGCTGCGTACACCTCCAGCCAGCAATTCACCCCACTGTTGACTGCGTGTTCGGCCAAACGTATGGAATCGGATAACAGCAGTTCATGGTCGCCAACCTGAACCAGCATCGGAGGCAGTCCTTGCAGATCCACTCGCAATGGACTGGGCGTCGCCTCATCGGAGGCATACCAACCCAATCCCTGCTCAAGCCAACCGCGACGAATCATGGGGTCTTCCTTAAGTCGCGAGATCATTGAGGCGCCGGTCAAGTGCTCGTCGGTTACCGGTGACATCAGCAGCAGCCCAGCGGCAAAAAGCTCGTAACGATCTCGAAGCTTGAGGGCCAAGGCCAATACCAACGCAGCGCCCGCCGAATCGCCTGCGAGAAAAATCCGGTTGGCGGCATAACCTTGAGCGCGCAAGGCTTCATAGCATGCCAGCGCATCTTGCAGTGCTGCTGGACAGGGATGCTCTGGAGCCAATCGGTAATTCGCAACCCATACCGACATCCGGGATGCCTTGGCCAAGCGACTGGTGATGCTCCAGTGCGTGTCCGGGGAGCCGAGGCAAAACGCTCCGCCGTGCAGGTACAAAATGACACCGCCGCTCTCACCTTGCTTGGGAGCAACCACCTGTACGGGAACACCGTTGACCTGCTGGCAATAACGGATCACGCCAGTGGTGCCGGGCATCAGCCGGGAAAGTCCCCTGACCACCCTTCTCTGCGCGACGACACCCAATCCCGGCCCGATCAACGACCGAAATGTGGTGCGCAAGAAGCCTCGCAAAAAACGAGTTTTCATCACCTCAAGCCAATCTGGTGATTCCGCTATCGTGGTGCCTCCTTCGAACTGACGGCTAAAGCGGTAGGCGTGCAAAGCCGAGAATCGCGTTAGCCAGCGATAGCTTAGGGTGAAGCCTGGCCAATTTGTGCTGTTGTTGCCGGCTTCATCGACGTACCAGCTCTTGCATCCGTTCCACACCGTGTTGGCCAGGCGGTTCTGGGTCTGTTGGTGGAAACGGTCATACGCGCTTTGATCGACCTCAACTGTGTTCGTCTCCGTTGCATTCAAAGTGCGCAAGCATCGCATGATGTGGGCAATCTGGCTTTCAAGCATATACACGATCGAGTTGTGGCCAAGGTTGGTGTTTGGGCCGTAGAGCATGAAGAAATTGGGGAAGTTCGGAACCGCTAGTCCAAGATAAGCTCGGGTACCGTCGCGCCAAGCCTGATTAAGGTTTATTCCGTCACGCCCGACAATGCGCATCGGAGACAAAAATTCAGTGGCCGCAAACCCGGTACCGTAGACGATCGCATCGACCTCATGCTGTCTGCCGTCAGCGGTTTCAATTCCGTTCTCCGTAATACGGAGAATACCGTCGGTGACCAATTCCACGTTGGGCCGGCTCATGGTCTTGAGGTATTCGCTAGACAGCAAAATGCGTTTGCAGCCAAACGGATAATCAGGAGTAAGTTTCTGCCGTAATACGGGATCAGTCACTTGCTCGGTCAGCAGCTTGCGAAATGGAATACCAACCGCCCATTTCATCAAAGACTTGAACCGGGTAAACGCCAGAGCTCGTGATTCATACCGTAGATATATTGATGCACGGTAAGCCTTCATCAACCAGGGAACATTGCGTAACAGGGCTTTTTCTCGTTCGGAGTAAGCGCGGTCGGGACGTGGCATCACGTGCGCGGGGGAGCGCTGGAAAACCTTCAAGTGTTCCACCTGTCCGGCAATGGCCGGGACAAACTGGATCGCAGAGGCCCCGGTGCCGACTACCGCTACCCGCTTACCAGCTAACGAGTAGCTGTGATCCCAAGTGGCCGAGTGAAAGATGTGGCCCTTGAAATTATCCATACCCGCCAATTTTGGAAATGCCGGGCGGCTCAACTGTCCGGTGCCGCTAATCAGCAACGAAGCACTCAGTACAGTTCCGTCCCTCTGAATGACCTGCCACAGCGAGGTCGCTTCATCGAATTCAGCGGAGGCGACTTCGACGCCAAAACGGATGTATTTACTCAACCCATATTTGTCGGTACAGCGTTGCAGGTAGTTATGAATTTCACCCTGCGGAGCGAACACTCGGCTCCAGCCCGGATTGGGCTCAAACGAAAACGAATATAAGTGCGAAGGTACGTCGCACGCTGCGCCGGGATATGTGTTGTCCCGCCAGACACCGCCTACGTCATGTTTTTTTTCCAGGATGACGAAGTCCTCGACGCCGGCCTTTTGCAACGCAACGGCCATGCCTATGCCAGCGAAGCCGGTTCCAATGATGATCGCGGTCAGGGGCATTGCGGACTGAAGGTCCACATCAAATTCATGCAACGACATAAGGTGCCTCGTTCTTGTTATTGGCAATGGTCGAGTCTTCCGGCTCCACGGACAATTTCACCCGTTGAATACCCCGAATAAGATCAGCGGCTTTCTCAGCGATCATGATTGTCGGCGCGTTAGTATTGCCGCCGATGAGGGTTGGCATAATGGAAGCATCGACAATCCGTAAGCCCTGCAACCCATGTACGCGCAGCTTCGAGTCCACCACAGCAAGTGCGTCAACGCCCATCCGGCAGGTACCCACTGGGTGATAAACGCTGTCGGTGCGACGTCGCAGGATGGCGCGGATCTGCTCATCGGTGCCGATTTCTGCGGTATACAGATCTTGAGTGATCCAACTGGCAAGAGCGGGAGCCTGCATCAACTGACGGGTGATTTTGAACGCCGCGACCATGTCTTCAAGATCTTGTGGATCCTGAAGAAAGGCCGGATCAATCAATGGCGCCGTTTGCGGGTCATTACTGGCCAGCGACACCGCACCGCGACTGCGTGGTCGCAGAAGGCAAAAATGGCAGGAAAGTCCATGGCCGAGTCGCAATTTGCGGGCATGATCCTCGACCGGCGCAACGACGAAGTGCAGTTGAATATCCGGTTTATCCAAAGCCTCGCGAGTTTTAAGAAACGCCCCGCCTTCGGCAAAGTTCGAGGTCAACATACCCCGACGTTCATTTCGAAAACGGACTGCCTCTTTCAGCAGCTTGACACCGCCGCCCATGGAGACGCCCATTGCGTCGAGGCTGGGTGTTTTGTAAACGAAGACAAAATCCGGGTGATCCTGCAGGTTCTGGCCTACCCCTGGAAGATTCAGCAGGACTTTGATGCCGTGGCGTTCCAGTTCTGCCTCCGGCCCCACACCAGAAAGCATCAACAGTTGTGGCGTCTGAAAGGCTCCGGCAGCAAGGATTACTTCCCGATGTGCCCGTAACACGTGAATCTGGCCGCGTTGAAGAACTTCCACACCTACGGCGCGGGTACCTTCGAACAGGATGCGTTGAACCTGTGCCCGGGTTTCCACCGTTAGATTGTTGCGTACACCGATATGAGGAAGAAGATAGGCTCGCGCTGCACTACAACGCTCACCATGCTTTTGCGTCACTTGGTAAATACCTACGCCTTCCTGCTCGACACCGTTGAAATCGTCGTTGAGCGGCAACCCGGTCTGACGGGCCGCGTCCAGGAATCGCTGCTGAAACGGGTTGTCGGAACGCAGATCGCTTACCCACAAAGGCCCGCCTCGACCGTGCCATTCGTTATCGATTCGCTCGTTGTGTTCGCTGAGGCGGAAGTAAGGCAGCACGTCTCTGAACGCCCAGCCGGTATTACCCAACGAAGCCCAATGGTCGTAATCCCATTGATGTCCCCGTACATAAATCATGGCGTTGATCGCTGATGAACCGCCCAATGTCTTACCGCGAGGCTGGTAGCCTTTGCGGCCAGCTAGAGATATTTGCGGAACGGTTTCGAACGACCAGTTGTTCACCGAAGTCGGCACCATGGACACCACGGCGGCTGGGATATTTATCAGACTTGATTGACCACCTCCCCCCGCCTCCAGCACACAAACGCTGACGTTCGGATCTTCGGTCAACCTGCTCGCAACCACACACCCACCGGAACCACCACCCACAACGATGTAATCGAAGGTCTTTTTCATTATTGTTTTCTCACGCACAGGGCAGTGCGAGGTCCCAAACGTCTAATCAGAAACGTTTAAACGCGATTTCTGATTCGCGCCAAGCACCGCGACAGCCTTTATTGTTGTTGAAACGGCTAGCCGAACACGGATGATGTTGACGCCCATCAGGGAAGAGACCAATGCTGGAAAGGGCCAACTGCTTTATTATTTGGGCCAATATTTTGCAATAGGCAAAGAATCATGAGCTTTCGGGATTTTACGCGCGGCCCCGCCAGCGCCTTGTTACAGCTCGAATTCGGTCGTGAGAAAGGCCTGTCGGTCACTAAAGTTCTTGCGGGCTCTGGACTGACTCAGGCGCAATTGGGCGATCCGAACGTCGAGTTGACCGCCGACCAGGAGCTACGCGTGATCAGCAATTTGCTGACACTTTTGGGGAATCCATCCGGTTTGGGATTTGAAGTTGGTACACGCTATCACTTCTCCACTTATGGCCTGTTCGGTTACGGCTTGATTAGCAGTGCGACTACAGGTGATGCCTTGGCACTGGCGTTGCGCTTTCTGCCGCTCACCTACGCTTTCACCGTCATTTTGTATGAAGCGCAAGGCAATGACGGCGTATTGACCTTTCAAGCACCTGGGCTAGCGTCGGACTTGCGTGATTTTGTGCTGGCTCGGGATATGGCTGCAGCAGCAGTGCTCCTGAACGAGTTGGCTGGTGAACACTTCGCACTGTCGCGTTTTACCCTCAGAGCTACTGCACCAACGCTACCTGGCATCGATCATCTTTTGGGCACCACTCCGACCTACTCGGCCAGCTGCAATAGCCTATCCTTCAATCGTGCGTTCCTGTCTCACCCCTTGCCCCAGGCCAATGCCGTCACGGTAAGCATGTGCGAACAGATGTGCACAAAGCTGATGCAAAACAGAGTCGCCCGCTCGGGCATGACTGCCCTGGTGCAGCATTACCTAACTAGCTCCGAAAACACACCAAGAGATCTTTCCGAAATTGCCCGTCTGACCCATATCAGCACGCGCACCCTGAAGCGCCGACTGAGCGATGAAGGCACCACGTTTCGAACACTGCTGGCAGAAGCCCGCAGCAGCAGCGCCATCGAAATGATCAACGACTCCCGCCTGAGCCTGACCGAGATCGCCGAGCGACTAGGCTTCAGTGATTTATCGAGTTTCTCTCAAGCATTCAAGCGATGGCATGGGGTGGCACCGAGCAATTTCCAAAACTCAAAAAAACAAAAGTGATCACCGGAAAGGATTTTCGGGTTAATGAATCCCTGCTTTGCCAAATACAGCCAATAGAGCTCACGCGCCCTTCATCAGAGTAAGCGACTCGTATCAGCAGTGGGGTCTTGAGGCTGGTTGAAACGATCCTTGCGTTCGACTAGGGACAGAAACTTCCATGTAGTAGAGGCAAAATCGCTCCCTGCAATCCAATTGGATAATACTTTTACTAGCGTCATATTTTTTAGAAGAAAATTCTAAATTCGATGTGTTTTTTGAAAAAGAACAGAAAATTTTCCGTTGGGAAATGCCCTATATTTTATTGAAGCCCATGTGTCGTAGATAGCTTGTAGCTAAGCACCACAATGAGTTTTTAGCCAAGTCGTGGGATGTCAAAACCATAGCAACTATGAGAGGTGATCATGGAACAAATACCATTGTTTATTGGCGGTGTATGGCGTAACACGCATCCCACTGAATCGATCCCTGTAATAAATCCGGCAACAGAAGATCAGATCGGACTCATCGCGAAAGCGAGCTTGGCTGACATTGAAGATGCGGCGATCGCTGCGGAAAAAGGCTTTGCCGCCTGGAAGCAGGTTTCTGCGCTTGAGCGCGCAACGATTATGCACAAAGCGGCAAACCTAATTCGTGAGCGTGCAGAAAATATTGCTCTGATTCTCACGACTGAGCACGGAAAACCTCTGGCCGAGGCGATGGGTGAAGTCGCAGCAACTGCTGACACTATCGATTGGCATGCTGAAGAAGGAAGACGCGCGTATGGGCGTGTTATACCTTCCCGCGCACTAGGGATTCATCAATTTACTCTGATGGAGCCTATCGGGCCTGTAGTGGGTTTTGCCCCATGGAATTTCCCGCTCATTCAAGCGGTGAAAAAGGTCGCTGGTGCACTGGCCGCCGGCTGTTCGATCATCTTAAAAGGCGCAACCGAGGCTCCTACGTGTGCTGTCGAGCTTGTGAAAGCATTCGCTGACGCGGGCGTTTCTCCGGGAGCCGTCAACCTACTGTTTGGCGACTCGAGCCAGATTTCTGAGTATTTGATTGCTCATCCCTCCATCCGGAAAGTGACCTTCACCGGGTCAACGCCAGTGGGCAAAAAGCTTGCAAGCCTCGCCGGGCTGCATATGAAGCGATCCACAATGGAGCTGGGTGGCCATGCGCCGGTAATCGTTATGGACGACGCGGACATCGCAACCGCAGTTAAGATTTCTGTCGCAGCTAAATATCGAAATGCGGGCCAGGTTTGTGTCTCCCCAACTCGCTTTCTTGTTCACTATAAAGTGTTCGACGAGTTTGTTTCCCGTTTCGTGGAAGGCGCACGCGCAATCAAGGTAGGCGACGGTCTTGATCCGACGGTAACAATGGGCCCGATGGCTCATTTGGGCCGGCTTAAGGCAACAGAAGAACTCGTGGCAGATGCTATATCCCATGGAGCGAAGCTGGAGATTGGCGGCAACCGCGTGGGCGACAAGGGTTATTTCTTCGAACCCACCGTTCTCACGAATGTCCCGGTGACCGCCCTCGCCATGGTTGATGAACCCTTCGGGCCGATTGCAATAATCAACCCATTCGACGACATCGACGAAGCCATCAAAGAAGCGAACAGACTGCCATACGGTCTTTCTGCCTACGCCTATACGCGATCGCTTACCTCGGCCAATAAGCTGTTTAACGGCATCGAGTCTGGCGCCATCTCGATCAACCATCACAGCGTTGCCCTACCCGAGCACCCGTTTGGCGGCGTAAAAGATTCCGGATACGGAACCGAAGGAGGCCCTGGCGCGCTGGATGCTTTCATGACCACGAAGTTCGTTTCGCTTGCGAGCGTTCTTTAACGTTCGGCGAACGTGTTTTTTAGTCGCTATCGAGCACGGCTGCATTCAGGAAATAACGTGTCGCTAACTATTGGAACTCATATGCTTACTCCGAACATTATCGAGCGTCTTGTCGGCGCAAACGAAAACTCTCCGCTCGCGATGGCCATTGCTGAGCGGGCAGAAATTATGGCGCTGAGCCAAGCGAGCCATGATGCCGTGATCATTCCGAAAGATCCCGGTGGTCTGTCACATGCAGAACGTGCAGCTCTTGCTGAACGAATCGCTCGGTTGAGCAACTCTGAAGAATTGGCTGATCACTACCATGCTTGTCTTGAGACAGCAGGTGGCGAAGAAGGCCTTTATGTTGCTGCCAATCCTCAGCAGTCCGCGTACGGGGATGAACGCTTTATGGCGATTATCCGATTCACGGATCTGGTCACTCAAAAGCCGCGAGAAGCTACAAAGCAAGATATCGATACCTTAAAGGCCGCTGGAATTTCAGAACCGGACATCGTAAGGCTCACGGAAGTCCTCGCTTTCGTGAACTACCAACTCCGGGTTGTAGCAGGATTCAAAATTGCAGGAGAAATGAAATGAGCCAGGTTGTGCATAATTTCACCGTATCCGTGCCTCACTGGTCGCCGTACATCAAGCCTGTCGAGTTAGAAAGTGCGAGCCAAGAGCAGCTTGATGCGATGAAAGTGACTCCATCGAGCAAAAAGATCTCGGAGTACGTGCTTACTCTCGCCCATGACCCCGAATCGCTAGCGGTGCGATCCCCTTTGTTCAACGCCATTATGTATGGCCGCGCCGGCTTGCCCCCAGCTGAGCGTGAACTTGGGGCGATTGGTTCTTCAATTGTTAATCGATGCGTCTACTGCGCTGCAGTACACGGCGCCCGATACAATCAGCTGACCAAAAGTACAGAGCTGGTCGCAAAAATCTTTGCAGACGAAACCGAAGCACAATTGGATGATCGCTCTCAGGCGTTGTTTGACTTTGCGGTTGAGTTGGCCAAGTCACCCCCAATGCTGAATACACGGCATGCCGATGCCTTGAAAGAACTCGGCTTTGACACGCTTGGGGTTGTCGACCTCGTGCTGGCCACAGCCATCTTCGGTTGGGCAAACCGCCTGATGCATGTTTTAGGTGAGCCCGTAAAAATCTGATCAGACGTTCCATTGAAGTGATATCAAAATAGCGGGCAGCCCCAAACTGCCCGCTTGTCAAAATGAATGAGTTCGATAGCTGCAACTCCAAACTACGATTTCCCCCCCTTCCTTTTCTCTGACTCCCAACCCACCACGCGTCGACGCTGCCGGCCAGGCCTTGGAATATCCCTATCAGACGTGCTACACAGTTTGTCGTAACACTTCGCTGACCCTGAGCAAACGATTTGCAATACAGCGCATAATTGGGTCTCGTCCCGTTCCAACCAGCAATGCACTGCGGCTAACGGATATAAAATGACCCGACCTCTCACCGTCAGTGCCACTTGGCTTGTAGGCGTCATCGAGGAACTGACTCGGCAAGGTATCGAGCCTTCCCGTTTGGGCGCTCCCTGGACTCAACAGTGGGAAGATGTGGCGCCTACACGGCAGCTGCAACTCGTGCAAGTGAGGAGGCTTTGGCAGCGCGCGATGCAACTCTCCCAGGATCCGCTACTCGGCTTGAAGGTTGGCGTAGCACTGCCACTGCAATCGATGAACGTCGTAGCACTGGTGTTAATGCACAGTGGCTCCTTACGCCAGGCGCTCGCCCATACGGTCAGGCTGCAGCAATTGGTCAGCAACTCTGGTCGTTTTTTAATTGAACCTGCGTCCAACAATGGTGTTCAGCTGGTTTACCACGTAACACCCAGCCCAGTCGCCATGCATCCGGCCCAGATAGATTCGCTGTTTGCCGCGTACATACGCCTTCTCTATAACTGTATGCCGGCTGATCGTAGGCCATCCAGAATTGAGCTACCTGGTACTGACGCGTGTTTAGCCGAACGCTATCAAGTCTATTTTGAATGTCCGGTCATTCTCGGAGTCGAGCACGCTCGTGTCGTATTGGGCGCTGAACTGCTGGACTCACCCTGGCAGGCTGCTGATCCAACACTGCTTCGCATCGTACTCGGTCGCGCGGAGGCGATGCTTAAAACCCAGGGTCGCTCCGACACGCTCGTTGATTACGTGACAGCAGCCATTGCCGCGCAGGGATTTTCGGAAGCCAATTGCGACAGCGTTGCGAGTTCGCTGGATCTCAGCAGGCGTACTCTTCAGCGTCGATTGGCTGAGCGCGGTTCATCCTTCCGCCAATTACTGGAAGCGGTGCGTATGAGCGAGGCATTGGAAGGCCTGGCTGATCCCGATCTGCCGCTTGTGATGCTGGCAGAGCGGTTGGGCTATGCAGAGCCCAGCGCTTTTTCGCATGCTGTACGAGGTCATTTCGGTAAAGCACCTAGTGCGCTGCGCCTTGAATTAGTAAGCAGCTTCTCTGCAGGAGGAAAGGCCCTTGCAATCAACAATACTGAGGGTTCTGACCACCAGAGGGCGCCTTGTAAAGCCGATTCGACCCGGTGCGAACTTGAGGTCTAAAGCTCACGAAAAAGGTCACGTTCAAGAACGGCACTCGCCGCGACCAGCCCACTGACCATCGCACCACTGACTCCGGCAGCGGTCACATCCTGCCCACCGAAGAATAGACCTTTAACAGGGCCGTGCGCGCGCATCCAGCGCTGTGCAAAACGAAGCGGCGTTTGTTCATATCCCATGAAATTGCCGTGGCTACGGTTTAGAAAGTGATTGAAGGTCAAAGGTGTAGCCAACTCGGCATGAGCAATGCTTCCGCCGATTTGAGGGTAATGTTTTAAGGCCACAGCCATGAGGTCTTCGCTCAGCCTTGCCGTCATGTCCTCGTACTCTGCACCTCTGTGCTTCCACTTCGTGTCAGTGAAACGCTCGAACACCGACCAATTAGTCAGGCCGCATATATCCATCGTGCTCTGCTTTGGGTGACGGTCAGGCCAACTCGGATCCCGCAGTGATGGGTGGGCGATGAAATGCAGGGGCATGGGCTGCCCCTCTGGATCAGCTTTGTACCGCGCAAGGTTCGCCGGGAGATCATTGCTTGGGTGCACCCACAGATTGGCTGGATGAATATTCAGTTCAGCGTTTGCGATGTCGATGCCCAGGTTCAGCACAGCAAAACATTGAGTTGTACCAATGCTCTTAGTTAGCTCGCCCAATGGCTGAGCCAGTTCAGGATCTGCATGAGCCAGCAGCGGTACAGTCTGAGAAATACCAATCGCGCTGACGACTCTGTCCGCGCGAATCTGGCTTCCGTCAGCGGTTTGCACACCTACCACGCAACCATCACACATCTCGATGCTCACAACCTCAGCCGCCACCAGGCAAGCTCCTCCTGCAGCGCGAACAGTGTCGGCCATTGCTGTGGCTATTCGTTGCGAACCGCCAACGGGGTAGCTAGCACCATCGATGTAATGGCTGAAAACCATGGCATGGATCGCAAAAGAGGCCTCCGCAGGGGAGTTGCAGTAGTCGCCGTAGTTCCCACACCAGACTGCCTTAAGGTCAGCGTTGTCGGTCAATTCGTCCAAAACATCCTGCACTGTGCGCTGTGCAAGTGGCATGAATGCAATCTGAGCCTTGGTGAACGCTGCCTCAGACGCTGAACGTGGCAACGCCCGCTCTCCGAAAAAGGATTTCGCCGCCCGGCTTGCCTCACCCACTAACTCCACGTAACGATCGATCGCGCGCGCCTCCTTCGGAAAGTAGTCCTTGAGTCGATCCTTGTAGGCTTGTGCACCGGCCATATGATCGTAGCTATTGGCACCTACGATAATGCGATTGTAGTTTTCGGGCATGGGCGCCCATTCAAGTTGACCACCTGAGACTTTGTCGAAAAGGCGATAGAGGCCACTCGTTTTGCGATGTACCTCGCCCATATAGTGCAGGCCTACGTCCCACTCGAAGCCCTGGCGTTTGAAGGATTGCAAACAACCACCCAACACCGCGTGGCGTTCGAGCACCAAAACGCGCTGTCCTTCGAGCGCCAACAATGCGGCTGTACTTAGGCCGCCTGCGCCAGAACCTATGACAATCGTGTCGAACCTGCTGTCTAGCTCGCCACGAGCCAGCGCGCGCTTAAAACTCAGATCGTAATCACTCATCGTTCGTGCCTTCCCTGCCCTTTCCGGGATTTTTATTGATCACTGCGGCGCAATCGCTACGCAGCCTGGCTGAGTGTGGGTACGTAGGGAATCTGCGTGAATGGCACCACACGCCAAAGATTTGTTTCGACACGACAATTTAAAAGGCGGGAACACCAACTGCCCAAGGTATTGGCATCCCAAATCAAATCTCTGTCGCACGGTAGCAACGACAGCAGAGGACTGGCATCGGAGAATCCCTCCACGGTCTTCCTGTGATTTATTTATAAAAACGAGAGAAAGGGACTGCGATGATGGACAGCAACTTTAGGCACATTCTGGTAGAACCCGAGGCTCACGGTTTTGGAGCTAGGGTTAGTGGTATTTCGATTGATAAGCCACTCACGGCAGCTGTACTCGAAGAGGTAAAAGAGGCATGGGCCAGGCATTCGGTAATTTACTTTCCGGATCAGCCGCTCTCCCACACACAACTGGAGGCGTTCACGCTTCAACTTGGTGAGTTCGGAATAGACCCATATATCGTCCCGATGGAGGCCCATCCGCACATACTCGAACTCAGGCGCGAGCCTGATGAAAAAGCGGTCAACTTTGGTGCCCAGTGGCATTCCGACTGGAGCTTCCAGGAACAGCCGCCGGCGGGAACCATCCTGCATTCCAAGATCACTCCGCCCGTGGGTGGCGATACCCTGTTTGCCGACGGTTATCGTGCCTACGATGACCTTTCCGAGACGATGAAGGGCTTACTGAGTCGTCTCGTCGCGATACATTCTGCGAGCATGCCCTATGGCAAAAATGGTCTCTTCGCAAAAGAAACAGAAACGCGCTCGATGAAGATCGTGGTCAGTGAAGACGCCGACAAAACCTGGCCACACCCGCTGGTGCGTGTTCATCCGGTAACAGGTCGAAATTCTTTATACATAAGCCCTGTCTACACGCAGGGTATTCAGGGTTTGACTCATGGTGAATCAACGGCGCTGCTGAGTTATTTGTATCAACACATGGTGCAGGACAAATTTATCTACCGCCATCGGTGGGCGCCGAACATGCTCACCCTTTGGGACAACCGCTGTACGCTTCACAATGCAGAGGGTGGCTACGACGGCCACTTACGCCTCATGCATCGAACAACCCTCTCCGGCGAACGCCCTGTTGGTGTTGCCGCCGTTTAATCAATAAACCAGGGAAATACACCCAATGATTGATGTAAGCATTCTGTACCCGAACGAAGCTGGTGCAACCTTCGACTTCGATTACTATCGTGACCAACATATGACGATGATTCAGCAGAAGATGGCCGGGGCCTGCAGTCACTTCACTGTTGAAAAAGGCCTACAAGGCCCAGTACCGGGAAGCGATCCGACCTACCTTGCGATAGGCCATCTCTTCTTCGAATCGCTCGACGCATTCACCGCAGCATTCGGGCCGCATGCCAAGGCCATCGGGGCAGACATCGCCAATTACACCAACCTCAAGCCCATCATTCAGATCAGCGATGTGTTAGTAGGCTGATCACCAAGAAACTGATTGGCGCGAACCGCAAGGCACCTGGTTTTCAAGAACCAAGTGCCGATTTATTTAAAGCTTGCATAAGAGCCGTCAGCTTATTAATAATCAATTATGAGTAACGACTGACTAATGACCTCGTACATTTTCACAGAGGTTGATCAGTGAAACATCTGAAGCTCCTCCATCGAGAAATAAATTCAAATATTTCTCATAAGGCCCTATGTCAATTTTGGCTTCTTTAAGCCAGTCAGCATCGTAATACGTAGAGGCATAACGATCTCCCGAGTCGCAAATTACCGAGACTATCGACCCTGTCTGCTTCTGTGAGCGCATTTGCTCCGCGATACAACAAACGCCAAAGAAATTCGTTCCCGTAGAACCACCAACACGACGCGATAGCCGCTCTGAAAGCACGTGCATGGCAGCAAGTGAAGCTGCATCTGGAATCTTTATCATGTGATCGATGACATCAGGGATGAACGAAGGCTCCACCCTAGGCCGACCAATACCTTCAATCCGAGAGGGAGTAGCACAAGTGCTCGCTTTATCCCCAGTATCGTAGGATTCGTAGAAAGCAGAATGTTCAACGTCAACTACACAAAGTCGAGTATTCAGATGCTTATACTTGATATACCTTCCGATTGTAGCTGACGTTCCTCCAGTGCCGGCACTCATAACCACCCAAGCGGGTTCAGGGTCTTTCTCCATCGCCATTTGTGAAAATATACTTTCGGCGATGTTATTGTTGCCACGCCAGTCCGTAGCGCGTTCTGCATTTGTAAACTGGTCTAAATAATGCCCCCCCGTTTCACGAGCAAGTTGCTCGGCCACCGTATAGATAGCCCCAGGATTGTCAACAAAGTGACATGTTCCCCCTAATCGATTGATTGCATCGATTTTCTGGCAACTGGTGGAACGCTGCATGACTGCAGTAAAGGGCAGATTTAGAAGCTTAGCGAAATACGCCTCACTGACAGCTGTTGAGCCAGAAGATGCCTCGACTAACAAAGTACCTTTCTTTATCCAGCCATTGCAGATGCCATACAGGAAAAGCGATCGTGCCAAGCGGTGCTTCAAACTGCCTGTAGGGTGAGTAGACTCATCCTTCAGATAAATCGATATCCCAGGCAGCCCGTTAAAGTCTAAAGGAATCAGATGTGTATCGGCAGAGCGATTGGCATCCCCCTTCAACACGCCGATCGCCCAGCGAGTCCACTCTTTATCCTGATTACCGAGATTAAGATTCATAAATATCCTGTATTTGGCTACTGATTCAACATTCAGTCCAGCGCGACAATGGCATCTACTGCAACGAGGGCGCCTTTTGGTAGTGCGGAAACCTCGAATGTGGCGCGAGCAGGGAACGGAGAAGAGAAATAGGTAGCATATACGTCATTCAACTTCGCAAAATCACTTAAATCCGTGACCATTATTGTTGTTTTGATAGTCTTTGAAAGACCTGTACCCGCTGCTTCAGCAATCGCTGAGATATTGCTGAGGCACTGTTTCATTTGAAGCAAGGCATCGTCCGCCACCAGCTCTCCTTTGGCCGGGTCAATGCCTAGCTGCCCCGAAACAAATAGATATTCGCCATGGCAGACTGCTTGGGAATAAGGGCCAACGGCAGCAGGGGCTAAAAAAGTTGAAATATTTCGCATAAAAGGATCCCTACCCATTATTAATGGATATTAACAATTTATAATTTTATGTCAGCAAAGGTATCGATTACCGATACCTTTCATGGGCCAAGTAAAGATGAGTAATTCAATCAGCGAAAATTTTTCTTGTTTGAATTGAATTACTGAACGGAACAACGCCTACCATCTCAAGCTCCGCATAATCGGTGAATTTATTATAGATCTCTTCAGCATCCTCAAGATAAAGCGATTTGGTGATACCACGTACCGCACGAGGAACCGAGTATCTAAACCCGCTGATAGCCGAACCGGAAAGCCCCATACTTACAAGGGCGCTATAGGTAAAGTTGAATATATTCTTAATATAGGGGGCTTCCCCGGGCTTTTTTTCGACAAACTCAAAATTCTCACCCAGGTAGGGATGGCTGGATATTTGAGCATCTTCCTCCCCATGGGCAGGACTATATTTGTCTCGCCATAGCGCTATGTCATTGGAAATACTTGAAAGCTCTGGGCGTAGTGAAAAATCGTTCACAAACCCAATAGCAACTATCAAGTAGTCGACCTTGAGCTTGTCTCCAGATGCAAGGGTGACCTCAACTTGTTCTTTTCCGTCATCAATGACGAGTTTCACCCCTTCCCAGGCCGCATTGGTACGAACGCTCGCACCTTCTAAACCTGACAATCGATTGTAGGCGTCCTGCGGAGCCGGAATGTTGTACCTGAACATATGCCGCATGTATTTCCACTTCAGGGAATTATCCATATCAGCGTAATGATTAAGAAACCCTGCTTTTGCCATCCAGACCTGCGGATTAATACGCTGGATATCCTTGCGACGAATACAAACAGTCGCTTCTAACGCTCCCGCCTCAAGCGCGGTCGAAGCGTTATCGAATGCAGATGCGCCTGCACCGAGAACAGCAATCTTCTTCCCTACAAGCTTGGAAAAATCAATATGCTCTCCTGAAGAAGCATATCGATCTCTGGGCAATGCCGATGAGATGAATTTGGGTACATGCCACGCCCCACTGCCATCAACGCCCGTCGCAACAACCACTCTGCGAGCATAAACAACGTCGCGAGACGATATTTCCCCTCGACCGTCGAATCTGTTCAGATCTAGTCGAAAGAGTTTATCTTCTGGAATGACGTTGGAGACACCAGTAAGATTCTCGACTGGAATCTTCAACGTATCGCGACACCATGTAAGATACTCTTGCCAATCGCCTTTCGGAATCTTGATCAGCTCTTCCCAGGCCTCTTCACCGTATTTGGCTGTGTACCAGGCTTGAGGTGCAAGACTGGTTAAGGACGCATCAATACCTGGCAAATGCTTTACGGTACGCAAAGTGCGCATCCGCGCCGTATTGTTCCATGGGCCTTCCAGTCCCTTGGGCTGCTGATCAAAAACAACGATGTTATCAACTCGTTCGCGCAAGAGACCTGCCGCGACTGCCAACCCGCCTTGGCCGCCCCCGATGATAGCAACGTCGTAGACATGGTTACCGCTAGGGTGCGCCTTAGGCAGTACCCAAGGGTCATGAGGAAAGCGTAGGACGTGGAGATCTGCCTGTACCCTGGACGCCAATTCATCTAGAGCACTATATTCTGTTGATTTAACACTCATTTTTCTTCACCTATCTACATAGATCCGAAATATAGGTCATCTCGTCGCAAACAGCCCAGAGGCCACTCATATTGCCATTTTGCTAATTGGGCTCGATAAAGTCAGTGTATTCTTCCTTCATCAGAAGCTGCTTCCAATCTTCACCGCTAAAACCAGGCAAAAATGAATAAACTTCTAAAAAAATCAAAACCCTTGGAATTATTTTTCCAAGGCTAGCAAAAATGCGAACGAAGACCTCCAATAGCAACGCAAAACCCGCATTTTTTTCGTTTTTATTACGTAAAAAGTAACGTATTGCGATAGAAGCGAATTCCAGCGTCATATGCTTCTAACGCGATCTCACGCATTGGATATTTCGTAGAATTTCTAAGTGGCAACGGAGTTATTACATCATCGCCAAGTGCGATGCTAGCGAGCATTTTTCCGAAATAAGCATTTGGCGCAATGCCTCGTCCGTTACATCCGATGGTCGCAAAGATGCCCGGGCGCGGTTCAACGAGATGCGGCAATCTGTCGACCGTTTGGCCGAGCGTGCCTGACCACCGATAGCCCCATTTGAATGTAGGCGCGAACGGGTAGATAAACTTCATTGCGCGATTTACCCAGTTATCCCCTTCCGAATGAATGGGAAGGAACCCAATCGATCCAACATGAAGACGCCCAACCGGGTCATATCTGAACCACAGCGGTATCTTATGGGTGTCCCACATGGCTATGTAGTGAGGCAAAATTCGCTCTCTCCACTCAGGAGGTAACGGGTCTGCTGTGGCGATACCAAAAGCACCAAGAGGCATTATTTCCTCTTTGAAACCTGGTACCAGATCATTGCTGTATGCGTTGGTTGAGAGAATGACTTTGTCGGCTTTTATTGTCGTAGTGCCGGTGGTAGCAACCCATCCGGTACCTGAAGGTTCCAGGGATGTCACTTTAGACCCGGTAGAAATTCTAAGACCTCTGGCGACTGCGGCTCGCGCTAACCCGCGCACGTAGGCAAGCGGTTGAAGCGTAAATCCGCGATGATCGATCAGTGCAGCTTTATATCGGGTTGATCCGTTCATCTCTTCGAGTTCAGAGCCATAGACCATCTGAACATTCGCTCCCAAGGCTTGCCAATCCGAAGCTTGGGTTTCAAGTTCTCGTGTTTTCTGAGGAGACGTTGAACAGCGGATGATAGGCCTTTCGTCAGCGGCACAGTCAATACCGTAATCGCGTATCAGTTGACGGACTACGTCAGGCGCGCTGCCCAACTCCTTCAAAAAGAGCTGACCGTAATCCGGGCCCAAAGCGCGGAGGATTTGTTCGGGGGATAGAAACTGGCCAGGGTTCACTTGCCCAGCATTACGACCGCTTGCACCCGAGCCAATTTCCTGTGCTTCGACCAATATAGTCTTCGCACCGCGCTCAGCACAGTGAAGCCCAGCGGTCACACCATTGAATCCGCCGCCAATGATCAAAACATCGCAGGACTCTTGCTGCGCAAGAATCACACTTTCCGGTCTTTCCCCACCGGTCGCAGACCACATTGAATGGTCGATTCCAGATTCTTGTCCGCTAATGAAAGGTCTATCGCCATTAAACATAGTCATCCTACTTCGCTACGAGCGCTTAATTTATTAACTGTTTTCAATCGCTACAAAGGGTTGGTTTTTTGCTTAACTAAATAGCCATGGTATGCAAAATTTTCCGTTCCAACGCCGTGACGGCACGAGTAATAGGGAACGCAATCACAAAATAAATTACAGCAGCGGCGGTCAAGAGCTCCACCGGATGGCCCGTTCGGTTAGATATATTTTGACTAACAAACATCAAGTCAGCCATGCCCACAGCGGAGACGAGAGCGCTCTCTTTAAACAAGCTGGTGCAGTTGGAAAGAAGCGTGGGAGCCGCCCTGAGTAGCGCCTGCGGTAGAAGAACGTACAAAGTATGAACGCGGTAAGTGAGCCCTAAAGCGACCCCCGCATCATGTTGTTCTTTACTGACGAAACTGAACGATGCACGGAACGTCTCACTCGTAATCGCCGCCATATACAACGTAAGCGCGATTATTCCGCAAGTCAGATTCGATAGCTCCATACCCAAGACCAGAGGCAAGCAGAAAAACATCCAAAACAACTGAATGAGCACTGGAGTACCGCGAAACAGCGCTACATAGACAGTGCTGACCCCATAGATAATCTTATTTTTTGAGCTCCTTGCAATCGCCACCAAAAAACCTAAAGCACACCCCAACACGACGCAGATCGCTGTGAGCTTTAGAGTTAACAAAAGGCCAAAAAACAACGCAGCCTTGTAATCGAAGATTACTGAAAAATCTAGTTCCATGGCCGCGTCCTCATGAGTTTTCCGCTTTACGGCGTCGCTCTATGTATTCTACGAGCTGTGATACAGGGAACGATATTGCAAAATATATAAGAGCAATAACGGTAAACACCTCGATAGGTCGATAAGTGTCGGTGGCCAGTATTTTCCCCATATACATAAGGTCTTGCAAAGCGACTATCGCAACCAGCGCAGTTTGTTGGAATGCACCAATGCCGTTTGCAACCAATACTGGTAGCGCCGAGCGGAATGCTTGTGGGAGCACCACATACACAGTTCGTTGAAACGGAGAAAGTCCCAGAGCAACAGTTGCATCGTACTGATTACTTTGAACTCCCTGGATGGCGGCCCTGTACGCTTCCGCGTTGAATGCAGCAAGGTTGAGTCCAATCGCCAAAATACCCATCGTCATTGCATCGATGTAAACATCGAAGATGATGGGTATGCAGTAGAAAAACCATACGATCTGGACAAGCGCAGGGGTACAGCGGAAAAACTCGATGAACAAGGTAAAAGGCCAACGAAGTATCGGATTTGGGCTCATAACCAATAGTGCAATGATGAAACCCAGAGTCAATCCGATGATATTCGCTGCGACAGTGAGTTCCAGGGTTACGACTAACCCTTTGAGCAGCGGCCAGAGACCGTTCGCGATGAAGAACAAATCAAATTGATAGTTCACGTCCGACTCCTACCGTCTCGCCAATATGAAAGACTCGCTGTATGAACTCTCTCGTTCGAGCTTCCTTCGGCCTACCGAGTACCTGCTCGGGAGGCCCATCTTCGACTACAACGCCGCCAGCGCAGAAAATCACACGCGAAGCGATGTTTTTGGCGAAGTGCATATCGTGAGTCACTATCACCATGGGCATGGATTGTTCAGCCAAATGCATGATGACTTGCTCGACTTCAGCCACCAGCTCGGGATCGAGAGCAGAAGTCACTTCATCAAACAACATTAGCTTTGGATCGAGCATCAAGGCTCTAGCGATGGCGACGCGTTGCTTCTGCCCACCGGAAAGATGGGCAGGATAAGCTTTTTCCTTTGCCTCCAACCCGAATCTCGTCAACAATCCGCGTGCTCGTAGTTCTGCTGATTGCTTAGACTCACCTCTCACTTTGATCGGTGCGAGTGTCAAATTCTGAAGAATATTGAGATGTGGAAACAATGTATAATGCTGGAAAACCATACCAATATTACGACGGATCTCCTTATCAATTACCGTCCTTCCATACTTATCAGTCGTAATATAATTTTTACCTTGAAACAGTAATTGGCCTTTATCAATATCCTCTAGGCCCATCAACACTCGTAGCAACGTACTTTTTCCACCACCACTCGGCCCAATCACGACGACACGATCACCAGGACACATGCTAATATCCAAGCCTTGCAGCACAGGCTTTACGCCGCCAGCATAGCTCTTGTGCAGGCCCTTCATTTCCACGAGATAGTTTGCATTTGCCATTAGCTTCTACTCCAAGTTCAGACAACCTCTAACACCTACCAAGACAAATCACTTAGTCTCGTGTGCGATTGCTTTTTTAATTAGCTCATCCATATGACCGGTCGTGACAGCGTCATTGATATAAAGGTCTAATACTTGAAGATCTGCGTATGAGGTATCACGTCGTAAGCCGAACGAAACGCCTTTTTTATCGATTGCCGGTACGGGCTTAAGTACCACGGCCCAGTCGGTATGCGAAGCAGCGAATAAGTCGTTAGCTGCTGACGTATCAAAAATCACATCAGCTCGTTTAGACATTACAGCTAAACGGATTTCGTCCGGGCCGGGCAACCGCATAATAGATGCGTTTTTGATGATGGCCGTCAGTGACTTATCTTGAGCAGTCCCAGACGAGACAGCGATAGTCACGCCAGGCTGGTCAATATCAGCAAGGCTTTTTGGCTGATTCGTCTTTGGGTTTTTCTGGTTGTAGATAAAGGTCGATTCAGTAGCTGAGAGATTTTTTGAGAAAACGATAGAGAGAGCACGTTGTGGCGTAGCCGTAAGCGCCGGGGCCAAATCCCATTTTCTGGATTGCAAGCCAGCAATCATGTTGTCCCAACTGGTATCCACAAATACCGGCTTGACCTTTAAGATCTCAGCAAATTCTCGGCATGCATCCACGAAGAAACCCGAATACTCTCCAGTGGCCGGGTCTTTCATGATGTAGGGCGGAGCCTCAGCCGTGCCACATCGAATAGAACCAGATTTCTGAGCAGTAGCCCATACGCCATCCCCCTCACCCTCGGCGTAAACGCCCGTCGATCCGGAAACCACTCCTACTAGAACCAATGCCGGTAACAGACGCATGCCCATACGTTTGAAAATCATATCGGTATCTCCCAGTGATGCGCCGGCCAAGCGCAGATTCGAGGGGATGGCCCTCTGAGCCTCTTGTTATTTTCAGCGCGCCCGCTTTGGGGCTAGAACGCACCTCTTTTTTTCTCCCTGATGAAGCACTCTGCTCGATCCGTTTAGCTGATGAAAAAAGACTACCATTTGACAATAGGTAAACTATTGCAAAATTTCCACACCTCAACCTCTTGACATAGAAGCAACTTCCAATGTTTTCTGTATCTGTGCAATATTTTTTCGAGGCTGTGTAAATGTCCAGTTCTTCAAAGCTGCCGGATCGCTCATCCCGCCTAGACCGTATTGATCGTCGAATACTGGCAGGTCTCCAGCGAGACTCTACTCAGCCCGTCACCGAGCTCGCGGAGCAAGTCGGGCTCTCCATGACTCCCTGCTGGCGCAGAATTCAGCGCCTGGAACAACAAGGTTTCATCAAGAAACGTGTCGCCATCCTTGACAGAACGACGCTGAACGCAAAAGTGACAGTGTTCATAATGATCAAAACAAGGGAACACTCCATTGAATGGATAGATCGCTTCCATAAAGCCACCCGTGACATGACCGAAATTGTCGACATTTATCGGATGAGCGGTGAGGTTGACTATTTAATTCGGGCTTTCCTGCCTGATATCCAAGCATACGATGCACTCTATAAAAAGATCATTAGTCAGCTACCGGTTGCGAATATGACTTCCATGTTTGCAATGGAAGAAATCAAGTCGACAAGCGAAGTACCGCTTGATTTTATTCCAGATTAAATCGGCTTCTGAGGCAGCTCGTTGTATCCATACGAGCTGCCTGGTCTAAACGCTAACCATCGAAATTGGCAATGTTTTTCCGAATTCCGAACCGGGTTGGGCGTATTGCCACAGCAATGGATAGAACTCTAAGAAATCCGCACTCAGCGGCTCATACAGCGCAGTCAGCTCTTCGTATGCACCAAGCAAGCCGTCTGGTTGGGATAGGCGTAGGGAGATGACTTCCAGCCCATGGCCGATCATCGAAAAATCCCTATACGCTCCAAGCCAATCTTCCGCAATGATCAACGGCGCGATTTGAGCCAATCGTTCCGGCAACGCGGGCTCCCCCTCTAAAAGTCGATAGATTTTTTGGGAGAAAACGTCCAGGGGTAGATCGGCGTATCGCTCCCAATCTCGCGCTAAGCAGTGATCAAAAAACATGTCGAGCGCGATTCCTGCATAGCGACGTCTTGTTGCCGGGAATCGATCAAGCGCCCTTCTAACCAGTGGATGGGAATCCGTGAAGGCATCAATTCGACGATGCAGCCTGATTGCCTCCTCAGTCTGAGTAGAAAATTTTCCTAAAAGCGCACCCTTCACAAAATCTCCATAAAGACTCCCCAGCAGCTGTTGCGGCTCCTGTCCGCCTAAGTGGAGGTGTGCAAGATAGTTCATAGTGATTCCTAGTAGCTGAATGGAGGCTGGCCACACTATTGAAGGAGAGTTCCAAGCGTAAAAAAATACCCTTAGCAGGAACACTACCAGTCAATAGGTAGGTCATCAACACCAGATTTTCCCTCCCCCAACACCCTCATGTGGCAGACGATGGTCAACCGCCGACGCGTTCAAAGCGACATGATAAAGTCGAATATTTAATCCACCGTTAATAGTCAACCAATTAGGTGGCGGCATGTAACAATATTCAAACCCCTTGCCGGTGAGCATCCGGGCTGTTAATTCCACGTAGGATGCTATGCAAGATGGTAAGCAAACTCGTGAAACCCTCAATGCTTGCTTGGCGCAGGTGAGTAGCCCCACCCCGAGACGTGAAGGGCATGGCGTGCTTTGGTCGCCCTACAAATCAGGCCCGGTTCAACCAAGTGCCCCATGTGGTGTGGAAAATGAGGATGGAATACCGGGCATCGCAGACTCTGTGAAATCTGCGCGGATGGTAATGGACGCAGGTTTGGGTGATATCGAAATCATGGCTGCCAATGACTTTCTGTTCGATTAGTTCCTAAGCAGTACGCCGAACATTCGAACGGACCAATACAGTGGCTTCGTTGAAAACCGTCAGCGCTTCCTGCTGGAGACTATTGATTCGGTTGCGGCTGAAATCGATGGTTCCAAGACCGATGTAGGTTGCTCCCCGTTTGGGGACCTGTATGACGCTTGCATATACGACGGTGAGAATAAATTTAGACGAGCACGGCAGCAGCACTCAATGAGCGGGAACTAGAGTTTATTCAACTGAACTGCCTTGCCGCGCAGACACTTCAAGGTTTCAGTGGTGCATTCCTTGAATCCCACAGGCGCACCACTCGCGTTTCAAATAACGTCTAAATCAGGTATTAAAGCCGCCGACGAGTTTGCAGATGTCTAACGCTCTACTGGACCAGAGAAAAATACTGGCACATTTCACTAGGTCGAGCACTCAAGTGGTCAATCGTGTTGTCAGTGCTCAATGTAGAAACTTGACCCAGCCAGCAACTGCAAGTGACGCAAAGCAAGTCCAGCCCGAGAACAGCCAGCGCCACGCGCGCGCGCGTGGCACAAACCCCACGCCCCGCACAAAGGCCACACTCATCGCCGTGAACAAGGCCATTGCCAGCCCATGATCAGCTTTGCCGTCCGGGGCGGTCATCAGGGGCGGATAGAGCGTACACACGAGCATGATCGCTACCGCGATAAGCAAGCTCAGCGGGTGAAGGCGTGAGGGTGCCGGGGCGTCGGCGACACGCGGCATCATGGCCGCGGCTCCTCACGGTCGCTCAGGGCGCGACCGGCTTCGTTCTCGCCCCACATCGCATTCAATATGGCCAGCAGCAAGGCAAAACCGACTCCCAGCATCCAGGCGAAATACCACATAGTCTTTGCTCCTCTGATGGCGTTAGTAGGCCGAATGTTCGTTGGCTTCGATCTGTGCCACGGTGACCTTGCCGCGCATGACGCGATAGGCCCACGAGGTATAGATCACGATCAGCGGCATGAAGATCAACGTGGCCCAGAACATGATGGACAGGCTGAGATGACTGGACACGCTGTCCCACACGGTCAGGCTGGCCGCAGGCACGGTCGACGACGGCATGACGAAGGGGAACATCGACACGCCGGCCGTGCTGATCACCCCGATCACCGCGAGTGACGAGGCGACAAACGCGGCCAGTGTGCGGCGCATCATCATCAACAATGCGGCACCGGCTGCGCCACCCAAGCCCAGCGCGGGCAGCAGCCACAACACAGGATAATGGCTATAGTTGGTCATCCAGGCCCCCGCTTCGCGTACCACGGTCTTGTTGAGAATGTCCGGCAGCCCGGCGGTATCCACTACCGAGGCAATGCGATAGCCGTCGATCGATTGCAACCACACACCGGCAATGACGAATGTACACAGCAGCACCAGCGCCGCGCCAACCCCGCCCTTGATGGCACGGACCTGGATCACGCCTTCAGTGCGGTGCGCCAGATAGGTACCGCCTTGCAGGGTGATCATTGCACTGCTCACCACGCCGGTCAGCAGCGCGAAGGGGTTCAGCAGTTGCCAGAAACTCCCGGTGTAAGTCGATACCAGCATGTTATTGAAGTGGAACGGTACGCCTTGCAACAGGTTGCCGAACGCGATGCCGAACACCAGCGGCGGCACGGCCCCGCCGACAAATAGCCCCCAGTCCCAGGTGCTGCGCCATTTGGCGTTGTGAATCTTGCTGCGATAGTCAAACCCCACCGGGCGGAAGAACAGCGCCCATAGGACCAGAATCATCGCCCAGTAAAACCCGCTGAACGCGGTGGCATACACCACCGGCCACGCCGCGAACAGTGCGCCACCCGCCGTGATGAACCACACCTGGTTGCCGTCCCAGTGCGGCCCGACGGTGTTGATTGCGACGCGGCGTTCCAGGTCCGTGCGGCCCACAAAGGGCAGCAAGGTGCCGACCCCCATGTCATGGCCATCCATGATGGCGAAGCCGATCAGCAGTAAGCCGACCAGTGCCCACCAGATAAGTTTCAGGGTGAAGTAATCAAGCATGGTGGAGTTCCTTCAGGTTGGCATCGTAAGCATAACGACCGGTTCCGAGGCTGCCGGGTCCTTGGCGGGCAAACTTGACCATCAGGAACATTTCAACCACCAGCAGCACGGTGTAAAACGCCACGAAGCCTGCCAGCGAGCCATAGAGGTTATTGATGCTGAGGGTCGATACGCTCATGTGGGTGGGCAGCACGCCGTAGATGGTCCAGGGCTGACGGCCATATTCAGCGACGAACCAGCCCAGCTCGCAGGCCAACCAGGGTGCAGGCAGCATGCAGAGCGCCCAACGCAGCAACCAGCGGCGGCGTGTGCAGACCGACTTCAAGGTGCTCCAGAAGGCCAGCCCGAACAGCAACAGCATGGCGAAACCCAGCGCGACCATGAGCCGGAACGCCCAGAACATCGGGGTCACGTGCGGCACGGTATCGTTCATCGCCTTGTCGATGATGGCCGGCGTGGCCTGGTTCACATCCTCAACGTACTTTTTAAGCAGTAGGCCAAAGCCGAGGTCCGCTTTGTACTCTTCAAAGGTATCGAACGCCGCCTTATCGGTACGATCGGCCCGCAGGGCTTCAAGCGCATTGACGGCGGTAATGCCACGCAGAATGCGTACGCGGTTTTTCGCTTTGATGTCATGAATGCCCGGGATCTGCTTGCTGACCGAGCGCGTGCCGATCAAGCCCATCACCCACGGCACGTCGACTTCCCAGTTGTTCCGGGATTCGGCTTCATTGATGCTGGCCAGCAAGGTCAGCCCCGCCGGCGCCGGCTTGGTTTCCCACATCGCCTCCATGGCCGCGAGCTTGGTTTGCTGCGCCTCGCCCACCGTGTAACCCGACTCATCCCCCAGCACGATGACACTCAACACCGAGGTCAGGCCGAAGGCGGCCGCTACCCGAAAACTGCGCTTGGCGAACTCGACATCTCGATTCTTGAGCAAGTACCAACTGGAGATCGACAACACGAACATCGAACCGGTGACATAACCGGCCGACACCGTGTGCACAAACTTGGCCTGTGCGACCGGGTTGAACACCACCGCCCAGAAATCCACCATCTCCATGCGCATGGTGATGTAGCTGAATTCCGAGCCCACCGGGTTCTGCATCCAGCCATTGGCGATCAGAATCCACAGCGCCGACAGGTTGGTACCGATGGCCATCAGCAGCGTGACCAGCAAGTGGTGCTCTTTCTTCAGGCGATCCCAGCCAAAAAAGAACAGCCCGATCATGGTCGATTCGAGAAAAAACGCCATCAACCCCTCAATGGCCAGCGGGGCGCCGAAGATGTCGCCCACGTAGTGCGAGTAGTACGCCCAGTTAGTGCCGAACTGAAATTCCAAGGTGATGCCGGTGGTCACCCCCAAGGCGAAGTTGATGCCGAATAACTTGCCCCAAAAGCGCGTCATATCTTTCCAGATGACATTCCCGGTCATCACATAGACGCTCTCCATGATGACCAGCAGCCACACCATGCCCACCGTCAGCGGTACGAAAAGAAAGTGGTATAGCGCAGTAGCTGCAAACTGCAGCCGTGACAAATCCACCAGTTGTTCTGAGATCACTTGCTTGCCCCTTGAGTCGAGGTGGGTACACCGAATCGGTTGCCGACAGTGTTCGGGTCGACAGTGACGTGCGAATCCCGGACGAACAGCCACCACAGCACGCTCAGCAGCACGAGCTTGATCAGCACCGCGGTGAGCAGATGGCGCAGCAGTCGTTTGTCGGAAATGGTCATGCCAGGCAATTAGCACAGGGCATGCCAAGGCCTGACTCTGTATTTATATCGTTATAAAACAGACAGTTACGATGTTATCGGGTTGAATTCAGCGGGGATTGGCAGGCCAGCACGCTGCCAATCTGCCAGGTTGGCAGTCATTGGCAGTCGTAGACTGCCTAGGCCAGGCCCTGTTCTTTCAGGCGTCGGTACAAGGTCCTGTCGCTGATCCCCAGGTGCTTGGCCAACTCGCTGCGGGTGCCTTTGAATGTCGCCAACACCTGCGCCAGCGTGTTGCTGTCTAACGGCGTCGAAGCCACAGCCTCAGGCGGCAGCGCCGCGCATGCCTGGGGTAAATGGACGGCACGGATGACGCCGTCGTCAGCGAACAGACTGGCCCTTTCCAGAGCATTGCGTAACTCACGGATATTGCCAGGCCAGGGGTATTGCTGGAGCCTTGCCAAGGCTTCAGGGTCGAGGGTCAGGCGGCGCTTGTCGGCACCGCCACGCTGTAGAAAGGAATTGGCCAGCAAGCCGATGTCTTCGACCCGGTTACGCAAGGGTGGCAAGTGAATCGGGAAGGCGCTGATGCGATAGTACAGGTCCTGCCTGAACTCGCCTGTTTCCATCATCTTTTCCAGCGGTTTGTGGGTGGCGGCAATCAATCTGAAATTGGCGTGACAGGTCTCGACACTGCCGACCCGGCGATAAGTCGAGGATTCGATCAGGCGCAACAGTTTCACCTGCATGGCCAACGGCACATCGCCAATTTCATCCAGGAATAATGTGCCGCCCTGGGCGGTTTCGACCAAGCCGGGCTTGCGCGTGATGGCGCCGGTAAAGGCGCCTTTTTCATGGCCGAACAACTCGCTCTCGAACAGCGTTTCGGTCAAGCCCGAGCAATCCACCACGACAAACGGCCCGGCGGCCCGCTCGCTGGTTTCATGGACGGCGCGCGCGAACAGCTCTTTACCGGTGCCCGATTCCCCCAGCAGCAGCACCGGCAGCATGGAGGGCGCCACCCGTTGCAACTCCGACAGGGCGAGGTTGAAAGCCGCTGAACAGCCGACCAACCCTTCGTCGCTGGGGCGCGCCGAGGCGCTGCGTACCAGTGTCAGGCGCTCCACATAGGCGGTAATCACCCCGTGCTCGTCGAGGATCGGGCGCAATTCCACGTCGACATGCTCCGGCCCCCGAGGCGTGTGGTGGATGTGCAAGACACGATCCGGCCCTCGCATTTCCTGGGCTTTTTTCATCGGGCAATTCTCACCCGCCTGATCACAAGGGACGTCGTAATGGTGGGAGATCTGATAGCACTTATGCCCGATGAAGGGCTTGTCAGCGCTGCCGAACTGACGCTGATAGGCCGTGTTGGCCGCCAGGATGTTGTAGTCCGGATCAAGCACGATCATGGGGTTGGGTTCGTGTTCCAAAAACGAAACAAGCGACTGCACTTGATCCGGAGGGGGGACGGCGTTGGTGGGGGTCGGCTGAAAAGTCTTCATCATGGCTCCTGGAATCCATTCTTCTATCCTGTTGTGGCACTGCCACCTCTGTCAACAGGCACTGCCAATGGCAGAAAAACCCAGCCGATAGAGGCCCTAACACGCCCATACAACAACAAAAAAACAAATAAAATCAATTAGATATTAGAAAATTTGATGAGTGCCATCGCCTGGCAAACTTATTGCACTGTCAGTCCTTAGTCTAAGTGGCTCGGTAAAAAAGCCCCCTCAAGGAGACCGTTCATGCGCGTCAAACTTCACGTCGAAGGCTTCTTCGACTCTGCCACCAACACCGTCAGCTATCTGGTACTGGATGAAGCCAGCCGCCACTGCGCGATCATCGACAGCGTTTTGAATTACGACCCCAAATCAGGCCACACCGCCACCACGTCCGCCGACCGCCTGATAGCCCGGGTGAACGAGCTGAATGCGCAGGTCGAGTGGATTCTGGAGACCCACGTCCACGCCGACCACCTGACCGCCGCGCCCTACCTGAAAGAGAAAGTCGGCGGAAAAATAGGCATCGGCAGTCAGATTTCGACGGTGCAGAAGGTCTTCGGCACGCTGTTCAATACCGGTAGCGATATGCCCCGCGACGGCAGTCAGTTCGATCACCTGTTCGTCAGCGACGAGTCGTTCAGCATCGGCACGCTGCACTGCACCGCACTGCACACACCCGGCCATACGCCAGCCTGTATGACTTATGTGATCCGCAACGGCGGCGAAACGGCAGCCTTCGTCGGCGACACCTTGTTCATGCCCGACTACGGCACTGCCCGCTGTGACTTCCCCGGCGGAGACGCACGCACGCTGTTCCAGTCAATCAACAAAGTGTTGAGTCTGCCGGCAGAGACATTGCTTTATATGTGCCACGACTACCAACCGGGGGGCCGTGAAGTGCAATTCGTCAGCACCGTTGCCGACCAGCGCGACCACAACGTGCATGTGCGCAATGGCATCAGTGAAGAGGCGTTCGTGGCGATGCGTACCAAGCGGGATGCATCGATGGACATGCCGACACTGATCCTGCCCTCGGTCCAGGTCAACATGCGAGCCGGGCATTTGCCCGAACCTGAATCGAATGGGACCCGCTATCTGAAAATCCCGCTCAACGTCGCCTGACGCTCACCCACCCAAAAAACTTATAAGAAAAATAGCCATAACGGAGACACTTATGGATATCCGCCGCCTTGCACCTGCTTTATCAGTATCAGAACAGATTTTCCCCAGCCAATTGGCCGAACTGAAAGCCGCCGGCTTTCGCGCCATCATCTGCAACCGCCCCGATGGCGAAGGCAGTGACCAACCGTTGTTTGCCGAAATCAAACGCGCCGCCGACATCGTCGGCATCGAAGCGCACTACCTTCCCGCCGAGTCGGGCAAAGTCACCGACGAGCAGGGGATTGCCTTCGGCGAGTTGCTGGAAACGCTGCCCAAGCCGGTATTGGCCTATTGCCGCTCCGGTATGCGCTCGGCAACGATGTGGGCGCTGTCACAAGCAGGTCAGCACGACCTGCCGCACATCGTCGAAAGCGCCAAAAAAGCCGGCTTCGACATGAAAGGCGTGATTCGGCGGATTGCGAACCAGGGTCGCACGCCGGTCGAAGTGGCTGAGGCGCAGCACACCGTGGTCATCATCGGCGCTGGCGCTGCGGGTATCGCCACCGCCTCCAGCCTGCTGGCCCGCGCGCCGGGGCTCGACATTGCGATCGTCGACCCGGCCGATGTGCATTACTACCAGCCTGGCTGGACGCTGGTGGGCGCTGGTGTGTTCGACGCGCGCCAAACGGCTCACACGATGGGCACCACCCTGCCCCGCGGCGTGCATTGGATCAAGGCGGCAGTGGCGGCTTTCGAGCCCGAGCGAAATGCGGTCATTCTGGATGGCTGCCGGGTCGTCAAATACGAGCAACTGATCGTGTGCCCCGGCCTGAAGCTCGATTGGCACGCCATCGAGGGGTTGTCGGAGACCCTGGGCCGTAACGGCGTGACCTCCAATTACCTGTATCACCTGGCGCCTTATACCTGGGAAAGGGTGCAGCAACTGCGGGGCGGCCGGGCGATTTTCACGCAGCCGCCGATGCCGATCAAATGTGCCGGGGCGCCGCAAAAAGCCATGTACCTATCGGCCGATCATTGGAAACGCAGCGGCGTACTGGATGCCGTCGAGATCGAGTTCTACAGCGCCGGTGCGGTGCTGTTCGGGGTTTCCGACTATATGCCGGCGCTGATGGAATACGTCACTGCTTACGGTATCAACCTGAATTTCGGCAACACCCTCACCCACGTCGACGGCCCGGCACGGACGGCCACGTTCAGCGGCGTGAATCCGGATGGCAGCCCCCGTGTGGTGACCCGTGAGTTTGATTTACTGCATGTGGTACCGCCGCAGGTCGCGCCGGATTTCATTCGAGTCAGCCCGTTGGCTGACGCGGCCGGCTGGATTGATGTCGACCCCGCCACGCTGCGACATAAAACCTGGGCAAACATTCATGCGCTGGGCGACGCGGCCAATTCGAGCAACGCCAAGACCGCTGCCGCCGCCCGCAAACAGGCGCCGGTGGTGGCCCATAACGTGTTGGCGGCCATGGGTAAGGCGAACGGTTGCGCGCAGTACGACGGTTACGGCTCCTGCCCGCTGACGGTGGAACGCGGCAAGATCGTCCTGGCGGAGTTCACCTATGGCGGCAAGGTCGCCCCCAGCTTCCCGTCATGGCTGATCGACGGCACCCGCCCGTCCCGGCTGGCCTGGCTGCTCAAAGAGCGGATTCTTCCACCGCTGTATTGGAAGGGCATGCTCAAGGGCCGCGAATGGCTGGCGAAACCCGAGTTGACCGACCAATGAAATCAGCGCTGAACGCAAGGAGACTGAAATGATCATCGTCTTACTGCTCGGTTTGACAGTGGGCGTGATTCTGGCTCTGACCGGCGCCGGCGGTGGAATACTCGCGGTGCCGTTGCTGGTGTTCGGGGCGGGCTTGAGCATGGCCGAGGCCGGGCCCATTGGCCTGCTGGCCGTCGGCCTGGCCGCGACCCTGGGCGCGGTGATGGGCCTGAAAAACGGCACCGTCCGCTACAAGGCAGCGCTGTTAATTGCCGCCGCCGGGATCATCTGTTCGCCCCTGGGCCTTTGGTTGGCGCAGCGCACGCCGAATCGTCCGCTGACGATCCTGTTTGCCTGCGTGCTGATGTATGTGGCGTTCCGGGTATTCAAACGGTCGTTGCCGCCGTCCGCGGCGTCAAAGGCCGCTGTCGCGAGCAAGCCGCCGCCCTGCGTATTGGACGCCCAACGAGGCAAGCTGAACTGGACGGCGCCGTGCGCCTGGGCGCTCACGGTGTCGGGCGTGGTTGCGGGCGGGCTTTCGGGCTTGCTCGGGGTGGGCGGCGGCTTTGTGATGGTGCCGGCGCTGCAGCGATACACCAATTTGACCGCGCAGTCGGTGCTGGCAACGTCCCTGGCGGTGATTGCACTGGTGTCGATGTCCGGCGTTGCCGCCAGCTCGGCGGCCGGCCATCTGCAGTGGGCGATTGCCCTGCCGTTCTCCCTGGGCGCATTGGTTGGAATGATGTGCGGGCGCCTGATCGCGGCCAGGCTAGCAGGCCCACACCTACAAAAAGGGTTCGCCGCTGTTTCGATGGCGGTTTCGGTGGCCTTGCTGGTGAAGGCTATTTAGTGATGTACATGAGCCATCCACTTCCAGGCCTGCCTAAGCCTCGCCTATAGCCCGTGACTTGCCCCCAGCTTTGTTCGGCTGAGCGAACGGGTGTAGTGAGTGTCACCGGCGGGCACTGCGTCGACCGCTTTTTTCAAATCGCGTTGTCAGTGGCGAAGTCCGAGTCACTTAATAAAATCCCTTGATGTAAGTGGCTGACGCTGACCCACATCAAGGGACGCCCGCAAAAAATTTGCTAAAACGATGCTGGGGCTGACCACGCCCCGGTTGTCTGCCTGATGACTCAATAAAAACGATTGCAGACCTGCGCCGAGGGGACCGCCCCAGGCCGGGTTATTAAAGGAATAGTGCGATGATTTTTCCCCTGTTACGTCTGTGCCTTGTGGGGGTGACGCTGTGTCTGTCTCTTCCCCTGCACGCCAACGAAGCTCCCCCCTCGCTGATCGAACAGGGTAAGTACGTTGCCCAACTGGGCGACTGCATCGCCTGCCACACCGCCAAACAAGGCGCGCCAATGGCCGGCGGGCTGGAGCTGAGCACGCCGATGGGCACGATTTATTCGAGCAACATCACCCCGGACCGCGACACTGGCATCGGCCAGTACACATTCGAGCAGTTCGACCGGTTGATGCGTGAAGGCGTGACGCCTGCCGGGCAGAACGTGTACCCGGCGATGCCCTATCCGTCATACGCGAAGATGAGCGAAGGCGATATGCGCGCCTTGTTCGCCTACCTGATGCAGGGTGTGGAGGCAGTGAAAAAACCGAACATGGAAGCGCAGATGGGCTTTCCGTTCAACCAGCGCTGGGGCCTGGCGTTGTGGAATTTCGCGTTTCTCGACAAGCAGCCGTTCGTGCCTGATGCGGCGAAGGATGAAGTGCTTAACCGTGGCGCTTACCTGGTCCAGGGCCTTGGCCACTGCGGCTCTTGCCACACCCCGCGCGGCATCGCCTTCCAGGAAAAAGCCATGAGCGATGCGGACCGCAGCGGCCAGCATTACCTGGCCGGCGAGACCGTCGAACACTGGCGCGCGTTGAGCCTGCGCAACTTGTGGACGGTGGAGGACACCGTGCAACTGCTCAAAACCGGGCAGAACCGCTTTGCCACAGTCTCGGGCAACATGGCCGATGTGATTCACCACAGCACTCAGCACTTCACTGACACTGACTTGACGGCCATCGCGACCTATTTGAAATCCCTGCCGCCAGGTAAGGATGACCTGCCGATGCCTGCCGTGGCGCACGAGCCCGCAGCACCGCCCAAGGAACTGTTCAACAGCCGTGGCGGCCTGGGTTACATGCAGTTTTGCAGTGACTGCCACCGTAGCGATGGCGGCGGGGTGAAAGGCCTGTTTCCACAGTTGGCCGGTAACCCGAGTGTCGCCTCGAACGACCCGGCTTCACTGCTGCACATCACCCTCACCGGGTGGAAAACGGCTGAGACGGCAACCCATCCACGGGTCTACACCATGCCCGGGTTTGCTCGCCTGGCAGATCAGGAAATCGCCGAAATCCTCAGTTTCGTGCGCAGCAGTTGGAACAATGAAGGCACGCCCATCAGCGCAGCCCAAGTGAAGAAAATGCGCGACCAGCTCAACCCGATCACCACTGATTCTTCAGCCTTCGAAACCCCACGTTTGGCTGAGTTACTGACAGCCCCCAACGCCGAACAAGTTGTACGCGGCATGCGCCTGCATCTGCAGACCAAGGAGCTGCTGCCCAATAACGTCGGCAACTCGCTCAATTGCACCAGTTGCCATCTCAACGCGGGCACTGTGGCGGACGGTTCGCCGTTTGTTGGCGTCTCGACGTTTTTCCCAGGTTATGCGCCACGTGCGGGCAAAGTGGTGACCCTGGAAGAACGGATCAACGGCTGCTTTCGCCGCTCCATGAATGGCAAGCCGCTGCCACCACAATCGACAGATATGCAGGCGATGGTGGCGTACTTCGACTGGATGAAAAACAACGCTAAGCTGGAAGATAGAGTGGCAGGGCGCGGGGTGGGCAAGATCGACACGACGATCAAGCCTAATCTGGACAACGGCAAGCTGGTTTATGCCAAGCAATGTGCGGTGTGCCATGGCGACAATGGCCAAGGTCTGACGCGAGCGGATGGCGAACGGGTGTATCCGCCGTTGTGGGGCGAACAGTCGTTCAATATTGGGGCGGGGATGGCGCGCACATACACGGCTGCGGCGTTTGTTAAACGCAACATGCCGATCGGGTTCCACGAGAAATTCCCATTGGGGCAGGGTGGGTTGTCGGACCAAGAGGCTGTGGATGTGGCGGCGTACTTCTCCCAGCAGCCAAGGCCGGATTTCGCAGACAAACTGAAGGATTGGCCGAAGGGTGGTAAGCCGGTGGATGCGCGGTATTAACCGCAGCCGCCCAAAGCGGGCGATGTAAATAAGAGAGCGGCGGTCTTGGTAACTTTATATAAACTCCATCAAGGCCGCCAGACAACTCCCACAGGGTCACACCGCGCCATGGCTCACAACGGATTAAGTAGCTGAATGAGGCTACTTGATCTCACCCTGGTTTTTAAAGATGAGTAAACTTGCATGATGCAGGAAAAGTTCATCGCGACTCTATTTTGGCTAGGGATGGCCTAAAGTAGACGGATATTTTCCGGCTACTTCAGCCCATTCCAAGCACCCATCTGCGGTATGCAATTGAAGCTGCTGACGGCTACATTGCACATTTGCTTACACACGGCGCCGCGGCTAGCGCTAATCCGGTTGGTTGATACCTTGTCCCAGCATCACACCATTAACGGTCTCTCCGTATAAGTTTACGCCGTCGCCTTCGTGATACTTTTTTCGGGTCTTTTCAATGGAACCATCGACCAGACGAGGATCCTGAGGCCGCTCATGGCTATTGATGTATGCAGCCACATGCCAAGCTTCATCATCCGTCAGAGAACCGCCCTTACCCAGGGGCATATTTTGCTTGATAAAACCGGCGGCAGTATTGATGCGGTGCATCCCCGCCCCCCAGTTGTAAGATTCCCATCCCCAAAGCGGCGGAAATACGAATGCTCCCAAGGACTTTTGGCCCTGCCCCTCCACTCCATGGCAAATAGAACATTGTTCAACATATATTTGTTTCCCTTTAGCCAGATCAAAACCTTTTTCAGGTGCGGGGATAACAGGATAGAGCCGCCCTGGAAGGTTCTCGCCCACAGGTGCCTTGGTCGCGAGCCAATAGGCATAGGTGCCGAGCGCTTTCATTACATGACTATCACTGGAGGGAGCCTTGCCGTTCATGCTGAATTCGAAGCAACCCTGCATCCGTTCGGTAAACGTATTCACTTTGTTATTCTTTTTTCGATAGGCGGGGTACATGCCATAAGCTCCCCACAGAGGGGCAGAATCCGCCTTACGACCTTGATCGAGGTGACAATTACTGCAGTTAAGACCATTGCCAACATACTCAGGAGCATTTTTTTGAGTATTGACAAAAATATCACGGCCCTCCCTTACCAGCACCCCAAAGGCATTGTCTGGCAGGTCCATTTCTTGCGGTGGGGTAAATACAGAAGGCGAAACCGTATCAACCGCCATGATGGCGTGGCTTTGAGCATTCGCATCACGTTGAGATCCGACCGGACCCTTGATTGTCGGAGCCATGTCGCGTTCTTCGTACAACGTTTTCGCAACCAGAAGTGGCACAGTTATGGCAATAGTGAGCAGTATTTTCGCTGGAAACTTCATTGCTTAACCTCACCGCTCAACCTGGGCAAATAGACTGACAAATCTTGAACTTCGGTATCGCTCAACGAACGTGCGATATGGCTCATTAGTTCATTTGGGTCATTCTTTCGCGTTCCACTGCGCCAAGCATTTAACTGCGCCGCGATGTAGGCACTGGACTGGCCAACAAGCGGGGGAAAGCTTTCTCCCACGCCAGTGTTACTCACCCCGTGACAAGCCACACACGCAGGAATATTGCGACTCCAGTCTCCTTGCTTCACCAGTTTTTCAGCGATACTGCCCAGACTACCTGTGGAATTCAACCCGACACTCGGAGCATCGACAACTAATGCATTTAAGTAGCGAGCAACAGCCTCACCTTCAGTATTTTTAAGCGCCAATGCGATGGGTTGCATCACGGCACTGGCCCGTTTTCCAGAGCGAAAATCTTCAAGTTGCTTGGCCAAATAAACCTGCGGCAAGCCCGCAAGACGGGGAAATCCTGCGCTGCTGTTGCCCATCCCATTGGTAGAATGGCAGGTAGCGCAAGCCACTGCTGCAGGTGACTCGCCTCCTTGAGTGTAGATTTTCTGACCTAGGGACTCGGCGTTTGCTCCGGTCGCCAGCACAACAACGCAGGCACTAATGCTGGTCTTGAGACAGAATCTTGTTGAAAGACTCACGATTTTTTGACTCCTTTTTTTATTGGCTCATTCACAGTGCGATCCAACTATTTATGCCCTAGGTTTATGCCCTAGGTGAAGGAGCTAGATAGCGACATACCGCGCTGTAATGATTTTTATGAATATACTTATGCCAAAAAAAAATATTGTCAATTTGTTCCCTCACAACTTTGAGGGCCGAGCCCCTCCTCCCATCCCCTTACTTGGAAGCGTCGCTCGCCCCCCGTCAGACCTGAAATCGTACGAGGAACTTCAGTGTGCATATCGGCAACATACGCTTCCCACTATTGCAGCGGCTTATATCAGTGATCGCTTGTGACTACCCGTAATTCCATCGAGACAAGTGCGCGCAGAGTCGAGCCGAATCTTCCACTCGCTCAGACGGGCAATCGCCAAAGCGAGTGCTCGCGATTCTGGATCGTCTTCACTGCGGTCCGCTCCAACGAGCCAAAGCTGCGGGTCCGGAACCTGCTCAACGAAAGCGACAGCCGCAAGCCCGTTGAACACCTAGACGCGGTGCTTACTCATCAACTCGTTGCCCTGCGATGCAACTGGGCGGCTACATCGCGGGAATGCTTAACGATGGCCTTCAGGTCCGGCCTGGCACGACACTACTATTCAAAATCAAATTAAACCCAACCAGATCCGTCACCTTTTCACTGAGCGCCCATGCAACAAAACTACCGCCTTCCAGCACGCTCAATAGCGCCCTTGCCAGCGCCTCGGGATCTAGTTCTGCTTTGATGACGTTTAACGACTGCCCGAGCGCCAAATTATTTTTTAACCAAGCAAGGTGCACTTCAAAAAATTGTCGGGTCAATTGTTTAAGGGCCTCCGGTAATACCGACAGCTCAGCGGCAAGTGCGCCACACAGCGGTAATGCGCCACTGTTGGAGCTGTCAATGAAAAACTCAGAAAAATTTTTCAAGCGCGCCAGCACATCAGCGCTGTCTTCGTTAATTAATGTCAGCTTTTTTTTAAACCTAAAAAGATAACTCTCGATGACCGCGGCCCCCAAATGTTCTTTAGTTGGAAAATGATGATGAATACTGGCTTTTTTAATACCAATTTCATCGGCTAAATCGGCATAGCTGAATGCTGCATAGCCTTTTGTTCGTAACAATAACTCGGCAGTAACTAAAAGATCAGTTCGTGTGCTCATGGCGCTTACCTATATTTATTAGTGCGATAATACTCACTGCGCCGGCGCACTGGTTCAACTCATCACGATAAGAGGCCACCACGACTTCGGCCTCTTATCGTTCATTTCTTATACGCCTGCTTGATTAGGATGAGCATTGATATCTAATGATTCGTTTGTTCTGGAGCGGACCACCTTCCACCATCCCAACGACAGCGCGATCGCCACCAAGGGAATAGACAAGACAGTATAAGTCCCGTTTGGATAATCGAGTCCCAACAGCACCAACACCACACCGAGGAAAATAAGCGTCAGCCATGACGTAAATGGCGCGCCAGGCATTTTAAAAGACACCATTTCTACAACCCCTCTTTTAACTGCTCGACGGTAGTTTATTTGTGACAAAACAATAAACGCCCACGTCGACAATATCCCCAGCGACACCAAGTTCAATAACAACTCGAAGAGTTGAGCAGGCATGAGAAAGTTCAACCCCACTCCAATGACGTTAATGACCATGGTGACCAGAATCCCCATATAAGGAACGCCCTGGGTGCTCATGCGTTTGAACATTTTCGGCGCAGACCCGCCCATGGCCAATGATCGCAACACCCGCCCTGTTGCATACAAACCAGAGTTTAGGCTTGAGAGCGCGGCAGTCATCACGACAATGTTCATGACGGAACCGATGCCAGGAATGCCGAGCGCCTCGAAAAAGGTGACAAAGGGGCTGACGTTAGCGCTGTAGGCAGTCCACGGTAAAACGGTCACCAGCAAAAATACCGAGCCCACGTAAAACAGGCCGATACGCCAGATCACGCCATTGATCGCCTTAGGAATTACGCGCCGTGCATCAGCCGTCTCACCTGCAGCGGTACCCACCAGTTCGATGCTCGCATACGCAAATATCACGCCTTGCACGATGATAATTGCCGGCAATAGCCCATGGGGGAATATCCCGCCATTCTCGGTAATCAAGTGCAAGCCTGGGATAGTGCCTCCCACCGCATGGCCGGTGGCAAAGAAAAACGAACCTATAACCAGGAAGACACTGATCGCCGCAACCTTTATGACCGCAAACCAGAATTCCATTTCGCCGAACCATTTCACTCCGACCATATTCATCACGGTCACCACACCCAGGGCACTCAATGCAAACACCCACTGTGGAACGTCAGAAAATATACTCCAGTACTTCATGTAAATAGCGATGGCGGTTATATCAACGACGCCCGTTAATGCCCACACCAGAAAATACATCCATCCCGCCACGAAAGAAGCGCCTTCTCCCATGAACTCTCGCGTGTATGAGACAAAACTGCCACAACTCGGGCGGTGCATTACCAACTCGCCCAAGGCTCGCAAGATGAAGAACGCAAAGATGCCACAGACCAAATAAACAACGGCCAGCGACGGACCAGCAATTTGTAGCCTGGCCCCTGCGCCCAAGAACAAACCGGTGCCAATAGCACCGCCCAATGCCATCATCTGTACATGGCGTTTTTTCAAATTTTTTGAGTAGCCACTTTCGTGGGCGTCGAGCCAATCTGCCCGGTTCGCGGGCCTGCCTTTGAAACCACGGTCTTTTGGAAAGGTATTATTTTTTTTCATAATCCACCCGAGCGATTAATGTGCTTTTTTTATTTATCGAAACGCCTACTTTTTGTGTACCTTAAAAAGTTCAGATAAAACGTTCCTCATCATCACTTTGTCAGGCGCCATGCCTCTCCCGCACGCCTCTTGTATAACTCCGACTCTCGCCTGGCCAAACAACCACTAGAAACGCCGGACAACAAAAAAACTACCATCCACATGATAGCCATGCAATAAATATTTAACACGCTCGAGCATGTTATTGTTTTTTATGGCGAAAAAATGAATTGCCAACCAAATGGTAGACATTTAAATATCGTGTGAATTACTCTGATATCGTCGCCTTAGCCGCGACCAGCCCCCCACCAGGACAAACATTGGACGGTCGTATGAAGCCTTATAAAAACGTACAAACGCTGCTCGCCCACGCATCAATCGAGCCCGACCAGCATCATGGTTTCGTGAACACGCCGGTTTATCGAGGTTCGACCGTCGTATTTCCTACCTGCGAGGACATGCGTGAAGGCCGTCAGAAATATATCTACGGCCGATGGAACAACCCCTCGACGCAGGCGCTGACCCAGGCCCTGACCCAACTTGAAGGTGCGCAAGGCACTGTGCTTTGCCCTTCAGGTCTCAACGCATGTACGACAGCCATATTGTCTGTGGTCGGTACGGGGGATCACCTGCTGGTTGCCGACAATGTGTATTCGCCGATAAGGGCTTTTGCCGATGACGTGGGGCGGCGCCTTGGCATCGAAGTATCGTTCTACGACCCGACGATCGGCTCCGACATCGCGGCGCTCATCAAACCTAACACCAAGGCCATTTACCTCGAGTCGCCTGGTTCCTTGACCCTGGAAATACAGGACATCCCCGCCATCGCCAAGGTCGCCCATGCACATGACGTATTGGTGATCGCAGACAACACCTGGGGTACCCCGCTCTACCATCCTGCGCTGGAACTGGGTGTGGATCTTTCGATCATGGCCGCCACAAAGTACATCGTCGGCCACTCTGACGCGGTGCTGGGAACGGTCTCGGCCTCAGAGAGAGCCTGGGACCGCCTGAAAAAATACCACTTCAATATGGGCTTGTTCGTCAGCCCTGACGACGTGTCACTGGCGCTTCGCGGCATGCGAACCCTGGATGTAAGACTTGAACGACATTACAAAAACGCGATGATCGTGGCCCGCTGGCTGGAAAGCCATGACGACGTTACGGCGGTTTACTACCCGGCCCTCGAATCCCACCCTCAGCATGAACTATGGAAAAGAGATTTCAAGGGCGCCTCCGGACTGTTGTCTTTTCTGACCAAGCCCGCGACCCAAGCAGCGGCCGATGCACTGCTGGACAACTTGTCGCTGTTTTCAATCGGTTACTCGTGGGGCGGCTATGAAAGCCTGGCGATGCTTACAGACCCTAAAGCAGTCAGAAGCGCGACAACCTGGGAGCATGATGGCCATCTTGTGCGACTGCACATTGGCCTGGAAAACCCGGAAGACCTTATCGCCGACCTGGAACAAGGCTTTGAGCGCTTCAACAAGTTAAACAGCTGACAGGCTGCTGGTTTTTCATACACTTCTTTGGCTGCGCCTGACCAGCGCAGGCAAGGTTGCGAACAGCACGTCATACGGCACCGGAATCAGCCCGAACATCACCAGCGGACCCAACGAAAGCCCGCCCATGAGGGTGATCGCCATCCCCGCCCGCGAACAGCATCAACGGCACAGGCCGATGATGCAGGTAAACTTGGCCAAGACGATAGGCCGCAGCCTCATCACTGCGGCCTTCAGCATAGGGCTCCAGACCTGCACTGCGCGAGGCTGAACATGCGATCAAATCCAAATGGATGAGGAGTGGCCGGCTGGTTGGTTGGATGAACACCGGCCCTCTGCGCCTGGCAAGTTCGCGCGGCCCCACAAATCCACGACCAAAACAGTCGACCATAGAAGCGATCGGCGGCTGATCAATGGGCAGATTTGCAGTCGCGGCCGTTGAAGTCAGAGCACTTGCTCATAGCACTCAACTTTCGACCGAAGAAACCACAGCGATGACAAGGCGATCCAAAGCAAGTCGATCCTCACTGTGAGTGCGATGCAACTGAGTACCGACATGGCGACAAACTCGATTGCGGTGGCGCAGGCCTGCCAGAAAGGTGTACCGCAATCGGGTCAGCATCACCGATGCTTTCGACCCAAAGTGCAGCGGGAGCCAGCCAGGCGGCCAGCGCTTGCAGCGAGCTATCGAGCCTGGCGATAAACGTGAACAAACTGGTAGGCGGTTTCAAGGTTTAAACGTGCAGTGATGCCAGCGGCCGCTCAAAAAACTGCGGGTTAAAACAAATCAATAACCTGCCGAAAACGCTCTCGACGGCTCAGGGCAAACGGTTAACGCTTCGGTCATGTCACTGCCCTACACTGTCTTTCAGCGCGTTTTCAGCACCTTCGATTATACGGATAGCAAATATCTTCAGAATAAACGTTGCAAGCCTACCAACTGGATGGTAGCTTGTTACCACGTTCCAAGAAGCCCGCCATCCACCACCCTACTTTTTTTGTGAGAATCCTATGAAAGACTGGACCCAAACCCGCAAAGACATCAACGCTCGCTTGGTAGAACTCAACGCTCTGTCTCCAGAAACCATGAAAGGCATGGCTGCACTCGGTGCCGCCGGTAGCAAGACCAACCACCTGGACGCCAAGACCCGCGAGCTGATCTCTCTGGCCGTGGCCGTGACCACTCGTTGCGACGGTTGTATCGCTTTTCACGCTGCCGAAGCCAAGAAGCTTGGCGTTACCAGTGAAGAAGTGGCCGAAGCCTTGAGCGTGGCAATCAACATGAATGCCGGCGCCGCACTCGTCTACAGCACTCACGTGCTGGACGCGTTCGATAAGTCGTAAGTAAACGCTGACTTTCAACCTTTAACACTGTCGAGATCAATCATGACTAAGCTGTTCACCCCTTACGATCTGTCCGGTACCGCGCTGAAAAACCGCGTGGTCATGGCGCCGATGACCCGTACCCGTACCCTGAACAACATCGCGAACGCGTTCACCGCGCAGTACTACGCACAACGCGCGTCCGCTGGCTTGCTCATCACAGAAGGCCTGCCGATTTCCGACGAGGCTCGCGGCTACCTGTACACCCCCGGGATTTATACCGAGGAACACCTGGCAGGCTGGCGCCCGGTAACTGACGCAGTGCATGCCAAGGGCGGGAAAATTTTCGCGCAACTGTGGCACGTTGGCCGTATGTCGCACATTTCGGTACATGGCATCGTTCCGGTTTCTTCGGGTACTCAGCCGGCGGTCGATACCACCGTGTACGCCTGGTCCACACCGGACCAAACCGGCCCGGTACAACCCAGCGTGCCGCGTGCGTTGGAAACCAACGAAGTGAAACGTGTCATCGCTGACTTTGTGAAGTCCGCACGTATCGCGATGGATGCCGGTTTCGACGGGATCGAAATCATGGCAGCTAATGGCTTTCTGTTCGATCAGTTCCTCAGCAGCGCTTTGAACACCCGTACCGACCAGTACGGCGGTTCAATTGCCAATCGCCAGCGTTTCCTGTTGGAAACCATTGACGCGATCGCTGCCGAAATTGGCGGCTCGAAAATTGGCGTACGTTTCTCCCCGTTTGGTCGCTTGTACGACTTCGGCGTCTACGAAGGCGAAGAAGAAACCTGGATGAGCATGGCGGCCGCGCTGAATGAACGCGAACTAGCGTTCGTTCACCTGAACTACCAGCCGACCATCGTCGCCGCGCAAACGCCACCGGGTTTCGGTGCCGCATTCCGTGAAGCGTATAAAGGTACCTTAATGGCCGCCGGCGGCTTTACCCAAACGCTCGCCGAGTCTGAATTGGCCAAGGGTGAGCTCGACCTGATCGCCTTCGGCACCGCCTACATTGCTAACCCGGATCTGGTAGAGCGGATGCAAAACGGCTGGCCATTGGCTGAACCTGATCGCGCGACGTTCTACGCTGTCGGCGATCAAGTAGCCAAAGGCTACACGGACTACCCTGAGTATGCCGCAGCCAACGCTTGATGGCTCATTGCATCACTTTTTTTCACCACAACCGTTAAGGAGCAGACCATGCCACTCGTTACCATCAAAGGTATTGAAGGCGTTTTTACCGACCAGCAAAAAGCTGAAGTCATTCAGAAAGTGACGGACGCCATGGTATCCGTAGAAGGTGAAAGCATGCGTGGCATCACCTGGGTCATCTTTGAGGAAGTCAAGAGCGGCGATTGGGGCATTGGCGGCAAACCCATTACAGCTGAAGAAGTACTGAAACTGCAAAAAGGTCAGTAAGGGGTCTCATCCCTTAATAAACGACTCCCGGGTCGTTGGGCGTTATCACGCCCAACGACCCGGGAGTTTTTGCGTTCTATATGAACACTGATTTATCGTGGAATATTCAATGATTCTGATCATTTATGCTCACCCGTACCCGGACAAATCCACGGTAAACGCGGCCATGCTCAAGCAGGCAGCCACTCATCCTGATGTCGTCATCCGCTCTCTCTACGCGCTTTATCCCGACTTCAACATCGACGTCGAGGCCGAACAGCGGGCGGTTGAAAAGGCTGACCTGGTAGTGCTGCAACATCCAATGTACTGGTACAGCTACCCTCCCCTGATGAAATTGTGGATCGATAATGTATTCACCCATGGCTGGGCCTACGGCAAACACGCCCATGCGCTTAAAGACAAACCTCTGTTGTGGGCAGTTACGACCGGCGGCGACGAGGATCACTTCGGCATCGGTGCCCATCCCGGTTTTTCTGTACTGGCTCAGCCACTGCAAGCTACGGCTATCTATTGCCATATGCGCTGGCTGGAGCCTGTGGTTTTCCATGGCGCGTATACCGCGGACCCAACTGCCCTGCACACACACCTCGAGCACTACAGCGCACGTCTGACCGCTGGCAAGGAAGATTGATATGGAAACTCACAGCCTGATTGAAATGCTCATTTACCTGGGTGCGGCGGCATTGATAGTACCGATTGCCGTGCGACTGGGGCTGGGCCCTGTGCTCGGCTACCTGATTGCCGGCTGCCTGATCGGCCCATGGGGGCTGAAGCTGGTAACGGATGTGAAGTCCATTTTGGAGTTTGCCGAAATCGGCGTCGTACTGATGCTTTTCATCATCGGCCTGGAACTTGATCCCAAACGGCTCTGGGCTATGCGCCGAATGGTATTCGGCGGCGGCGCCTTGCAAATGCTGGTCTGTGGCGCGGCGATTGCGGTGTTTTGCGTCGCATTGGGCCTGAACTGGACGGCAGCGCTGTTGGTCGGCTTGACGCTGAGCCTGTCGTCGACCGCAATCGCCATGCAAGCCATGAACGAACGCAACATGACCTCGACCGCCGTGGGCCGCAGCAGTTTTGCCGTGCTGCTGTTCCAGGACATCGCGGCCATTCCGCTGGTGGCAATGATTCCACTGCTGGCGGCACATGGCGGCACGCCGTCGGGTGCAGAACTGGCGATATCGGTCGCCAAAATCGTCGGGGCGATCGGCGCGGTCGTCGTGTTAGGCCAGTACGTTTCCCGCCCGGTGTTGCGCTTCGTGGCGCGCTCCGGATTGCGCGAAATCTTCAGCGCCGTGGCGCTGTTTCTGGTGTTCGGGTTCGGCTTTCTGCTGGAAGAAGCCGGTTTGTCGATGGCCATGGGCGCCTTTCTTGCCGGCGTGCTGTTGGCCAGCTCCGAATACCGGCACGCCCTGGAAAGCGACATCGAGCCGTTCAAGGGGCTACTGCTCGGCTTGTTCTTTATCGGCGTAGGTATGTCGATCGACTTCGGCACGCTGATCAATGCACCGCTGCTGGTCTTGACCCTGACCCTGGGCTTTATAGTGATCAAGCTGCTGGTGATCAAACTGCTCGGGCGCTTCCTGAATGTTCCCGCTGACCAGCGCTCCTGGCAGGCGGTGTTTCTCGGCCAGGGCAGTGAATTTGCGTTCGTCGTGTTTGGCGCTGCAACGGTGGCCGGAATTCTGGTCGACCCGTGGGGGAAAAGCCTGACACTAGCTGTAGCCTTGTCCATGTGTGTCACGCCGTTGCTGATTCTGCTGCTTAACCGCCAGGAATCCTCCGGCAAACAGGCCGAAGGGGACGCCGACACGATCGACCAGAAAAATCCGCGGGTGATCATCGCCGGCTTCGGGCGATTCGGCCAGGTCGCCGGTCGCTTGCTGATGTCTTGCGGCTTTGAGGTAGTGGTGCTGGATCACGACCCCGACCATATCGAGACGCTGCGCAAATTCGGCGTCAAGGTGTTTTACGGGGATGCTACTCGTCTGGATTTATTACATGCCGCCGGCGCTGACCAGGCGGTGGTGCTGATCAACGCCATCGACGATCAGGCCGACAACTTGAAACTGACCCAACTGGCCCAGGAGCACTTTCCTGACTTGAGGTTGGTGGTGCGCGCGCGCGACATGGGCCACATCATTACCTTGCGCCAGATGGGCATCGAGGCGGTCGAGCGGGAAACCTTCGAAAGTGCGCTGTCCTTGGGACGCAGGGCGCTGGAGTACCTGGGCATTGGGCGATACGAAGCCCGCGAGCGAGCGGATCGATTCCGTCGGCTGAATCTTGAGATGCTTGAGGACATGGCCGCACAACCGGTGGAGGATACCGAATACAAGTACGACGCCTACAAACGGGCCAACGCACTGTTGACGGAAATCTTCAACGAAGACCGCGCGCATCCCATCGTTAACTGGATCGGCGCCAATCCACACCCAAGCGATGAACAGGACCGCAAGGCAGATCAACCATAGCCCTGAGGGACAGCCGGGTCAGGCCGCCTCTTCCAGCTCTGCGAGAATCGCTTTTTTCATGGCGCCGATCGACCGGGATCCGGCCATGACTCGCAACAATCGACCCTCATGGAAAACCGCCAGGGATGGCACCGCGCGGATACCGTACATTTGCGCAATGGTCGGAGACACCGCCACATCGATCTTGCCAAACGCAGCCAACGCATGAAGTTTTTCTTCCAAGGCATGGAAGACTGGTTTCATTTCTTGGCAAGGCTTGCACCAGGACGCCGAAAACAGCACGACGCTACTGCCTTTGGCCACAAAGCGGGCGAATTGTGGGGCACTCAACTCAACGATACGGCTCATTTTGACCTCGTGTTTAAGGCGATGGGCAGGCGGTCGGTTTAAGGGCCGCATGACCATTGCCAATCAAATTTTGCAACCATCGATCCCGCAGACCTGGCCAATGAACGCGTCATCGTTGACTCCGGCCTTTGTCTGCATTTTATTCAGCGCCTCGAGAAACGCGGCCTCAGGCTGAGCCCCCGATAACGAGAACGCATTATTGAAGACAAACATCGGAACGCCTGAACCCAGTTGCGCGGCGATTTGCTCGTCCTCTTCCATCTCCACACGCAGCTCAACGGATGACTCCGCCAGTCGGAACGACTCATCCGATACACCGGCTGCCCGAGCAATGGCTTCCAGGCTGCCTTGATCAAACAGTGATTGCCCGTGAGTGGTGCTTTGCTCGTACAGCGCTTCCACCAGGTGTTTTTTCACATCGGCGTCTGTGACGGCCTTGACCAGTACGTGGGCCTGCGTGGTATCGCCAAACAGCATGGTGTCAAAGCGGTAGTCCAAGCCGTCGGCCCGACCATATTGACTCACCGTGCTGATCATCGCCTCAACCGAACTGGGATTACCAAGCTTGCGTTTAAGCGCCGCAATCATCGGCTCTGGCGCGTGGTTTGCCGCCAGGCGATACGCTCTGATGTTGATCTGTACCTGGTCTTTCTCGGCAAACTGATCAAGCGCTTTCTCGAATCGACGCTTGGCAATCCAGCACCAGGGGCACACATAATCAGACCAGATATCGACTACATATTTTTTCGAAGGGGTTTGCATCATTTATCCTGTATTCAAAGAAATTGAGACCCGGCCAGCGTGTCAAGCAAATGGTCGAAGCCAGCCAACGGGTCGGCTGATCGGCCCAATGTCCAGTTGATAAGGCTTGCGCCTTCCAACGTGCTCAGCAACATGAAGGCGTACACTTGCACAGGCTTGTTCAACGACCAGCTGTGCTGCTGAGCCGCGTCATTGAGCGTGCTTTGCAGCCAGTCAAGCTGGGATTCAAAGAAGTCCCGAGTCAGCCCTTGCAGCGACAATGGCAACGCCGCCATTTCTGCTGCCAGCGCACCGCATAGCGGTAACAGCCCGTCATTGGCGCTGATAACGAAAAGCCGGGAGAACGCACGCAGGCGCTGCAGCGGATCGGCATGTATGGCTTCGATTGATGCCAGAGTCTCATTGAAGCGAGCGATATAGTCCTTGATCAACTCCGCGCCCAGGCACTCCTTGGTCGGGAAGTGATGATGGATACTGGCTTTTCTGATGCCAATTTGCATCGCAAGATCGGCGTAGCTGAATGCTGAATAGCCTTTGGAACGCATATGCGTTTCTGCGGCATTGAGTAGCGCAGCTTTGGTCGTGATGGACATTTAAGACTCCTGTAGCCAGCCTTCAGCCGCCTTCACCGTTCATCGGTAAAGGCGTGAAACTCCCGCAATGGGAGCTTCACACGCTTTGCTTGCCGCTATGGTCAGGCACGAACGGCCATGATGCCGGCATCCACGTCCCAAATAGCACCCGTCACCCAGGACGTTTTGTCCGAGAGCAGGAACAGGATCGTGTTAGCGACATCTTCGGGAACACCGACGCGGCCCAGTGGGTGGAAATCGTTCAGCGACTTCATCGCCTCCGGGATCGCGTCCTTGTCCATGAACCCTTCGTAGATCGAGGTGTGGACGATGCCTGGCGAAACGGCGTTCACGCGGATACCCGAGTGAGCCAATTCAATTGCCAGGTTACGTGTCATCGCATGCAGACCCGCCTTGGCCATGGAGTAAGCGGAAGCCGGCGAATTTGCCAGTGCAGCCTGTGCGCCGATGGAGCCGACGTTGACGATGGCACCTTCGCGCTTGGCCGCAAGCATGTTCTTGACCACGGCCTGGGTGATGAAAAAGGTCGCACGGTTGATCGACAGGTACATGTCGTACTCGGCCTCATCGTGCTCGGTGAAAGCCTTAGGAATGAAGATCCCGGCTGAGTTCACCATCAGGCTGATATCGGTGTGGTTGGCGTTGATTTCCGAGCGAACTGCGTTCATGCCCGCTTCAGTCATCAGGTTAGCAACGATCACCGACACAGAGCCAAGCGGGCTCAGCTCTTTGCGGACGGCATCGGCCTTGTCTTGCTTGCTGCCGGTGAGTACCACGCTGCCGCCGGCCTTGAGCACCATGCGGGCCGTTTCCAAGCCCATGCCACTGGTGCCGCCAACGACCAACAGCTTCTTGCCTTTAAAAAAGTTGTTCATTTCAGACTCCGGTTATCCAGAACTATTTAGGGTCGGCACCAGGGCAGTTGGCCGCTGGTGCACACAAGGATTGAATCAATTTGCCGTGGGCGAATCAGCCCTCACGCACTTCCAGAGTAGGGACCATACGGATGGCTCGCGAGAAGTTGGCGTAGTTGACCGAGGTTTTCAGCACAACTTTGTGCAACTCTTCAACACGCTCACGGGAGGCGTCGGTGTGCAGGCGCACCACCACGCTCACTTCGTCGTAGCCTGGGTTGACGCTCTCGTCGATGCCCAGGAAGCCACGCAGATCGAGGGTGCCGTCTGTCTCGATTTCCAGGCTATGGATCTTGATGCCCATCATCGCGGCATTGGCGGCGTAACCGACTGACATGCAGGCGTTGAGAGCAGCCATCAGCAGTTCTTGCGGGTTTGGTGCAGAGTTCTGGCCGAGCAATTCGTTGGGCTCATCGGCGGCAATTTCAAAATTACGCGAGTGGGTCTCACCTGCCAGGCTGTAGCGGTTCACTTTGGCGACAGAACGCGTCTGGCCTTTCCACTCAGTCTTGACGTTGAAACTTGCATGGCGCTTGGTCGCATCCTCAGCTACACCTTGTGCAAACTGCTGGAGTGCGGCGACGTCGATACCGTTCAGGTTGTTGCTCATCTGCTTAATCCTCTCTGGATGGACCGGGCGTTTGGCCCGAAAGAGAAGCAACTCTACCAAGTAGTAGGTAGCTAATCAAGCTATTTTATAAAAACCCCATAAACCGCTCAAAAAATGCAAAAAAAACGCCTCGATTATTCGAGGCGTTTATGAGGTGACGGGCGTGCAATGCAATAGTTTTTAATGACGCATGGTGTCTGCACGTAGCCCATTCAAAATCAAATCGAACCCGGTGGACTGCTCATAAGCGTCGCTCATTGCCCAGGAAACAAAACTGCCCCCTTCCAATGTATTGAGGATGAGCCGAGCAACGTGCATTGCATTGAGCTCGGCCTTAATCTCCCCTCTCGCCTGGCCCAGCACGACATTGGCTTGAAGCCATTCAAGATGGATCTCGAAAAAGCCTCGGGTCATTTCCTTGAGCCTGACCGGTAATGCCAACAGCTCCGCAGCCAGTGCGCCGCACAACGGTAACAATCCGTTTTCACTGCTCTGGGCGAACATCTGGGCAAATGCGTTCAGGCGCTCGACAATTTCCGTGTTTTCGTCATTTACCTGCTCCAATTGTTTTTTGAAGCGAAACAGATAGCTCTCGACGATGGCAATCGCAAGGCCTTCCTTGGTGGGAAAATGGTGATGGATACTCGCCTTTTTAATGCCGATATCCTCAGCCAGGTCGGCGTAGCTGAAGGCTGCATAGCCCTTGGTACGCAACAGGATTTCGGCGCTGCTCAGAAGATCGGAACGTGTACTCATGATGAAGCATCCAGATTTTATCAATCGGCCATCATAAATCAGTCATCCCTGAGTTGACAGTGCACAGCCCTCATGCATAACGCCCGATGCAAGCATCGGGCGTTATGGGTTTACCTATTGTCAGCAACAGCGCGGCTGGCCGTTACCGCCGCCGTAGCGGGCTTGTTGGCGCTCCCGAAAGAACGTCTCGTAATCCATCAGCGGTTTGTGCGGGTGTTTGGTCTGCATGTGTTCCACATAAGTATCGTAATCAGGCATGCCGACCATCAGTCGTGCGGCCTGACCCAGATATTTACCCAGACGGCTCAGGTCATTGAACATCGCGCGCTCCCCTCATGCATCCGGCACTGGCTGATAAGGCGCTTCCCTGTCGGTGCGTTCCTTCGTGCCCCATGCAGCAATACCTACCTTGAGTGCAAAGAACAGGATACTGAACACCACCGCCAGGAACAGCGCGGTCAACGTCGCGTTGGTATAAGCGTTGTAGATCACGTGCTGCATCTGATCCAGGCTTTTAGCCGGTGCCAGTACCTGCCCATTGGCAACCGCATCGCTGTATTTTCTGGCCAGGGCCAGGAAGCCGATCGCGGGGTTGGCGTCGAACAACTTGATGAAGCCCGCCGTAGTGGTGCAGATCAGCAGCCACACCGCTGGCAGCATGGTCACCCAGATATAGCGTTGGCGCTTCATTTTGATCAGCACAACCGTCGCCAGCATCAGCGCGATACCCGCCAGCATTTGGTTGGAGATACCGAACAGCGGCCACAAGGTGTTGATGCCACCCAGTGGGTCGATCACACCTTGGTACAGCAGGTAACCCCACATCGCCACACAACCGGCCGTTGCGATCAGGTTAGCGGTCCAGGACTCGGTACGTTTGAGCGCCGGCACGAAGGAACCCAGCAGGTCTTGCAGCATAAAGCGACCGGCACGGGTGCCCGCGTCGACGGCGGTCAGGATGAACAGTGCTTCGAACAGGATCGCAAAGTGGTACCAGAACGCCATGGTGTTTTCACCCGGCAACAGTTGGTGAAGGATCTGCGCGATGCCAACAGCCAACGTCGGCGCGCCGCCGGCTCTGGCAAGAATCGTGGTTTCACCGATGTCATGGGCGACCGCCTGCAATGCTTCCGGCGTGATCGCAAAGCCCCAACTGCTAATGGTTTGCGCGACGGTTACCGCATCAGCACCCACGACGGCGGCCGGACTGTTCATGGCGAAATAAACGCCAGGCTCGATGACCGATGCCGCAACCATCGCCATGATCGCCACGAACGACTCCATCAACATGGCGCCGTAGCCGATGTAACGGGCGTGACCTTCGCTGGCAAGCAACTTGGGCGTGGTGCCCGAGGCAATCAGCGCATGAAAACCGGAGACCGCACCACACGCGATAGTGATAAACAGGAACGGGAACAGGCCGCCCTTCCAAACTGGGCCAGTACCATCGGTAAACTGCGTCAACGCTGGCATTTTCAAATCAGGCATCGTAACCAAGATGCCGATTGCCAACGCCACAATGGTGCCGATCTTCAGGAACGTCGACAGGTAGTCACGCGGCGCCAGGATCAACCACACCGGCAGCACTGCGGCAACGAAGCCGTAACCTATCAGCATCCAGGTAATTTGGATGCCGGTGAAGGTAAAGGCCTTGGCCCAGACCGGATCAGCGGCAATCTGCCCGCCCAGCCAGATTGAACCCAGCAGCAATGCCACGCCGATGACAGAGATTTCACCGATGCGACCCGGGCGGATATAGCGCATGTAGATGCCCATGAACATCGCAATTGGGATGGTCGCCATTACCGTGAAGATGCCCCAAGGGCTCTCGGCCAGGGCTTTGACCACGATCAGCGCCAGCACCGCGAGGATGATGATCATGATCAGGAAACAGCCGAACAGGGCGATGGTGCCGGGAATACGGCCCATTTCTTCACGTACCATGTCGCCTAGCGAACGGCCATTGCGACGTGTCGACATGAACAACACCATAAAGTCCTGCACCGCACCGGCCAGCACCACACCGGCGATCAGCCACAGCGTGCCGGGCAGATAACCCATCTGTGCCGCCAGTACCGGGCCCACCAATGGGCCTGCACCAGCAATTGCTGCAAAGTGGTGACCGAACAGTACGTGCTTATTGGTCGGCACGAAGTCCAGGCCATCGTTGTTCACCACGGCAGGGGTGGCGCGACCGGGATCGAGTTGCATCACCTTGTTGGCGATAAACAGGCTGTAGTAACGATAAGCAACCAGATAGATAGCGACTGCCGCGACGACGATCCACAGCGCGTTGATCGCTTCGCCGCGGCGCAAGGCCACGACACTCAGCGCAAACGCACCCAGGACAGCCACGGCAAACCAGGCGAGATGTTTAGCCAGACGGTTCATTGCGTGTCTCCTGTCACAGCCATTGAGCTGCGACGATAATTTTTATAATTGTGTCCGCTATGCGGCGGTGGCTAATATCCGCGCACACCGATAACAAATACATCCGCACTACTACGCAGGCGTCTACGTAGTTCTACTGAGACGCACGGGAGTCGCGATGCAACTCAAACATAAAATCGTCGCACTCGGGATACTGCCGTTAGTGTTGGCCATCGCGGTTATATGCGCACTGGTTATTTCCTTGAATAACCAGTTAGGTGACCAACAAGCGCGCCTGATTGAAGACAGCATCCTGGCCAGCAAACGCGCAGAACTGAAAAACTACGTCGCCATGGCGCAAAGTCTGATCGCACCGCTGTATAACGACGGCGAGGGCGACGAGCAGGCGCAGCGCCAAGTACTCGAAGAGCTGCGCAAGCTGAGCTTTGGTATCAACGGCTACTTCTTCGTTTACGACCGCGAAGGCCGCAGCCTGATGCATGCGCGTCAGTCGGAGTTAGTGGGGCAGTATCTGTGGGAGATGAAAGATCCGCACGGGCTGCCCGTCATCCAGGCTCTGTTCAAAAGCGCCCGATCCGGCGAAGGTTTTCAGCGTTACGCCTGGAACAAGCCCTCCTCCGGCCAGGTCACCGATAAGCTCGCCTATGTGGTCATGCTGGACCGCTGGGGCTGGATGCTCGGCACCGGCATTTATCTGGAGGACGTCGAGCGCGCCACTCAGCAAGCTCGCGATGAAGTGGCCCTGGGCATCCGCAAAACCATGCTGGCCATCGCCGCCGTAGCGTTGGTCGCGGTGCTGCTGGTATTCGCCAGCGGCATGACACTCAACGTCAGTGAACACCGCCTGGCCGACAAAAAGCTGCAACGCCTGAACAGGCGTATCGTCAGCCTGCAGGAAGAAGAGCGTGCCCGCGTTTCCCGCGAGTTGCACGACGGGATCAGTCAGCTTCTGGTCTCGATCAAATTCCAGTTTGAGCTGGCCGGGCATGTGCTTGAGGGGCCGGAGTCGAGCAAGGGGCTGGTGATTCTTAGGCAGGCTACGCAACGGCTGGGTAGCGCGATTGGCGAAGTGCGCAGCATCTCCCATGACCTGCGCTCGTCACTGCTCGATACCTTGGGGCTGCCGGCCGCCATCGGTCAGCTCGCCAGTGAGTTTGAACAACGCAGCGGTCTGAAGGTGAGTTGTCAGTGCCAAGGCATCGATTACCCAATGCCGAGCGGCACGACAGATTCGTTGTTTCGGATCCTGCAGGAAGGCTTGATGAATGTTGAGCGCCACGCTCACGCAGAGCATGTTTCTATCACGCTACTCGCGACGGATAAGGGATTGAGGTTGACGATTGTGGATGACGGCGTCGGGTTCAACGTTCTCCAAGTGCTACGCCGCCACAACGGCATTGGCCTGCGTAATATTCGCGAGCGCGCCGAACACTTGGAGGGACATCTGCAACTGACCTCAACGCCAGGCAAGACCATGTTGAACATACTGCTACCGATGGAAAAACCTGGCAAAGATGCCGTTTGATTTCCCCCACTCAACAGGAAGAACACGTCGATGAAGGTGCCAGGTCGCATACGTATTGGATTGGTCGACGACCATTCGCTGGTTCGCGACGGCATTAAATCGTTGCTGGCCATTGTGGATACCGTCGAGGTGATCGGTGAGGCCGAGAACGGTCACGAGGCGCTCCACATGGTCGAGCAGTTCCAGCCGGATCTGTTGCTGGTGGATATTGGCTTGAAGGATATGAACGGCCTTGAACTGACCCGTCGGCTCAAACAGCATTCGCCCTTTCTCAAGATCCTGATACTCAGCATGTACGATAATTTCGAGTACGTGAGTGAATCCATTCGCAGTGGTGCCAGTGGTTACGTACTGAAAAACTCCCCATCCAGGGAAATCATCGCGGCCATTGAAGCCATCGCCAGTGACGGCACCTTTTACAGTGCGGACATCGCGCAAAAGCTCATCGCCGACAAGGACACCGACAAAGAACTGACACCTCGTGAGAGCGAGGTTTTGTACAAGATGGTTCAAGGCATGAACAACAAAGAGATGGCCCGCGACCTGGATATCAGCGTTCGCACCGTTGAAACCCATCGGCTCAGTATTCGTCGCAAACTCAACATCGACAAACCGGCAGCCCTGGCGAAATACGCACTGGATCACGGCCTCGTTTCGCGTAATCGAGAGTGACGGCCGAAGCGCAGACGCTATACGCCGACCGACGATGCGCGCACGTCGCTGGGCGTGCGTCCATAGTGCGCCTTGAACGCCCTGGCGAAATGCGCCTGGCTGGTGAACCCTTGGCGATAGGCGACTTCAGCAATGTCCAGTCCGCGGCTGTCCGTCTGGCTCAGCAGACGGAACGCTCCCTGTAAGCGCTTTTCCAGAATAAAACGATGGGGTTGTGTGTCTTCCAGCGCAAATAGCCTGGCCAGGTGTCGTGTGGAGACGCCGGTTTGAAGAGCCACCCGCTCACAACTCAATGCAGGATCGGACAGTTGCTCGAGGATGCATTGCTTGGCGACCAACAAGTAGGACGCACTGAGTGCGTTGATCCGGCGATTGCCCATCTGACCCGCAATGATAGTCCCCAGCAGTTCAAGGGCATCCTCTTGATAGCTGTCTGCCCCTTGGCTGAGCGGCTGCTCGAAAAAACCGCCGGTGCGCTCACTCAATGTCCTTAACAGTAAACGCTGTGTGCCGGTGTGGGCGCTGATCTTCACGGCGTGATCAAAGCGGCGCAGGCAGCGGGATGCAAACACGTCCTGGGGGATATCGAAGATAAACTTGTGCATCGAAGCGGAGAAGCCGAACAGGTAGGGCTTGTCGGTGCGATACACCATCATCTCGCCCGGCTCCAGCAGATGGCAGTTGCCGTTCTGAAAGAAAAACGACGCACTGCCCATGACCAGCGATACGAACACCGACTCTTTGGGCACGGTGCGAATCATTGAGCCATCACGCTCGATAACGTGTTGGTTACCGACAATATGGGCGACCCGGAGCCGGTCAAGGCTCAGGTTGTCTTCACGGGCGCTGAACCCGGTTTCACTGAAGGACGAACACTTCAGACCAACCAGTGTCGATGCGTTGTACTGCTCCCAGAATACCACGCGCTGATCCAGCGGAAGGTCATCGGTACTGGCACGTTGGGTATCAAGCAAGGCGGCGGATCGGATCATTTTTGTTATTCTCATTTTTATTGACTGCTCGGTCCCTCACCAGACGGATTCCGGGGCCTGCAGCGCCCCATTAACCGCCGACCCAGACATGCTGTCAATCCGTAGCCGATACAAAACCCCGGTAACCGATGAACTGAAAATATCCGTCCGATTCAGACAACAATGACGTCAGTTTCGATCAAACCGTAGAGTTCCTTTCACCCTAGAGTGCCCTCTGTATTCCAACAATCAGAGGCCCAACATGCCCGAATTAGCCCGCAACGAATTTTGGAAAGACCTGCAGCCGATCGCGAACTGCTTCAAGCCCGACGCCAAGCCTGAGGTTTACCTGCCAAATGCCGCCAGTGATGATTTGCGGCTCTACGTGCCCTTCACCGAGACCGTATCTTCACGCCCCTTGTGGATCTCCCCGAGCGAAAACCGCTGGTGCGACATCTTGATGTCCAGCCGCGCAGGCCTGGTCAATCGCCACTACCACCCGCACGAAGTGTTCGCCTATACGCTTTCAGGCAAGTGGGGCTACCTGGAACATGAGTGGACCGCCACGGCTGGCGACTTTGTTTATGAGACGCCCGGCGAGGGTCACACCTTGGTGGCCTATGAGCACGAAGAACCCATGCGCGTTTTCTTCATCGTCAAGGGGCCGCTGATCTGGCTCGACGAGCAAGGCGAGTCCACCGGCTACTTCGACGTGCACTCCTACATCGCCTTGTGCCGTGAACACTACGAAAAGGTCGGATTGGGCGCTGATGCAGTGGACCGTCTATTCCGTTAAATCCCGTGCTGCGGAGAACCGTCATGGCTCACAAAAATAATAAAGCCAGTTATGAAAATGTACTGCTCTGCGTGTTGTTCCTGACGTTTGGTTTTGTGTTTTTCGACCGTTTGGCCCTGTCCTTCCTGTTTCCGTACATGGCTAAAGACCTGCAACTGAGCAACAGCCACCTTGGCATGTTGTCTTCGGTGCTGGCCTTGGCCTGGGCGATTTCCGGCACGCTGGTCGGCGCGTGGTCAGATCGTCGGGGGGTGCGCAAGCCGCTGCTGATTGCGGCGGTCATCCTCTTTTCCCTATGCTCGGCCCTCTCAGGATTGGTCTCGGGCTTCCTCAGCCTGTTGCTGTTTCGCGCCATCATGGGGTTGGCCGAGGGCCCCATACTGCCGTTGTCCCAGTCGATGATGGTCGAAGCATCATCGCCGCACCGACGGGGCCTGAACATGGGCTTGCTGCAAGGCTCGGCAGCGGGTCTGTTGGGCGCAGTGATCGGCCCTCCGGTGTTGATTGCCCTGGCCGAGGCTTATGGCTGGCGACATGCGTTCATTGTGTCGCTGCTGCCAGGATTGCTGATTGCATGGTTCATCTGGCGTTACGTGCGTCAGGATGAACCTCGTCAGGCTGCGATGAGTAACGTCAAACTCACCGGGCATCGGCTGGCACTGCTTAAAAGCCGCAACATCGTGCTGTGCACCTTGATCAGTTGCGTGTTTTTAACCTGGTTCGTGATCCTGATCTCCTTTACCCCGACGTTTCTGGTCAGCGTCCGCGGTTACAGCGCGCCGAGCATGGGCACGATCATGAGTTGCCTGGGTGCGGCATGGGTTGTGTGGGGGTTTGTGGTGCCCAGCATCTCCGACCGTCTCGGCCGCCGTCCGACGCTGGTGCTGTTCTCACTGGTTGCTGCCTGCTGCCCGATAGCCCTGCTATTTGCCCCATCGCCGATGATACTCGGCGTGCTGATGGTGCTCACCTTCACTGGGCTTGGCTGCTTCACGCTGTTCATGTCCACCATTCCGGCCGAAACCGTCCCGCGCGAGGTCATGGCTACGGCACTGGGCATGATCATGGGCATTGGCGAACTGGTGGGAGGGTTCGTGGCGCCGACCGTCGCCGGGTTCGCCGCCGATCAGTTCGGGTTGTCGATTGTGATGTGGATCTCCTGCGGCGGCGCCTTGCTGGCAGCAGGGCTGTCCCTGCTGCTCAAAGAAACCGCGCCTTCCGTGCTGCAACGCCGATCAATGCAAGCCTGCACACAGCGTGCGTGATCCAAGACCGCCACGCTGCTCCATTTGCTCATCACAACAACAATAAAATGAGTCCCCGACCATGCCCCCTACTCTTCGTTTGTGCGCGTTTTTGTTCCTGGTGTTTACCTATCCCCAAGCCTGGGCACTGGACCGAGAAGGTCCACTGGCCGGCCTGGGCGAGCATTTGGCCGACTATGGCATCCAGCCCCATGTGCAATTCACGAGCCTGTCGATGAAAAACCTCGACACCGGCCCGCGCCCCTACAGCTTCGGCAACAGCGGTGACCTGTACATCGGCGCAGACGTTAACCTCGCCACGCTCAGTGGCCTGGACGGCGCAGCCCTGCATTTCGAACAAACCGTCTTTATCCTCGATAACGGTACCGGCCAACCGACCGGGAACAAATGGCAAGGTGCCGTCGGCAGCTATTTTGGCGGTGCGCCCTTGCACAATGACATCGCCAGCAATCAGTTAAGCGTGTTGACCTACGAGCAAAAATGGCTCGACGGTCAGCTCGACCTGCACGTCGGACGGACCAATGGCCGACGGTACTTCTACATCTATAACTGCGAAACGGGCGTCACCTGCACCGACCCGATCCTGGACGCTTCAAGTGGCATGTTGCCGCCGCCCTTCGGCGCCTGGGGTGGCTACCTGAAGTATCAAGTGAACCCGCGTTTTTACGTGCACGCGGGTGCGTTCGAATCCAACCCGGTGGATTACCTGAAAAAGCGCAAAGGCCTGGACTTCAGCACTGACGACGCGAGTGGCACCAGCTTTCTGCTGGGCATTGGCAGCAAGCCGGGCGATGACACCACCCAGTACGAACTGAATGCGTACTTCAACTCGTCCAATCAGGTCGACCCATTGACGGGTGCCAGCGACCACGGCACGGCCGGCGGCTTCTTCAAGTTCCGCCAGACGCTATGGCGCGGCGGGCAGCAAGGCGTTCAGGTATTCGGCTCGCTGTCGGCGGCGGCTGACGATAAACAACCCTTCAGCCATTTCGCCGAAGCCGGGCTGACCTACCTTGCCCCCTTTGATCGGGCGCAGGACAAGCTCAATCTCAAAGCCAGCTACCTGCAAGTCAACGACCATCAGTTGCAGTTCCAACAACGCCTGCGCACGGCGGCCGGTGGCGATCCTGAATTGGGTGAGCGCAATGTCTACGCCGTGGAAGCCAACGGCCATTTTGCCTTGACCCGCAACCTGGCGATCGAACCGAGCATCCAGTACATCATCAACCCGGACAACTTCTACAACCCGGGCGCGACGCAATTGAGCAACAACGGTTTCGTGGTTGGCCTGCTGGTGGTGCTGGATGTGGGTTCGGTACTGGGTCTGTAAGCCGGTGCCTTGAATAAAACGTTTAACTGACTCCATGAGGTAACGATGACTATGTTCAGCAGCACTCTGTTTGAAGGCAAGGTCGCGCTCGTCAGCGGCGGGACGTCCGGGATTGGCCAAGCGACCGCCGAGTATCTGGCGCGGCATGGCGCCAGGGTCGTCGCTATCGGCTTGGGCGCCGACGCGACAATCGTCGCCGACGGGGTTGAGCTCGATCTTCGCGAAGTTAACGTCACCGACGATGATGCGCTCAAAGGCGTGATCCAAAGCCTGGACCGCCTGGATATTCTGGTACCGGCTGCGGGTGGCACACTGGGCGAAAAGGAGATGGAGTGGGACGCCTTCAACCAGGTGTTGTCGGTGCAACTCAACGCTGTCTACCGTCTTATCAACCTGGCGCATCCGTTGCTCGCCAGGCAAGGTGGTTCGATAATCAACATTGCATCGATGTTCTCTTATTTCGGCGGCGGCAAACTCGTGGCCTACTCAGCCGCCAAAGGAGCTGTCGTACAGATCACCAAATCGCTGGCCGAGGCGTACGCTCCGGATCACATTCGCGTCAACGCGGTAGCACCGGGCTGGATCATCACACCATTGCTGGCGAAAATCGATGATCAACCGAGGATTGACCGTCTACTGTCACGCACCCCTATGAAGCGATTTGGTAGTGCCGAAGAGGTCGCCAAGGTGATTGCGTTTTTAGCATCGGATGCGGCGTCGTTTGTAAATGGCGTGATTCTGCCCGTTGATGGGGGCTATCTCACCACGGCGATTTGAAGCTGACGACCAGTCAAAACGCGCCTACTCTGTCAGGCGCGTTTATTCTGTGTTTTAAAGATTAGACACGACCTTTCGCTCCCGAACTTTCGTTTTAAACATCACCCTATGCCCTACCCTCCTATCGATATCATCAACCAACTGAACGGTAGACTTTTTAACCCCCCCCAAAGCTCAAGTATTCCTATCTATCGTCGATACTAACTTCACGGATGGACACTCTCAACTTAAGGACATCGTATGCTCCTGCGAAAACTGAACCTCGCGCCCCGCTCAGCTCTGTGTTTCGGATTCTTCTGCCTGATAATCATCGCGATGGGATTACTCGCCTTAAGGCAAGCCGAGTTATTGAAGACCGCCGAAAAGTACGTTGAAACCAACGTCTTGCCCAGCGTAAAACTGCTGGGCCAACTAGACCGGGAATTCATAGCCATCAGAGGCAACAATGCTCGGGTGCGCAATCCGATCGAGCCTCAGGAGCGCAAGACCAAGGCGCTCAGCGACATCCAACAATCGCAGCAAGTCATCGATCAATACTTGCAGTCTTTAACAGCACTGATTGTCACGCCTCAAGGTCGCGAAGCGTTTGAACGCCTGCGTGAAACCAAAAGTGACTATTCAAAAGCACAGGATCAGTATCTCGCCGCCGTGGCCGCGCAGCAGTTGGAAACAGCCGTGTCTATCTCAAATGGGCTGATGAAAGATGCCGCCGATCGTGTCGAAGCATCACTGAACAATCTCATCAGCGTTAACGAAAACAAAGCCAAAAAAGCGGGCCGGGATGCTGATGATATTTATCAGCAAACCCAAATAGTGGTAGGCGTTTTCTTGGTTGTTTCGGTGGCCGCTTCGTTACTCTTGGCTTGGCTTTACACCCGAAGTCTGACGGTGCCTATTAATGAATCTTTGGTGATTGCCCGCCGTATTGCTGCGAATGATCTGAGCCAAGTCTTCAATGCGATAGGTTCTGACGAGGCGGCACAACTGGTAAAAGCAATCGCCGCGATGCAGTCAAACTTACGTGATACCCTGGCACTGATAGGGGATTCCTCCACCCAGTTAGCCGCGACCTCCGAAGAAATGCATGCCGTGACGGAGGGGGCTTCGCGGACCATTCAACGTCAAAATCATGAAATTGAAATGGCCGCCACCGCAGTCACTGAAATGAGCGCAGCCGTGGAAGAAGTAGCAGGCAATGCCGCGTCCACCTCCGAGCTGACCTCACAATCGAGCTCAGCCGCTATCGCAGGTCGTAACCAGGTTAACGAAACGGTCGCGGCCATCAACCTCATGGTCTCCAACGTCCAAAGCACCTCAGGTGAAGTGCAAGCCTTGGCAACCATGGCAACCGATATAAGCAAGGTGCTGGATGTCATCCGAGGGATTGCAGAGCAGACCAATTTATTGGCCTTGAATGCGGCCATTGAAGCTGCGCGTGCCGGCGAAGCCGGTCGTGGCTTTGCGGTCGTCGCTGATGAAGTCAGAGCCTTGGCCCATCGCACTCAAAAATCCACACAGGAAATTGAGCACATGGTCGATTCAATCCAGGCAGGCACAGGCAACGCGGTGACATCGATGAGTCAAACAAGCCTCCAAGCCAGGCAGACACTCGAAATGGCCAATAGAGCAGGTAAGGTGCTCGGCGAGATCACCGACTCGTTGAGTCAAATCAACGAGCGAAACCTGATGATTGCCACCGCGGCAGAGGAACAGGCCCAAGTCGCGCGCGAAGTGGATCGCAACCTCGTCAGTATTCGGGATTTGTCCAGCGAAGCATCGGAAGGATCAAGTCAGACGGCGATTGCCACCGCTGAGCTGACGAAGCTGGCTATCGATCTGAATCATTTAGCCAAGCAGTTCACGCTCTAAGCATCCGCACGCCGATAGTCCCATCGACGTGCACGCCACGTACGTGAACATCGGTTTCAAACAGCCGACACGACCTTTTGCCGTTGTTCGCCGAGGCCGTCAATCCACAGGTGTATTTCATCACCCGGTGACAGCCATTGCGGCAGCGGCTTCATGCCCATCCCCACACCCGGTGGCGTACCCGTACAGATCACATCGCCCGGCTGCAATGTCATGTAACGGCTGCAATACGCCACGATTTGCGCAACGGAAAAAATCATGGTTTTCGAGTTCCCGGTCTGGCGTCGCTCACCATTGACCTCCAGCCACATGTCCAGATTGTGCGGATCAGGTACCTCATCCCGCGTCACCAGCCAAGGCCCGACCGGGCCGAACGTGTCACAGCCTTTGCCCTTGTCCCATTGTGAGCTTTGCATCTGAAATGCCCGTTCCGACACATCGTTCACCACGCAATAGCCTGCAACGTAGTTCAGCGCCTCGGCTTCGGACACGTACTTGGCTTCACTGCCAATCACCACGCCCAGTTCCAGCTCCCAGTCCATTCGGGAAGCGTCACGCGGTTGCAGGATGTCATCATCAGGGCCGTTCAGGCAGCTGATCGCCTTATGAAAGATGATCGGCTCGACAGGAATCGACATGCCAGCCTCTTCGGCATGATCGCGATAATTAAGGCCGATTGCGATGAATTTGCGCACCTGGGCGACAGGGACGCCATAACGAATCCCCTCCTCGACCAGCGGTAACTGTGCGACATCAAGCTTCGACAATTCAGCCAGCGCCGACGGCGCAAGCACCGTCGCATTGATGTCGGTGACATGTGCAGAAAGATCGCGCACGCGGCCTGCAGCATCTATCACACCAGGGCGCTCCTGCCCCTGCGGCCCAAAACGACACAGCTTCATACCTACCTCGAATGTTGTCTATTAACTCAGGTAAAGCCACGAAATCGAGGGCGATATTCAGGCTAAGGAAGCCGGCGCGACAGAGATCAGGCAGGCCCGTTTGAACAAATTCATCCTATGGCATAAAATATATTATCTGCAACAGAATATATTTTAATTGAAGGAATTCTTCCATGCTTGAACGCTCCGCTCAAAGCCTCACCCAGGCCACCTATGAGCGTCTGCGCAAAGATGTCTTATCCTGCGTTTTGCGCCCCGGAGACCGAGTCAACCTGAAGGCTTTGGCCGAGCGCTACCAGGCTAGCGCCGGCGCAGTGAGGGAAGCTTTGTCACGACTGGTCGCCGAAGACCTGGTGTTGGCAGAGCCACAAAAAGGCTTTCGCATTTGTGCCATTTCGCTGGCCGATCTGAATGACCTCACATTGGCCCGGATTGAGATAGAAACGAGCTGCCTGCGCCATTCTCTGGAACACGGTAATCTTGCCTGGGAGGCGACGTTGGTCTCGGCCCATCACCGCCTTTCACGGCTTGAAGAGCCACACGATGGCGATCACGCGAGGGCTGACGCCTGGACGTCAGCGCATGCGGCGTTTCATGAGGCGCTGGTCGGTGCTTGCCCGAACACCTGGCTCTTGCGAATTCGCTCGATGTTGTTCGAGCAGACGGCGCGCTACCGCGCAATGTCAATCGCCATGGCTGCCGAACAAAGGGATATCGCCCATGAGCACCAGGCGCTATTCGAGGCGGCTCTGGCCAGAGATGCCTCCAAGGCCAGCGAACTGCTGAAGCAACACATCCAGACCACCTCTGCCCTGCTGATTGAAGGCCTACACGTCACTCGCGAACTGACGGAGCGTTCGACTCAGTCAAATTGACTGGATGGCGATCAAAATCGAGCGATAGCAAACAGTCTTGGTGCCGCTTGCACCCCACACTCTCCTCTCCAACCCAAGAGGAAATCAGTATGCATAAATCATTGTTAGCCGCAGGCGTTCTAGCGCTGTCGCTGATCGCAACGGGCGCACATGCTCAAACGTTCGCAGTACAAAGCACCAGCATCCTGGATGGGCATTTTCAACAACGCCAATTCGCCAACGTATTCGGTTGCAGCGGCAAGAATCTCTCTCCGCAATTGTCCTGGAGCGGTGCCCCGCAAGGCACCAAAAGCTTTATCGTGACGATGTACGATCCCGACGCGCCAACCGGATCCGGCTGGTGGCACTGGGTGTTGGCGAACGTACCTGCAACGGTCAGTGAATTGAAGGAAGGCGCGGGTAGCGCAGGCGGCAAATTGCCCCACGTTACGCTGCAGGTTCGCGGTGACAGTGGCATGCCAGGCTATCTCGGCGCCTGCCCTCCAGCAGGGCAGACGCACAATTACGTGATCAGCGTATACGCTATGAACGTCGACAAAGTGACATTGCCGCCGACCGTCACCCCCGCAATGCTGGGTTTCATGGTGCCCGGCAGTTCGCTTGGCAAAGCCACGCTCACGGTACAAGGCGCCCGCTGATGTCACTGACAAACGCTTACGACGCGTTGCGCATCATTCATCGGCCTGGCGTCGGTACGTCGGGCGTCGTGCTTCAGCAGGAAAACCTGGAGTTCAAGCGTTTGTATATTGAGAACCCCCTCTTGATCTACGTCGAGCGGGGTTCTAAAAGCGTGCGGTGGGCGGGTGGCGAGTACGTGATCCAGCCAGGCGAAGCGATTGCGGTGGCGGGTGGCCAATCCCTGGATATCACCAACAGGTTGGCGCAAGACGGCAGCTACCGAGCCCACTGGCTGGTGTGGGACGAGACGTTGATCGAAGCCACCGCCGAAGCCGATGCGCATTTGGCGGTCATTCAATACGCCCAGCCCATTACCCGCGATACGGTGCATTTTTCCGCAGCGTTTCAACGTGCGATTGAGGCAATAGAAGACAGCACACTGCCGAGCCTTATCGCCCGGCACCGACTACACGAACTGTTGGCGTGGATTGGCGTGAATGGCGGACGACTCGAACAGTCACGGCTGCCAACAATGGCGATTAAAGTAAGACGGCTCATCGCCAGCGACCTGGCTAACGACTGGAGCGCTCACGCTGTTGCGTCAGCGTTTGCACTCAGCGAGGCCACGCTGCGGCGCAGGCTGGCAGAAGAAGGCACGACGTTCAGCAGCTTATTGATCGATGCACGCATGACCTTCGCCCTGCAGCTGCTGCAATCTTCCGCCCAGACGGTCATGCAAATAGCACTGTGCGTGGGCTATCAGACGCCCTCGCAATTTGCTGTGCGCTTCCGTGACCGATTCGGCTTTGCACCCACGGCGGTTCGGGGTCATCGACGCTAATTGAGCAGATGAACACTCCGATCCCTAAAGACCTTTTCAGCGGCGGCCAAGATCAGCGCATCGACTATATTCCGGCTGGGTTGTAAGCCGACTAACATCCAGAGTTATTGATGATCCAGCATCTGCTCATGCTGCTCCAATAACTGGAGCACTACGCGCCCGCCGGCTGAATGGCCGTATCGTTATCAAGCCTTTCGCCAGCCCGGTCGGCCTGTTTAGCCGAGAATTTGATGACCCGCCTCGTTGAGCACGGCAAGCCCCTGCGCGAATCGGTCGGCTTTGAGCAGCAGGAAGTCGCCATCAAACGTCGACACGACAAATACACCGAAACCGGCTTCGGTGAGAGGACGCACGACTGACAGCACAATACCGGTCTCATCAAACGCGAAGGGGCCGACAAACTGCATGCAATTCCAGTCACGGTCGATTTTGACGCCCTCGGGCACGCGGCTCTGATGGCAGACGATGGACAGTTCATCGGCGGAGCGCGCGATGTTGACGAACCCGTCACCGTCGGCCCAGGCGGGGATCGGATCTTTGCTGTCCAGCCGGGAAATCGAGTAAAGCTCGGGCAGGACTTTCAGGCGAATGCTTTTGACCAGTTTCATAAAATCTCCAGATAGATAAGGTTTAGTGCTGATTTGGGCGACGCTGCAGCTTGATCGCCGCCAAGGTTTTCAGGGACCCACCGGCAACCAGGTTTCAGCCAGGCGAACCCAATACGTCGCGCCGACCGGTAAAATAGTGTCGTTGAAATCAAAGCTCGCATTGTGCAGAACACACGGCCCCGGGCCGTGGCCGATACCGCGATGCGCGCCCTCGCCGTTGCCGATGAACACATAACAACCGGGCGTATGTTCGAGCATGTGGGCGAAGTCTTCGGCAGCCATCGTCGGCTTGCCGTCGGTAATGACATGCCCTTCTCCGACCAGCTTGCGTAATACCTCGATGCACACCTGTGTCTCACCGGGGTGATTGATCAGGGGCGGATAATCCGAGTTCAACACGGTTTCCACACGGCAGCCGAACGCCTGCCCGACACTGTCGGCGATCTCCCGCATGCGCCTCTCGATCAAGTGCATGGCCTCGCGGGAAAAAGCTCTGAACGTACCGCCCAGCCAGGCTTCATCGGGAACCACGGTAAGGCTTTCCTGGCTTCCCGCCTGCAGGTGCGTCACTGAAATAACCGCAGGATCCTGGGTATCCAGATTGCGCGTAATGATGCTCTGCAAAGCCTGCGCAATGTGCATTAACGGCTGCAAAGGGTCAATGCACTGATGTGGCAACGCAGCGTGACCGCCTTTGCCGATCAGCTTCATACGAAACTCAGTGTCAGACGCCATCATCGCGCCCGCATGCACCGCAAACTGTCCGGCCGCCAGCCCGGGCCAATTATGCATTCCGAATACCGCCTGCATGGGGAACAGTTCGAAAAGGCCGTCTTCGATCATGCGCCGGGCCCCGGCGTCACTTTCCTCGGCAGGCTGAAAAATGAAATACAGCGTGCCGTCCAGTTGGCGGGTGCGTGCAAGTTCGTATGCCGCCGCCAACAACATTGCGCAATGCCCATCATGGCCGCAGGCGTGCATTTTTCCGGGGTGGGCGGAAGCATGCTCGAATCGGTTGAGTTCCTGTACCGGCAGCGCGTCCATGTCCGCGCGCAAACCGATAGTCTTGGGGCTCGTGCCGCAGCGCAAAATACCCACCACGCCCGTACCCGCAAGCCCGCGGTGCACAGTCAGCCCCCACGACTCAAGTGCACGGGCGATGAGGTCGGCAGTCCTGTGCTCCTCGAAGGCCAACTCCGGGTGCCGATGAATATCACGCCTCAGGGCGTAAATCGCTTCAGGTACGTTGATCCAGTGTGTGTTGCTCATGGCGCCACTCCGGTCGCTGGATCAGCGATCACTTGAGGTCCAACGCCAGAAACTGGCGCAGCCGGTCGCTTTGCGGGTTATCGAACACCTGCTCGGGCTTGCCCTGTTCTTCAATCTTGCCGCCATGCAAAAACACCACCTGGGTGGAGGCGTGTCGGGCAAAGCCCATTTCGTGGGTGACGACAATCATCGTGCGGCCCTCCTGCGCCAGCTCCTGCATGATTTTCAGCACTTCGCCCACCAGTTCGGGGTCGAGGGCAGAGGTCGGCTCGTCGAACAACATGACCTCCGGCTCTACGGCCAGCGCGCGCGCGATCGCAACACGTTGCTGTTGCCCGCCGGAAAGATGGGCCGGGTAACTGTCGTGGAAACGCGCACCCAGTCCGACTTTCTCCAGATACCCGATCGCGCGGACTCGTGCCTCTTCCTTGCTGACGTTGAGCGCGTGCACGGGCGCCATGCTGACATTTTCCAGCACCGTCATATGCGCCCAGAGGTTAAAGTGCTGAAACACCATTGCCAGCCGTGTACGCAGCGCCTGCAGTGCACGGCGCTCCGGGCGCAAGGGCTTGCCTGCACCCAGATCGATCGTCAGATTGTCCAGGCTGACACGGCCGCAGTCCGGCTGTTCGAGAAAATTGATACAACGCAAAAAGGTACTTTTACCCGAGCCGCTGGAGCCGATGATGCTGATCACTTCGCCGCGCTTGGCGCTCAAGGAAACCCCGTGCAGGACTTTATGATTGCCATAGGATTTGTGGATGTTTTCAACGGTAAGGGCATTCATACCAGGCGGCCTTCTTTTATCGTAGGAACGGGGTGCTCAAGGGTGTTTTTCGCTACGCGTGGCTTCAGGTGCCTTAGCCAACGTTTTTCGGCACGATTGAAGCTGGCGATGATGCAGAAGGAAATCATCAGATAGAGCAAGGACGCCAGACCGTAGGTGCTGAACGTCGCATAGGTTTCAGCGTTGACGTCGCGAGCCACTTTGAGGATGTCCGGCACGGTGGCGGTGAACGCAAGCGTGGTGCCGTGGAGCATGAAGATTACTTCGTTACTGTAGGCGGGCAGCGCTCGACGCAGTGCGCTGGGCAGTATCACTTTGAGATTGAGTACCGTAGCACTCAAGCCAAACGCCCTGCCCGCCTCCACTTCTCCGCGATTGCTGGCACGAATCGAACCGACCAGGATCTCGGTCATATAGGCGCACTCGTTGAGTACGAAAGCAAACAGGGTGCAGCAATAAGCATCGCGGAAAAAACTATTGAGCAACGCCGTGTTTTGGATGAACGAGAGGCTGTACAAACCGCTGTATATAATCAGCAACTGCACGTAGAGCGGCGTCGTGCGGAATGTGTAGGTGTACAGCCAGATCACGGCGCTCAGTGAGCGCGAAGAAGATACGCGCCCCAGTGCCAGTGGAATCGACAACACAAAGCCGCCCAGCGTCGCGACGATCAACAGCAACAGCGTGACGACTACCCCGCTCCACTGCTGCCCATCGGTCCAAAGAAAGCTCTGCCAATAGGTCTGCAAGAGATCGATCATAGCTCTGCCTCGCGTACCCAAGCTGCCGAACGGTGCTTGAGCCAATACAACAGCAGGCTGGAAAACCCCGACAGACAAAAATAAACCGCGCCGGCCAGTACCATGAACATCAGGGTGTTGTGTGTGCTACGACCGGCCTCTTGCGCCGCCATGACCAGATCGCTGAGCCCGATGATCGACACCAGCGCAGTGGCCTTGACGAGTACCTGCCAGTTGTTACTGATGCCAGGCAAGGCAAATCGGATCAACTGCGGCAGCACGACCTTCTGGAACGTTTTGCGGGCTGAGAGACCATAGGCTCTGGCGGCTTCCGCTTGCCCCGGATCGATAGCCAGAAACGCGCCGCGAAACGTTTCGGCGAAGTAGGCCCCGTAGATAAAACCCAACGTCATGACGCCCGCCACGAAGGGGTCAATTTCAAATCGACCGAGCGAGAGCTTATCGGTGAGCTGATTCACGCCGATCTGGATGGTGTAGAAGATCAGCAGCATCAATGCCAGGTCCGGAATGCCTCGGATCAATGTGGTGTAGCACTGCGCAGGCAGCGTCAGCCAGAGCGTTCCCGACAGCTTGGCCAACGCGGTGATCAGCCCCAGAAACAAGGCCAGCAACAGCGCCACCAACGCCAGTTCGACCGTACTCAAGGCACCTTTGGCAATCAAGGGTAAATATTCAAGCCATTGCATGGCGCATCACTCGCAATAGGTGGACGTACAGAAGCCGCGCGGTACCGGTCATGACAGCGACACGCGGTCATGACCGGGACAAAACTCGCCGTCAGCCGCCGTAGATGTCGAAGTCGAAGTACTTGGCGGCGATCTTCTGATACGTGCCGTCAGCCAGCATTGCGGCGATGGCATCGTCGATGCGCTGCTTGAGTGCCTGATCTTCTTTGCGAACGCCTATCGCAGTGCCGCTGCCCAATACTTTGTCGTCGACAATGATCGGGCCGGCAAACGCGTAGCCTTTACCCTGGTCGGTGCGCAAAAAGGCATAGGTTGCCTGCACTTCATCCTGCAAGGAGGCGTCGATACGCCCATTCAGCAGGTCGGCGTACACCTGGTCTTGACTCGCATAGGCCTGCAATTTGATGCCTGGCACTTTCCAGTAGGTACGGGCATAAGACTCTTGAATCGTGCCTTGCTGATACCCCACGGTCTTGCCCTTGAGCCCCGCCGCTGTCGGCGTGATACCAGAGCCATCGCGCGCCACCAATCGTGTAGACGGGTTAGAGAGTTTGCTGCTGAAGTCGATCTGCTTCAGGCGTTGCTCGGTAATGGACAAGCTCGACAGTACCCCGTCGAACTTGCGTGCGAGCAAACCCGGGATCAGTCCGTCAAAGCTGCTTTGAACATACTCACACTTGACCGCCATGCGCTTGCAGATTTCGTCGCCCAGGTCGATATCAAAGCCGATCATTTTGCCCTGCGGGTCGCGGTACTCCAGTGGTGGATACGTCGGGTCGACGCCCATGCGCAGTACATCCGCAGCCTTTGCCCAAGTGGAACTCAGAAGCAATACTACGCAAGCTACAACGAGATTCTTGTTCATGATTATTCTCTATGTGGTAGTTGGCAGATTTCAGGGATTAGCGATGTCATTGTTATTGTCCAACGCCGGTGGTAGCACCAGCCGGCGCTGGGTGGAGCACTTAGAACAGGCTGAGCAGGTCCGGGCAGGCGTTGACCAGCTCACGACTGCGGATCAACTCGGCCACGCTGGCCATGTCCGGCGCGATCGGTCGGTCCACATTCATCGCCGGCACGCTGGCACGAATGCACTCGACCGCTGGCGCCAGGCGTGCGCTGTACAACTTACCGCCGCGCAGGTCCAGACCCTGGGCCGCACACAGCGCCTCGATAGAGAGAATCCCGCGTAACGTGCACGTCATTTCCAGCAAACGGCGTGCGCCATGGGTGGCCATCGAGACATGGTCCTCCTGGTTACCCGCCGTAGGGATGGTGTCGATGGAGGCCGGGGTGGCGCGCTGTTTGTTTTCCGATGCCATGGCCGCAGCCGAGATGTGCGCCGTCATGTAGCCCGAGTGCAAGCCGGCATCGACCGTCAACATTGGCGGCAGCCCGGAGAAGCCTGGGTCCAGCAGCAGGTTGCAACGACGTTCGGACAGGTTGCCGATCTCGGTAATGGCGATCGCCAACATGTCAGCCGCAAAGGCGACCGGCTCAGCATGGAAATTACCGCCGGAGATGACTTCACCGGTTTCCACGAAAATCAGCGGGTTGTCAGAGGCAGCGTTGCTCTCGATCTCCAACGTGACACTGGCGTTGCGAATCAGGTCCAGGCACGCCCCCAGCACTTGGGGTTGGCAGCGAATGCTGTAGGGGTCCTGAACCTTGCCGGACGCTTGGGAAATGGCACGCATCGGGCTGTCATCCAACAGCCGCTTGAACGCAGCGCCTACGGCGATCTGTCCCGGATGACCACGCAGTGCCTGGATACGCGGGTCGAACGGACTGGCAATACCCGCCAGCGCCTCGGTGGTCATGCTACCGATTGCAATGGCCGCCATGAAGGCGTTTTCCAGGGCAAACAGGCCGGCCAGCGCGAGGGCCGTCGATACCTGAGTGCCATTCATCAAGGCCAGGCCTTCCTTCGGGGCCAGCACGATCGGCGTGAGGCCAGCGCGTGCCAGGGCTTCAGAACCGTCGAGCAACTCGCCCTCGTACCACGCCTGGCCCATGCCGATCATCACGGCGGTCATGTGCGCCAACGGCGCCAGATCGCCACTGGCGCCCACCGAACCCTGGGCGGGGATAAACGGGATGACACCGCGCTCGCGCATTTCTTCCAACAGTGCCACGGTGCCGTATTGCGCCCCCGAGGCACCGCGTCCGAGGCTGGCAACTTTCAAGGCCATGACCAGACGTACCACATCGGCATCCAGCGCTGGGCCGTAGCCCGTCATATGCGACATCACCAGGTTTTTTTGCAGCTGGCAAAGGTCGGCATCGCTGATCCGCACATTGGCCAGTTTGCCGAACCCAGTGTTCAGGCCATACACCGCGCGCCCGCTATCGACCAACGTGTCGACCATCTTCGCCGCCGCCTCGATACCGGTCCGGGCGCTGTCACATAGCCGCGCCGGCGCACCGTTGTAAATGGCACGCCAGGTGGCGATACGGGTTTCGCCTGGGACAATTTTCTGTACTGTGCTCATGGTTTTTCTCGCTGTTCGTAAATGAGTGGAAACAGACCAGATGGGTCAGGCGCCGCGTCTGGATCGGTCGAATTGGTTGATCGAATGGCGCATACCCGCCATTTGCGGATCGGTCAGGCAATCGTTATAGGCGCCCTCCAGATACGGACGCAGCGTTTCGCTGGCGCTTTGGCCGCCCTGAATCCGCCCTTGCAGAGTGGGCATGCAGTCCATCAGTTCAAGCATCAACGCCTCTTCATCGATACGCGTAATCCTGCCGTGATCCACCAGCTTGCGACCGCCGACGTACACATCGCGCACAGCGTTGCCCTGTTCGCAAAAGACCAGTTGCGTCAAGGCATCATTGAGCGGCGTAAAGGCGCTGGTCTTGAGGTCGAGCAAGCAGAAATCGGCTTGCTTTCCAACCTCGATCGACCCCGTCTGCGTACCGCGCCCGATGGCGTTGGCGCCGCCGAGCGTGGCCATGTTGAACGCCTGCAGTGCATCAACCGGACAGGCCTCGTCCTGATCGAGCAGTGCGTTGGAAAGCGCTGCCAGGCGCATGGCATCAAACATCGAGTTCAGGTCATTGCCGTTATTGTTGTCGGTGCCCAGACCGACATTCACCTGACGGCGTAACATTTCGGCGATCGGCGCCACACCGCTGCCCAACTTCAGGTTACAGGCGGGATTGTGCACCACGCTGGCGCCGCGCTCGGCGATCAAATCGAGTTCAGCCGCTGACAACCAAACGCCATGCGCGAGCACGCTACGAGATGTCAACAGCCCCAGGTCGTCCATGTACACGGCCATTGGCTTGCCATAGAACTTCGCCGCCGTGAGCGCCTGAATGCGGGTTTCCAGGAGATGGATCAGCACCGGGCGGTCGTATTGCTCGGCCAGTGCCCAGGTTTTCTGCAGAAAATCGGCGCTGCAGCGTTGCGGGCCGGATGGTGAGAATACAAAGCGCACCCGGCCGCTCCAGCTGCGCGCCAGTTCCTGCCAATGCTCCAGCATCCGATCCGCAGCCTTGGCTGAGACACTGCCTTTAAGTGGGTCGGGCAACCGCTCCGCCAGGTAGGGAATGCCCTCCTGAAACGGTTTGTCGGACCACGCCACACTGACGTCGGCGCGAATGCCGAGGTCTGAATAGGCTTGAAATGCCGCATGCACCACCTCCGGTTCCAGCAGGCCACCGAAGTGAATGTCATCGACCACCGTGGTGATGCCATTGCGCAGCATCTCGATGCCGTTGAGCAAGGTGCGCAGGTACACCTCGCGCGCGGTCCAGCCACGTCGATAGGAAGGTGGGTTGTACAGGCCCATCCAGATCTCCAGGGGGATCCCGGAGAAACGCCCTTTATCGAAACGATCATGAGAATGATGGTGAGCGTTGATCAGTCCTGGTATCAGCAATTTGCCCCGACCATCGGTACGCTCGTCAAGATTGACCGTCGACAGATCGATTCGCGGCGCCAGGCCGACAAAGCGATCCCCGTCGATCAACACATCCATCACCTGGGCGGTCGAACCGCCCATGCCGACTACGCGAACCTGCTCGATCAAATGAAGAAGGGCCATGACGATGTCCTTTACGCGCGGTGCTGAGTGCCGTGAGGGGACCACCAGAGCGGTATTTGAATCGCGTTGTCGGTCAACGGACCCTCGCCTCTGGACACAGTCTTGGCCATTGGGTAACCGGCTTGCGCATGGCGTACCACACCAATCCCTGCGTCAGTGGTCAGGCAGGCATCCAGGCGCAAGTCGGCCTCCTCCGAACCGTCGGCGATCATCGTGACACCAGTGTGCGCCGAGATACCCATGGTGCCGTTGGACTGAATCGCCACCAAGTCCGCCATCGCCGACACATTCAGCAGCGCATTCAGGTAAGGCCAGTCGGAAATCGCGTCCGAGCCGTCCAGCATGTTTTCGGTTTCAAAGGCGGGGTTGGCGATTGAGCCGGTATCCAGGTTGTCGCGCGAAAAAGCCACCGGCCCCGCCAGCTCACCCGAGCGTACCAACGCGTTAACCGCAAGGCCAAATGCCCGGCGCTGGCCAAAACCGAGGAAACAGATGCGCGCAGGCAACCCCTCTATCGGCAAACGATAGCGCGCGGTGCTGATCCAGCGCGTGACCAGGCTGTCATCCTTGAACATCTCCAGGGCCAGGTCATCCAGACGCTGCTGGTCGGCGATTTCGCCGGACACGCAGGTCCAGCGGAACGGCCCACGCCCCAGGAAGAACAACGGCCGCACGTACTCGGCGATACAGCCTGGATAGGCGAAGGCTTCTTCCTTGGACATCCCCGCATCCACCGCCTCCTTGCGCACGAAGGTGCCGTATTCGAACACGATCGAGCCGTTTGTTTGCAAGCGTGTCATCGCGCGCACGATACGGATCATCGACTGGCGCGACGTCGCCATGTAGGCCTCGCGGTCGGTCTCCAGCAATGCTGCGGCTTGCTCCAGCGTTAGCCCGGAAGGAATCAGCGCGAACGGGTCATGGCACGGGCACATTTCGGTGACAATGTCGGGCTTCCAGCCACAGTCAAGCGCCTGCTCCAGCGCGTCGACCATATTGCCCAGCACCACGATGGAGAGTGCCCGCCCTTCCCGCTTGGCGCTCTCGGCCATGTCGATGGCGTCCTGCAAGGACGCCGCCTGAACGTCGGCATAACCGCTGGCCAGACGCTCCACAACGCTTTGCTGGCGGACTTCCACGGTCACACTCACGCCGCCGTGCATGGTCATGGCCAAGGGCTGCGAACGCCCCATGCCGCCCAGGCCAGCGGTGAAGAAAATACGCCCCTTCAATTCCCCGTCAAAATGCCGATCGGCTACCAGCGCCAGTGTTTCAAAGGTGCCTTCAATCACACCCTGGCTCCCAATGTACTGCCACGGCCCGGCGGTGTAAGAGGCAAACGCCGTCAGGTTTTGTGCGCTCAGGTCGTAAAACTTCGGCCAGTCGGCCTTGATGACGTTGCTGTTGGCCATGACCACTCGCGGCGCCAGTCGATGGGTCTTGAATACGGCCACCGGCATGCCCGACTGAATGGCCAGGGTTTCATCGTTCTCCAGGTTTTTCAGCGACTCGACGATCGCGTCATAGCTTTCCCAGTTGCGTGCAGCCTTGCCGATACCGCCGTAGACGGTCAGACGCGAGGCGTCCTCAGCGTTTTCAAGGTTGTTTTCGAGCATGCGCAGAATGGTTTCCTGTTTCCATCCTTTACACCGCAAGGTGCTGCCACGCGCAGCCATGATTTGTTTGGCTTTTTGCTGAGTCATGTAAGGCCACTCTCGCTGAGGTAAATGCGAAAGCCTGTTGGAGAGGCTTCCGTTGGTATGGCTCGAATTATTCAAACCTACCGTGAGGAGAGCCATGCAAAAAACCGCAAGTGAAGTTGTCATTCTCCGCATGGATGGCTCGATACACCCCGTAGATACTCGCTTCATGCTTATTCACCCGATGACGAGGCTGACAAATGAGTGATTTCGATCTGGTGGTGTGGGGACGTATCGTCGACAGTGAACAGACCCGCGAAAACGGCTGGCTTGCCATAAGTGAAGGACGTATTGCCGCGCGCGGTACCGGTGAGCCGCCTGCCGCCAAAACCACGCGTGATGAACGCGGACACTGGATCTTACCCGGCGTCATCGACGGCCAGGTCCATTCTGGAAGCCAGGCCAACCAGGAAGGGCTGGGTTGGGCCAGCCGTGCCGCTGCCGCGGGAGGCATCACCGTGATGGTAGACATGCCTTACGACGACCCGGAACCGGTTGCCTGTGCCGAGCAACTGCTGCGTAAAGCCCAGGAAGTCGAAGACACCTGCCACGTTGATGTCGGCCTGTTTGCCACTGTCAATGAAACCCACGGCCTGGCGGCGATTCCGGGGCTGATCGAAGCCGGTGCCTGTGCGTTCAAGTTCTCGACCTTTGAAGCGGCACCGGGCCGCTTTCCACGCATCGAGGAGGACCTGCTGGCGGAACTGTTCACCCTGATCAAGCCGTCGGGCCTGGTTTGCGGCGTCCACAACCAGATGCAGGAAATGACGCGTAAGAATATCAACCGCTTGATCGAAGCCGGCGATACCGGATGGGATGCGTTCCTGCGCGCCCATCCACCGCTGGTGGAGGACCTGGCGACCGCGTTGATTTATGAAATCGGTGCACAGACCGGCGCACGCGCCCATCCGGTTCACGTCTCAACCAGCCGTGGGTTTGAGTTGTGCGAAATGTATCGCCAGGCCGGACACCAAGCGAGCATCGAGACGTGCATTCAGTACCTGATGCTCAACCATGAAGAACACACGCAACGCTTCGGCGCCAAAACCAAGCATTATCCACCGATCAGGCCCAAAGCCGAATCCGACAAACTCTGGGCGCACATCGCCCAGGAGCGCTGCACTTTTGTGTCTTCCGATCACGTCAGTTGGGGGCTGGAGCGTAAAGGCAATCCCAACGTGTTTCGCAACGCGTCGGGTGGACCGGGACTGGAGACATTACTGCCAGCATTCTGGACCGGCGCCATGGCGCGCGGCCTGTCGCCATCGCTGGTGGTTCGACAGCTGAGTCGCAATCCGGCCAGGCATTTTCTGCTCGATAACCGTAAAGGCGACTTCGTACTCGGCCTGGACGCTGACTTCGTCGTGCTGGCCGACGAGCAGTATCGTTACGACCCCTCTACCAGCCTGAGCGCGGTGAAGTGGAGTTCATTTGAAGGCATGCCCTTTACAGGCCGGGTCAAGACGACTTACTGCCGTGGCCAGTGCGTGTTCGACCAGGGGCAGATTCTCAACAACGCCGGCTATGGCCAATTCCTGCGCCCGCGCGCACTGACGAAAGGTACGTATTGACATGACCGAACCTCAATTGGAACTGAACATCGAACGTCTTTGGAACCGGGTCAATACACTGTCGAGCTTTACGCTGCCGGACGTGCCGTGGACCCGACGCGCTTTCTCCCCTGAGTTTGAGCAGGCCAGGCAGTGGCTGAAGGCTGAATTCGAGTCGGCGGGCCTGAGCGTGACGTTGGACGCCGGTGGCAATCTGATCGGCCAGCTTGACGGCAGTGAGGCTGATTTAAAGACTCTGATCAGCGGCTCGCACTGTGACACGGTGGTCGGGGGCGGTCGGTTTGACGGCATTATCGGAGTATTGGCGGCGCTGGAAGTCGCCCACGCGTTGAAAGACGCCGGCCAACGCTTGCGCCACCCGTTCCAGGTGATCGATTTTCTCTCCGAGGAGCCGAGTGACTATGGCATTTCCTGCGTCGGCAGTCGCGCATTTGCTGGGCTTCTGACTGCCGAGATGCTCGCATCAAAAAACCGCGCAGGTGAAAGCCTGGCACAGGCGATGACCCGCATCGGAGGCGCTCCAGAACGCCTCGGCCAGGCACTGCGGGAACCCGGTAGCACCGCAGCGTTCGTTGAGCTGCACATTGAGCAGGGCCCGGTTCTGGAAAGTCGGGGGTTGCCCATTGGGTCGGTCACCAACATCGTGGGTATTCGCCGAGTCGGAATCACCGTGCATGGCTTGCCGGATCACGCGGGCACGACGCCCATGGATCTGCGGCGTGACGCCCTGGTCGGCGCGGCGGAGCTGATTCGCGAAGCGCGCAACATGGCCGCCGACATGAGCGGCAACCCACACTATGTGGTGGCGACCGTTGGCCGGTTGGATGTGAGCCCTAATGTGCCCAATGCCGTGCCCGGCAAGGTCGAAATGGTGCTGGAGGTGCGCAGCGACTCCAAACAAGTACTGCTCGAATTTCCCGAACACCTGTTGGAACGCTGCGCCGCCGTACTGGCGGACCTTCGGCTGACTGTCGAATCGGTACCGTTGACCTATGCCGATCCTACGGACTGCTCGACGATTGTCATCGAGGCCGTCAGCGAAGTGGCTGAACAGTTAGGCTTGCCACACATGACCATGCCCAGCGGCGCCGGGCATGACGCAGTCTACGTTGGGGCCACCGGCCCCATGGGCATGGTGTTCGTGCCCTGCCTCAACGGGCGCAGCCACTGCCCCGAAGAATGGCTGGAGCCGCAGCAGTTGCTGGACGGCACTCGCGTTCTGGCGCAAACCCTGATTTATTTGGATGGCCAACTTCGCTGATCGAATGAATTGGTGTAAAACACATCAAAAGCTGAGCGTGCGACCCGGACCGGCCCGCGTGCTCTACTCCCCGCACCTGGAGCCTCCACTTTGAACACTGCCTCGGTCCCACCGTTACACGACATCGACTTGAAACACTGGCGGCTGTTCAAGGCCGTTGTCGAGTGCGGGGGGCTGTCGGCAGCTGAAGAAGCGACGGGAATGGGCATCTCGGCGATCAGCCGGCAATTGTCTGACTTGGAGAGTCGCTTCGGCAGTCAACTATGCCATCGAGGTCGCAGCGGTTTCCAACTGACCGAGGAAGGACAAGTCGCCTACACCGCAGTGCTGCGCTTACTCGATTCGATCGATGAATTTCGCGACACCCTGGCCATTTCGAAAGCCGAGGTTAAAGGCGACCTGAGCCTGTGGCTGATCGATCATTGTGCCTTCACGCCCAGCAACCCTATCGCCACTGCACTACAGCATTTTCGTCGCGATTATCCGCTGGTCAACCTTAGTATTGGGGTCGCGCCACCGGATGCGGTGGAACGTGCGGTTGCCGAAAAGAAAGCCGGCGTCGGCGTGACCATTTGCAAGTCCGACCTGCCGTCTCTGAGCTATCAGGTGATCGGCTCCGAAGCCTCAGCCTTGTACTGTGGTCGCCATCATGAGGCGTTTGGCAAAGATGAAGAACAAGCCCGTAGGATCATTGAGCAGAAGGCGCATTACGTTCGGCGCGGCTATTTGGTGCAGGACGCCGCGCCGACGAATTTCCTGCAAAAAAACAGCGCGCTCGCCCACCATGTAGAAGGCACGGTGCAACTGCTGCTCAGTGGGGGGTTTGTCGGTATCGTACCTGACCATATCGCTCAACCCTGGGTGGAGCGTGACGCCTTGTTTCGTATACCGTTGCCGGAGTTCATCGTGGAACGGCCGGTATTTGTCGTCGCGCGGGAACCACAAGGGTCGAGTCGAATAGCCAGCCTGATGCTTGACGCTATTATCAGGTCCTTTCAGGAGGCTGCGGCCCGAAGTCCTCTTGGGCCGATCGAGGAATATCCGCGACCGGATAAGGCGTTTTAACAGCACCTCGGGCAGCGTCGCTACTGATTCTCCTCCATGGGCAAGCGCTGGCGGCGTTAATGCAGCATGCCCCGGTTGCAGAGCCGGAACAGTATCGGCGCCTGATCGGTTTGACCCCAAGCTTCAATGCGCCACGCAACTGCTTCATGTTTGAGACAGCACTGCTGGAAACTCCGCTACACGCCGCCGATCCGGCAGTGCATCGCCTGATCCAGCAACACCTCGACAGCGTCAAGCAAATGTCCATCCAGCAGTTACCCGAACTTGTGCAACAACTGATCCGCAGTTTTATGCCTGATGGCCGTGCGACCATAGAGCAAATTGCCGACTATCTGAATATCAGCACCCGCACGCTACAGCGCCAGTTGCAGGAAAAGGACACCAGGTTCCAGCACTTGTTGTCGGACACGAGCCAGACCTTGGCCAGTCGCTACCTGTTGGACTCTTCCATCAGCATCTCGCAACCGGCTGATCTGCTCGGTTACAGCGACCAAACTGTCTTTTCCCGCGCCTTTCAACGCTGGCATGGGCAAAGCCCGCGAGAACGGCGCGAGCAGCATCAGATATACGGATTTCTCTTATAGCTTGCGCCAAAGAGAAGTAGCGAAATGCCGGTCGAAGGTTATTTGCGCTCTTTGTATTTCTTAACCGATGGTAGTACGCCGTAATGGCGGGATTTTCCGCTTGCACAAATCGCACACAAACAAAAACGCCGACCATCTCTGATCGGCGTTTTTGTTGAATTTTGAGCAGGAAACGAGACTCGCATCTGGCGTCCGACCCATTGAAATCTAAGGGGTTTCTTTTCTTGCCGGAGCAGGAAAAGACTTAAACTCTTGACTTATTTTTGAAGGGTATCAAGGACCAGAAGAAGGATGACTTCGGAGCTATGAGATTTGATTCGTTCCACGGCCCGCTTGAAGGCAGCAATCTTACAACACCTGAGCAGGTATTGGCTGAGGAAAAACCTTCCAGCAACTGTCAAAAGAAAGACGATTCGCTCGTAGCGCTGTTGGACACCACGCCCAACGTCTGGCGGTCCGTTTTACGACGTACTAACGCAACTTGGCGAAAGTAGCGCGCACCTCATCGACAAAGGCGATCGGCTGCTCCATCGCTACAAAATGGCCGCCTTTTGTTAACTCATTAAAATGGACAAGTTTTGTTTAGCGCCGCTCCGTCCAGCGCTTCGATTTGCGCACCGCCTCCTGGGGAGCGATCGTGAAGCCGGTCGGTAGGGTAATCGGTTTGGCCAAGCTAGCAGGCGGCGACCAACGCGCCTGGACCATTTCCCCATACAGCCGCGCCGACGACGCGCCGGTGTTCGGCAACAATACAGCATGATGTCGTCCAACATTTGGTCGAACGTAAACGACCCTTCGGCGTTGCCTGGTGTTCCACTGGTATCCTGGAACATCTGGTAGATCCAGGTTGCCTGCGCAACGGGCGAATCAGCCAGCGCATAACCAATGGTTTGTGGTCGTGTTTGCTGTTGCTTGGCATACGCCGACAGCTTGTCCCAGAAATTCATGCTGCTGGCGAGCATCGTTTTTTCATCCGGTGTTGCCGCAGCTATCTCTTCAGGTGTCGGCTGAAACATCGCGAAATGGGAAGCGTCACGCGGTTGCAGGAGGTCATAATCAGGGCCGTTCAGGCAACTGATCGCCTTATGAAAGATGATGGGCTCGACAGGACTCGACATGCCGGCCTCTTCGGCATGGTCGCGATAATTAAGGCCGATTGCGATGAATTTGCGCACCTGGGCGTCGTGGACGCCATAACGAACCCCTCCTCGACCAGCGATAACTGTGCGGCATCAAGCTTCGACAATTCAGCCATCGCCGACGGCGCAAGCACCGTCGCATTGATGTCGATGACATATGCAGAGAGATCGCGCACGCGACCTGCAGCATCTATGCACGCATGACCTTCGCCCTGCAGCTGCTGCAATCTTCCGCCCAGACGGTCATACAAATAGCGCTGTGTGTGGGATATCAGACGCCCTCGCAATTTGCTGTGCGTTTCCGTGACCGGTTCGGCTTTGCACCCACGGCGGTTCGGGGTCATCGGCGCTAATCAAGCAGATAAATACTCCGGCCCCTTATGACTTTGGGCACAGCCCCTTTATCACAATGGCCATCCACTGCGCCCACAGACGTTCCATCATTTGCGCCTCGACCGGCGCTGAATCCGCGCGCCACGCCAAGCTCAGGATTCCATTGGCCGCTGCCCACAACGAGGTGGTTGCAATGTGGGCGTCTACGCCTGGGTCAATCGAACCATCCGCAATACCATCGGTAATAGCTGCCTCCATTTTGCCGTTCTGGTGCCTGACCAGTTCGCTCACCCGCAAGAGCGCTTCAGGATCATTCGGAGGGTCAGCCAGCAAGCGAAACGCCGTCGGACGCTCCATAGCGAAACGGAAGTAACCGTTGGCGGCCACCTGCAGACGCTCCAGAGGCGTACCTGGGGTTCGATATGCCGCGTCCATGTACGCCCTGTTTTCTTCAAAGGCTTTTTCTGCGACAGCCATCAATAAAGCCGAACGCCCGCCAACTCGGTTGTAGATGGTTTGGACGGCAACATCGGCGCGCTCGGCGACGATCTCCAGCGTCAACGCCGTCGCGCCGCTCTCAAGAATCAAGCTTTCGGCATGCTCTATGATCGCCGTCCGCGTGGCCTGGGCCTTGCGTTGGGTACGCGTGGGGGATGTGATTTTAGTCATGGCGACAGTCTACATGAAGGATAAATATTGTAAGTACGTCCAATATTGGAATAGCATCAAAAAAACAACAAGGAACACCGCCATGTCTCAACGTCTGGATGTTTCATTTGCGTCCGCGAATGCGCGTTGCGCGGCGTGGCTGTATTTGCCCGACGCCGTGTCGGCGCCGCCGGTGATCGTTATGGCGCACGGCCTGGGCGGCGTTCGGGAGATGCGCCTGGATGCCTTCGCGCAACGATTCTGCGAAGCGGGCTATGCCTGCCTGGTCTTCGACTACCGCAACTTCGGCGCAAGCGAAGGCGAGCATCGGCAATTGCTCGACATCCCGAGCCAGCAGCAGGACTGGCGATCAGCGGTCGCCTATGCTCGTAGCCACCCGGCGTTGAATCCGCAAAAAGTCATCCTGTGGGGGTCGTCTTTCAGCGGTGGGCATGTGTTGCATACCGCAGCGGCTGACAACGCCATTGCAGCCGTCATCGCGCAATGCCCGTTCACCGACGGCCTTGCTTCGCTGAGGCAGGTGGACATCCTGACCTCCTTAAAACTGACCGCCTTAGGCATTGCGGACATGGCAAGCGCGGCTTTTGGGCTGGCACCGGTGCGCGTGAAAATTGCTGGCCCCAAGGGCTCCGCTGCACTGATGACGGCACCCGATGCCGAGCCCGGATACCTCAAACTGGTTCCAACTGATTACCCCTTCAAGAATTACGTGTCCGCGCGCTTTGCCTTGAAGATTGGTTTCTACCGACCGGGCAAGAAAGCCTCGACCCTTCGCTGCCCCATCTTGTTCTGCGTGTGCGATGCCGACAGCGTCGCGCCCGCCACGCCGACGCTCCGTTATGCAACAAAAGCCAGGGATGCCGAGATTCATCGATATCAAGCTGGGCATTTCGGCATTTATGTGGGAGACGCCTTCGAGCAAGTGGTTGAGCAGCAAATCTCATTTCTGAAGCGGCGCGTCTGACGTCGCTTTCACTCGCCTGCCCCTGAACCTTCATCGCCGCATTCAAAGAAAGGTATGACCATGAACCCTAAACCCAGCGTATTCGTGACAGGTGCCGCCAAGGGCATCGGCGCACAAACCGCTTTGATGTTCGCCAAGCATGGCTACCGAGTAGGCGCGACGGATGCCAATGAACATGACCTGCAAGCATTGAAGGCACTACTTGGCCCCGGGCATTTCTATCGCCGGCTGGACGTCACTCAGGCCGACGATTTTGCCGCCGTACTCCACGATTTTGCGACTGAAAATAAGGGTGTCATTGATGTGTTGGTCAATAACGCTGGGATCGCCTTTATCGATGACTTCGAAAAAGTGCCACTCGCAAAACACCTCGCCGTCACCGAAGTCAACGTCAAAGGCGTGCAAATAGGCGCCTATCACGCGCTGCCCTACCTGAAGAAAAGCTCGCGTCCCTGCTTGATCAATATGTGCTCGCTCAGCTCGGAATACGGCGTGCCCAGCGAAGCCTCCTATTCAGCGAGCAAGTTTTGGGTAAAAGGCTTCACCGAAGCGATCAATATTGAATGGGAACGGCATGGAATTTATGTCTGCGACATCATGCCCAATTTCGTCGCAACACCGATGATGCAAGAAGCCCATGGAAAAATCGTCGACTCAATTGGCATTCGGCTCACCGCCGAGGATGTCAGCCAGACGCTATGGCGAGCGGTGCAGAATCGGCGACGTGTGCATTGGGAAGTCGACACCTGGCGCCCTCGCCTGCTGCGCGCGATGAATAAGCTGCTGCCTACCACCGTGCGCCGAGCTGCGATGAAACACCTGAGCGGGTATTGATTCCGGCCGATTGTCGTACATGCGCCGATGCCTGGCTTATTTGCGACGACACAAAACTCGTTTAACTGGAAATGGAATGACCTCACCGAGTTGGTCAACTGTGGAAATAGCTAGCACGGATAGCTAGTTTTTATTTAAAAATAATCGGTGAGAGACCTTCCATGGGGAATGGAGGTTCGCCGTAAATGAGTGTTTATGTTTTCAATCCGAATACGAAAACCTTCTATCGCCCTATAGATGCAGCATTGCGCTGGTGCAATCTCACTCGCTACGAAGCCAAAATTTTCCAGGCAGATTGGTCTCGTCCCGATAACCTTGCAATCCTATTCCCCCAATGGCCCAATCTTCAAATCGCTTTCGAAAGGATATTAGACTCCATACGCAATGGTGAACTGCCGTATGGATGCCTCGGCATTTCTGTTCCTTTGGGAAGCTATGTAGAGCCCTATCAGTTGACCATCCGCCATTCAGACTTACGCCGCTGGATGGAGACTCATTACCCCGACCACAAACCTAGCTTTTTATTCGAGGCCGGTGAGAACGCACCTGCAAAGGTCAGTCTCGGAACTTTTCTATCATTGAAAGCAGATCGAGATGAGTTATCGAGAGCGTTCAAAGCGCAACAGCAGCGCATTCAAGAAATCTTGGGAGAACTCCAGTCGATTGGACTTGAGAGAGATGATCTCAAAGCCTTGGCCAAAACGAATGGTCAACTCAGTGAGCGCGGCGAACTGACCTATCACAACATCATTGGGGCATTGGTCAGCCTTCTCTTGGACCATTCGCCCGCCGGAAAACCTCTTTCGGTTTTCACGAATCAAGCAGCCATCGTTGATGCCATTGTCGCCCGTCATCAGGATGTGCCCGGCCTGAGCAAGCGTACGCTGGACGAAAAATTTGCCGTGGCCAATCGTAGCCTCAAAAAAAATACCTGATCGAACCAATTGCGTTGCAATAGGGTTGATTGCAATGCAATGACTCATCCGCCGTGGTGCGATTCAATCCATGTCACTTCCCAACACGCGCCAATAGGCGCCAGGAGTGACTAGCATGTCCAGCCAATCTGAACCCGTCGTTGAAACATCTCCACTTCCGCGCCACATCATGCGACGTAATGAAGTTGAGCTAAAAACTGGCTTCAAACGTGCCCACATTTACAACCTGATGAAGGAAGGCAAGTTTCCGAAGGCCAAGCGCATAGGGCTGCGCGCAGTTGGCTGGGACTCACTGGAAATCGAGCGTTGGATTGCAGAACGCCTTTCGCGACAGGAGTGAGGGTGATGCACGTAGTCTCGGTGGTTTCCACCAAGGGTGGGGTAGGCAAAACCACAGTAGCGGTCAATCTCGGTGGTCTGTTGGCTGATGCTGGCCTGCGTGTTCTGCTCTTGGATCTGGATAGCCAACCAACCCTGTCCAGTTATTATTCATTGAGCCAGAAAGCGCAGGCAGGTGCGTACGAGCTCATTGCATTCAATTTAACAATACCTGAGCGAATAATTTCTAGGACTGCAGTCGTCGGTCTCGACCTGATTTTCTCCAACGACGATCAAGATCGACTGAGCACGTTGTTGCTGCATGCACCTGATGGGCGACTACGCCTGCACAACTTGCTCAACGATTTGCATCTCAATTATGACTTGCTTTTGATTGATACTCAGGGAGCACGCAGTGTACTGCTGGAAATGGCCATCCTGGCCTCCAATCTCGTCCTCTCTCCCATCACGCCGGAAATGCTCGCTGCCCGCGAAATGCGTCGGGGCACCTTGAAGCTACTGAGTGAGCTCGAACCGTTTCGCCATCTAGGTATCGACCCGCCGCCCTTACGGCTCTTACTGAACCAAGTGAACCTCAATCGACTGGACACCCAGATGATCATCCGGAGCCTGCGCGAGACTTTCGCAGAGGCTACCAATATCTCGGTTCTAGACACCGTAATCCCTGACCGAGTGGCGTATCTCAATGCCGCCTCCCTCGGCTTACCGGTCCACCGAGTAGATGCACGCCCGTCGAGTAAACGCCGACGCTCGCAGTCAGCGCTAGAAATCATGCAAGCGCTGGCCATCGAATTATTCCCGGAATGGCGCGAAGCGATCTCATCGGTAACGAGGTGTGCGGAGCTTCGATAAAACAAATCGCCCAATCAGCTTTTTCACCAATTTCTTGTTTGATCGACCTTGAAGCCATCAGGCTTGGTAAGGAGTTTCTAATGTCGGATCAGTTTCCTATCGTTGTTCAGCCTTTCATTCGGCCAAACGACGCGGCTTGCGAGGAATACTGCACTGTGGTTTTTCGTTTGCGAGGGGGGCGCTCGGCCATGGTGTGGTTCCTCGCAGAACTCTCCCAACATTTCGAAGGTTCAGGAACTGCCGAAATCGTGAAGGTCGAGGTCGGTGACCATTTGCGTAACCGGCGTTAATCGAGGCGGTTCAGATGAAGAAGCTCAGTCAGGAGGAAATCACCGACAAGCTGCACCGGGCCCCCTTCACGCGAGGTCCAGGACTGGAGCGCCTGTCCGATCCAGTTATCGACACTCCCATGCTGGTCACTCTGGAACAGTTACGCCCCTACGAACATAACCCACGCTTCATCCGTAATCCGCTTTATGACGATATCAAGGCATCAATCCGTGAACGCGGGCTGGATCAACCTCCACCGATTACCCGCCGCCCGGGTGAAACCTCTTTCATCATCCGCAACGGTGGTAATACGCGCTTGGCGATTCTCGGCGAGCTGTGGCAGGAAACCCGCGACGAGCGTTTCTTCCGCATCAATTGCCTGTTCCGACCCTGGGCCAGTGAAATCAGCGCCTTACTCGGTCATCTTGCTGAAAGCGATCTGCATGGCCAGCTCACTTTCATCGAGCGTGCTCTGGCAGTGACCAAACTCAAGACCATGCTTGAATCAGATGGCGCAACACTCTCGCAACGTGAGCTGGCACGACGTCTTGCCGCTGGAGGCTATCCGATTTCGCAGTCGCACATCAGCCGGATGCTGGACACCCTTGAACATTTACTGCCCGCCATTCCACAAACCCTGTATGCCGGGTTGGGAAAACCAAAAATTGAACGCCTGATTGGTCTGCGTAGCCAAGCTGAACGAACCTGGAATCGTTATCCAACCGACGCCATCGCTTTTCCCGAGTTTTGGCTCGACACCCTAGCGCAATTCGATGCCGACCCAGAATCCTTCGACCTTGAGCAAATCCAAGATGAACTGCTCGAACGCATGAGTCGCTTACTCGGACAGTCCTACCGCATGTTGGCCCTGGAGCTGGGCGATACCCAACGGGTTATGCAGACGCCCGGCGTAGTCGTCACGCCCCCGCAGAACAACCTTCTGCCGAGCGTTGATGAGCCCGCGGCTGAGCCTCCTCCACCCGGGCCGCATCCCAAATCAGCTCAAACCTGGACGCAGACCGAAACAGAGCGAGAGGAACAGCTCACGCTGCCCGTAACGAATGTCGTATCAGCAGTCAGCTCTCCGTCACGTGTCCAGCAGATCCGCGAACAGATTGAACGCGACACTGCCCCCAAACCAGAACCAACCGTCGCAATCTGCCCGATCGACGACATCTGGATCATCGCACCAACACTGGATACCCCCGAACAACTGCGTTTAGCCATTGCCGGCTTGGCTCGGGAAATGGCGGCCTATGCCGGACATCCCGAGAGCATCATCGACCAAAAGCACGGCCTGGGTTTCGCCCTCAGCATCGAGCAGCTTGATCTTGCAGCCCCTCGTGCGGCCGGCGTTCACCTGTTGCTCTTGGCCCTGCTGCGTGCCCAAGACGAAGTAAACTGGGAGGATCGCAAGCAATTGCCCTCAGCTCTGTTCGGGCAGCTGTTGTTGGGGGTCTATCAACTTCCGCTGACAGATCGTCCCGCCGTGGACGTAGGGCTGGAGCGACTGCCGGACGGTCTGCTAATAAAACTGTATCGCCTCATTCGCTTATCCCGGCGCCTGATCGACTTAATGCTTACCCATGAAGACGATTCACCAAGGGAGCTGCCATGAACCTGTCCTTCAATGTGCTCAACCAGGCCATGCTAACCCAGGTCCTTCACGAGTTGCGCCTGGGTAATCTGCAACGCTGCAAAGCACTCGGACTGGGTGAAGAGGACATCTACCTGTTGCAATCATTACCGCCGACCACCCTGTCACGCCTGGCCCATGCCACCGTCCCCTGGGTTGAGGTCAAGATTGATTCGCCGGTGTTGCATCGGTTGATCGACCAGGCCGAACGCGACGAACATAACGAGCGTTTAATCAACCGAGCGCTAAAGCTCGGTGCTAGCAGTACCATCATGTATCAGTGCTTCGGCTTGGCGCATTCGGAAACCGCCCTGCGCCGACGTCTGCTCAAAATAGAAACCCGTAAGGGCCGCCCCCAGAACTTGAGCGAAGCGCAGGAACATGCGCTCTGGCAGCGTTGGTGCCAGCTACGCGATCAAGACGGTGCTGAGAATCAGCTCGACGCCATGATGATGTTGGCGGAGGAGCAACAGATCAGCTTGACCATCGTTTGGCAGCAGATCGACCATTACAGCAACGGAACATGAACACTGCCCCTTCCAGTCGCTGGCAGCGTGTCCTGCAGCAATGCACCCAACAACTAAGTGAACGTTGGCCCGCACGCCCCAGCACTGAACATCCTTCCAACCAGGCCCTGCAAGCAGGCTTCCTGTTCAGTGGCCAATCACACGAAGTCGTGCCGCGTCGCTTGCTGCTGGATTGTCGGCTGACGCCATTGGAGCGTAATGCATGGCAAGTATTTAGACTCATGCTGCAAGGCCAGGGTGTGGTCACACCGCGCTATGAAGATCTGCAACCTTACCTGTCGAGCGTACCCTACGGTGCGTCAGCCTCCCGTGAAACCATCGCTCGCGTCTTGACGATGCTCAGGCTGACCCGCTGGCTCAGTTTGGTGAGTCGTGGCCGCGATCATCTCAGCGGGCGCTTACAAGGTTCTCTGTACGTCCTGCACGATGAACCGTTAACGCCCGCCGAAGCCATGGAGCTGGATCAGGATTATCTGGAGCTGGTCGGACATGCCCTCTCTCACGCGACCAAGGCGGTGCGAATTGTCGCTCGGCATGTTTTGGAAGAAATTCATCAGGACACCGATATCGATTTGGATCGACTCCCCTCCCGGCTCGACAGTTGGAGCGACCAGTGGACACAGCAAGGATTGGATCTCGCACCCGATGAAGCGTTACACGATTCCGAACTGGGTGGCGCCCACCGCGTTCGGAATCGTGCAGGGCCTAGTTCGGAATCCGAACCGGGTCTGAACGCCCATGTTTCCGGCAGCGTTCGGAATGCGAATGCCGCCTGTACTGTATTAAAAGAAAGTATTTGTACGATACCGCGCGCGACCCCGGCGGTGGATAACCTGCACTGGCCTGATCCGCTGCACCTAAGTCCGAGCGAGCGGCAGGCCGTCACCGTGACGCTGAACAAGCTGAAACCAGCAGATCGGCAGGCGGTGCTCAACGAAGCGGGCGCGCGATGTGCGGCAGGAAGCGTCCGCAAACCCGCGGCGTATCTGATGGGCCTGATCCAGCGGGCGCTGAAAGGCGATTTCCGCCCTTGGGCAGGTCAGGCTGAATCGTTACCCATGACAGAGCCGCCCCCCTCTCCCCCGCGCCAACTTAGGAAAAAGGGCGAACCCGCCTCTGCCCTCGCCCAAGCGTGCCTGGATGAACTACGCCAGCTGCGTAGCAAACCCCCTGGACGTCAGTAGATTTGATGCCACTGGCATCACTGACGAGCGTCTCGAAAATCAACCGTCTCGAACCAAATCGAACAGACAGCATTCAGCTTTTCGGATGTCCTTGACCTTCGTCTGTCGCAACGTTCCCGTCCAAGTCTATGCGAGGACGACACCGTGGCCGATCACTATCAGCTCAACCTTGGCTCATTGCGCAGCAGCATCACCCTGACACTGCACACCCACCACGCCGCCCGAATCTGGCAAGGTCGAACCGCACGCGAAGGCGTCCACTCGATCATGGGCATGGCGGGCTACATCAGCGTCACTAACCTGATCAAACAAGCCGCAGCGCAGGACGATCCTTATGCCGACTGGGCGATCGTGCAGCTCGAAGAAAAATTGATGCAGGCCAAGGATGGGATGCTGGAACTGACCCAGCAGTTGGACCGGATCAGACAAGAGCTGCCGACGCAGATCGACATGGGCGACAACCTCAACATCCATCCCGTCACCTTACCGTTGTACATCGGCAGCCAACTGGGCTTCCTCGCCGTTTACCTGCTGACTGACTACGACACTTTGGTGCGACATACGCTGTTGGCTCATCACACCGCCTTGATCGGTCGTAGGGACATGGAAGCTTGGATCGACGACGGTGCTCATCTGCTGCGCAGCTTGTTTGGCCAGGCGCAGCGTTATCGGCATGCCGGCGTCACCCGTGATGATATGGCGGCGAATAACGCTCGTGCTCTTGCGGCTATGGAGAAGTTTGGATTACCCCCTATGGACATCCTTGAGGGGCATCGCCGCTCCCAGTTCGCGCCACCCATCGTTCGTCATGGTGCTGTGGCGGTGGATGACGCTGAAGCGTTGGCGGAGAACGCGATAGAGCTATCTGCGACAGTCGATGAGCCGGAGGACGAAGTATGAACCCCGTGATCCCGACTCAACCAATGCCCCTCGAAACACTCACACCGGATGCCTATCGACAGCTCGAACACGCTGCCTCCCTAAAAGGCCTTTTAAAACCATTTAAGGGTAAGGGGGAGCTGGAACACCTGGCGCAGGTGGCGAGGGGAATCGAGGCGCAGTTACGTCGCCTGATGGAGGCTGTGGCGCAGCACACCGAACAACCTCCTTACTCACTGCTGGATACCCGATTGGTGCTGCAGAACACCAGTGCGGGCAGCACCTTTTTGCGTTGGCGCACCCGAGACTTCGCTCGTATGGGGGTTGCGGTCTGGGAACGCCAGGTCTCCAACAAGGCCTTGCCGCAAACCGTACACGAGGGATTGCACCGTTTCGAATGCGAGCGTATCGCACTGAACTTGCAGATGAGCGTGGTGCATTCGCTCTACCGTCAGGCTTCAACCTGCGCGATCAAAATGGCCAGCGCCGAACGGCTGCTGCGCCAGTCCACACCAGCCGCGGAGATATCACGATGAGTACTTTTTTCGTCGGCGAAGGCAACATCGGCAGTGCGCCAGAGTTCCAGGTGTTCCCGTCAGGCAATGACGAGCCACGGCGTTTGCTGCGCCTGAATGTGTACTTCGACAACCCCGTGCCACGCGATGGCAGCTATGAGGATCGAGGCGGCTATTGGGCGCCGGTCGAGCTCTGGCACCGCGAGGCTGAACACTGGAGCACGCTGTACCAGAAAGGTATGCGTGTAATGGTCGAAGGCCGCACAGTGCGCGATGAGTGGGAGGATAGCGAAGATAACGCGCGGGTGACCTTCAAGATCGAGGCACGTCGTGTCGGCATCCTGCCTCATCGCGTGCAGAACGTGATCATGCGGGAGCGCTCCAGTGAATCAGCCTCGTCTGCGGCTCCCGTCGGGCAGGCTACAGACCAGGCCAGCTCGCCTGCGTCGAAATCCAAAAAGCGCAGAGGGCAGCCACCGTCGGACTGACAGACTTCAGGCATAAAAATTGCGCCTTCGCACGAAGTTGCTGGGGTGTTGTTACTCGCAGCTCGTGAAGATCCACCCTGTTGCCCAGGCTACAGCCGGGTAGCAATATCGTCCCGTCTAAGCCTGCCCTCACCGGCTAATATGAGGAACCTGCCATTCAGGTTTCTCATATCTCGCCACTGCTGTTTCCAACAACGCTGCTCCGAACTCAATACGGAGCAGTTCTATGCGTCTCTTTCTCTGCGAGAAACCCTCCCAAGGTCGTGACATTGCCAAGGTCCTCGGGGCCACACGGCGCAGCGATGGCTGCCTTATCGGACCCGAGATAACCGTCACCTGGTGTGTCGGCCATTTGGTGGAGGCAGCACCGCCTGAAACCTATGGCAAGCAATTCAAAAGCTGGTCACTGGATCATTTACCGATCATTCCCGCTAAGTGGAGGGTTGAGGTCAAACCCAAGACTGTCGCGCAGTTCAAAATCATCAAACACCTGCTCAGCGAAGCTACCACCGTCATCATCGCCACCGACGCCGATCGCGAAGGTGAAATGATTGCCCGCGAGTTGCTGGAGCTCTGCAACTATCGTGGTTCTGTTGAGCGCCTCTGGTTATCCGCACTCAACGAGGCGTCGATTCGCAAAGCACTGTCCTCGCTGAAGTCTAGTCAAGAGACCTTCCCGCTCTATCACTCAGCCCTCGCCCGCAGCCGCGCCGATTGGCTGATTGGTATGAACCTCAGTCGTTTGTTTACCCTCCTAGGGCGTCGGGCGGGCTATGACGGCGTACTGTCGGTTGGACGCGTCCAAACGCCCACTTTGCGCTTGGTGGTTGATCGAGATCGCGCGATTGCCAGCTTCGTCTCGGTGCCGTACTGGGTGGTGGAGGTGCACCTGTCCTCAATGGGGCAACCCTTCATCGCATCGTGGATACCACCAAGCTCAGGACGTGACGAAGCCGGTCGCTGCCTGCACCAGGCGCTTGCCAGTCAAGCCCTCCAAGCGATTTCTAGCAGCAAGACCGCAACCGTAGTCTCGCTGCAGACTGAGCATTTGCGCGAAGCGCCACCCCTGCCCTTCGACCTGAGCACACTGCAAGAAGTCTGTTCACGCAAGTTGGGACTCGGCGCTCAGGAAACGCTGAACATCGCCCAAGCCTTGTATGAAACCCACAAAGCCACCAGCTATCCGCGCAGCGATTGCCGTTATTTGCCAGAGAGCATGTTCAACGAGGTAGCCGCGGTATTCGATGCCCTGCTCAAAATGGATCCCGCGTTACGCCCAGCGCTCGGAAGCATCGATCAATCATTGCGCTCACGAGCATGGAACGATGCCAAGGTCACTGCGCACCACGCCATCATCCCCACCACCGAGCCGGCGAATCTTGGGCGGATGTCAGAACAAGAGCGCCAAGTCTACGAACTGATTCGTAGCCACTACCTCGCGCAATTTCTGCCGCATCACGAGTTTGATCGAACCGAGGTCGAACTGGAGTGTGGCGCCGAATGTTTGACTGCAGTTGGCAAACAGATCCTCGTCCAAGGTTGGAAAGGCCCACTCTCCGACAACGCCGAAGACAATGAACCCGGTCAAAAGTCCCAGGTATTGCCCGCCCTGCAACAGGGTAGGCAGTGCGCAATGAACGACGTCGAACTCAAGCCCATGCGCACCGCTGCGCCCAAACCGCTCACCGAGGGCGATCTGATCAAGGCGATGAAAAACGTCGCCAAGCTGGTCAACGATCCACGCCTGAAACAGAAACTTCGGGACACCACCGGTATTGGCACCGAAGCCACGCGGGCCGGCATCATCAAGGGATTGATTGATCGCGGTTACTTGCTGAAGAAAAAACGTGCCTTAATGGCTTCGGCGGCTGCCCATACCTTGATCGAGGCGGTACCCGCTGCAGTTGCAGATCCGGGTATGACAGCAATCTGGGAGCAAGCTCTGGATGAAATCGAAGCGGGACGTCTGACCTTGGATGCATTCGTTGCCAAGCAGGCGCACTGGATTACGCAACTGATCGCAAACTGCGGAGCGCTCACCTTGTCGGTACCGGTCGAAGCCGGGCCGGTCTGCCCCATTTGCAACGCACCAATGCTCAGGCGGAAGGGAAAATCAGGACCGTTCTGGTCATGCTCCCACTACCCGGACTGCAAAGGCACCGTGCCGATCAGCAAAGGGACGCGGCACCCATGACGCGCCATTGGTGATCACCAAAATCTTGGAGTTGATGTACAGAGTCAGTGCGTCATCAATGGAGGTTGCTCTCTCTCCAAGTCACTTAGCGGTTGTCCGATTTCACGGGCCAAGGCGATGCCTGCCGCGATCCATATCTGCCCCAGTTCGTTGAACGCTTTCAGGTGAGCAGGATCTTCGTTGAGCCAATGAACAAGGCTGTCGAGGTGTGCGGGGTTATCGGGGCAATCATGGATCTTGATGAACAGCTCCAGTGTTCGATCCCAGGTCAGGTCCATGTCGTTTTCTCGCTGCTCATCCATGCTCAACCTTGCCTCCATTTGGTCCTATCAGACCGCTCAGTCTCACTGGTCACTACGGGCTCTGATTCCTGGCCGAACACATGTCACGTCGCGACAAACAGGTATTTCAGTCAATATAACAACCCTATAAGTCGATACTCAACCGCTAAGGATGTTCATGTCAACGGGTCTTTGCTCAACCATTCGGGTTGAATTGGAGAACTCATCACTTGACACCTAAACACCCGACCCAAGCCCAAATCGGGCGCATGATCGCGAAACACCGCACTCAGCGTAATCTGACCCAGGAGGAGGTGGCTGAACGCCTGGGGATCGGCAGCGAAGCCATTTCGCGCCTTGAGCGGGGTGTAGTGGAGCTTTCCGTGGTCAAGCTGATGCAACTGGCGGACATCTTCGATTGCCGGATGGATGAACTGCTGACGGAGTCGAGCAATCGCCCCAACGACCAGGGCCAGATGATCGCGGGCCTGCTGAGCGGCCTTCATGAAAGCGACCGTGCCTTTATCCTAACGACCGTCGAACAGCTGGCCGCTCATCTCAGTAGCAAATAACCTCTTCACCCACTGGCTTGACGTCGTCACACCCGCTCTGCTGTAGTGCCCCAGGATCATCGCTTACGGCGACCCAAGACCGATTCGCTCCGGGTAGCTCGGTCGGACTCTTAGAGTTCGGAGCCTTCTCTTCTGCGGAATTCCGTTCCCGTTTTGTGCTCGACCGGATCAATGTGGCGGATGACCACTGTTGCCTCTGCCAGGCATCAGCGGTCATCCGCTACGGCGATCGCATTCAGTCCCGGAGCCCGCCGGGGAAACACTGGGCACCCTTTGTGCGCGGATGCGTGCCAGCATGTTCCGACCCAAGCCACGACAAGGGTCGGTTGGCGAATCACGGCGTAGTTAAAACAAGTTTTGCGAGGAGCTTGTCGACTGCGTCAGACCGCCTAAGGTGGCTTTTCTGTTCCTCGCCTGGCACCCCGTCAGGCCCGCTCTTCATTTTTTTCATTCCAATAATGTCCACTGTATTCCGACTATAAAAAATCAGCTTGCGGCGTCTTGACGCTCCCCTGTGACAGGCTTATACAAAGGGCGTGGTTCGCTGTCGTTGACAGCCCAGCTCAGGTAGCTTGAACCTTCAAGGCTACGCCACGCTTGTGGTGGTTTACCCAAGTGCGACCAGCGTTCGGAGGCTCGCACGATTACCGCCTCAGCGGTGATGAATGCCCATTATCCCCAGATCCGCTGACCACTACTGCGGATCCTCTCCTGCTGCATCGCTATTCCCCAGGCGCATCGTTCGGATCGTCATCGGCTTGCCGGCGGCGTGTCGTTCATCGCTCGCCTTCACCTTACCCACCCTGACGGGGCTCACTTCCCCGTTAGGGGTTGTGCGTCTCCCGTTTTTCCCTTGAAAGGAGAACCACCATGGCCCACGCCAACCAATCCCAAGAAGCGACCACTTACTTCAACCTGCACACCGTCGGTATCGGCTACCTCAACCGTGTCCGCGAAGTACAAGTCCGTCGCGGCCAGCCATTCATGGCCTGCGATATCGCGGCTCTGCACGGCGCCACCGATGCGGTCGAGTACACCCGCTTCGACTGCAAAGTCGCTGGAGGCGAAGCTGAACGCTTGATTCGTCTCTACATGGACGCCGTCAAAACCGAGAAAAAGGTCTTGCTGTCATTCCGTATCGGCGACCTGTGGATTGACCCATTTCTCTATGAGAAAGGCGATAAACAAGGCCAACCGGGTGCCAGCCTGAAAGGTCGTCTGCTGTACATCGACTGGATCAAGGTCAACGGCACGTTCGAATACAAAGCACCTGCCAGGCAGGAGGCAACAGCACCTGCTGAGCAAGCGCCAAACAGTGAGCCATCCCCAACGTCGGCTGATGCCGAAGCTGAGGATACCGACAACCCAACAGAGTCCAGGATTGAGCCTGAATCTACACCTCCCCGCACGGCCAGCCGTGTCGCCACACGTACTGTTCAGTCCGCCTGAACAATCCAAGATGTTTACATCAAGGCGCTCAATCGAGCGCCTTTTCTTCAATCAGCACAGGAGAACCAACATGGAATCCTTCTGGCTTTGCGACGCCTGCCTGTTCACTGCGGCTTACGAGGACTACGGCACGTTATCGCTCTACTACACGACGGATGAGATCGAGAAACGCATCGCCGGTCTCCATCAGGAACTCGTTCGATTAATGCCCATCAGTGCCGACTTCGATTCCGAAACCGGCCGGGGGATAAGAACCTTCTCCCCATTGCCCTGCGACGGTTGTGATTCACACCTGTCCGGACAACGCCACCGATTCACTCGGCTTTAAACAGCGCGTCATCGGGCAATGCCCGTGACTCTATATCCACCTCGGGGACACCACTCCCCTTGGGTGTGTACCCCGGATTGTTCCCTTCGGAGGTACCCCATGAGCACCCAACTCACGCTGATTGAAACCTCGGATGTCGAGGCTGATCGCATTGCCCAAGAAAACCAGCTGGTCGAAGAAGCGCTGCATATTCTGGATCGTCGACTGTTCACCCGCGGCCCCGGCCTGACGTCACCCGACACCGTGGCCTCATACCTAAAACTGCATATTGCGCCACAAGAGCATGAAGTCTTCGGCGTGATTTTTCTCGACGCCCGCCATCGCGTTCTGGCATTCGAGATCCTCTTTCACGGGAGTATCGATGGCGCCAGTGTTTACCCCCGCCAAGTTGTCAAGCGCTCCCTGGCACATAACGCAGCAGCTGCCATTGTCGTTCATAACCACCCCTCCGGTTGCACGGAACCCAGCCTGGCGGATCGCGCCTTGACCGAACGGTTGAAAGAGGCTTTGGACTTGATCGAAGTGCGCGTATTGGATCACTTCATCGTAGGCGAAGGTCGTCCTCTCTCCCTCGCCGAGCACGGCTGGCTTTAACCCTCATTAGGCGTCTTCGGACGCCTTGTTCATTTCCTTCTGGAGAACCCAATTCATGAACCCTTCACCCCAACTCCCAGCTCTGCTGGAAACCTCAAACCCATTTGCTCGCGGCTACGACAACTTGCATATCGAACGACTGCTACAGATCACCTACGCAAATGACTGCCCTCCCTGCTTTCGCTCCGTAGACGACGCACAATCCCATCTGCCCGACGATGCGTTAGAACAGTTTCCCTGCGTGTTCAATGATGACTTCGCTCTGATCAGCGAGGGTCAGCCCATTCCGGATGAATTGGATGAACGCTTCCAGTCAACCGGGCTGGTGCGGCAAGTGATCTATGCCGTGACGGGCGAGATGCTCAACGAGCGACATCACGTCGGTGACCTGTACTCCCTGGAAGAAGCCCAAGCCACGATCCATCGTTTGAGCTTCGAAACGGGCCACTACAGTCGAGCCTGGGAGATCAGTACCGCACACCTCACTGACGAAGCACTGCGCTACTTGGAACACCGGGCTAGCAGCTTCAACGCTGGGCCAACCGGTCTGCTGTTTGAACCCTTCGCCCTGAGAGACTGCAATGGCCTCGGGTGTAAGCTGATCGGCACGCCCTGGACCGACGAAAATCTGATGAAGATTGAAGGCGGCCCTTACACATCGCTGAGGCAGGAGCAGCTCGACGCTGGCACACCGGAGGCCCTGGTCAACCTGCTTTATTTGGCTGCATTGGCCGATGTGCGATTGTTGATCTTCGACCCCGACGCCGCCGTCTTGGATGGGCTCACGATTTTTGAATAGCAACGCGTTCAGCGTTAACACGAGCCGCCTTGAATCAACTTTCTAACTGAATCGCTCCTTCACCTCATGTCAGATTCTGCATTGAATCTGACATGAGGTTTTTTCCATGGAGCGTTTTCTCACGCCTGTCTGCCTGCTGGGCTTGTTGAGCGCCTGCACGGCGCAGATCCCTAATACATTGCCGACCCATCCGGAGGTCGACAGTGGCTCCAATCGGGTCCAGCGCTCGAAGGACGCAGTTGAAGAAAGTCCTCGGGCAGAACTCCGCTATGGCCGCTATACGCTGGTAAGCACCGAGCCCACGACAGAGCAACGTGATCTTCTGGCTCAAATCATTGACGTGAGCATTCCGTCCAACCTGAATCCCTCGGTACAGGAGGCAATGCACTACGTGCTGCAGCGCTCGGGTTATTCGCTCTGCCCTACTGCCGAACCAGTAAAGATACTGTTCACCCGGCCTCTGCCCGCAGCCCATTACCGGCTCGGCCCCATCCCATTGCGTAGCGCACTGCAGGTACTGGCTGGCCCCGCCTGGCAACTCACGACCGATGAGAGCAGCCGTTCGGTCTGCTTCGAACGGCAGAAAAATGATGCTGCCGTCGTGCGGGTCGCACCCAGCGTGCCCCATCAGGCGGAGGCACGCCCATGAAAGCCTCGACGTTTCAAACCCTCATTGTCGGCTCACTTTGCCTGGCGGTCTCCGGGCTGAGTGGTGGTTTGTATAACCAGTATCAACGCGTGACCGAGCTGGAAAATGCGAACACCCAACACCTACAGGCCCTGGATACCCTGCAACGTGATTCAAGCACCCTCTTGGATGCACAGGAGAAGCTGCAGTACGCACTGAAAGACCTGAAGCAGATGGTCGATTCCGGTGAGCAACAGACCAATACCCTCGATCCGATGTTGGATCAATGGGCGCAGGAGATACAGGAACTGCGCGATGGTCTGGCAGCTCGTGCTACCGAAGTCGACATGATCGCGCTACGCGTACGACTTGAGCACGTCGAGCAGCAACTCCTGGACCTCAAGAGCCAGCCACCACTCCCACCACCGACGCCTTCCACGGCCAAGCCGAAAAAAACCGCTCAGCCCAAGCCTGCCCCGCTCCTGCCGCCATTTTCGGTGCTGAGCATCGAGTATCGCGGTGGCGAGCGCTTTCTGGCCGTCTCACCTCCTGATAGTCGCTCGCTCGACGATATCCGGTTGCTGCACAACGGCGAGCAGCTCGGCACATGGCAGTTGAAAGTGCTGGAGCCGAACGCGGCCGTCTTCGCTGTGGCCGCTCAGCCAGACCAGACCGTACAACTCCCTTGAGACGCGATCATGAACAGAGCGCTACTCCCCGCCGTCGTCTGTCTCGTTTCTCTATTGACCACAATCGCAGCGATGGCCAATCCCGTCCCGACACAGTCACGGGCTCAGAACACACAGTCCGCGCCCCTGGGACGTTCTGACTTCGAACAGGCGACAAATTGGGGTCTGACGGAGCAAGAGTGGACGCGCTTCGAAAAGATTCAAGCCGGCCCGCGCGGTTTCTGGAGTCCGAACCTCGATCCGCTGACTGCGCTCGGCGTCGAGGCGGAGACTGACCAAGAGCGTCAACGCTATGCGGAGTTGCAGGTAGCGCTGGAAGCCAAACGCGCCGAGCGCGAGTTGGCCTACCAAAACGCTTACAACGCGGCCTGGGTCAAGCTGTTTCCGGGGCTGTTGCCGATTCAGGGCATGGCATCCCCGCCCCCTGCCGGTTCATCGGTCGCGCCACGCCAGGCCCTGTTTGTAGAGGACAACTGTGCGGTGTGCAAGGTCGAAGCGAAGCGTCTGCAAAGCAGCGACATGGCTTTCGATATCTATCTGGTGGGCAGCCAGGGCAAGGATGAACGTGTCCGTAGCTGGGCTCGTCAAGCAGGCATCGATCCAGCCAAGGTTCAACGCCGGCAAATCACCCTGAACCATGACCGTGGTCGCTGGTTCAGCCTGGGTGCCCCAGGACCATTACCCGCCAAGCTCCAGCAGGTGAATGGACAATGGCAACGCCTCGACTGAGCGGTATTGCACTCATGTTGACGGTGCTCGCCGTCCAGGCTGACGAACTTCCGCCTCCGGCCTACCAACTGGCGGCGCATGATGCCGACACCCCTTCTACGGTGCTGTTCGCGATTGCCCTGCAGGAGAGTGGTATCCGCGTCCGGGGTCGACTGCTGCCCTGGCCGTGGACTCTGAACATCGCCGGAACCCCCTACCGCTTCGCCACTCGCCAGGCCGCCTGTCACGCTTTGCTTCAGGCGCTCACCCGATATGACGCCAAGCGGGTCGATGTTGGACTCGGGCAAACCAACCTGGGTTATCACGGGCAACGCTTTTCCAGTCCCTGCGATGCACTTGACCCCTATCGAAATCTCGCCGTGACCGCCGCGCTGCTGCAGGAGCATCACGTCGCCACCGGAAATTGGGTGTTAGCTGCCGGCCGCTACCACCGCCCGGCAGGAGGAGCACTGGCCGCGCGTTACCGCGCCAGCTTTTCGCGGCAACTCGAACGGTTGCTGGTTTCCTTCGAACAAGAGACACCACCATGAAGAAAATCGCCATTGCCTGCTATTTCACCTTGCTCTTGGCACCCTTTGCTCAGCCGGAACTGACTGTTGCCGGGGATCAGCCTAGCAACTTCACCCGACCCCATTTTCAAGTTTCCGGGCTGCCAATAAACCACAAGATCCAGCTTGATCGGGCCATGCATGCAGACTTGTCCACCTATGCCGATGAAGCCTGGGTACTGCCCATCCGCAGCGCTCACTTGAACCCCGGCCAGATCACGTCTCGTGCCCTGAACATGCCGGGCTTACGACCATTTTTCCTGGTCGGTGAGGATCCCCAATCGTTGGCTTGGTTGCATCAACGTGCGGATGAACTGCAGGAAATGGGGGCCGCTGGTCTCGCTGTCGAAGTGACCGACGCTGAAGCCCTGGCCCGGATTCGAGCAGCCGCTCCGGGCATCACTATCCTACCGGTCAACGGCAACGACATTGCCACCCGCCTGCAGATTGAGCACTACCCCGTCTTGATCACCGCCACCTCACTGGAACAGTGAGTACAGGTCATGGCTGAGCATGCAATGGAGTCCAAGCTCCGGCCAGCGGTAGAACTGTACACCGTAGCGATCTGCATCGCCGCCGCGGTGTTGTGCGTGTACTCGCCCTGGGCTGTAGCTCTATCACCCGAGAGCGGTCTGGTTGCTGCGCTGGCCTATGCCTTGTTCGGCCTGATACGACTGCGACAAGCCTGGGAGGTGCTGCGCTATCGGCGCAATATCCGTCGGTTGCCCCGCTACGAACTGACCAGCCGGCAGATTCCGGTCAGCCGCAAGCGTCTGTTCATGGGCCGCGGCTTTCGCTGGACCCGCCTGCACACCCAGCGCTTGGTCGAGGCGCAGGATCCGGCTGTCGCGCACTATGTCGACCAACCTCCCCGTTACCGCCTGGCCCGCGGACTCGAACATCGCCTAGAACATGCTCCGTTTCCGCTCTCGACATTGGCGCGTGTCACGGCCTGGGACAGCGCTTTCAACCCGTTACGCCCACTACCACCGGTCGGTGGCTCGCCGCTGTTGCATGGGATCGAGCCCGATGAAACTGAAGTCGGTCTGCCGCTGGGTGAGCGGGTCGGACACACCTTGGTGCTCGGTACTACTCGTGTCGGTAAGACGCGACTCGCTGAGGTGTACATCACGCAGGACATTCACCGCATCAACCATGAGGTGGTCATCGTCTTCGACCCGAAGGGCGATGCCGACTTGCTCAAGCGCATGTTCGTCGAAGCCAAACGCGCCGGTCGGGAGAAGGAGTTTTATGTCTTCCATCTGGGCTGGCCAGAGATTTCCGCTCGCTACAATGCAGTGGGACGCTTCGGGCGCATTTCGGAAGTGGCTTCACGCATCGCCGGACAGCTCAGTGGTGAAGGCAACTCGGCCGCTTTCCGTGAGTTCGCCTGGCGTTTCGTCAACATCATCGCCCGCGCCCTGATCGAGTTGGGCCGGCGCCCGGACTACCTGCAAATCCAGCGACATGTGGTCAACATCGACGCGCTGTTCGTCGAATACGCCCAGCAGTTTTTCGCCAGATCTGATCCGAAAGCGTGGGAAGTGATCGTCCAGCTTGAAGGCAAACTCACCGAGAAGAACATTCCCAGGCACATGGTGGGACGCGAAAAGCGGGTGGTGGCCATCGAGCAATACCTGGCGGCGAAACGGGTATTTGATCCGGTGCTGGACGGATTGCGCTCGGCGGTGCGATATGACCGTACTTACTTCGACAAAATCGTTGCCTCGCTACTGCCGCTGCTGGAGAAACTCACCACCGGCAAGACCGCCCAGTTACTGGCTCCCAACTACACCGATTTAGATGACCCGCGGCCAATCTTCGATTGGATGCAGATCATCCGAAAACGCGGCATCGTCTACGTTGGTCTAGATGCGCTGACCGATGCAGAGGTTGCCGCTGCTGTGGGCAACTCCATGTTTGCCGACTTGGTCTCGGTCGCGGGACATATCTACAAACATGGCATTGACCAAGGCCTGCCGCAATCGGTCAGCAGTAATGACAAGCTACCGATCAACTTGCACGCCGATGAGTTCAACGAATTGATGGGCGATGAGTTCATCCCGCTGATCAACAAGGGCGGTGGTGCCGGCATTCAGGTGACGGCCTACACCCAGACACTCAGCGATATCGAAGCGCGAATCGGCAACCGGGCCAAAGCTGGCCAGGTGATTGGCAACTTCAACACCCTGCAGATGCTCCGCGTGCGTGAAACCGCCACCGCGGAGTTACTCACCCAACAGCTGCCCAAAGTTAACGTGCTGACCAAGACCCTGGTGTCGGGTGCCACCGACACCTCCGATCCCGACGCCAACACAGACTTCACTTCGTCTTCGCAGGATCGCGTCAGCAGCACCAGCGTGCCGTTGATCGAGCCCGCTCACATCGTCAGCTTGCCCAAGGGGCAAATGTTCTCCTTCCACGCCGGTGGGCAGCTCTGGAAAGTCCGCATGCCTTTGCCTAAGCCCTCCAACGATGATGCCATGCCCAAGGACCTGCAGGAGCTTACCCAGCGGATGCGGGCCACTTACAACGAACAGGCTGGCCAATGGTGGAGTGCGAGCGGTGGCGGCCCAACAACCAACTTCGATCTGGATCAGGTGGGGTAGCCCGCCCCGCTATAGGTTTTGATTTAGCAGAAAACTATCCAGAAGACGTCGTGACCACATCAACTCTATAGCGCGCAATGGGGTGAACAATGGCGACTTCCACCCAGAACACGCCGCCACAGCCGATCCAGCATCCAGGATTGATCGTCTCGGCGATCAGTCTGGTCCTGCGCATCATCGGATTGCTGATCGCCTCGCTGCTGTTCTCGATCCTGACCGAGTTCGTCGGGCTGCTACTGTTTTGGGGCGATCAGGGTTGGCGGCACAGCCAAGCCATGTTGACAAACGAACTGGGCTGGCTGAGTGAGCATTTCAAATCTTCACTCATCATCCAACAACCCGGACACACGATTGTCCAGTGGCTGGATTTTCTAAATCAGTGGCTGCTGGTCAAGACTGGCTTTGCGGATTTTGCCCAGCAGGCGCGGGTGTTGAGCCAGGGCAACGGCTTCTGGAGTTGGACCAATCAGCTATACGTGAGCATTGAGGATTTCGTGCTGGCAGCGGTGTATGTCACCTTCACCTTCGTAGTGCGCCTGACCATTCTGGTCCTGGCCACACCCTTGTTTCTGTTGACCATGTTCACTGGTTTTGTAGATGGTTTGATGCGCCGTGACCTGCGCAAATTTGGCGCGGGGCGCGAGAGCAGTTTTGTCTATCACCGCGCCAAGCGCGCAGTGATACCACTGCTGATCGTGCCCTGGATCATTTACCTATCCCTGCCCTTTTCGCTCAACCCCATCGCTATTCTGTTACCTTGTGCAGTACTGCTTGGAGCAGCAGTAGCGATCACATCGACAACATTCAAAAAATATCTTTAAGTGCTTAGTTGAACTGTGTCCATCAGCATCGTAGATGCGGAAATGTACGCACTACTGCCTTGGCCACGCACTCCAGGACTAGCTTGTGGTGTATCTGAGCGTTTTCATCTCCGCCCGAACAGGATTCGGAGATGCCTTATCACTATCTCGCTACGCGGTGGATCAGTCATTAAGCAGACCGGTGCTATCTTACAATCCGGTAATGTGACTGGTCGTTTGACCTAAACCAGTGTCGGTTTGGGCAACCTCCTAGCCAATTGCTACTAGCCATTACGTTACTGTGCTGGGATGAACGAGTTCAGCATTCTCAGCAGCAAGAAATCGTCCGGCGCGTCCATGAGTAGCTCACCATCATCCGCTACTGTCACTTCACAAAGACGCGGATGGCTCAATAAGCCTCGCGGTATCGGATATTTGGCAAATGGGTTATGAAGCACAAACAGCCCATCCATCAGATGCTCGCTGTAGTCACGCTTTAACGCGGCGCGCACCACCGGAATGAGCTTTCCTGGATTGGGGTGAAGGGTTGTGTAGGCAGTCATTGCACCTGGGTTGTCGGCTAGAGCCCGAACCTTTCCCCATGTAGCTAGGCTGCTGTAGACAACTGCCGACACCTCTGGATAGCTGTCATCACAAAACAGACCCACTTCGATATTGGTATTTTCATTCTTGGGAGCTGCCGAGACGTTGTAAGACGGGACGTGCGTATCGGTTGCAGTTGTTGCCGCCTCATCATGGTAGAGGCCATAGAGTGCCGCTAGGATCGGGCGCCCGGCGGCAAAATGTGCGTGTGGCCTATCAAATGAAGCAATGCCAATGACGAACGGTTTGTCTTGGACATGAGCGAGTTTCGAGTACTGGTCCCTGTATTTCTTCACTTTCTTGTCGAAGCTATTGCAGATGCGCAGCGTGGACTCGATATTAAACACCGTGAAGTCAGCAGGCGGTTTGACGTGTGAGAACCCATATGCAGGTTGTCCACCAGCAGGCGGATTCGCGATTGTCGCTTCAAGGCAAAACGGAATAGGCCCGCCAACTAGGAAGTCGGGCGCATGGTGCCGCAGATCGATGGAGAGGCCCCACACCTTGAAAGCCGCATGCAGATACAGTTCCCAAAATGAGGACTCAAAGGTCTTTTGGAATTCTTTGACGAATTTTCCATCCCGGTCTTCGAAGCCTTCGGCCCATTGATTAAGCACTTCACGTTCCGGTCCATACGGCTCCCGCAGCATCATCTGAAAAATCGGATGCTGTTGGTCTTCGGCCGTCAATTGGTTGAAAAGATCAATGGGCATGCTGTGTCTCTCCACCTGTGTGACTGATAGCTGATAATCCATTCTAGCTTTTCAAAAAAAGCCCAGTTCAGAGCTGAAGAGCGTGGTCTGTGTGACGTCTGCCCCTGGGAATGAGCCGGGAGAAGTCGATTGTGACGATATCGTCATCAACTAAGCTCATTGAGACTGAAGTTCCCTAAAGCCTCAACAACTCCCCTGCCCAACGTCGAGAGGACATATTAGCTGCAGTGCAAGCATCCTCAGTCCTTCCCCAAAAAAGCGATTTATCAGACCTCAGGTTTATTACAGAATTATTCGACCTCTAACTTGATTCTGTTCCCAGATCCATATGGGCCAGCATCATGCCAACCACCGTCTTTCGCTGCTTGTTACTGTTCTCGCTTGCTATCGTCGATGGCAGGAGTTATGCCGCATCTGCTCATGAGCAGGAACAGCTCAGCCTAGTCCAGCAGCAACTCGACACTATAGAACGCCTAGCGTCACGAGCCGAGACAACCAACAGGTCTGAACCAGACGAACGCTATCGCTTCGACTATCCCAGGCTGACTCAGGACATCCAGCGCATCCGCCACGGAGTACAGGACTACCTGTCCCCTTCCCGTGCTCAGCCCCGCGACCCCATTGAATTGGTTGGTGATTACCGCCTTGACACTCCGTCCGCGGAGCCGTCGCCATGAGCATGACTGACGCTCAGAACTCCGCGTTCCAAAACGCATCCGGTTTCTCACCGCAGAGCAGTTCGACACTGTGGCTGTCCATGGTCCTCGTTCTGGCTTTGCTGTGGTGTGCCTGGGTGATGTGGACGGCTTACCGGGGATGGGCGACAGGCAGTGTGCGCTTCGGCGCCTTCGGTGGCAGCACTGCACGCGTGCTGCTCGCGTTGTTGGTTCTGATGTTCTTCACCCTTTCCTAAACCGAGAGATCGCCGTCATGCTCAAGTGCCTTGTCCCCCTGAAAAACAACCTAAGTGATCGTGCCAGCCAACGCTTGATCGGACTGCTGCTGGTGCTCGGTCCAAGTTTGGCTTTTGCCGAGCTTCCCACCATGGAAGCCCCTTCGCGTGGCGAAGGTTCTGGGTTGATCGAGACGATCAAAAACTACGCCTACGACGGCGGCATCCTGCTCGGTCTGCTGATCGCTCTACTCGCTTTTCTCGGCGTGGCCTGGCATTCCCTGACCGTATATGCCGACGTGCAAAACCAGCGTAAGACCTGGAAGGACTTGGGTGCGGTGGTCGGTATCGGGGCTCTGTTGGTGGTGATCATCATCTGGTTCCCGACCAAGGCTGCCGCGATTCTGTGAGGTTGGCATGAACGACGCTATCGAACGCCTTGCCGACGGCACCTTGGTTTTTCTCCCAGAGCGACTCAATCGTGATCCTGCCGTATTGCGTGGTTTGACCAATGACGAGATGTGGGTGGCGCTCGGTACCGGCGCGGTCATCGGCCTGCTGCTGGGCGTTCCTCTAGCGATCACCACCGCTTCCATTGCCGTGGCGCCGACCAGCATGATCGCAGGCATGGCGCTGGTTCTATTGGCCGGTGGCGCACTACTGCGTCGGACCAAACGCGCCCGCCCTGAGACCTGGTTGTACCGCAAACTCGAATGGGTCCTCGCCAGCCGTTGGCGCCTGGGTCGCGGGAGATTGATCCTGCACTCCGGCGCCTTGGCGGTTCGCCGTTCGCGTCGACTGCGCCCTGCCCTGTCCCGGTGGCAGCCATGAGCCGATTTCGGAACAAGGTCGATGCCCAACAGGCCCACATCTTCAGCCTGCGTCTGGCGGTAGTGATTCTGGCCCTGGTCTGTGCCGGACTTTGGTATGGCTGGCGCTCGGCACCGACCGATCTGACGGTGCATGTCCCCCCGGATCTGCGCTCTGGCAGCACGCGCAAGTGGTGGGATATCCCTTCAGAGAATGTCTATGCCTTTGCCCTGTACATTTTTGGTCAACTCAACCGCTGGCCCTCGGATGGCGAGCAGGATTATCGCCGCGCTATCTACAGCTTGCAGTCCTACCTGACACCCGCCTGCAAAGCCTTCCTCGACGGCGACTACGAGTACCGCAAGGCCGCTGGCGAACTGCGCCAGCGGGTACGTGGTGTCTACGAAATTCTGGGCAGAGGCTATAGCGAAGATCCGGAACTCAGGGTCAAACAACTCGATCGCGACAGCTGGCTGGTCACCCTCGACCTCAACGCCGATGAGTACTACGCCGCCGAACCGGTGAAACGGGTTGTGGTGCGTTATCCATTACGAGTGGTGCGTTTTGATCTGGACCCCGAACGCAATAAGTGGGGGCTGGCACTGGACTGTTATCAGGGCACGCCGCAAAAAATCGCTCTGCCTGGAGGTGAGCCATGAAGCGGATTTCTACCCCAGGGCTCGCCATCGTACTGATGCTATGGGGAGCTGCAGCGCAGGCCGTCGAGTTGATGCGCTGGGAACGCCTCCCTCTCGCAGTCCCGCTGGTGATCAATCAGGAACGAGTGGTCTTTATCGATGAGGATGTTCGAGTCGGCCTGCCGTCAACTCTGACAGGCACACTGCGTGTGCAATCAACCGGTGGCACGCTGTACCTGCGCGCGTCCGAAGCCATTGCACCTACGCGATTACAACTGCAATCGGTCGCGACGGGCGAGATCATCCTCTTGGACATCGCAGCCACGCCTGGCGATCAACCGCTGGAGCCCGTGCGTATTCTCAAGAATGCTTCGGTGCAGGCTGCTGAGGCTGAATCTAAAAGCGTCCCTCTTCCAGAACTTACGCCAATCCCAGTCGCTTTGACGCGCTACGCCGCGCAAAGCCTGTACGCGCCGCTACGCACCGTGGAGTCCCTGCCCGGTGTGCGTCGCGTCCCGCTCATGCTGCGTACCGAACTGCCAACCCTGCTGCCGACCGAAAACGTGTCCAGCACACCCATCGCCGTATGGCGACTCGGTGATTACTGGGTGACGGCGGTGAAGTTGCGCAATCGTGGTTCAAAGACGGTGCAACTCGATCCACGCCGGCTTCAGGCCAAGCTGTTCGCCGCGGCCTTCCAGCATGCTTTCCTCGGGCCTGTCGGCAGCGCTGAAGACACCACGATCGCGTACCTTGTCACCCGCGGTGCCGGCCTCGAACAAGCGGTG
>Ga0070751_1000032_pt1 | contig 156803 bp, 149 predicted proteins | sample VirMetDEL_Aug_28_FD_78514 | JGI IMG/M metagenome (GOLD analysis project Ga0070751, IMG submission 78514) | Aqueous microbial communities from the Delaware River and Bay under freshwater to marine salinity gradient to study organic matter... | ecosystem: Environmental > Aquatic > Marine >...
GTTAAAAATCCAGTTGTTGCATTATATGTTCCACCACTGGTATTATGTCCAATACCTCCACCAATGGTAACTCCCAATGAACAACATTCATTGGTCGGTGATTGAATGATGTTTCTGTGACCAGATCCAATAAATGAAAATCTTGCGTTTGTTATGTTACAATAACCACCACTAATTGTTGAATAATTACCTGATGCTGTATTACTAGTACCACCACCAACTGTTGAACTATATCCTGATGCTGTATTACTAAGACCACCACCAACTGTTGAATAATTACCTGATGCTGTATTACTAGTACCACCACCAACTGTTGAATAATATCCTGATGCTGTATTATTAAGACCACCACCAACAAATGAATAGTAACCTGATGCTGTATTACTATAACCACCACTAACTGTTGAATTACCACCTGATGCTGTATTACCACCACCACCAGCAACTGTTGAATATATATTTGATGCTGTATTATTTATACCACCACCAACTGTTGAATAACCACCAGTTGCACAGTTATTACACCCACCCGCAACAGATGAACATGTTCCACTCGCACATGATCCAGAACCCACTTCCAATCTACCTGAAACAACTTCAAGTGTTGTTCCATTCCATGTTAAATTACTTTCTCCATTAAGAACTCCAGCAGTATTACTACCTGTTATTAATCTGTTATCGGCATTATTATTAATGGTCGCAGCACCTGATGTACCAGATGAACCACTTGTACCACTACTACCTGAACTACCACTAGTACCATTTGTTCCACTTGTACCTGAAGACCCTGAACTACCTGAGGTACCAGATGAACCTGAACTTCCGCTAGTTCCTGAAGAACCACTTGATCCTGAATTTCCTGACGTACCAGATGATCCACTTGATCCAGATGTACCTGAAGAACCACTACTACCGCTAGTTCCTGATGAACCACTTGATCCTGAATTTCCTGACGTACCTGACGATCCACTTGATCCGCTAGTTCCTGAACTACCTGAAGATCCAGATGTACCGCTAGTTCCTGATGATCCACTTGATCCTGAATTTCCTGACGTACCAGATGACCCTGAACTTCCACTAGTGCCCGATGATCCGCTTGATCCTGAGGTTCCTGAACTACCAGATGATCCCGAATTTCCTGAAGTTCCACTACTACCTGAACTACCAGATGAACCCGATGTACCACTAGAACCCGATGATCCTGATGTTCCAGACGAACCTGACGTTCCACTTGATCCAGATGTACCTGATGATCCACTACTACCGCTAGTACCTGACGATCCTGAAGAACCACTAGTACCCGAACTTCCTGATGATCCAGATGTACCGCTTGATCCTGATGTACCACTACTACCACTTGAACCTGATGTTCCTGAACTACCTGAAGATCCTGAAGTACCGCTAGTACCTGAAGATCCGCTTGATCCGCTAGTTCCTGATGAACCTGATGATCCACTTGTTCCACTTGAACCAGAACTTCCTGATGTTCCGCTTGTTCCTGATGACCCAGAAGTACCGCTAGTACCTGAAGTACCACTTGAACCAGAACTTCCGCTAGTCCCTGAACTTCCACTTGATCCAGATGTACCAGACGAACCTGATGATCCTGATGTGCCGCTTGTTCCTGATGACCCAGAAGTACCGCTAGTACCTGAAGATCCACTAGAACCTGACGTACCTGAAGAACCACTTGATCCTGAATTTCCCGATGTACCCGAAGATCCAGAACTTCCGCTAGTTCCCGAAGTACCAGACGATCCTGAGGAACCACTAGTACCCGAACTTCCGCTAGAACCTGAGGTTCCACTACTTCCTGATGAACCACTAGATCCTGATGTTCCAGATGAACCTGAACTACCGCTAGTACCATTTGTTCCACTCGTACCTGACGACCCTGAAGTTCCTGATGTACCTGACGAACCGCTAGTACCTGAAGATCCACTTGAACCTGAAGTACCCGATGATCCTGAACTACCTGAAGTACCACTAGTACCTGATGACCCTGATGATCCACTAGTTCCTGAAGAACCGCTTGATCCTGATGTACCTGATGATCCGCTTGAACCCGAACTTCCGCTAGTTCCTGAACTACCAGATGATCCACTTGAACCTGAAGTACCAGATGATCCTGAACTACCACTAGAACCTGATGATCCACTCGTTCCCGAACTACCTGAAGATCCACTTGTTCCACTTGTTCCACTATCACCACTTACTCCACTAGTACCACTTGATCCAGAAGTACCTGATGATCCACTTGTACCTGAAGACCCTGAACTACCTGAAGTTCCAGAAGATCCTGACGAACCACTAGAACCTGAAGTACCAGATGATCCGCTAGATCCCGAAGAACCTGATGTTCCAGATGAACCTGAACTTCCTGATGTTCCGCTTGTACCTGACGATCCACTAGTACCGCTAGTTCCACTTGAACCAGAACTTCCGCTAGTCCCTGAAGATCCGCTTGATCCTGAAGTACCGCTAGATCCTGAACTTCCACTTGAACCTGATGTTCCGCTACTTCCGCTTGATCCTGATGTGCCTGAAGAACCTGAAGTTCCGCTTGAACCTGAAGAACCACTCGTACCCGAACTTCCTGATGATCCACTAGTTCCTGAACTACCACTAGAACCTGATGAACCACTAGTTCCGCTAGATCCTGAACTTCCACTTGAACCAGATGTTCCGCTAGATCCTGAACTTCCACTTGAACCAGATGTTCCGCTACTACCGCTTGATCCTGATGTACCATTCGTACCCGAAGATCCACTACTACCGCTTGACCCAGATGTACCTGAAGATCCTGATGATCCACTAGTACCCGAACTTCCACTTGATCCTGAAGTCCCTGATGTACCACTCAAAGTTAAATTATCACGAGTAACAACATTACCAGATCCATCAACCAATAAAATATCAATTTCAGTTGTTCCCGATGGAACATCACCAATAGCTAACTTACCCGTTATCTCAATATCACCATATAATTGTTTCAGTTTCTTGGAACCACCTGTAGTTGCACTCATGTTTCAAATATTTTTAATTATAAATATATCTTTATTTTAATTTCCCCTTAATTTAAACCCAATTTCTTTTCCTTGTTTCAATTTTTTTGGACGCTTGGTTACCAAATCATTTGTTAAGTTTAATTCAATAGGGTTACCTCTAAAAAAAACTGATGAATTTTTTGTTCCTCTAGCAAGAAATCTCATTTTAAACTGATTACCTACTGATTCAAAAATATAAGTATTACCAAAACCAGGATGTTTCTCCCAAGTTTCACCATTATTATTACTAACAAATAAAACACCTTTACCTGTAGGTGTTTCAAAATAATTTGAGGTATCTAAAATCTCAACTTTGGTTATGTTGCTCTGATCTGATAATTGAAAGTCTGTTGTTGTAAATTCCCATTCTTCTTGTAATACAGGTGGTGTATCATTACTCCAAACTGAAAACGCGTATCCATCATAACCATAACCCGTATTTAACCAAAATTTAATACCTGAAGGTGAAATTATACTTTTAAAAGTTTGGCCATAAGAAGACGACCATGGATTATTTTGATAAGTTCTAATACCATCATTAGGTACATACGCAACCATACCTGTTGTTCTGTCTACAAATCCAGTAGTAACACTACCTCCCCATCCTCTGTCACCGAGTAAATAAACAACATCGTGTTCTTCAACACCACCCAATCTAAAATATCCATTACCAATAAAATAAGGATATTCATTACTATGATATTCAGGAGTGTTTATTGGTAAAATTTTAGTAGGTACGTTAGTATAGTTGTTATCGTTTGGATTTAAAACACATTTAGTTATATCTATATAACCTATCCTATAATAGGATCCAACAAAAATTCTATTCCTATCTCTAGGATCAATATGTACACCTTGAACTCTTACTGCATTACTACCCATTCCTGCACTACTAAGATTAAGTGCTCTCGCTACGGCTTCTGTATCTGATGATGCATTTGTAACTACTATTAACCCTGCACCATCGGATCTACATCCCATATATATTCTATCGGTTTGTTCGTCGTATTGAACCCAACCATACCTTAATCCTGTTATATATGAAGAAATTGTTAGGGTTTCTGATTCTTGGGTGATTACATTCCAACGAAACACACCTGAAGAAGTTCTGTCATCAGGCATAATATATAACCAGTCACCTGCAAATGCCAAACCATTCATATATGAATCACCAACCTCATCTGAAGGCAAACCACTTGCTGATTCGGTAATAATAGTTTTTGTTGGTTGATTTGACCAATCACCATCAAAGTCATACTTTGTTAAATTATCATATACAAAATTTCCAATAATGGCAATTTTTCTTTTTTTGTTTATTGCAAGTGAACTATAATACTCATAATTATTAACAGGTCTAAATTCACTAAATTCTTCAGAAAGTACACCTTCGTCATTAATTGAGTGTACGGCAAAACCATCACCCCACCCCATGGAAATTATATATTCTTCATCAATTTGATAACCATCAGGATATCCAATAACGCTATCACCATTACCCGATCTTCTATGTATATCATTACTCATATGTGATTTTAATTCAGGTACCACATAAAAAGCACCACCATAAAATGAGACCACACAGTTAGAAATACTTGATATCTGATTTGTATTTGATAATTTAAATGATTCTGTTTTCATATTAAAATCTACTACTTTTCAGTTTAAAACCTTTTGTCCTATGGATTCTATTTTTTATGGTCTTATTAACTCTATCATTGTTTAAATGAAAAATAAATGATTCACCCACGATAAATGGTGATGTATTATTTAAACCACTGGCAACAAACTTGATTTTAACTGAATTACCTTCACTTTCAAATTCGTGAACTTTATCTAAAACATTACCATAAGTTTCCCACGTTGAACCGTTGTTATTTGTTACATAAAAATTACAACTCGTGTTTGTAGGTATAGTTAAATTCAAAGTATCAGATATAATTATCTGAGTTACATTTTCGTTATTATCTAACATATGTATTGAAGTTTCAAACTCCCAACTATTTTGTAAAACAGGTGAAATATTACTTGGCCACACAGTAAAACTATTACCATCACCACCCCAACCAGTACCCAACCAATATTTTGTATTATTTGGCGAATAAATTGCCTTCCAAGTATAAGAATATTCAGAACCAACATTATTGTGATCTTGTTTTGAACTCGGTGAATTTGGAATAAATGCACATTTTCCTGATTCTTGATCAAAAAAACCAGTGGTCACATCTTGACCATATCCTCTGTCTCCTACTAAATAAAGCATATCTAATTCTTCTATTCCGTATATACCCCATAAACCAGCACCTATAAACCACGGAGAATTATTATACATATAATCAGGTGTACCAGGAGGAACCAACTTAACAGGTATATTTGTATAATTTTGATCAGAAGGATCTAAAATACAGTTAGTTATATCTATTTTACCCATACGGTAACTTGATCCTACCCAAATATGATTTCTATTATTTGGATCGTGATAAACACCTGGAACTCTATTTGTTCTTTGTCCTAAAGATGAATGATTAATTGAACGAGCAACTGCTTCCAAATCTGATGATGCATCGGTAACAACTAATAAACCCACATTACTACCATAATCACCCATATATATTCTATCTGTTTGCTCATCGTATTGTACCCAACCGTATTGTAGACCCGTAGAATATGATGCAACGGTTAATGTTTCAGTCGTTTCAGTTACAACATTCCATCTAAAAACACCTGTTGTTGTTTTATCATCAGGCACAATATATAACCAATCGCCAGCAAAAGCCAATCCATTTGCATATGAATAACCAACTTCATCAGATGGTAAATTATTTGAAGATTCAGTCATAACCGTTTTTGTTGGTTGATTTTCCCAATCTTCACTAAAATCATACTTTGTTAAATTATCATAAACATAATTTCCCACAATTGCAATTTTTCTTGTTTTATTTACCGCAATTGATGTATAGTTTTGATAACCATTTGCCGGTCTTAAGTCGTAGTATACTTCTGAAATTGTTCCATTATCCGCAATAGAATGAACAGCAAAACCATCACCCCATCCCACTGAAATTATATATTCATTATCAATGTGAAAACCATCAGGATAGGCCATTACATTATCACCATAACCGTTTCTTCTACTGGTGTAGTTACTTAAGTTAGTTTGTAATTCAGGTAAAGCATAAAAGTTACTACCATAAGTTGAGATAACGCAATTAGTAACATCTGAAATTTGTGAAGTTGTTGTTATTTTAAAACTTTTAGTCGCCATTATTTTGAATCTCCATTATTATGGTTTCCAAATCGTGCCTTAATCTATTAAGTTCTTCTTCATGAACGTATTTTAACATATTACGATCAGGATGATTATTTAACATATCTTCAATCTCTTGAATCATGCTCTCTATATTTTCTTTTCTTTCAAGCAATGAATCCATAATTATTTATACTTTTGTTACTCTTTAAGTTCTTACGTTACTATATATCCAGAATTGATGGTATTTGTCTGCATCTGCTTCAGGAACTAAATAGAAATACGATTCATCTAATCCTGTATAGATTGTAGTCGCACTACCTTCATTTAATCCTCCAAGAGTTGTTGCCGCGTCTTTTTTAATTGTAATATTTAACAATCTGTTGTCATCTGGAAGATCATAAGTTATCCAATAACCTTCAACACTTTGATCTACATTCATATTTGTAACATCAGCAATTGTTCCACTAACAACTACGCTACTTGAAATTGGTGATCCGTAAACACCTGTCTTGATCGGATAAACTTTATAATATATAGTCGCGTTTTTATTGAATGTATCATCAACAATTGACATTGTTGTTGCGATATCATCACTCTTAACTAAACCAACTAAATTCCAATCTGTAGTAGTTCCAACTGAAGACCATACTTCATATCTATCAATATCTGAAGTACCACTTTCATCAAATTGGACTAATACTTCATCACCTGTTTGAGTCAATGTTAATGTTGAAGGTGCTGTTGGACCATTTGGTGTTATAAATGGTAATGTTAATACTGTACCATCATAAGTTGCGTTAGATTCAACCGTACCACCACTAGTTGCAGCATTATATGTAATAATACCATCATTTGTTGTTCCACTAAGAAGTATTAAACCTGAAGTACCTGATGAACCCGAAGATCCACTTGTACCTGATGAACCACTACTTCCGCTAGATCCACTCGTTCCCGAACTTCCTGAAGAACCTGATGTTCCTGAAGATCCTGACGAACCACTAGAACCCGACGTACCTGAACTACCAGACGATCCTGACGTTCCACTACTACCACTTGAACCTGATGTTCCTGAACTTCCTGAAGATCCAGATGTCCCACTAGTTCCTGAAGATCCTGAAGTACCAGATGATCCGCTAGATCCTGATGAACCCGAAGAACCTGATGTTCCTGAACTACCTGAAGAACCAGATGTTCCGCTAGTACCACTTGAACCTGATGTTCCTGAAGTACCTGATGAACCCGAAGAACCTGATGTTCCTGAAGTACCTGATGAACCACTAGATCCTGACGTACCACTACTACCACTTGATCCTGATGTTCCTGAACTACCTGAAGTACCAGATGAACCACTAGATCCTGATGTACCACTACTACCACTTGAACCTGATGTTCCGCTAGTACCCGATGATCCGCTTGTACCTGACGATCCACTAGTTCCTGAACTACCAGAACTTCCCGATGATCCACTAGTACCTGAAGTACCACTTGAACCTGATGATCCTGAAGTACCGCTCGTTCCTGATGTTCCTGAAGATCCAGATGTTCCGCTAGTTCCTGATGATCCTGAAGTACCGCTGGTTCCCGAAGAACCTGACGACCCTGATGAACCTGAAGTTCCGCTAGACCCACTACTACCACTAGTACCTGATGAACCACTAGATCCTGAACTACCACTAGTTCCTGAAGAACCTGATGTACCGCTTGCACCGCTTACACCTGAACTACCTGATGATCCTGATGAACCGCTTGTTCCGCTTGACCCTGAACTACCACTAGTACCAGATGAACCTGAACTTCCGCTAGTACCTGACGATCCACTTGAACCCGATGTACCTGAAGTTCCGCTAGACCCACTACTTCCCGATGATCCGCTAGTACCTGAACTACCACTACTACCGCTAGTACCTGACGATCCTGACGACCCACTTGATCCAGATGTACCTGACGAACCTGATGATCCACTAGTTCCTGAAGAACCTGAAGAACCGCTTGTTCCTGATGTTCCACTTGTACCCGAAGATCCTGATGTTCCTGACGTACCACTAGAACCAGAACTTCCTGATGATCCTGAACTACCGCTAGTACCTGAAGAACCGCTTGATCCCGAAGAACCTGATGTTCCACTACTACCGCTTGATCCTGATGTACCACTAGTACCAGAAGAACCTGAAGTACCGCTTGTTCCCGAACTACCACTAGTACCTGAAGATCCACTACTACCACTAGTACCTGATGACCCACTTGAACCACTACTACCTGAAGTACCAGACGAACCTGAACTACCAGATGATCCACTTGTTCCTGAACTACCTGAAGTACCACTACTTCCACTAGAACCAGAGGTTCCACTTGATCCTGAAGATCCACTAGTTCCTGATGTACCACTTGAACCTGAGGTACCGCTCGTTCCCGACGAACCTGATGAACCACTAGTTCCACTTGAACCTGATGATCCGCTTGTTCCACTACTACCACTTGAACCTGAGGTACCACTAGATCCTGATGACCCCGAAGAACCTGAACTTCCTGATGACCCTGATGTTCCGCTTGAACCTGATGTTCCTGAACTACCACTACTACCGCTAGTTCCCGAAGTACCAGATGAACCTGAAGTTCCAGAAGTTCCACTGTCACCACTCACACCACTAGTCCCTGAAGATCCACTTGATCCCGAACTACCTGATGACCCTGATGTTCCGCTTGAACCTGATGTTCCTGAACTACCACTACTACCGCTAGATCCCGAAGAACCACTACTACCTGAACTACCAGACGTACCTGATGTTCCACTGCTTCCGCTAGTTCCTGATGAACCACTTGACCCTGAAGATCCTGAAGTACCACTAGAACCAGAACTTCCTGATGTACCACTTGAACCAGAAGAACCTGACGTTCCGCTTGTACCTGAACTTCCAGATGTACCAGATGTACCAGATGAACCTGAGGTACCGCTCGTTCCTGAACTACCTGATGATCCTGATGTTCCGCTTGAACCACTGCTTCCACTGGTACCCGACGAACCAGATGACCCTGAAGAACCGCTAGATCCCGAACTACCCGATGATCCACTCGTTCCTGATGTGCCTGATGAACCAGATGTTCCACTAGTACCTGAAGAACCAGAACTTCCTGATGATCCACTAGTTCCTGAACTACCCGAACTACCGCTTGATCCTGAAGTTCCTGATGACCCGCTTGAACCTGACGTTCCACTAGTACCTGAAGAACCAGAACTTCCTGATGATCCACTAGTTCCTGAACTACCCGAAGAACCTGAGGTTCCGCTTGTACCAGACGATCCACTAGTTCCTGAACTACCCGAAGAACCTGAGGTTCCGCTTGTACCAGACGATCCACTAGTACCTGAAGATCCACTTGAACCACTACTTCCACTGGTACCCGACGACCCACTTGAACCTGAAGAACCAGAACTTCCTGATGATCCACTAGTTCCTGAACTACCGCTTGAACCACTTGATCCTGATGTACCACTAGTACCAGAAGAACCTGAGGTACCGCTAGACCCTGAAGAACCACTGCTTCCACTAGTTCCCGATGAACCTGATGATCCGCTAGTACCTGAACTTCCACTAGAACCTGAAGAACCTGAGGTACCGCTTGTACCTGAACTACCTGATGATCCCGAAGAACCACTAGTACCACTTGACCCTGAACTTCCTGATGTCCCTGAAGTACCACTACTACCGCTAGTACCCGAGGTACCGGCTGAACCTGATGACCCGCTTGAACCCGATGTTCCACTAGATCCACTACTACCGCTAGACCCTGAAGAACCTGACGTTCCACTTGTACCAGATGAACCACTAGAACCTGAGGTTCCACTGCTTCCTGACGAACCTGATGTACCACTACTACCGCTAGATCCCGAAGAACCAGAACTTCCGCTAGTACCTGAAGATCCACTTGTTCCTGAAGTTCCACTTACACCACTAACTCCTGAAGATCCACTACTTCCTGAGGAACCTGATGACCCTGACGAACCTGATGTACCTGAACTACCAGACGTTCCTGAAGTTCCACTACTTCCACTAGTACCTGAAGACCCACTTGATCCCGATGTACCAGACGAACCTGATGATCCACTAGATCCTGAACTACCACTAGTTCCTGAAGAACCTGAAGATCCGCTTGATCCCGAAGAACCTGATGTTCCGCTTGTACCTGACGATCCACTAGTACCAGATGATCCTGAACTACCGCTAGTGCCTGAAGACCCTGAAGACCCGCTAGTTCCTGAAGTTCCACTACTACCACTAGTACCTGACGTACCTGCCGAACCAGATGAACCTGAGGTACCACTACTTCCGCTTGATCCTGATGTACCTGATGATCCTGAACTACCGCTAGTACCTGAGGTACCGGCTGAACCTGATGACCCACTTGAACCCGATGTTCCACTTGATCCACTACTACCTGAAGTACCAGACGAACCTGAACTACCAGATGACCCACTTGAACCCGAAGATCCTGAAGTACCGCTTGTACCCGAACTTCCTGATGTACCGCTTGATCCACTCGTTCCTGATGTACCGCTTGATCCCGAAGAACCTGATGTTCCAGATGACCCTGAACTTCCTGATGTACCAGATGACCCACTACTACCTGAAGTACCCGATGAACCTGAGGTTCCGCTTGTACCAGACGATCCGCTAGTACCTGAAGATCCACTACTTCCTGACGAACCCGAACTACCGCTTGATCCTGAAGTTCCTGACGTTCCACTTGAACCAGAAGAACCTGAAGTACCCGATGAACCCGAAGATCCTGAACTTCCTGATGTTCCACTACTACCACTAGAACCTGAACTACCCGAAGTACCTGACGTACCAGAAGAACCAGATGTTCCGCTTGTACCTGAACTACCACTAGAACCTGAAGTACCGCTTGTGCCAGATGAACCTGATGTTCCACTACTACCACTAGACCCTGAAGTACCGCTAGATCCTGAAGAACCAGAACTTCCTGAAGTTCCACTACTACCACTAGACCCTGAAGTACCGCTAGATCCCGAACTTCCACTAGAACCTGAAGAACCTGAGGTACCGCTAGATCCTGATGACCCGCTTGAACCTGACGTTCCACTTGACCCTGAAGTACCGCTAGATCCTGAAGAACCAGAACTACCACTACTTCCTGATGTACCTGATGAACCGCTAGAACCTGAAGTACCGCTTGTGCCAGATGAACCTGATGTACCGGACGAACCTGAAGATCCGCTTGTTCCTGAAGTACCACTAGATCCTGACGTTCCACTAGAACCTGATGATCCAGAAGTACCTGACGTACCACTACTACCGCTAGTACCTGAGGTGCCACTTGATCCACTCGTTCCTGAAGAACCTGATGATCCACTTGAACCAGAACTTCCCGAAGATCCTGAACTACCAGATGACCCACTCGTTCCTGACGTACCTGATGAACCACTAGTTCCAGATGATCCTGAACTACCACTGGTTCCCGAACTTCCTGAAGAACCTGATGTTCCACTACTACCGCTAGTACCTGAGGTACCGGCTGAACCTGATGATCCAGAAGAACCGCTAGTTCCACTTGAACCCGAACTACCTGATGAACCGCTAGTTCCACTAGTACCTGAACTTCCCGAAGAACCTGATGTTCCGCTACTACCACTTGACCCACTTGTTCCTGACGTACCTGATGAACCACTAGTTCCACTACTACCGCTAGTACCTGAAGTACCGGATGAACCACTTGATCCTGAACTACCAGACGAACCAGATGTACCGCTCGTTCCCGAACTTCCACTAGTACCTGATGATCCAGAAGAACCGCTAGTTCCACTTGAACCACTACTACCTGAAGATCCTGACGAACCTGATGTACCTGAACTACCAGACGAACCAGATGTACCGCTCGTTCCCGAACTTCCACTAGTACCTGATGATCCAGAAGAACCTGATGTACCTGAACTACCAGATGTTCCACTAGTACCTGAAGATCCACTTGAACCCGAACTACCTGATGAACCACTCGTTCCAGATGATCCTGAACTACCACTGGTTCCCGAACTTCCTGAAGAACCTGATGTTCCACTTGATCCTGAACTACCAGACGAACCAGATGTACCGCTCGTTCCCGAACTTCCACTAGTACCTGATGATCCAGAAGTACCTGATGTACCACTACTTCCCGAACTTCCACTGCTACCGCTAGTACCCGAGGTACCGGCTGAACCTGATGACCCGCTACTTCCACTAGTACCTGAAGATCCTGATGTTCCACTTGACCCTGAACTTCCTGATGTACCACTTGAACCAGAACTTCCCGAAGATCCTGAACTACCACTAGTACCTGATGACCCGCTACTTCCACTAGTACCTGAAGATCCTGATGTACCACTTGAACCTGAACTACCTGAAGATCCTGATGTACCAGATGATCCCGAAGAACCGCTTGAACCAGATGAACCTGACGTACCACTACTACCACTAGAACCTGATGTTCCTGAAGATCCAGATGATCCCGAACTTCCTGATGATCCTGAAGTACCACTACTTCCACTAGTTCCCGATGAACCTGATGTACCAGATGATCCACTACTACCACTTGATCCTGAAGAACCACTACTACCACTAGTTCCTGAAGATCCACTAGTACCACTAGCACCACTTACACCTGAACTACCTGATGATCCTGAAGAACCACTAGTACCCGAACTTCCGCTAGAACCTGAGGTACCGCTTGTTCCTGAAGAACCTGATGATCCACTTGAACCAGAACTTCCCGAAGATCCTGATGTTCCTGACGTACCACTAGTACCTGATGACCCACTTGAACCACTGCTACCTGACGTACCTGAAGAACCAGATGTTCCGCTAGTTCCTGATGATCCTGAAGTACCACTAGAACCAGAACTTCCTGATGAACCGCTTGATCCCGAAGAACCTGATGTTCCACTGCTTCCACTAGTTCCTGATGAACCCGAAGAACCGCTAGTTCCTGAAGTACCTGATGAACCGGAAGATCCACTTGATCCTGATGTACCACTTGACCCTGAGGTACCGCTTGTTCCTGATGAACCTGACGTTCCACTACTACCGCTACTTCCACTTGAACCTGATGACCCACTAGAACCAGATGTACCGCTAGTTCCCGAACTTCCACTAGTACCAGATGATCCTGATGTACCAGACGAACCTGAACTACCACTTGACCCTGAGGAACCAGAACTTCCTGAAGTGCCTGATGTACCACTTGATCCACTACTACCACTTGATCCCGAAGAACCGCTAGAACCAGAACTACCCGATGACCCACTTGTTCCGCTACTTCCTGATGTACCAGACGAACCTGATGATCCTGAACTACCACTTGAACCTGAGGTGCCGCTTGTTCCGCTGCTTCCACTAGAACCTGATGTACCTGAGGTTCCACTACTGCCCGAAGTACCAGACGAACCACTACTTCCGCTAGAACCAGATGAACCTGACGATCCACTTGATCCTGATGTACCACTAGAACCTGAAGTTCCTGACGTGCCACTACTACCGCTAGTACCCGAGGTACCGGCTGAACCTGATGATCCAGAAGAACCGCTAGTTCCACTTGAACCACTACTACCTGAAGTTCCTGACGAACCACTCGTTCCTGATGTACCAGATGAACCTGATGATCCGCTACTTCCACTAGAACCTGATGTTCCCGAAGATCCACTAGAACCTGAGGTGCCGCTTGTTCCTGAAGAACCTGATGATCCGCTAGATCCACTTGAACCTGACGTACCACTAGTTCCCGATGAACCTGAAGATCCTGATGTTCCTGAAGTTCCACTACTTCCCGAACTTCCACTGCTACCGCTAGTACCCGAGGTACCGGCTGAACCTGAGGATCCAGAACTTCCTGAAGTACCTGATGTTCCACTTGAACCTGAGGTGCCGCTTGTTCCTGAAGATCCACTAGTACCTGATGATCCTGACGACCCTGATGAACCTGAACTTCCCGAAGAACCAGATGTACCACTACTTCCTGAACTTCCACTACTTCCAGAAGAACCTGACGAACCACTCGTTCCTGATGTACCAGATGAACCTGACGTACCACTAGTACCAGAAGAACCGCTAGATCCCGAACTACCTGATGTACCACTTGAACCTGAACTACCACTAGAACCACTTGATCCTGAAGATCCTGACGTACCACTACTACCGCTAGTACCTGAGGTACCGGCTGAACCTGATGATCCTGAACTACCACTAGAACCACTTGAACCTGAAGAACCCGAAGTTCCACTACTACCAGATGATCCTGATGTTCCACTACTTCCACTAGTTCCTGAAGTACCGGATGAACCACTACTCCCGCTAGAACCTGAAGTTCCTGAAGAACCTGACGTGCCACTAGATCCTGATGTTCCTGAACTACCTGAGGATCCTGATGTACCACTTGATCCCGAACTTCCTGATGATCCTGAAGTACCGGATGAACCACTAGAACCAGATGTACCGCTAGTTCCCGAACTTCCACTAGTACCTGATGTACCGCTAGAACCTGAAGATCCCGATGTACCGCTAGTTCCTGAACTTCCACTTGAACCTGAGGTACCGCTTGTTCCTGAAGATCCACTTGTACCAGAACTACCTGAAGAACCGCTAGAACCAGAACTACCTGAAGATCCTGAAGTTCCACTAGTACCAGATGAACCACTTGTTCCCGACGAACCTGAAGATCCTGAAGTTCCAGATGACCCACTACTTCCCGAAGAACCTGAAGTTCCGCTTGATCCCGAAGATCCACTTGTTCCTGAAGTCGCAGCCGCGGTTTTTCTCTCAACTCTTGATGTAGACTCATTCCACACCAAAACTTCATTAGAAGTACCCGTAGGTACGTCATAGATAGTTAATGTATCTTGAATATAGACATCACCACTAAAAGTTATTGTTCCTCCTGTAGCAATTCTTACACGATTAGTGCTATTCGTGTTAAAAAGTAATCCTTCGTTCTGACTATAATATATTCCGTCGTTGGCCATCTTTAATTTTTTAGGCTAAAGGAGGGATTTTCTCCCTCCTTATTTATTGGTTATTTATAAATATATTGAACCTCAGTTGTAACATATTTTTTTAACAAAAAAAATTATATTACTTGTACCCATCCAAATGATTTATAAATATATACACCTTCATCACCATCTGTTTGATATACCATCAAACCAGTCGCTGGTGAACCTATATTACCTCTCTGTGTTTCAGTCATTCTTGGGAATAAGAAACCTTTAGTAGTAGACGCAACCTCTAATACCGCAGAAGCAGCAGGAGTAGAAACTCCAACACCTACAGCGTTCGCCGAGTCATCAACATTAAATGTTGTTCCGTCTACAGAGAAATCACCACCTGTAAATGAAAGTGAATTATTATTTTGAGTAACTACTCTATTACCTGTTAATGTACCATCAGCAGTATAGATGTTATCAATATTAGTGTCATCAACAGTAATATCTAATGTACCTGTTCCACCTGAAATAACAACAGAATTATCTGAAGAGATAAGTGTTAATGTACCATTCAATGCAACCGCAGGATTAGATCCTGTTGTACCATCAAAAGTAATTGTGTTATTATCAATTGCAGAACCGTCAATAGTAGTATTAGTTACACCAGTAATCTGTCCTTGTGCGTTAACATCAAATACAGGTACTTCTGATGAACTACCATAATTTCCTGCCGATACACCTGTGTTATCAATATTGATAGTTACTGTATCAGTCGCACCAACTACTGTTGAAAGACCTACACCACCTGCGATTGTTACAGTGTCACCACCGTTAACTGTTTCAGGTGTTCCTGAATCTGCATCTAATATAAAGATATCAATCGCACTTTCAATAACTTCAAAGTTAATAGTATCTGAAGTTGAGTTACCACTAATTCTTACTGAACCATCATTTGATACAAATGTTAATGTATCATTATATGCATCTGCCTCAACGTTCGCACCCTCAGGTACACCAATTGTTGTAAATGCATAATATCTGTTATCCAAATCAACTGTTCCAACTGTTGCACCTGTTACGTGACCAAACGTATCAAAATTAAATGCAACATCTTGAATTACAACACCGTTAGAATTGTCACTTGCAATATCCGAAGGTGCCGCACCTGAATTGTAGTGAGAAATATCATCTGCACCTACAACAATACCCGCACCTTGACCAATATTTAATGTAACTGTGTCAGTTGCTGTAACTGTTGATGTTAAACCTGAACCACCTGCAACTACTAAAGTATCTCCAAGTTGTACAGTTTGAGTGTTAGAACCATCAGATAATGTGAATTCTAAACCTGAAACAACATCAGTTGAATTATCATTTAATGTAAGTGTTAATGATCCTGCACTATAAGAAGCACCTGTTACAAAAGTAAATGCACCTGATAAGTTAACAGTTACATTATCATTTCTACCTAAAGCAATTGTACCACCTGCCTGAGTTAATGTTCCACCAGTAACGAATGTATCCGCACCTTCAAAACCTGAAATAGTAATGTCACTTTCAAGACCTCCATTGATTACTAATGTTAAAGTATCTGTTCCTGCATTATATGAACCACCCGTAATAAATGGTAATTCAAAATCTGAAGTAATAGTGCCCGTTCCTGATACGTCAATTCCCCAATCGTTATCATAACTCGCACCAGTAATAGCTTGAATTGTTGAAGTAACAGTTGCACCACCGTTTTTAGTAACAGAGATTACGTTGTTCGCTTCAGTAACACCTGTTACGAAATCAGTACCTAATGATAATGTTGCATCATAAGTGTTTGAACCCGCCCAACTAATATTACCTGTTGCCAAACTGAAAGTTGCACCTGTAATTGCATTGATTTCAAATGTGTCTGAACTAACATTTGAACCGTCAAATTGTACATCATTTCCTGTTTGGGTAAACGCAGTAAATGCCACAACTGTACCTAATACATCATTAGATCCAACGTTCTTTTCTAATGTAATTTGGTTGTTAGCTAAAGTACCACCTGTTACGAAATCAAACGCACCTGTTAATGTTACAGGACCGAAATCTCCATCAGTGTATTCTAAGGTTACAGTACCCGCTGCTTGTGATAAAGTACCACCAGTAACAAATGTATCCGCATCTTCAAAACCTGAAATCGTAATTGCCGATTCAAGATTTCCGTTAATACCTAATGTTAAAGTATCTGTTCCTGCATTATATGAACCACCTGTAATAAAAGGTAATTCAAAACTTGCTGATGTAGAACCTGCAGTATCTTCAACGGTTATTCCCCATGAACTATCATAAGAGATACCTGAAGCCGCAAGTAAATCATCACGGTATGATACAACACCATCAGTGTCTGTTACAAGAACACGTTGTTTTGCTGTTTCATCCGAAAGACCTCTAATTTTTAGAGGTGTTGAAGTTGACCCCGAAATATCAACTAAATTTGTTGGCGTTAAAACACCGAAACCGTGGTTACCTGATGAATCGATAATCTCACGTGTAACCGTGTTCGTCGTAAACCTTAGTTCGTTCGAGGAATTGTAATTTAAACCGTTTGCTGCCATTTTTTTGTTTTTTTTGGTTTTAATTAATCCTTAATATAAAGGCTGTTATAGGATATTCACCCAACCCAAAGACTTATACATATATAAACCTTCTAAATCTTCTGCCGAGGAATCCGTACAGTAAACCAATAAACCAGGTAATGGACTTGGTATACTTATTCTTTGTGCTTGAGTCATTCTTGGTATTAATAACCCTTGATTGGTACTTGCCAATTCTAAAATTGCACATACGGGAGATGTTGTTCCTGTACCTATGGAAACTCCCGAATCACCACTAAAAGTAAGGTGATTTCCGTCTTGGTCCACTACTCTTTCTGACTGTAGTGTACCGTCATTATTATAAATGTTGTTTGTGTCTTGGAAATTATATATTCCTGAACCACTATATGTTAATACCTGACCAACATTCGCTGTTGATGTGTCAACATCATTAATCTCACTTAAATTAGGTGTGAAATCAGGTCTTACAAAGATTGAGCCGTTAGATGATGCTTTTAATACTATCGCGACTTTTGTTTTGATTGCGGGCTCGGCAGGTTGAACATTTGTTAATCCACCAGGTCTTGTTGGATCAGAATATAAAATATCACCATCTAACCACGTTTCACCATTTTGTCCTCTTGTATCAATATCTCTAACTTCACCAAATGCCGTTACCCATCCATCTCCTCCGTTGGTGATGTCGTGAGTTGCAACACCTATAACATAATCCGCAGGAAATGACCCGTCAGTTATTGCGGAAGCAATTAATATTCTTCCTGAATTACCTGTGGTACCTGATGCCATAACTACAACACCATTGTCTATCTGTTGTCCTGATTGATTTTTAACTCTAAACCAATTCTCTTGACCTACTTGTAATGAAGTGTCTGAATAGGCGTTATAAATAACTAATGTTTCATAATCAAGATCAAAATAAACTCTACCCTCTGAAGATGTAACACCTGTTGATTCAAAAGGTGTAAAATCAATATAATCAACATTTACACTACCACCCGTTAAGTGTAAGGTATTACCATCTAAGTTCGCAAATCTTTCAGATGTGAAACTTGCATCTGTGTTGTAAATATTGATTGTGTTTGCGGAAGTGAAAAATCCTGTAACATTGAAGGTCCCTCCCGTATTATTAGTAAATGTCGCAGTACCATTTGTATCATTATAAGTACCACCTGTAACAAACGTATCAGGCAAGGAAGAAACTTCTCTATATTTCAACTCGCTACCATCAATTACAACAACTTGGTTTATGTTGTTATTGAGGTCAACGGTAGAAATAAAAGTCTTTCCACTTACTGATAATCCGTTTCTTGCTACTAGTTCTCTTGACATTTTTCTATGTTAAAAAATTTGGCTATAAATATGGTGGAAGTAAACACTCCCACCATATTTTTAACTATAATATTAAGCATTTATCGCAACCGCTCTTGTATTAGCAATTATGGATAAACCAGCACCTCCACTAAAGGTAACATTACCACTCGCATCTGCCGCCAATTCAGGATTAGTTCCAAATGTTCCTAAATCCATAGTTGACCAATCTGCGTATTCTACTCCACTATTGTGGAAAATAGCAGTAAAGAAACCTGAACGTGCAGCAGTACCATCAGTCATTGTGTATTCTACATGAACTGCCTTATAATCAGATGGTGAAACATTAAATAATGTTCCTGAAGCACCTGACCCTGTTACACGAAGGGTTTGTTCAGATGAAATTTTAATATCACTATCATCATTTCTTGTAAGAGTTGCCGCAGAATATTCTACAGTTGCACCCGTTACAAAAGTATCCGATCCTGAGAAACCTGTAATTGTAATATCAGATTCTAATCCACCATTAATACCTAAAGTAAGTGTTCCTGTTTGACCAGGATTACCTGCATAAGTACCACCAGTAATAAATGGTAATTCAAATGGTGAAGTACTTAATGTACCTGTTCCTGAGAATGATACCGCCCAATCTGATGAGTATGAAATACCTGTGATTGCTTGAATAGTTGAATTAACTACCGCACCACCATTTTTAGTAACCGAGATTACGTTGTTCGCTTCAGTAACTCCTGTTACGAAATCAGTACCTAATGATAATGTAGCATCATAACTGTTTGATCCCTCCCAAGTAATGTCACCTGTAGCCAAACTAAATGTTGCACCCGTAATTGCATCAATTGCGATACTTCCAGTAGCACCATTAGAACCTACAAAAGACACATCATTGTTAGTCTGAGTTAAACCTGTTAAAGCCGTAACAGTACCTAATGAATCTGTATTCCCTAAATTAGTTTCTAAAGTAATTGCGTTATCTAAAAGTGTACCACCTGTTACAAATTCAAATGCACCTGTTAATGTTACAGGTCCGAAATCACCATCAGTATATTCCAAAGTTACAGTACCTGCCGCTTGTGATAATGTACCACCAGTTACGTAAGTATCTGCACCTTCAAATCCTGAAATTACGATATCTGATTCAACACCACCATTAATTGATAATGTTAAGTCACCTGTACCTTGATTATATGAACCACCAGTAATAAATGGTAATTCAAATGAAGGTGCTGCAACATTAAATGAAGAACCTGAAATTCCCCAATCACTATAAGCCACTTCAGTAATCGCACTTACGTTAAGTGTTACATCAATTAAGTCAGAACCTGATAAAGTAATATCATTATCTGAAATAGTTGCACCTGTAAATGCTTGAATGTTGTAGTCGGTTGTTCCTGCACCTGCGTTACCAACAGTAATAATGTTGTTCGCTTCAGTTACACCTGTTACAAAGTCAGTACCTAAATCAATATTTGAAATATTGTTAGAACCTTCTACTGTAATAATACCTGTTGAAGGATCAAATGTACCACCAGTAACTGCATCAATCGCAATACTTCCAGTTGCACCGTTAGAACCTGCAAAAGATACATCATTATTAGTTTGAGTTAAACCTGTTAAAGCAGTAACTGTACCTAATGAATCTGTATTACCTAAATTAGTTTCTAAAGTAATACCATTATCTGTTAATGTACCACCCGTCACAAATTCAAATGCACCTGTTAATGTTACAGGACCATATCCTTGATTGAAAGTTAATTCTACTTCACCAGTAGATTGAGTTAACGTACCGCCTGTTACGTGAGTATCGGTATTTGTTAATCCTGTGATCTGAATTGCACTTTCTAAACCATCTTTAATACCTAAACTGATTGTACCTGCATTGTAAGAACCACCAGTAATAAATGGTAATTCTAATGGTGATGTTGAGATTGCACCTGTACCTGCATAAGAAACACCCCATACTCCACTATCTGCAGAATAATCAGTTAATCCTGTGATTGCGACTACTTGTAAGTTAGTATCTGCACCACCGTTGTCCGTCAACGTGATTTGATTAGATGAAATTGTTGCAGCAGAGAAGTAATCCCAACCGCCAACTTGAAATGTACCTCCACTGTTGTTTGTGAAAGTTATTTGTCCGGCAGCATCATCATAAGTGCCACCTGTTAAAAATACGTTACCATTGGTAACGGTAAATGTTCCTCCTGTTGTGTTTGTAAACAAGAGATCTTTGTCTCCAGTGCCCGTAACCGTTCCGCCACTTACGAACACCTGACTGTCAAGTCCGGCTGCCGCGAGAAGTTTTACTTCTCTAGTTGACGGGTCGATTGCTAATACACTATTCAACAAATTTTGGTCTGTAGAAACTGTTTGTAGGAATGTCGATCCCGACACTCTCAAACCATTTCTTGCTACTAATTCATTTGCCATTTTTTTGTTTTTTTTAGCAGTTTATTTTTATAGCTGGTTCTTTCCTAATCTAACGTCCCATGAACCACTTGAGACGCTGGCTATTAATCTTGCATTTCCACCTGAAATATCAAATGTCCACTCAAATGCCGCGGTTGATCCAATATCTATTGTTGATACATCATTAAATTGAACTTGAGTTCCATCCCATACCGCATGAACTTCTCCTGATCTATAATTTGTACCATCATTAATAACATAATCATATGCAACCGATTGATATAAACTTAAACTCGTCACATCAACTACCGTATTATTGGTTACACCTGATGCTTCCACATAATCAAAATGAGTTAAGATATCCAAACCAGTTACGGTTACTGAACTATCATCATCTTTATCTAATGTGATTTCACCGTCAGCGTATGTTCCACCTGTAATTGACGCAGAAAAACCTGTAACTTGGAAAGTCGTACCATCCGACATTCCTAATGTTAATGTCGTTGGTGAATAAGTCGCTCCCGTTAAATAAGTGTCTTCACTTGTAAATCCAGTGATTACTACCGTTGAATCGTCTGATTTCGTAAGGGTTAAAGTATTTGCCGCAAAAGTACCACCCGTAACCGAAATATCTGATGAAACAAAACCCGTAACAATAAGGTCCGTTTCAAGTCCACCAGCATAACTTAATGTTAATGTGCCAGCAGAATAACTGGAACCACTAATAAACGGTAAGGTCACCGTATCTGATGACCCATCTGTATTGGCTAAATCTAAATCATAATCACCACCATATGTGATACCCGATATGGAAGTTGTTGTTGAACCTGTCGTGAAACCTGTAACAGTAAAAGTTCCACCTGTTGTGTTTGAGAAGGTAGCAACACCTGTTGCATTATTGTATGTACCACCTGTTACGGTAATATCTGTTCCGTAGAATATTTTCCAACGTGCATTATCTCTTGTTACTCCACTAACACCTTCAATTGATGAATCTAACCACGCATCAATAAATGCCGTACCACCCGCAGTAGTTGTTGATACAGTTGTACCATAAGTACCTTCAGTTGTTGATCCCGAAGCCGAATTCCATAAACTTTCAAAATTAGGTATCGTATATTGATATGTTTTTTGTGTTTCGTGAACATAAACCAACATACCAAGTCTTCTACGACCTGACGAAATATTATCGGAATTTAATGTTAAAATATCAGGTAAAAAAGCTAAAGTTCTTTTTGAATATTGAATGGGTATCGTATTTCCCGTAAATTCAATAACCCCCGTAGAACCACTCGGAACGGTATAAATAAGGTCTTGGAGAGTATATACCTCCATATAACCCCCAATCTGTAACACGCTAAAATTAGTACCAAAGGTCTTATCCCTTAATACCGAATCAGGTGTACTAATATTTATAGATGATAAAGGGTTTTTATATACAAAAGACATTCTCTACTATTTTCTTTAACATAAATACATATCAAAAACTATATGTACGTTTTTTTTTGGTTATTTTTTATGACACTGTGTTTCCTTTAAAATACAATGTGTTTGTTGTGTTATCCAATCTTACTCCCTGATCAGTAAATGTAGTATATAATCTATATGTTCCAGGAGCAAATGAACCACCTGGATTATTTACACTATAAGTATATACTGATGATGCCATACTCGCAGTAACAAAAGTGTTCGGTCCGTTTCCATTAGAAAAATCTATACTAACTTGTCGGTTTCCACCGCCACCAATACCTTCATCGGGAATTACCCAAGTATACCAAGCATTACCCGGTACAGTACCACCTGATACTTCAGTTGTAACAAAATTGTACTGTACTATCGCATTACCTTCACTGTCATTACCACCAGTACTTTGAGGTATTGTTTGAGTGATAATCACAGGTACACTTCCTGTTCCTGCATTTAGACTATAATAATCTAAATAATGACCAATATCTGTGTTTGATGTTGGTGCCAATCCATTAGTAAATCCATAGAAACCAGCACCTTGTCCTGCCATATATGTACCAATATCACCCGCAATTGTATCAGGTTCAATTAATAGATAGGCAGTTGTTGGTGTTCCCGCAGAAGTACTAGTCGGAGTAGGTGTTGTTGCTGGAACTGTTTCCGTTGGAGTCGCAGTCACAGTTAAGGTCGGTGTACTCGTTGGTGTACTTGTAATTGTTGGCGTGTTAGTTGGCGTGCTAGTTACTGTTTGTGTTGGCGTATTACTTACCGTTTGTGTTGGAGTAGCTGTTACCGTAGGAGTACTAGTCACCGTCTGAGTTGGAGTCGCAGTTATTGTTGTTGTCGGCGTGCTCGTTACTGTCGGTGTATTAGTCGGAGTACTACTTACCGTTTGTGTTGGTGTCGCTGTTACCGTTGAGGTTGGTGTCGCCGTTACCGTAGGAGTACTAGTAACTGTCTGAGTTGGTGTTGATGTTACCGTTGGTGTATTAGTTACCGTTTGAGTCGGAGTTGCGGTTATCGTAGGCGTATTAGTTACTGTTTGAGTTGGCGTGCTCGTTACTGTCGGCGTATTAGTTGGAGTACTAGTCACCGTCTGTGTCGGTGTTGCTGTTACTGTAGAAGTTGGTGTCGCAGTTACCGTAGGTGTACTAGTCACTGTTTGTGTAGGTGTAGTCGTTACTGTCGGCGTATTAGTTACCGTTTGTGTTGGTGTTGCAGTTACAGTTGGTGTATTTGTAGGCGTATTACTTACCGTTTGTGTTGGTGTCGCTGTTACTGTAGAAGTTGGTGTACTTGTAATTGTTGGCGTGTTAGTTACCGTCTGAGTTGGAGTACTAGTTACAGTCGGGGTATTAGTTGGAGTATTACTTACCGTCTGTGTAGGTGTTGCGGTTATTGTTGGTGTATTAGTCACAGTTTGAGTAGGTGTACTCGTTACTGTAGGTGTACTAGTTGGAGTATTACTTACCGTTTGTGTCGGCGTTGAAGTTATTGTCGGTGTATTAGTTGGAGTACTACTTACCGTCTGTGTTGGTGTCGCAGTTACCGTAGGTGTATTAGTTACCGTTTGAGTCGGAGTCGCAGTTACAGTTGGAGTATTGGTCAAAGTTTGTGTTGGTGTCGCTGTTACTGTCGGTGTATTTGTTACCGTCTGAGTTGGAGTATTACTTGGTGTATTAGTTACAGTTTGAGTAGGTGTGGCAGTCACCGTTGGTGTATTAGTTGGCGTACTACTCACTGTTTGTGTTGGTGTACTAGTAATTGTTTGTGTCGGAGTATTAGTCACCGCTGGTGTTTCACTTGGCGTAGGTGTGTTCGTTAGCGTTTGTGTTGGTGTACTGGTAACTGTAGGTGTATTAGTTACTGTTTGAGTCGGAGTACTAGTTACTGTCGGTGTATTAGTTACTGTTTGAGTCGGAGTACTAGTCACTGTTGGTGTGTTAGTAACCGTTTGTGTTGGAGTTGAAGTCACCGCAGGTGTTTCACTTGGCGTAGGTGTGTTCGTTAACGTTTGTGTTGGTGTACTACTCGCTGTTGGTGTATTTGTAACTGTCTGCGTTGGAGTTAACGTTAGTGTCGGTGTCGGAGTATTAGTTACACCCGCAGTTTCAGTAGGTGTTGGAGTTGCCGTGGCAGGTGCAGTACTTGTTAATGTTAATGTTACCGTTGGAGTATTGGTTGGTGTAGGAGTTGGTGTTTGCGTAAATCCAGTTAATGTAACCGTAGGTGTAGGAGTTGGTGTGACATCTTCAACAACAACTATTTTCTTGGAAACCGTTTCATCATTACAACCAGGTTGTTTGTTAACTACAAAAATCGTATATTGAATTCCCGAGGGTGATCCAGGTAAATCTAAAACTACCCCCGCAACTATCTGATCACGGGTTATACCCGTTTCAATAGGTGTTGTGGAGGTTGAACCTGTATATATATTAAAAGGGCCTACAGCGTTTGAACTGAGAGTTAACCTAATTATTACCTGCGACATCTACTTCCGTGTTTATATAATAAATACATCTTTTAATGAAAAATATATTTTTAATTACTATTTTATATTCATTTATTTAACTTAAACAATCTATGTCATAGTCAATTGATAATGTTAATTTAAAATAGGCGTCTCTTAATGGGTCTTCATCCCCATTACAGTCAGAAAATATTTGTAAAGTATTTGTGTTCAAATTCAGTCTAAAACTTTCAATTTCAGATATGGTGTTCAATATATCTCTAATCGCATTTCTATATTGACTATCTGTTGGAACATCATTTAGAGTTGTTCCTGTATAAAAACTTTCGGTTATATTATAACTGATACCGTCACCAGTTAACACCACATTAACAGAAAATTCAGCAGTGTTTAATGTACAACCTGTACTTCCGCTAATTAAATCCATATAAGATTCATTTAGCATTTCGGATAAACCTCGTTTTTGTTTGGATGTGGTTACAAAACCTGATTCACAAATTTCAAATATTTCATAACATGCAACGTTATTTGGTTTGCATATAATTGAAACTGCCTTTGTTTTTGAACAACCGTTTGCATCGGTTAAGGTTACGGTGTATGTTCCACCTGATAATCCTGTAATGGTGGATCCTGTTTGTCCGTTATTCCATAAATAAGTGAAAGGTGGTTCCCCGTCATAGATTGATACCGTTGCGGATCCGTCAATACCCAACGTACAATCAACCCCCGTCAATATAAAATCAATCTCTGGCGTTCCACTTATTGAAAAACTTGTTGTTGACGTGCAACCATTATTATCTTCAACAGATAAACTATAACTTCCCTCAGATAATTCATTATTGGTAAATGCGCTTGAGAAGTTGTTTAAGCTTTGTTCAATTATGGTACCTGAGGTGGTATCTGTTAAAGAATAAATTAAAGGAAATGCAACTGCGGTAACTCCTGATGTTACCGTGGCGGTAAAGATTCCATTTGTTCCACCACAAGTAGCACCCGTTGTTGAAATGGATACGTTAAATGGATCTTGATTGGCAATTACAATGGTCTGATTATATTCACAACCCTCATTAGATATTACTTTTAAGTAATACGTATCACCCGATAAATTATCAAAGGTGTGTGAGGATGACTGAGTTGTAATGGTGGTCACAGATCCACTGGTTCCACCTGTAAGGGTATATGTTAATATGGTACCTGATGGTGAATTGATATTCACTTCAATAGAACCGTTATTGCCACAAGTGGAATTATTCACATTTACTGAATCTATTGTAAATGCACCATCTGAAAGAATTGCAACTGATTCTGTTATTTGGCAATATCCGTTATCAAAAACCTGAACTGTATATACAGTAGGACAAAGTCCTGTTAGTGTTATTGATGTGGAATTGGTTGTTACCGTATATCCGTTGGAAACAGAATAATAATATGGTGCAGATCCACCTGAGATATTCATTGTAAACGAACCATCACAATCAAAGCAAGATGCGGTTATTGTGTTAAAATTCAATAACCCCAAAGAACTAACTGTTGGAATGGTGGCGGTTTTGTTGGTTTGGCAACCGTTGCTGTCTGTCACCACCACGCTCACATTACCTGCGGTTAAACCTGTTGCGGTGGAAGTGGTTTGTCCGTTTGACCATAAGTAAGTATAAGGTCCAACACCTGTTTGACCTGTCACCGTTGCAATACCTAAATTGGGAACACATTGTGAGTCACCCGTGATTGCAAAACCGAAATCTAATGCGTCACTTTCATCAATAACAACGGTCTCAGTAAATGCGGTTCCACCGGCATAATCTTCAACATAAACGTGGTAAAAACCATAATCCAAATTGGAAAAAACGTATGATGAATTATTTGTGGTAACAACATTTATTGCACTTCCGTTTTTATATAATGTTAAATCATAAGGTGCAGATCCTGATGCAACAAACACTTCCAATTCACCTGTTGTTGGATCACCACAAGTTGTTCCTGAAACATTATTTATGGATGCACATATGCAACCTGTAACCTCAACGTTAATATAAAAATCACTATTGATATTACCTGTGGTATCATTTAATCTAAAAACATATGTTCCACCAGTAAGACCTGAATATGTAAAAGGTCCGTTGCCCGTTTGTGCACTTAAACTACCAGGTATTGTATTTTGTAAAGTATAAGGCGGAACACCATCTGCCGGTGTTATAACAATTGTACCTCCACTTGGATTTTCACAAACACCCGTAACGGCAAAAGAATAATTTAAAGGACCCTGATAACACGTTGGAACACAATTGTTTGGTGATACCGTAATACCAAAATAAGGTTCCGTGGTATCCACACAAAACGTCTGACCACTTCCAACACCCGTTCTTTCAATACCACAACAATCCGTGAAACTCCAAGCACCACTTAATGTCGTTGCAGAATAACAATCATCCAATAATCCTTGTGATTGCAAACAGTTTGTACAATTTGTATGTGAGGGTACCAAAAATGTTTGAACGCTCGTACCACCTGTAATTACACCTGTATATTCATAACAAATACCGCTATATATAACGGTATTTCCAACCGAGAAATTCGCATCTTCAATTGTGAAGATTTGATCCCCTGGGTTTGGAGTACTACATCCTGAAAATACATAAGTGTTTAATGCCATTTTTAACAGGTTAAGCTAACATTTATTCCGATATTAACGGTGAGAATACTTTCTCTAAAATTATCCAAACAAGTTGAATTTGAAACAACCAAATTATTACCACTTCTATAATAATTCAATCCTGATTGATATAAAGAGTCCAAATACGTATCCAACGCATTATACCAATCTGTTTGTGTCGGATAATCATAAATACCGTATCCTGTATAAAATTTCTGTTGAACCAGTATTACATTATCCAATCTCACATCCACATACCACTCTGAAAAAACTGAATTTAAATCACAATTGGAAATTGTAAATCCTGAACTACCCGCACACGATTTTAATGCTGTCGCCAATTTTGCCCCAAACTCATTAACCTCCACATCACAATTTAATGTTTGATCAATGCAATCATAACCGAACAATTGTCCGTTATATTCGCAAGGAATACACGGAATTGGAATAATTTCACAACCACGTTGTCTTCTCCAAGCAAACTTTTGGCGATTTAATACGTTATTTTCCATTTTCTGACCACCCAACCAAATTGTGGTGGCAGGTATCACCTGTTCAACCAATCTCATCCAATAAGGTCCCAAACCTAATGTAAAATCAATCATCTTTTGGTACGTATATTGATTGGAAGGAATATTAACCGTTTGTTGTGATTGAAGGTATTTCCAATAAATGGATTGCAATGCAGGATAACCACCGTTTTTTCCATCTGTGATCCATTGGCGGTTCCTAACATTAATCATATTGTTATAAAAGGTCTGCGCAAACTCAAAAAACGTTTTTTCTTGCGGTCTCGGATTAATAACCGTCCAATCAACCCCCTTCGGCGATGGATATGGTGCAGTTAAACCTGTTGAAGGGAACGGATAATCATATTTGTTGGACATCGTCCAAATATCATACAAAATACCCTGACCCATATTCAAATATAAATCAATGTTCTTTCTGTTTAAAACCAACCTCTCATCTTCCACATAATAATATGCATTGTAACCCCCCGTTCTTGATCTTCTCAAACCCGTCTGATTATCAACCCAACTCTTTTTATTATCATAAATGCGAGTAAGACCGAAACCTAATGGATTAAGGAAGGGGAAATTTCTATACCTATCAAAATATTTCTCACCATAAGTGAACGGTTCAAATTCCGTTTGAACATTTGGATTCTGACCCGTAAATACTGAATTCTGATCATCAGTGATTAATGGTGAACGGTGATCAGGTGTTAACTCAAACCAACCCGCACCCTTTTGAAAGAAATAACTGTTGTTAACCACCGGTTTTTTTGGATAACCTTGCGCATCCATCGGAATATCCGCTTGAGTAATGGTAACCGATGAAAAACTGGTGGATGTGGTAAATCCTGTATATTGAACCCCCTGTAACAGATACACATTATTCGGATCCAAAATGGGGGTCTCAATGGCTTTTGTTCCACCTGATATGGTGGACCATTCGTAATTGTATCTATTTAAGTTAATCGGACCATCCGCCATATAAATGGTCTCGTTAAACTCAATTAAGGCTTTTGGTGCACCAGCCATTCTCAATAAAAACTCAACGGATCTTCTGGTACCTTTTGATTTGAAAAGATATGCCGCATTTAAAATTAAATTTCTATAAAACTGAAAGTTAATTTCATCAGGTGTTTTTGATACCGTTTGACCAGGATAAACCGACGGTGTCCCCTGACCAAATACAGAATTTAAAAAGGCATCGTTTGTGATCGGTGAAACATTTGTATTGTAACCTAATGTTGCCGCCAAATTCTTCAATAATTGTGAAGGAATATCATTCTTCACATTATAATTAACTGAATTCATATATGCCAACGTATCAACAAACTTTTTAAGTTCATCAAACGCTCTACCATAAATTCTTAATATTTTTGTAACCCTTTGATCTTCGGTGTCAAATTCTTTGAATGCCCCCGTGGTTAAAAATCTAACAATTAAATCGGTTTTGAAATCATCCAAATTTTCTCCGATCTCTTGCAAACTTTCAATATAAATGTTAAAACGATTTGTTCTAATATCCAAGTTCCATAACCCATCAGTTGGCCAAGTAACACTCTTATCAATCTTATATAACTTTCCACTATCAGATTCTTCTATAATCTGAAATTTGGAAGTATATTTTGGAACCACCATTCTATTAAGCAAGAATTTTTCCAACTCATCAAAGTTATTGGAAAATGCTTTTTCTGTATTTAATGAATTTGGTTTAACAACCAAAGGCAATGTTGTTGAGTTATTCCCTGAAAAGGGGTTACCTGCAACTGTAATGGTTACCGTCCCCGCAGATAAACGAACCGAAGGTATAAAATCAATAATCGGATATTCTGTATTAACATTTGAAACATATAAAGAATATTTTTCAAATTCTCTCGTTAAATTTCTGATCGGAGCAACCTCCATCGGTCTAACCGACAAATTCCTATCAGAATTTTGTGAATAATCAATATCAAAAGGATTTTTAAAACGAGTAACATCCAAATCAAAAGTGGTGGTGTTATCTATTGAATCAAAACTGATATTGGTCGCAGTGTTCGCTGTTGTAAAATCATAATAAACCGAATCAATCTGAATTGCCGCAGGAAAATAATTAATAATCTTAGTAACAGATACCTCAAATCTTTTTACCAATGAACCATACATATTATAGTTCATAACTTGCGTCACATCAAAGTTTGGATAAACACCCAAATTCTTTGCCGCAATCTCACGAGATTCAAAATCAGACGTAACATCCAAATCATCCAAAGAAATTGGACCAGAAAACGCACCCAAATTAAAGGTTCTATTTACCTTCTCAACCACAGAAGTTGAAAACTCAAAGTTACCCTGAGTTAATCCCCCTCCGTCAACAACTTGGAACCCAACCAAATTATCAGAAAAAGTATCTTGTCCGTTTGCAGGTGCTGGTGGATATCTGAATTTATTACTCGCCATATTCTTAATCTATAATGTTTGTAAAATTCTTACTGAAATCTATATTACTTCCACGATCCTGTCTGACCTCATATAATAAGTTGTTAAACTGATCCCTAATCTCAAATAAATTATATTGTTTATAAATATTGGCATCAGAATCATAAAGTGTATAAATTCCATCTTCAATACTTTTGGTCTGATCACCATATAATGCAATCGCCAACGTATCAATATCGTGTTCCGCCATCTCAATCTCCACCGTGATCGGATTGAAATACGTGTTGGTGATAATGATATTTTGATTCGGCTGACCAATATAAGGGGTCGCGTTTGGATTATTGGAAGGAGCACTTGCCGGTGACACCGTACAAAAAATTAAATCTGTTGCACCTTGAACATACCTATAACGAATCGCTTTTTGTTGTGAATTGGTTAAATTTGTAACCACTGGTTCACAGAAAAATGATGAGGTGATAATTCTATAAAAATTTGGTATCTTTGTTCCGTTGTTATTCAAATATTCAACTCTATAACCTACCAAACCCTGAGATATAAAACGGTTACGGAACTTCGCAGGAACATTATTCAAATCAATAACAATACCTTTTACGTTTGGTAATGCAGATAAAACCCCACAATCTGTAATCGTGGTACGAATCTCCGCAGGACGAATATACAAAGTATATATCCCCAACTGATTGAATTCATCTGCTGGTAATTTCAAATTATATAATCCACCCAAAATTTCCACATTCGCATTTCCACCCGTATTGGCATTATGAAAATATGGCGTCAATATATTTGAAGCATTTAATTTTTTTAATACAAACTGATTTGTAACGTCCCTTGAAGGTGTATAATTCAAAATTATATCCACATCTTCTGGTGACATATCTGCCGGTCTAACCGTTCCGTAAGTTCCTAAACTCATAATTATTGTTCATTTATCTTAAAGAAACCATATCCATAACGAACAAGATCTCCTAGGTTATCAACTTCACCAATTCTTTGCAAAGCTTCAAAGGCTGAATTCTTCCCCCTTTGTATAAATATTTCCGATTGTATTTCTGGTGAGTCAACTACGTTCATTAATACTTCTTCTTTTGTAATTCCCGTGGCAACCAACATATTTGAGGTTAAACCCGATGAATTTAATACAAAAACCGTCTTACCATTCGCATAATCAAAATAGGTAACATTATCTATCGTATAAGACGTATAACTCGGATTTATGCTCAATACCTGACCATAATCCTGACCAAATTTCTTAACAATAACCGAAGGATTATACTTAACCGTACCATATAATTTTAATTCATCCAATTTGGAAGAAGTATAACCCGTAACCACAAATGGAACACTTGTGAAATTGTTGGACGTTTGCTGCGAAACCACATTTTCACTGTCACCCGTGAAAATAAAATCATAATTCAACGGAATACCCGACCAATTACCACCCTGAGGAGTAAATGTAATGTTACCCTGAGGATTGGAAATCGTTACACCAGAAAAAGGGGATTGAACCGTTTGCAATACCTGAGTCACACCCCAAGGATTGGTCTGCGTTAATGTAACCGTATACCCCGATGGTGTTGGAGGATAAGTGTGTGACACCGCATTTGGTGAAGTTGTTGTTATAATGTCAGTCGTCCCATCACCCCAATCTACCTCATAAGAAGAAAGTTGCAAAAACTTTTTAAATTGACTTGAGGTGTTATATAATAATAATTGGTATACGCTTGAGGGGTTGCCCGAATAAACAAAATTATTAACCACATCTTTTTGTAATATAAAACCATCAAAAGGTGAATAAAAACCAATATCATTAAACTTTTGTGTAAATAATATTGGAATGGTTAATCCCGTTAACAAACTATCCCCATTTGTTCCACCAGATAAAAGGGCGGTCATTGCAGAATAAACACCAAAAGTCACCCCACTTAAAGTTTGTTGTGAAATATTGGTTAACAAACTCTCAGGCGAAACCTTAATATAATATTGTTCTTGTTCCATTATGGATTAACATATTCATACCAGTTTATGGATTCATATTTTGTTCCCACTCTTCCCAAATTACCATAAGTTTTATAAACCCCATATTCGTGAGAGTTATAATTTAAATCCAACTTATAATAAAAATAATCTTGTGGTGGAAAATTGGTCGGATCAATAATCTGACTTTGTGGTCTATTCAAAAAGCGAACAAACTCACCAATTTTGGCGTTAAAGAATTTTGCCGACATATAAAACTCCGTAATGTTATAATAAGATATGTCTTTTAACCAATAAACAAAAAACCCTTCCTTATCCCCAACAAAATCCAAATTGAAATTTGGGATGTTAACATCCACAATCTTTTGCAATTGAATTCGTTGTGATCCAATATTGGTTGAGGTTTTTAAACCTTGCTGGGTCGGAATAATAATGGTGAAATAAATTTTTTGATTTGCGGGATCAGGATTATCATAAAAGTCCAATTTGAAAAAACTATTTTTAAATGAATTCACATAAAAATAAATTTCCTTGTTGGTGAAACTCCTTCCGCTAAATGAAGTACCCGTTGATGCGGTATATGATGTTAACCAATTTGATGCAGATGAGGTCGCCACCGATTGACCATAATCATAAAACTTGAAATTATAATCAATTACAGTTTTATATACATCATTTTGAATGTCCAACCATCTCAAATGTGAAAAACGATTGACCTCAAAATCTTCAATCGGATTAATCACCTTTTCCACCACATCTTGCTCATATTCTTGGATCAAATCCTCACGTCCCACCGCATCCCAATCTATTTCAATCGGAATGTTGATGTATTGCTCATTCGGCTTTAATGATATTCTAAATTTATTCACAGTCATCTATTACTGGTGGATATGACACCACATTATAGTTTATTGCACTTTGTTTTTTCATCGGACGTTGCAAGAAAATAATCTGAGAAAAAGGATAATGCGCCCCATTTAAAAATGGATAATCCACACCAATACCATCCGCATCCACATACCCATATTCAAACAAATCTCTCCACCTCCATTTATTTTCATACTCCGAGAAAAATGCATAATCAGGAATGTTATCAACATCCTCCCGATTACCCTTTTCAACATAACTTGAATATTCTTTGATCTTCACCATATGGTGAGGCACATATGAATATCCATTCGGCGAATTGGAACTTGAATTATTGGAAAAATGATTCGGATTAAATGAAAACTTATGCGACATCTTTGATACCACATACTCTTTTTGAAGATATTGATTGAACTCACAAAAATCACCCTTCAAAATATCATTTACACCCAACGTTCCGTTATATGTAAATACCCTCGCACCAACATTATAAAACTGCTTCGGGACATTTGACCTGTTATTTACCCAATTTGAAAGATTCCACCACGCATCTGTATTATCCGGATTGAAATTAAAATCCCAACCAATCTGCAAATTCGTGTTATTGTTGTTACTGTTACCAAACCAACCATAAAAACCCTTATGCACAATCGTAACAAATAACTCAGATATCGGACGATCCAAATTGTCCCTTAATAATGAAATATCCACATCCTTATCAAAACTAAAAGTATAACTCTGATTACCATTTAATGTGGATATCCTCGTCTTATGATCAGGAGTTATCGCAGAATATTCCAATTTTCTCCTTTTTGGAAATGCATTATTCTCAAAACCAGCACGAGTTAAATCCAAATCAGTCGGCGTTAACAATACCTGATGCCTTTTTACATAATACTCAGAAAGCGTCTCACCACTATTATTGATATCAACAATCCTCCTAAATGTCCCCAAAGCACCCTCCAAAGATACACCTTGCGAAAAACCAAAATTAAAAATGGAAAAAACCGTTTTTTCATTTCCATAACTTTTATCACCCAAAGAATATACCTCAAACTTATCACGACCATTTATCGTGAAATTTAAATATACATAATCACCCACACTCAAATTGTGATTACCACCACAATAAAAAGTAATTAATTTTTTACCCGAAACAACCCTGTTTTTGATCACAAAAGGTATTCCGTCAGAAACATTAAATGTTAACGTGTTACCCGAAAACGGATCCTTAAATTGCATCGTCTGACCCGTGAAATTATCATAAGGTCTGGTCAAATAAATGTCCCAATTATACGTGGACGCACTCTTTGATAGAAATTTTGGATGACCCGTAATTCCACTCGTTCTGAAAAAATCAAACTCAGGAAAGGGGGGATAACCTTTCCATACATTATTAACAATTGAAACTTCAGGTTCCAAATAATATAAAGAATTTAAATATGGTGGATATGTTGTTGTACCTGAAATTGTATTTTCAAAAATATTTGTTATTTTTCCCGAAATTCTAATAATACTACTTTCTTGTCTTTCCTTATTGAATCTCTGTTCCAAATCAACAATAACTGTTCTATCACCCTCAATCTTATTCAACTGAGAACTTTGAAAAGGTACTTGAACAAATAGATTCGTATTAGATGAAGACGCGAATCTATCCGACCCTCTAACAATTCTAATATCTGTTGTTTTTTTGTTACCCATTATTGAACTGTTAAATAATCTTTTATGAAACGATCCATTGCGGTTTTACCTTTTTTCAATCCGAAATAAAAATGGAACGGAGCACCTACTTTAAATCCATAGTCTAAATAACCCTCACTATCATATCCAATTATATTATTTGTTTGACCTGCAGTATTAAATATAGGTGCAGGTACACCATTTATACGGTTGTATATGTATCCAGTACCAAAACCACCAGCAGGATTAACATAAGGACTCGGTGAAGTATTAAAATTATCACCTTGATATTCCCTTTTTGGGAATGTTCCAGTATTTGAATTCGCAACAGTATACCAGTTATTGGTTGTCCTACCCCACAAGCTGGCAGTAAATGCATCATACTTAATAATCCACGGATAACCACTTACTTCTTGTGTGTTACTATAACCAAATTTATTTTGAATACCATTGGTTATTGGTCCAATTGTTATCTCGCCATCGGTCAATAATCTTCTATTTACTGTATTAGCACCATAAAAAATACCAATTGTTGTTCTAGCAGGAATAGGTATCGTAAAACCAAGGAAATTAATGTTTATTAGTTCAGGTATTAATTGTTGAGCACTGCTCGGATAATTACCATCAAAAAATGGTACTATTCCATATTCTGAATTTATACTGTAAGCCTGTGCAACATCTCCCGTTATTCTACCGTCAAATAATCTTTGGAAAGTCCCTGTTGTATTACTAACTACTCTGTTATTAAAAAACATATTAATACTCTGAGAATCAAACAAACTCAAACCAGTAGTTCCTTGTTGTTTATTCGCAGAATTAGTTAATATACCAATAGCAGATAAGGCACTAATATCATCATTATTGTTATATGTTGTGGGTTTAAGAGTATTAACATAGTAACCCAAATAATTTGGATCCAAGTTAGCGTTAACCAAATATGGCGCCTTTGGTCCAAGTTCCATCACTGTAGTTGGAAACCATAAGTTTGTATCGTTTTGACCAAAATAACCCGTTCTTGAAGGTACCTGTCCTATAAAATCAAAATCATCATTCGCAACATTGTATTTTGATGGTGTACTTCTATGATAAAAATTATTAGTACTATTATCAAAATATACCGGCCCCTGATGATTTAAACCTGAGAAAAAGTTATTATCATCACCACAATATTCATATCTTTGGACTTCATTGCTTGAATTATAAATTGTGTTTTTTTGAAAAGGTATCATATATAATGAACCGTTTACCCAATTATTTTGGAACATTTCACCAATTACATTATCACATAACCCTTGAATAAACTTAATCCGTGAAACCCACTCAAAAAGCATTTTATAATCAACAGGAATACTAAGAATAAATGGATCTCTAACTAATACATAACATCCATTTTTCATCCTGTTATATCTATTAATACTCAAACCATAATCACAATTCTTATCTGACGCAGGTTTTAAACCAAAACTATTACCAAATCCGTCATAACATTGCAAAAGATCCATATTACCACAAGAATAAAATTGATCCAATAATGATTGATCCAAAACTGTAGTATCTTCTTGTGAGTCCTGACCTGTACCTGATACATCAAAATTGGTGGTTGTCAGTTCTCCACCAATAATATCAGAAACAGACCCTTGATCATCAAACAGATACGCCGTAAAATCTCGGTTTAAATGAAGGGCAAAATTTTGAAACTTTAATATAGTATTAATTGTATTATCAAACCCATATTTTTCAAAATCCGATGTTGGTAATCTGTCTGATCTAAAAACTATATTATTGGAATTTGACATTGTAGTTTTTGGATTACTCGTAGTACCTGAAAAATGATAACTAGATGATATTGTCCATACCTTTGCCGAAGGATTATTCACAATAATTCCATTGCCATTCGGATTGTTAAAATTAGAAAACTGATATGTTGACCCTTCAACTCTTTCAATTAAAGTTGTACTTAATTCATTATTAACTGTCTCATAACCGTTAGATCCAAAACTATATGCCGGATCACTCAAAATACTACTAACCGATTTATCTATTGAAGAATAAAACGTAAACCCGCTCGTATCATAAGAAACATAATCATTACTATCAGGTACAAATGTAAATGAAGGGTGATATAAACTACTGTTATTATTAACAGAATCATTATATAAGTTAGTTGAGGTTAAATAATCATAATGAGATTCTGGTGTTTTATAATCGTGGAACCACGTACCCACACCTGTATTCGGTTGAATTGGAACATTTAAGAAATAATTACCTGATACCTCAACCGTCCCATTAAAACTTGTTTCACCAAATAATTTGGATAAATCATATTTTATTTTTTGTTTTGGTGTATATACATCCACACCTCTAGTTAAGAAATAAATAACCGCATTTGAGTTACCAGGAATATTAGTTGGACTACTTGCACTTATATCCGTAGTAGCAACATCTCTGAACAAATCAATATCCGTAAAATCAATTATACTTCCTGATGAAGTACAAAAAAACTGACTTGTTTTTTCAAAAATATATTTCTTTAATAAACTAACACCAGAACCCAATTTACTTTCAGCCTCAGAAAGAGTCATTCCTGTTATAACCTGAAAATACTCAATACCTGAAGTGAAATTATATGAATTTGAAGTTTGCGTATTATAAATATCAATATTAACTACCCCAACAGTTCCGTCTGGTTTTATATATGTGACCGAAGACCCCACATAATTTGTAGAACTATTTAAACTACTTCCCGTTAAATTAAAATTGTTAAATTGATTTAAACCCGTACCACTATATAGACCAAAGTTATTGTCCGTAATACCAGAAGGGTTAACAAAACTCATAATTGTTGACGCAGATATGGTCGTACCTGAATCCATCACTAATATTAGTGGTAAATCAGTAAAGGCTTGTGAGTTGTTTGGAACACCCTGCAATTGATCATTAATTATTTCCGTTTCTATTATGTTTGGTGTTACAGAATCAAAATAAGTCGCTCTCTGATTCATAGAATTTAAAGACTGAGCCAAAGTTACATTACTACCTACCGTATAGTCAGTTGGACTCTGAGGTTGTGTATTATAATCTAAGTAATATACTGGTGATAAATAAAATTGATTAAAAATATTTTCATAACCTGTAACCGTATTCAAATTAGGGTCTACATTGTAACCTGACAATAATTGTGCAGCACGATAAAAAGATCCCACCGTACCCGTATTACATGCCAACGGAGGAAAATGATTTACTGATGTCACATTCGCCAATATACCACTACCTGAAACACCTTCAACAACCTCAGGTGGCGGAATATAACCCGGTCTATAATCTGTAGTTGAAGCCGGCTCAGAATTACATTCACATAATTCACAGTCAGGAAAAGATAACATTGGAAGTGTGATGTTTTTAAGTGGATTTGTTTTTGGTAGAATAAATCCAGTTAAAACTCTCAGAGGAAAATACAGTAAACCCAAAATATGTACGACAGGAATAAGAGCAATTAAAGTAGTTTGAATTAATGTAATGAATATATTAAAAATTATATAAGTCATTTTAAATTCCTTTTGTGCATCATTTACAGGGAAAGGATTATTTTCATTTCTACAACTGTCATCATTAATTTGTTTTATTCCTAAATGACGATTACGATTTAAACCCCATTTAAATCTATCAATAAAAGATGCAACAGTATAAACTTTACTATAATCAAATTCATAAAACCTATCTTTACAAGTTACCGCTTCTCTAATCATTGCACGACCTTCTGCAGTATTTGGATCTCCATAATCAAACCAATCTAAAGAAAAAGCATACGAATAATTCCTTTGGGTATCACTCGGCGAAGTTTGATTATCTACCCAACCTACTTCTTTAATGTTTGGTAATAGATAATGCGGTCTTTGTACCGTTGAATCAGTAGTGTTATTAAACCATTTAAATTTAAATCTATATCTACCTTTTGTTGGAATACCTCTACTATCATCATTTGATACCACTCTCTCACCAAATTCATTTGTGTAGACATAGTCCAAATTCATCGGTAGATCAATTAAAAATGTTCCATTTTCATCAATCGCATTTTCTGAATTCTCAACCCTATATTCCTCCAAAACAGGTAACCCATCAGAATCTAACTCACTAGTTTGACGTATCGCAATAATTTCACCAGGCCCCGTCTCCATTCCACATAACCGACCTGTTTTTAATTTTGGCTTACAATTTCGCTTCAAATATTCGTCCCCATTTGAAGATAATATAGATCCCATAAACACCGCAGTTGGCTCAATTTCAATACCCAACTCAGATAAATCAAAATCGTGTCTTACTATTCCAATATTACAGATATCATCCTCACCCCAAAATGGTGTTACATCAATATTAACCGTTTGATTTACAATTTGTGGAAGTGAACCCAAACTTTCTGATGTTTTAAAATTGGACCCTTCAAATTGTTCAACGGTTCCTCTACCCATTCTTCTTAAATCTGAAGGTGTCAAAGAAAATTCACCAATATTAGATAAATCCAAATCCAATACTAATTGTTGATTACCTAATGGAACCCCAACAATCATAAAGTCACCCGACTCATTTGTTCTTACCGTATACTTATAATATTTTTCATAGACATATAATACTTCTTTTCTTGTTAAAACATCTTCTCGTGACGGAAAAGTACCTGTTGCTCTATGTCCTTGATATTCATCTACATATGGTAGTAGATTATACCTATAACCATCTTCATTTAATTCTGTAACTCTTTTATATGGGTACAAAGTGGAAATGATTGGATCCGCTTCATCAATTTCATCTAAAGGAATGAATATTGAAACGTGAGCATTAGGTATACCATAACCACCATTAGCTATTACTCTACCTGCAACTACACCGTAATCGGCGCAGAAACGACTATATAAATCTTCTTGTCTTAATTTTAAAGATAAAATCTCCAAGTAATCAAAATCTTGATCTATTTTTACCTGTAAAGTTTTATCGGTATTTAACTCAGTTCTTAATCTATATGACTTAGGCATTAATACTTGGTTTTTTGATAAATATTTATACAAGTAATTTTAAATAAAATAAAAAGAAAGTATATTGTTACAAGAATCAACTGAAATCTACGTTAGTTAGATTTTTAATTCTTACTTTGATATCTTTTTGTGGGAATCTAATCTGATAAATCTGACTTGGTTCGGCAAAAATAGTATCATCAATCAATTGAATTTGTTTTGTGGTAGAATCTGAATATCTTTGTGATGTCTCAGATGATGAATACTGACCCCCAACTTTATTGAATATTTTTAGATCTGATAATGTAACAACACCAGGAATATCTTGTACTATTCTTCTGATATCAGAAACATTCACATTTTTACCTAAATTATTATTAACAGGTGTCATATATGAATCAATAGAATTAACTATATTTGTAATCACATTACCCTGACTTTGTGTTGATTCAACAACAACAGATACTTCAAACTCCAAATCAATAACTTGTGCTGTGGTTACTTCAATATAATCATTTATCATTCTGTAATTAGATAAATAATTTGCAATATTTTGTTTTAATGTGTTTGAAACCAAACTTGTTAATTTACCTGTGCTATCATAAGATAATGTCTCAATTTTTATCTTATTATCATCTTCAATTATTGAAACTTTTGCTGGTGATCCAAACTTTCCTGGCATAGTTCTTAATAAAGAATTATAATCATTAATGGTTACCGCTCTTTTTTGTGCCGCAAAGTTAAAACTGACCATATTTCTGATCTCCTCAATTGTTGGTATATCTGCCCCACCAATAGCTGCGGTCACATTGTTACATCTCAAACTATTAATTACGTTTTGATTAACTATATTTGAAGGACCGTTTACCGAAAAATATGTATTACCAAATGAAGTTAATGTGTTAACACCAATATTTGTTGCAACACCACCACCAATTCTATATTGAACAAATAATGTGGTATTTGGTCTTACTGTTAATCCTAATCCAATATTATTTTGATATTGTTCCAATCTTAAAGGAACTCCCGTTCTTGCAAATTGAGCCAATTGTTCGTCAGGTGTTGTTGTTCCACCACCAAAAGTTAACTTGCAAAAACCTTGTGGTGTAAATTCTGAAACAAAACGATTTTCTGTTTCCAAATATCTCCCAACTTTAATCCCTGGTTGGTCTGAAGCCTTTGTTGGATCTTCAATAAAAACTCTGTCTTCTGCTAAAGCATCAACCTCATACCATTTGTTTGGTGAATTTATAAATTCATCATACGTTGGAGGTGTTTGATAATTCGTTCCACTTTTTTCAATAACCGAAGTAATACTTAACACATTCGGCTCAGGCAAAAAGAACTCAAAAAATGGTTTTACATTTGAAGGATTAATAACCCTTTTAAACGTTTTTGTAATACCGTTAACCACCACTTCTCTTTTTGTAATGGTGTAACTAACCAAAATGTTATTATTGTCAAATACAGGAACTTTGGTACGGTTTGGAAAACCATCGTTATTGTATTGTGATGAAAAATCAATATCATATATATTCTCAAATACTTGACCGGCACCGATGAATTGTGATCCCGCTCTCAATATTCCAAGATATCTAGTATCTTCTGAATCTCCGTTAGCAGGAACGGTAATACTCACATCCACAATCGCAATTGAGGGTCTGTTACCAGGTATTTTTAAACCATAAGTTCTCGCAATGTTAAAAATAGAGGTTTTTTGTTGGGCATATTGTAGGACTGTTTCTTGAATACTACGGTCCATATGGTAATGTAAATTATCACCAATCGCAGCGTTTAAGTCCAAAAACACAGAATAAACAGACGCATCATTAAAATTATCAATAAGTTCTGGATAATACTGTCTTGTGTAGTTTATTAACTCTGTTCTTAATGATTCAAAATCTCTGTTTACGTATGATATTTTTCTATTTGCCATTACTGTTAAATATTAATTATAATGAAATCTTTTGATTCAAAAGCGGTATCTTTAAAACTATAATCTATTCTTAGTTTTGCTGTGTATTCTTCTGTACCTCTTCCTGCAACACGAAAAACCTGACCCCCCAACTTTTCATAGTTTAATTCACCTTTGGCTTCATCATCTTCCAAATAAGGTTTTATAGATATTTCATTTATTTGAAGATTTGGTATGTATTTATCAACCGCATCTCTGATATCTGCCTTTATAGATTCAAAAGTTATTGTGTCTAACTGTTCAAAAATGAATTCATAAATTCTAGTACCAAAATCAGGAAGATAATATCTTGATCCTTTTCTTGTTAAAATTAAATGCAATAGATCAGTCCTTATTTCTTCATCCGTTGTTTGAGATAAAGAAAGGTACTTACCTTGATCACTTTCACGAAAAGGAAAGTTTATTCCATATGTTTTTCCTAGTGCCATTTTAACATAAATATAATCGGACATAATTTTATATAAATAACAAATAAAAAAGGTCAGACAATGTCCGACCTTTTTTTCTTCCTTAACCTTAATTTTAGTATTTAGTCGTACAATATACCATTTTTTGGTACATTGCGTGATTATTTACTAAAAATTAACCTTCACATGCAACACACTGCAAATCATTCAAATTCAATTTTCTACGAGAGAACGCCTGTGCTGAATTCATAGAGTGTTGATAATAAAGGGTTTTTACTCCCAACTGCCAAGCTTCAATAAGAAGTTTGTTCACATCCTTTGTTGGCATGTCAGGTGATATCATCAAATTAAGTGATTGTGACTGATCAATATAATCTTGTCTTACCGCCGCTTGATTGATGATTGATGACTGATTGATCTCAGCAAAAGTCCTAAATACATCCTTTTGTTCATCAGTCAGAAAGTCCAGATGTTGTACCGAACCATCTTTTTTCTTAATACTATCCCATACCTCTTTGGTATCCTTACCCATTTCAATGAGAAGTTCTTTAAGTACCGGATTTTTAATCGTAATTTTAAGTTTTGCAACATCTTTTACAAAACAGTTTGAGAATAAAGGTTCTATTGATTGAGAAACTTGACCCAAAATAAATGCTGATGAAGTTGTTGGTGCAATCGCATTCAATGTAACATTTCTACGACCATAACCTTCCAAATATTCAGGTTCACCAAATATATCAGCAAGTTCTTGAGATGCTTTATATGATTTTTGTTGAATTAATTTAAATACTTCAACATTCAATCTCGCAGTCTCTCTAGTATCAAAAGGTAATCCTTTTGATTGTAGTAATGAATGCCAACCTAACACGCCCAATCCTAATGCTCTTTGACGTTTTGCGAAATTATATGCCTTTTCTAAGTAAAAGAATGCTCTTTGACCCTCAATCGTACCATTGTCTCTTAAATCTTCAATTTTTGTTAAGAACTCAGTAACAACTGCGTCCAAGAAATAAACCATCGTTTCTACCGCATCAGTATCTTTCCATTCATCATAATGTAAAAGGTTCATTGATGATAAAACACAAACGAACGACTCTTCTTCAGAATTATGTAATGCAATTTCAGAACATAAATTTGAATTATAAATCTTCGCACCTTTATCTTTATAAACTTCAGGAGCCTTATTGTTCATTGTGTCGTGGAACATAATATAAGGATATCCAATTTCTCCACGTCTTTGAATTACTTTTGCCCAAATCGCTCTTTTTTCTTCATCACCTTCAATCATTTGTTTCATAAAATCATCAGTTACTGTAACTGCGTGAGTTAAATCCTGAATAGGAAAACCTTCAGTACCAATTTCCAAAAATTCCATAATATCGGGATGTTCCAGTGGTAAATATGGTGAAAAACGACCACGACGAGTTGATCCTTGTGAAATGTTATCAACCACACTTTCAAATAAATTCATAAAATGAACCGCACCAGGTGCATGACCATTATCTGTTACTTTTGCACCTCGTCCACGAATGTTACCAAAGTATCCTGATGTTCCACCACCCATCTTACTCATCTCACCAACTTCTGCTTGAGTATATAAAATAGACTCAATATTATCACCTATATTAGAACCGAAACAACTAACAGGTAACCCTCTTCTTTTACCAAAGTTTGCCCATACGGGTGATGATAATGAATACCACCCACGACCCATATAGTCATAAAATTTATCAGCGAACCCTTCAATATTTAATAACTTTTCTGCGTGCTCAGCAATAACTCTAATCCTATCCAAAGGTTCTTCACCTTCACTCAAATATCCTCTACGAAGAAATGTGATTGACTCTTCATTAATCCATTCAAAAGGTTTTCTTTCTTTCATTTTTACTTTTTTTAATTGTTTTTAAAATAAATCGTTTGACGTAATAGACTTTGTCTTCTTACTATAATTAATACTTCTTTTATTGAAGAAGTCTGTATGTTTTGTGGTTAAAATTTCATCATCAAACCACTCGGTAGTTTCTAATATTGTTTCATTAACATCAAAAATACTATCAATACCTATTGAATTTAATGATATATTAAATCTATGTTTAATAAATTCCATAGTTTGTGATTTAGTTAAAAAATCCAAATCCCCTTTCTCAAAAATCCAATCCACAATTTCTTTTTCTGCTTCATATGCCTCCATAGTGGCAGAAACTAAATCTTCAACTAATTGATCAGTCCACCAGTTTGGATTTTCAGATTTAATCGTGTTAACCAAATCAAAACCAAATTCCGCATGAATGTTCTCTTCTTTTGATGTCGCTTCAACAGCATTTGAAATACCTTTTAACATATTTTTATGCTTATTAAAAGACATTATAACCAAGAATTGAGAGAATAACGATACATTCTCAACAAACATTGAAAATAATACTACAGACTCAAAGTAATCACGGTTCTCAACCGCTTTTGAATTGGTAATTGATTTTTCCAAATACTTGATTCTTCTTCTAATTGACGGAACTTCCAATAAGTTTTCAAATTCTTTGTTTAACCCTAACAATTGAATCAGGTGAGAATATGCATCTGCATGTCTAACTTCAGATTCCGCAAATGTTGCACCAACATTACCAATTTCAGGTTTTGGCATTCTCTTATAAATGTCACCCCAAAATGTTTTAACTGCAACTTCAATCTGAGAAATAGCCAACATCGCTCTTTCAACCGCAGATCTTTCTTTTTCGTTCAAATGAACTTTAAAATCTTGAATGTCTGAAGTGAAATTAAATTCAGTATGAACCCAGTATGAGTGACGAATAGCATCCACATATTCGTTCAAATTTGGATATTCAAAAGGTTTTAAGTTTACTCTTTTTGAAAAGATATTTGGTCGGTTTTTTGCCCGATAAATGATATATTCTTTTGCAACATCATTTAATCCATTATCCATCAATTTGTTTTCCACCATATCGTGAATTTCATCCACGTGTGGTACGTGATCTTTATTGTTTCTGAAAATTGCTTTGGTTGAAATTCTTGCAATTTTTTCGGCCATTTCGTCGTCAACTGTTCCGACGCTATTCATCGCTTTTAAAACCGCCATTTCAATTTTTTCACTTTCAAATAATACTTTGTCTCCGTTTCTTTTTATTACGTAACGAAGATCCTTATTTACATTGTCTACTAAACTTTCCATAATCTTTGTTTTTTTTTGTCGGTTAATTAGGCTTCTTTTTGTTTGCGTTTTGCCATTAACTCTTTGATTCGTTCTTTATTCCTTTCTTCTTTTTGTTCTTCAATACCTAAGAACGTACTTGATTGTTCAGTATCAATAACCAACATTTCATTATCATACTTACAGTTTTCAAATACAATACCATCTTTACCAATACGAGATTTGGTAATTGCGATTGTCGCCAGGTTCATCTCTTTTTGTACAAGTGATTTTGCCACTGAAATAATAACGTGACCCACTTGTGCTTTTTTAATTGAACCCCCCATCTGATCGGTAGTTACAACTTCAGATGAAATAGAAGATCGGTTACCTTGAGTTGCGGTCCATCCTGCGATGTCCAACTCGTGACACATTGATTCAAAACCTCTCATTACAGCCCCCTCACTTTTCCATTCATCACCTAAGTTACGATCAGGTAAAACACAGTCAATATAATCCAAAGTCACCAAATCAATCTTAGTACCTTCAGCAATCATCTTGCGGATTTGATTTTTAATTTGTGACATTGTCATCTGATCTGAAGGTAATTTTTTTAAGATTAAACGATTTGGTGCACTTTCCTTAATTTCTTTAACTTTTTCCATAACGTGTTCACGGTATTCTGACAGATTGTCAGGAGCGATACCTGTCCACATCGTAAAATGTTTTCTTTGAATGATCTTTGGGTTATCCTCAAAGAATATCTGAAGAACATTGTAACCCAATCCAAAAGCGTGATTTGAGATCTTACTTAAGAATGTTGTTTTTCCCACACCGGTGGGTGCCAAAATAACACCGATTTCACCCTTTGCTAAACCACCTTTCATAAGGTTATCTATACCTGGAACACCTACCGGAATTGGGTGTCTGTAATCATCATTTAATACATCGTCCAGATCACTAAAAACATCGTTTGTACCTGTTTCAATTTCACCAACCTGTAGTGCGCCTCTAACCATTTCTTCTAAGTGATCATAACTTTCAAAATCACCTTTATCAATGATGTTCTGTGCTTTTGACATCACCTTTTGTAATTCTTGTTGTTTGCAGAATTTCAAAGACTTTTCTTGTACAAATGTGTGACCTGTTTCAGGTGCATCTTTTATGTCTGAGATAGTGTCAATAACCATTTTTCTCGCCATATGTGATGTTACTTCTGACTTGGCAATCTGTTCTAAAGTATCATAAGAAGGTGTATGTTCGTACTTCTTATAGTACTCTTTGATCATCTGTACGATCAACTTGAAATATTGATTGTCAAAATATTTTGGTTCTATGACATCAATAATTGAATTTGAAAAATCTTTGTATAAAATGATGTTGTTTATTAGTTGTAATTGAAATGTATTTCCGAGGTATCCGAAGTTCTTTTCTGTTGACATATATTCTGAGTTTTATTCGTTTGTGTGAAATATAAATATGCCTAAACTAATCTATGTTCAAGATATTTCGTTGTAAAATTTTCACCTGAAAAAATGTCAGTCAGGTCTTTAAGTAGCTTTTTTAACTGTGGGCGGACATCTACGGTATATCTTACCTTCGGAGGGTATACTTTTGCATCTAGTCCTCTCTGACAAATTGTCTCATCTCCAATCTTAATTGTTAAGTAAAAATACTCAGGACCATCCGTATTTGCCGTATCCAAAACTGTTGGATCTTCAATAATTTGATGATAATTGTCCATCATATAAACTAATGTTTTTTCCCTCAAATAATCTTCAAATACTGTAGTAAATTCTTTGATGGTTTCTTGTAATTCTAAGCTTCTACGAGCAACAGAATTATACCCCTTAACATTGAAGAATCTCTGTACTACAATGTTGTCATTCAAAGTTAAAATAAACTCCAATTTGGTTAGATTTTTTTTGTCTTTCATAATTTACGTTTTTTTGTTTTAAATCTACGTTTTTCACTTCTTGTTAATTTCATAAATGGTGTTAGAAAATTTACCCAAGCGTTATCATATTTACCCAAGTATTTAAAAATACCATCTTCTCTCATAAGTCTCATTAAGTTCTTATATCCCCTGTTTTCAGGGTCAATATCTTCTTCGTAATAAGACTTTATTGTTTGTTTGGACTCATCATCCAAAAGAGGGTTAGAAAGGTCCACAAGTCTTTTATTTACCTCAAAGAACTCATCACCAAAAACACCTTTTCTTGTTTTTCCTGATAATAAGTTCATCAATGCCCTATTACCTTTGTCTTCACTTAATAACCTCTCAGCCTTTTCTAAAATATCCTCAATTTTTATGACATCATCAACTAATTCAGGAAATAATTTTACAAAAGTTTTTTCACCCAAATATTGTATACCGTCAATATTATCTGATTTATCTCCCGATATTGTTTTAAAAACCGCAATGTTTTGGTGAGGAATAGAAATGTGGTATAAATCTATTTTATCACCGTACTTATAATACTTTTTCTTACTTGGAGAATATATCTGAACATTTTCAGATATTAATTGGGTGAGATCTTTATCTGAAGAAAAAATTGTAATTTTCTCATCTTCAGCAATCTGACAATAGTATGCAATTGCATCGTCACTCTCAGCCCCATCTATTTCAACCTGACGAATAAACATCTCTTCCAAATATTTTCTAATTCGGAGATTTTGCCATTCATAAGATTCTTTCTTTTGTGGATTAAGAGTTTCTTTTCTATTGGATTTATATTCAGGATAAAATAATCTTCTTTGGGAAGAGTTATCCACTCCGTCCCAAAAGACAATAACTTTATTAAAGTTATGTTCCTCAATAAATCTTCTTATGGTGTTTACGAAGTGATAGATTGCACCAATGTGCTTTCCTTCGTGATAGTATTCTCTAACACCGTGAAAACCAATTTGAAACAAATTATTTCCGTCAACCAATAGGGTTTTTGTCACGACTGACTTGATTCAGATTCAACTTCTTTTCCTTCTTCCGATACTACCAAATTAAAGTCACCTTCAATTCCAATGATTTCTTTCCAATAATCAGAATTTTCCGTTTTGTAACCTTCAATTGATTTCTTTTCTTCTGCACTGTCTTTACCAGAAAGAAATCCGTGTGCCGTCACAATAATCTTTCCGTCCTCATAACCAAGTCCGTTGATATGGTTTTTTAAAACAGAAACTTTTGTTCGGGTTGCAAATTTAACCTTTCTTTTGTTTTTAACAGCAGAAATTTTTGTGGTTCCCGCATTTTTTTGATTTCCAAATAAGAAAACCAAAGATGAATTCAACCAAATTGATTCACCACCTTTCGCCTTAATTTTTGGTTGACCAAAAGGATTATCAGGTATTTCAACCCAAGGTTGATTAACAATAACCAAAGTATTTTCATATTTTGATGTGGATTTGCGAGAACCCGAAATTCTTTGATTAATACCCATACCTATTTTATCCGCCAAAACTGCGGCGTTATGTTGTTTACCACCTTTTCCATCATATGTCATTTTACAAGGAACTGATCCAACAGAATCCCATAAAAATAAAAGATCATATGGTAAATCACCTTTTTCTTGTGCATCCAAAAGTTCATTTATGTAATCGGTGATTTGCTCAATATAACTGAAGTCATTATTAAAAATAAAAAATCCATCCCATTCAATCTCACCCGTTTCTTGATCAACCATCTCCTCACATTCAAAACCCATAAGTTTAGCATGTTCAAAAGACCACTTTTGTTCCGTGATAATAAAAACAGGTAATACATCATTCTGTTGTGCCCAAACAGCACTCTTAACTAATGCGGTTGTCTTTCCCGTATCTGAATGACCCAAAAACATATTTAAATGACCAATTGCCGGACCAGGTAAACCCACCGCATCCAAAAACACCTCTCCCAAATCAATAAATCTCTGATTTTTGTATTTGGCACTCGCAGAAAACTTTTTCTTAATTGAGTTAAATTCTTTTTTCTTAATTGACATATCTTCAAACAATAAAAATGGTGCAGACATCGCCTGCACCATAAGTTAATTTTAATTAGAAAGGTAATTCATCATCCACATCTTGATAACTTTGTGGATCCTCATCCTCAGACTCTGAAGAAGAAGAACCTCCAATTACCGATTGCGATTCTTCACCATATACGAATTTTTTCAATTCACTATCCCATACAGGAACCTCTCCTTGTGCTACCGCCTCCAAATACTCAACAGGTTTTTTAGCATATACATCATTCCATGTTAACTCATCTGCTAACCACTCATCCATCAGTTCTTTTTCTTCGTGAACAGGACAAGGATCATCATACATAACAGTTTGAACTACAGTATACTCAATACCTTTTGGTGTTTTTGCTTTAGCAAGTTCAATAATAAGATCACGACCTTCTTGAGGATCAGTGATATCACCTTTTGCCCTCCAAATTGGAATAATCTTATCCAAAATACCTTCTTGCTTAATTGTCTTTAAATCTCCAAAACTTAGGTCCGTGATCTTCGTTTTCACGATCAATTAGTTTTACAATATAAAACTTACGAGGACGGTATTGCATCGCCAATTTCTTGTCCGATTCTTTACCTGTTGACATCAGTTCTTCATAAACTTCAGACAAAGGAGAACGTTCTCCATCATTTTTACCGGGATCGTACAGCTTAGTCCATTTTCCGTCAATCTGAACCTCGTGATACCATACCTCTTTGAAAGGTGATGTACCATCTGAAGTTGGAAGAATACGGACGCGTTTTTGTCCTGATTTACTACCTTTTGGTAAATAAGTTGTGAAATACCGCTTTAAACGGTCTTCTTGTGACATTGCACCATTTGATGATGCACGTTGGGTGTTTTTCTCGTACTGAGATAAAACAGAATCCAGTGTTGTTTTAGACATAATTTCTCATTTTTACTCGTTAATATTTGTTCTTATACACAACAAAAATATAAACAAATAAAAGATTATGTCAAATGTAAATTATAATTCTTCAAAGGGTTTGTCAAAACTTTTTGCAATGTCTGATTCAGAATAATTTTCAACATCATCTGAAGTTAACACATACTCATTTTTACCCGATGCCTCTAATTCATTTTCTTTATCCTGAAAAAAATCCGTAAGTTTCTGATTATAAGGATAACTATCCAAACTTCTCAACTGAAGTCTCTCCGTTGGTGTTTTTGGTTTCATTTTCTCAACCTTCTGTTCCAAATCATTAATCTTCATTAATATTTTATCCATATCCTCTAACTTGTTTGTTAAAGAATCCAATTTTTGGAACATAGTGTCCATATATTCATCCTGTTTGTCTGAAATATTTTTTTGAGTTGTAACTAATTCAGTAACGTCTAATTCTTCTGTTGATGCTGACTCACCACCCATATCAGGTGTTTCTTCAGTAGATTCTTCATCATCTACAATTTCTACATCAGGATCTGATTCTACATCAATAGGTTCAGGAATTTCTTCCGCACCTTCATCAGACGCAACATCCATTTCACCACCTTCTTCAGGTGTATCCTCATCAGGTACTTCACCTAATCCCTGTTCATTTAAATAACTAGAGATATTTTGATATCTACTAATTTCATCTAATATTTTTTTCTCTATTGACATTGTAATATTTTTAACCATTTAAAAGGGACTTTACTCCCTGTGGCGTTTCAACTTTAAGAGTTCTGTTAATTTGTTTTGAATTATCATATCTCTCAATTAATCCGTCTCTCATTCTAACGGTATAACAATCACCAGTATCTAAGTCACAAACTTCTTTGTAACCTTCACCCATATCTCTCTCGGTGATTCTGGTATCTTTTTTTAAAAAATTATCAAGTAACGTTTTAGTATCCATGCTTTTTTATATATAAATATATCCAAATTCAATAAATTTTCAATTTTTTATTAAATTAGTTCTCGTATTGTATTTTTAAAGTAACGTTTTGCACGAGTAATTTGATTATTAGTAGTGGTAATTGACTGATTATAAGGATTACCTTCAACCCATACCTGATACCATAATTGTGCCAAATCCTCAGATACATCATCTTCTGCATTTTGAATATTCGGATTATTGTCTCTTATTAGATTTAAATATGTACTGAATTTTGAATTCATATATCTAATTGAATCTGTAAAATCATCAAAAGAAACATAAAAGTCATTTGACCCATTCACACTGTAATTTGTATATTCACTGATATATGAAGATAAATTACCACCAGGTTTTTGATAATTACCCTCATACGGTTTAATGTTGTAAATGTTATTATTGTAAACATTTGATAATTCATTACAATCCTCACGAGAACATTTCATTAATTTTGCAGTACCCAATAAGAATATTCTTGTTATTAGACTATAACCACCAATAGATGAAGTTATTCCTGATATAGGAACCGTAGTTAATACTGTATTAACCTTTTCAACACCTTGATCGGGATCTGTAAACCAAGCATCTTCAGGTGCCGCAATCTCTTGTGCTTGTATTGCGGTATTTTCATCAACAGAGTTTTCATTCGTACCACGAGTATTTGATTTGATATCTAAGTTTCTTAATCTTTCCTGATACCTTTTAACCAAATCCAAATTTACACTAGCAGCTTGCTTATCAATATTCTTTAATACAAATTTAGGAACCCTAATTCCATCAAATTGAGTTTCAAAACTACCAGGCCCAATAGTATGATTAACATTTAAAATATAATAAGGTCCCCTAAACATCGGAACATATCTCAAATTAAAATACATTGTTGGTTGAATCTGAGCATTACCGATAGTTCTTATACTTGCAGTATATGTTAGACTTTGATAATATTGATACAATGATTGTGATTGTTGACTCACTTTCTTTCCACCCGCTTCACTACCCATACGGGCAAGTACATCATATACAGGTGCCGCATTTTTGTGTGTATTCATATCAATATCCAAATCTTTAAATACCCCTTGATTTGGAACTCCAAAATCCACAGTAAAACCAACACATCTGTTGGAAGCCGCAGGATCACCCGTATTTTCCGAAACAACACCATTACCATTCGGTACCGATAAATCAAATGCATCATTTGCAAATACATAATTTGGATTATCGGGTTGATCCAAATATTCTGAAGGTTTTCCGACATAAATTAAAAGAATTTTAGGTCGGGTATCAACAGTTTCAACTTCCATATGTGTTCCGAATAAATCATTGGCGAGATTTTCAATTCTATTTGGTTCTGAACCTGAAACTCTTCCTGGTAAACCATAAAAGTTGGTATATGTTGGAAGGGGCATATAGGTCATATTGGTATTTTCAATTAACGAACCCACCAAACTATACAATGAAGTTGAATCTCTTTTTACTTTTAAGTAATTTCTGAGATCATTTATATTGATGACTACTTTATCTCCAATATCACGATTGGCTCTATCTAAGAACAAAAAGTCTTCAAATAATGTTCTTCTTTTAAAATCTTGACCTGCAACCCACTTATCATTTAATAACTTAAGATTATAATAAATTTCAGTTTTTATCTCATCGCTATCAACAGAAGATTTTTGTATGTTTTCTGATTCTTCAATTATTACACTCGGTAATGTATTTGATTTTGTTAAAATATTATTTAATAAACTTCTTTGAAGGTTGGTTTTGTTTCCAACATAATTATTAAATAAATCTCTAAAGTCATCTGAAGTTAAGTTTGAGTTTAACTTTCTTTGTGTAATATATATTTTTATAATTTTTTCAAAGTTTCTAACATTTGCCGCAGTAAAATCAATATTGAAATTAATGAAGAAGTCCGTAATATATGAACCCGAATCTTTGTAAAATAAATCACCATCTTCAAAATTACCAACTCTTAAATATAATTCATCCCAAGCATCAGGATATTGATTTTGACTATTAATTAATGTTGTTTGTGGCGGTAAACTGTTGTTTATATAACCCGAATATTGAGTTTGAATAATTTCTGGCGATATAAGATCAGAATTGTTCGTTACAAAATCATTAAAATATTTTCTGTTATAATTTGAAGGATTACCCAATTTTAATACCACATCTTTTTTCAATAAATCTTCAGATAACTTATTGGACATTGAATTGATCTGTTCAACCGCAATTTGTTTTGCAATCGTGGTCGGATCATTTGAAAGATTATCAGGTTTTTGAACAATAAATGTTGATTTCATCATATCAAATAATGAAAAAGTGGCAATATTTCTGTTTTGTTCAAAAAAGTTTGACTTAACCTCAACTTCATTAAAAAATGAAGGTGCCGAAAATTTATCACTTTTCTGGCAAAAATTTAAAAATAACTTTTCAAACTCATCCAACAAATCTTTATTAAAAACCGAGAATATTTCTTCAATATTCGCATAACCATATTGATTTGTTGTATTTGTTAAACTGAATGGTTCTTGAACCTGTTGATCGTTTTTTACTATTTTTAAGTACTCATCGGGTGTCGGCTGACCAATAATATTATTATCAAAATAACCGAAGTTAGATACATTCCATAATGATCTCACACCACCATTAAAAATGGAAGGATAGTTATTAGAAAAATCATTATTCAATTCATTTTCCACTTGATCTGATCTTAAGTGTCCAACAGAAGGAAACACCAATACGTTATCTTGATCTGAAGATGCAAAGTCAGAATTACCTAATATTTCACCATACACAAAGTAATTACTAATAACATTTTGGACATCAGTACTCTGATTTTCTATTTCTCCAATCTTAATATTTTTGTTTAATATACCTGTACCTACATCAGAAGAAGAGTAACTATTAAATAAATCATTACTTGTAAAATAATAATAAAAATCATTTAATACTTGCGGATAAAATCCACGATTAATATATTGTGTATTATTTATTGTTTGATTATGTGAATAATTTAAAGAATTACCATTTAAATCATTAAAGACATATTGTTTTTGCAAATTTCCGGCAACGGGGTCATAACCATTTTGATAATCAAAATCACCCCAAACATTAGATAAAATATCGGTATTTGACGTATAATATTGTTTATATCTGTGCCATATTGAGCCATATTTTAAAATCCAAAGATAAGGTATTTTATGTATTGCTGAATATTTGTTAAACACGCTTGAAATGTAATTTAAATATTCCACCGAACCTTGTCCTGAATTTTCATTTTGGGTAATATAGTTGGTAAATTTTTCTTTCAGTGTTGAAAGTGGTAATGAATTTAAGAATAGATAACCCAACGCAACATATGGATTAACATTATTATTTTTTTCTTTTGCAACACCATCTATTATCGCATTGATAAAGTACGGTGTGTTTAATATTGATGTGGTCTGTTTGGACGTTAGTCTGTTTGTTGTTGGATATAATGAGGAATAATCAATATAAGATTCAGTTAAATACAAATTATTTTCTGTGCGAGTTTCATAATAAGTTTTTAATTGTTCCGTTGTATTAATATTGTCTGAGGGTTGTGGAGATTGATCATCTGATGTGGATTGATTTGGACCACCCGATCTGTTATTCAACCAACCAAAATTCGTTAATAATTTCTTTTCGTAATTGGCATCCACATTATCAAAAGATGCGATTGTTTTTTTCGGTTCATAAACAGTCAATACCTTTGTGGTATCATTTGATTGTTTGGCGTCCTGAAATACAGAACCGTTTGCCATATTTTCTTGAATCCACTGTAAATCACCAAAAGGATATGTATCCAAAAATGATGAAGTATTAGTTAAACTATTCGCTAAAAGATTTCTTAACTTTGCAATCGCATCTCCATCTGACGACGAATTCGTTGATTTACCATTATTTAACGTCTCAATTGAGTATACCCTATTTGGGTTTTCTAACATTACTTTTATTCTATCAGTAACATATTCGTTTCTCTTAAATAGATTCCAATTCGTTCCTTGACCATTTTGTGATGTGGATTTTAAAAATGATAATAAGTTGGTAAGATTAAATTTACTCTCTTTTAAGATCTTCAATAATTCGGGGTTATTTTCAACGCTATTTAAAATGTTATTGAACTCAATTTGAGTGAAAATTTCGTTTGATTGTTTTTCTAAATCATCTGTAATGATTTTACTGTAGTTAGATAAAACATAACTTCTTTCAAATATCTCAAATAAATAATTTGTGATAATGGTATTTTGATAAGGCAACCTATTAAAAGGGAATTCGGTCGCAATAATTGGCGATAATTTTGTTTGTTGAAGGTCGTTTTCAAAGTTAATAAACGCAGTAGGAGTTTCTTTCTGAACTGCAGCCGTTAAATATTGTTCAACAAATTCAACCTCAGGCCAAGTGATTGGGTTTGTGTTGTCTGAAGCAATTCCTGTAATACCAGGATATTTTAATTCAAATTGTGAATTTCCATCTTCATCTTCTTCCAAAACAAAATATTGTGGCCAAGGATAAATAACTTTGTTTGTATCTGTTATGTTTTTGGATTCTGAAGATAATGCTTTTTTGTTTTCACTTAATACACTATTAATTCTATTTGTATTACTTCTTTGATTCCACGCGTCTTCGTGTGTGTCATCCATAAGTTGTAAAAATGTGTCTGCATTTGCACAGACCACAGCAAAAACATTTCTTATTGTTGGTTTAAACCCTAAACCTATATTTGGATCTACAATTTTTTTGGATAATGCGTCAGTTAATTTTTTCTGTATTTCTTGTACTTTTGTATCGTAATCTTTTTCTAGTTTGTTTAACTTATTTAAAAAACTATTTGATTCTGTACTATTACCATTTTGACCAGTTACACCAACAATATTACCAAATTTAAAAAATGAATTTGAATTTCCTTTCTCAACTTCAAAAGTTTTTGCATTTATTCTATAACCATCCAAAAACAATTCTCTAATAAATTCACCCTTAAATAATTCAACTTCATTATCTGTTAAACCAGCACCCAATCTTAACCTTGCAGTTTCACTGAAATTAACCTGATCTGTTGGATTTGTTATATTAACCAAAAAGTCATCCAATTTAATATCAAATGATAAATTTGAATCTGTATAAACTTTATTATCTATTTTATATCTTCCGTTTTCACCAAAAGAAGGGTTTTCTTTTAATAAACGATTATAATTCTCTATCTTTGATTTTAAATCCGTTATCGCATCTTTATAAAATTGTAAATTATTATCATTTTTCTTTAATTGATATAAGATACTTTTACCTATACCTTCGGCTGAACTAGGAACAACATAACTTTTTGGATCAATAAATTTAGTAAAGAAATTTTCAACTGTAGTACTTAAACCATATACCGCATTTCTATATTCATCCAAATTTTTTTTATATTGATTTGCATCAATTAAAACGGAAAAATCTTGTTTGGAATATGTATCCATCACAAACTTATCAAACCTTTCCAATCGGTTAACCATTTCACCCATGCTGATTTGTGAGGTCACAGGGAAGTCGTTACCAATTAAACCTTTGTCCCTATATACTTGATATACTTGTTGTAATTTTTGATATCCTCTTGTTGTATCCACAACATTAATTCGTGTGGTTGTATTATCATTACCTGTTTGTGCAACACTTTGTGATTCACTATTAGATGAACTATTGGAATTAGTTTGAATTGTTGTCGGATACATCTTTGATACCGTAAACAACTGATTAAGATTAATATCATTTAATAATGCGTGTGTTCGTGCAATGAATTTTGTTGATATTATATAGTTACCCGTATTCGCATCAAACCTCGCATTAAAAGTTTGTAACATCAATTCATATCTCAACGCCTTTCCAAAATACCCTTTTAATGTTAATTCAAATAAAGGATATGGCATTTGCATAAAAGCAGAATAAGGTGAATCTTCTCCCTGTTCAAATAAAGCCCTTCCTTGTACATCCACAAAATCAATATCCACAACTGGAGTATATGAAGAATTAATTTTTATATTTATATTGGTAATACCTAAGAATTGACTATCTGTTTTGTTGATAATTTTTTGATCCGTGAATTTTTGTGTTTTACCATCAGATAAGGTTTCGGTATTGGTATATTGTTGTATTTGATTTAAACCCTTACCTTCCAAACTACCTTTACCTGTGATCTGATCAGACCAATCAGTAGTATAATTACCCGCATTAGGAAACGTGAAATTGGTTTTTAAATTTCTATCTTGATTTAATTGACCGACTCTTAAATTAGTATAAATCGGCTCTTCCAAACCCTCACCTACAGCTAGTTTTGTTCTAGGTAATATCTTTGCAGTCAATTCTGCATACATCACCATATCCTCGTGATTTACCAATCTTTCTTTTACCTGCCCTTGACTATCAACAACTTTGTTTGGGTCAACCACGTAAATATTTTGGAAATCACTCTCTACATATATGTTTTGAGAATTTGAATAATCCTTATTTGCCATAATAGAAGAAATAATTATCTAACGCATCTTTATAATCTTGAAGGGAAGCAACCAACGGAAAAGGTACGGTCAATACACTACCATCAGTTATATTATTTTCCAATCCACCATATTCAGGATTGCCCATCAAAATTAGCCAACCAAAATAAGGGGTACCATATATTTCATAACTCAATTTGTCCAAACGACTACTTTCCTGTCTATAAACATAACGCTTATCTGTAGGTTTTGAAGGTATTTTTACAAAAGGAACAATAGTTTGTTCTCCATTGACTATAAAATTCTGATATCTGTTATAATATCTCATAGTTAATTAAAACTTTTTTTACCGTTAAATGTCTGACTATTTCCACTATTTTTGGTAGAATAAATCTGATCAAAAAACCCTTTCTTCGTTTGATCGGTAAGAGATGAAGGTGTTTTAATATAATTAAATTTCCTTTCTTTATCCCGATCATATGGTTTATATTCGTCTTCAAATTTTTCAACAATTGACTCCAAATTAAAACGAGCAACTTTACTTTCACCCCAATTCTTTAATGTATTATAATATCTATATAATGAATTTGAATTGGTTTTAACCAATTTTGTTACATAACTATTCCATTCAGGTATTGCTTGTAAACCACCAGCCAATAGATCTTCAATAACTTTATTTGTGTTATTTATTACATTATAGTATAAAATATTTGCAAGTCTAATATCCACGGCCCCCAATCCTAATAATGTATTTAAACCTGAAAAATCATAAGAGGTATCATTATATGGTTTGGTCGGATCCATTAATACATTACTTGCAAAAATTAAATCATAAAAACTTTGTAAATCGGTACCCACTTTTGAAATATCATTTTCTAATTCTTGATATGTGTTAGTTGGTGTCGGATTATTTGAAGTATCACTCACTTCAGTTGTTGCAGTTAATTCATATATAAATGCCGTGTTTTTTCTATTGGCATAACCATCAGAATTTGTTAAGATAAAATTAAGTTTATCAACGGTTTGAATTAAATTGAGTTGGTTATTTACCAAATCAGTATTCAACTTATCATATTCCGCCAAATATTCTTGTTTGGTGTTTTGAATAAGATTTATAATGTTATTTACATATTTTTTCTTATCTCTGTTTCTGAAGTTTTGGTTTCCGATATTTTTAAACAACGGTCCCGTTTCATTATTCACATCATTAATTGTCTGAGAATATAAAGTTTCAATACGGTCTTGTAATCCTTTTGATTTACCAAAAATATCTAAACCTTGTGTGGTACCCGTATAATAAGATCCTGAACCAAAATACCCTAAAATAAGACCTGTAGTGTAGTTTCTCTCTGCAGTATAATATTTTAAACCATCAACTGAATATCTATCACTAATTGTCTGTATTGTTGAAACAATATTATTAACATAATTTTTAGAATCATCAATTAACTGATTGGATATTTCTTTATATGATGTTTCACCTGATAATGTTTCGTTTGAACCAACCGTAATTAAATTCTCATTTTGGATAACACCAATGGTCGTTTGATTTTCTTGACCCTGATTTGTTACGTTATTCTGCAACCCAAACTCAGTTTCATTCTGTATCGCCTCTTGAACCTGTTTGTTAATATCATCCCTATTTTCTGTTGACTCCGCCCTTTCATCATACATTTCTGTATTCGCATAATAATTAAAGGATAATGCATTTTGTAATTGTTGGATCGGCTCTTTTAAACCACTACCACCAATAAAATAAAATGAAAGTGTTACACTCGCAATCATTGGCTGTACTCCAATACCTTCGGGGTTAATATCCAATAAAGGTTCATACTGAATGCTCAATTGATTAATTGCTATTTTGGTATGATAAAAATCACCAATTCTTAAAACACAAATTGGAGGTGCTCCGAAAGCCGTGTTTTTTGCCACTTCTCTTTTGATTTCACCATCTTCACTAATAATTGGAATTGTTTCTCCAGGTCTTAAACATTGTTGTAAAAATGTTAACCTACCGTTAAGACCTTCAGGTGTTGTTGAATGAAATGCTGGATGGAAATATTTTAACTTTTCACGCATAGAATCAAACACCAACGGTGTTTCGGCTTGGACTTGTTGGAAGTAATCACATTCAGTTAAAAGTTTTCTAACAACAATTTTAGACACATCTTGTCTAAACTCTAACGAACTAGTTTGTTGTGGTATTTTAGTTTTACCATTTATTGATTTTTCACTTGTTTCTTCATTTTGAACCTCAGGTACTTTCAATTCGGAATTTTCATCTTCAACGATTTGAGTATCTAGTAAGGGTTGACTAACGGTAATTGCCCTTATAAATGCACTACGACAAGCCATTGCTCTTACTGTGTATATTTCGTTACCCGTTTGACTACAATCATACCCATCAATTTGTCCTTCAGCATTCACTTGCTCATCAAAAGTTAAAAGATCATTCAAATACTCACCAATTTGTTTATCCTCTACTTGAAAACTTGTTATATAATTTTTAATGGTATTTATTCTTCGTTTTGCCAACGAATCGTTATATGTCTGACTACCCAATGCTGATGTATTACCTTGTATTGTTATCTTAACTTCACTACCCTGAACTAACGCATCACCAATTTTTTGTGTTAATGAACTTAAATTACTACTTATTGTTTCAATATTTTGATCAAAAAAGGTATTAACTGATTGTTGTTCAGACGCATCTGCATTTGATATATAAGTACTTTTTTGTGAAATGTATGCCAATAATAAATCCTGATAATTTTCAGTACTTGTAGTAACATTCGCGTCATTTGGACCCGGTTCATCATTATCAAAATAAAAATTGAAACTATAATCTTCAGTAGTAATTTGTGGAACATTTGTATTGTCGGCAACAACAGGTGAATTATCTGCCGGCTCTTGTGGATTAACCTCTTTCTCTGCCCCTTGATACACACTAATATCTTGAGTCTTCGTTACAATATTATAAATGTCCGAATATGTGAACTGAGGGAAACGTGTTGCCAATTCATAAATATCATATGTTCTAGCCCCCGCCAAGAAACTTTCAATAACACCATTTACCCTTTCAATTGTATTAATATTTTTTAATTCCTTATCGGCAATAGCATTTAAAATAGAAGGGTGATCCACCACAATTTTAAATCTTAAACTACCGTTTCTATCGGTATTTTGATATGTATAAACAGGTTCAGGTCTACCCAAAAACGAATTTGAGTTCCATTGGACACTTGAATTTTCATCAAAACTTAAATCATATGGTGCGAACCACATCACACGACCTCCATTTGGTCCTTTCTCACATGCTGGCAAATCGTCATACGTATAACCAGGTGTTGATGAAGTTCTCCAAGCCAAATTTTCCAAAGATAACATATATTTCTTGGCATGTTTTCCGATTTCATCACCTTCAATAATATTAGTACTATCTGTGCCTCTATTTGGTGCAATATTAAGATTATATGTGTTATCTAAAACAGAATAACTAAACTTTCTAATGTTACCTTCCGTTTTTTGTAAATTAAGCATTTTTGAATATGGTATGTCTTTGGTGAAAACTCGGGCATATTCTTCCCCCACAATAATACCATCAGACTGATTTACATAACGAACAACTTGAGATCCCTTTGTGATCTTTCTAATACCATCGTGAAATATTTTGGACACCTGATCAATTGCGTTACCAACGTGTTGCAATTTTTTATCACCTTGCAATCCCGCAGCTGAATTAACCAACCTCTGAGTATTATCCAATATGGTTCCACTTGCAAATGATTGATCAGTTGATCTTGTTGAATCAAAATTTGTGTCCAAATTGCTTGATGATGATTGATAACCACTCGGACCTTCCACAATACCAATAGGGGACTCACTGTTAACCCAACTTAATCCTGATTGTAAGTTACCACCATCGGCATAATTCAGAGCGTTTAAACCGAATTTAAATTGATTTGCGGTCGTTCCGTTGTTACCCGATTCCAATGTGGTTGCCATTATACCATAACCTCTAACCGCAGTGTTATAAGGTTGATTGAACTTATCCAACGGCAATTCATTTTGAGGTGCAACCAAATCACCAATATCTACATTTCTATCACCCAAATAATATAACCCCTGAGGTGCATTTAAATTGGGGTTACTTAAGAAATTAAATCTATAATCAGGGGTATACTGGTTTTGTTTTAAATTTCTAAATAACTGATCACGAGTAGCCTTACCTGTGTTTGCAATCCAAACATCCATCGGTGTTTTTTCAGTTTGCAATTTACCTCTACTATTTAAACCAATTTCCGTTAATACCTGATTAAAAATTGATTTTTTATTATCATTTGAAAAATAATCACCAGGTATCCAAGAAAAAGGTGAATATACATCAGTAATACGACTGATAAAATCTAATCCCTTACCAACCAAACTATCAGGAACAGAAATATTCCAATTTGGTTCAATAACTTCATTATTACCTGATACAATATTTAATAAATCATAAGGATCACTTAATGCACCAATAATGTTTGCACGACCTAATGTCTCTTGAAAAATTTCCTGAGCAATTCTCGCTTCAAATTCACTCTTTAATCTTTCAGCACCAATCTTCGCCAATTCTGAATCTTCAGATAAAGGACCATTTGTTCCCGTTGGATTATTACTTAATAAAATCTGCCCAGGTGAATAAAATGAAGAAACAAAAGTGAAATATTCACTTCTGGGATCAATAATATTATCTATAATGGTCTGAATATACCTTTCAGTATATCCCTCAGGAGGTCCGTATCTGTTCTTTAAAAACATATTAACAGATGCATTCTCCGTCTGATTGAATAACGGTTCTGAATCAACAACTGAATAATTATCCTGAACATATCCACCATCCGCTGGTGAAGTAGTTGAATTGAACGCCTCAGCAGTATATGGAGGTAAATTTCTTACCAATAAATTATTTCTAAGTTGTTGTGTTGCACTAAAACTTAAAGGACTGTTCATAATGAATAATTATTTATTCATAAATAGATGTTTGAATCGTTTTTATATTAGTTAACCGTAAGCTGTACTAGAATCATTAATGGCATCTTTAATTAATGTTTTTAAATTACCTTGTATTTCTGTATCCGTTCTAATAATATTTGCGATTTCATTTGCAGCCATTTGATTACCTCTCACATTCACATCTAATGATATCTGCATAGGTTGATTAAATTTAACCTCAGCAACTGTATTATTTGAATTAGGATTAAGTGCTTTAAAATCAATAAATTGTGGGGGTGCTGAAGTAGTATCTGATAGTTCAGATTTAACTTGTGATGGTCTCACTTCTCCATTATTATTATTTTGTGGTGTTTCCGTTACTACCTCTTCACCAGTAATTACTCTACCTTCTTTACCATAAACATTAGTTTTTTCTGAATTAACTTTTAATTCCTCAGTTTTGAATGCATCTAACATTTGATTAAATACTTTATCAGCATAACCCTCTTCACTAGCTAATCTTTTTAAATCTATTTGTGCAATTGATTCTATATATTCTGTTATTACAGTCTCACTAGTGCTGATCATTTTACCTAAGTTTTCTTCTATAAAATCAGAAGTTGCACCATAAAAAGTTTTTAAACTACTTGTTATTCCTACAACAGCATCTCTTCCTTCTGTTAGAAGTGCAGCACCAGGTTGAAACTCAATTTTAGATATTTGAGCGAGTATCTCTTCTTGAACACTAAGTTGATCGTCGGCGATTTGCTTTTGACTTTTTCCCTCTAACTCTTGTAAGTCTCTTAATTCTTTAAAATTACCAGCAGTAAGTCGTGAAACTTCAATACTATCATCCATATTCGGAAGTTTAATTTTCAACTCCCCTTCAGTATCAAATTCTGAAAGATTTTTCACCAATTCTTGATACTCCATAGGTATAGTACCAAGACCTTCAATTACTGATAATTTTTCTTGTTCTTGTTTAGAACGCATCGCCTGTTCGGCCAAATCACTATAAGACATACCCAGCTGATCTGCCATAGTTCTCAAACGATACATTTGAGTAACAGGAATATCAAATTTACCTGTTTCTTTGTTAAAACTCACCGCACTTGCCGCTGCTTCCATAATTGAATCTTGTAGACCACCCATATCTTGTTGTGCCATATACAACATTTGCATAGGGTCACCCAACTTACCTATCTCACCACCCATCATTTGGAAACTTGCAGCCATTTCAATTGCTTGTTCAGGATCCATTAACTTATCTGCCAATTCAACAGTTTTGCCAAAGTCAAAACGTAATGATTGTGCACGTGCAACCATTTCAGAAAGACCATCAATACCATTTTTGAAATTATATCCAGCCAAAAGTTTTACGTTATCGGCAATAACCCCCATGAATTGATTCACATTCAATCCATAATTTCTTGCCATATTGGACATATCTTCCAAATTATCAATCATATAATCCGTACTCAATCCCAATGTGTCAAAAGCCTCTTCAAATTTTGCCATTTCATCAGCTGCCAAACCTGTGTTTCTGGCAATCAGTTGCATATCAATTATTTGATTTTTGGTAAAGAAATTAGTTCTTTGTAGCGATTGATTGAGTTTAGAAAATAAATCAATATTGTCCTCAATAGAAACACCAAATTCCAGTGTCGCCATTGTAGTGTCCGTTAAAACTTTTTCTAATTGTCTAACAGTTTCGGGTCCTCTCTGTAGTACTTCCCTATTTAAATTTACAATCTGCTGATTTATATTCAAAGCAGATTCAAACATCTTATTAGGAACTAAATTTTTTAATGTGTCTTGTAATTTGAATAAACTATCAGTAGTTGCATTTGTAGAACTACTTAAATTTTTCATCGCATTATTTGCATCACCAATTGTACCCGCCATGTGTAGATTTCTTTTCTAATAAATATTACACCTAAGAATTATTTGCTTTGATTTTCTTCAATCAGCTTGTTAATGAAGTATTTTCTTTCATAGGTAGGCATAATCATTATATCCCCATAAGAAAAATGAGCATATTTAATCAGATAATAAATTTCATCTAATAAGTTTTTTCTATGTTCAGAAGAAAGGGCGAAAAAACTCAACCCCGAAAGAGATATTAATCTCTACATTCTCTCCTGACGGGGCTTTTACATTTCTTTTTAGGTCCAATCTTGGTTCAGCTTTTGCCATCAATTTTTTGATGTGTTTGCTATCCATAATTGGTAAGTTATTTATAAATTCACTTTTTTTGCTTTCGTCTACTCCTTCAATTTTAACGATCATTCGTTCCAAACGAGTAGTTGATACGGGTGCAATCACACCATCAGGATATTGTTCAATAATATTGTTAATTTCTTGAAGATCTTTTGATGATAAAATTCTACAATAAACTTTTTTATTTGATTTCGTCAAACTAATTTCAAATAGACCCTCTTCATTTGGTGTAATTTCAGGATCCAATACAGATACACGGTCCAACATTACTGAAGATTCAAAAAATTTGTTTGTTGCAGGATCTTTTACTTTAAAAGTATATTCAGGACCGAACGAGGAGTTCCTTAAGAAAATAAGGATCGCTTGGATATCCACGTCCAACAATTCATCAATATTTACATCGGGTTCATAAATTTTTTCTCTTAATAATGTTTTAATAAGATTATCATTCTGATTAGCGTTCATTATTAAATTTTCATCTTTGGCTGTTAAATAACCAACCTTAACTGATTTTTTCCCATTTTTATAGAACTTACCTTCAGAGGGTAATTTAACCACATCGTGTGGTAAATCAAAGTTCATTTGTCCATATTGTGTTGTTTGATCCATAGTTTTTAACCTTTTTAATAATTAAATATAATTGAAGAAATAATTTTTTGTAGTATAAAAAAAGAAAATCCACAACCTACCGAAATAGATTGTGGATTGTATAAAATATGTATTGTTTTTAAATTAGTATACTAATATACATCTGTCAGGACGTAACGTAGCTGAAATTGTTGCCAACCCGTCATCACCATAACTTAAATCGTTAAAGTTAACGTTCGTTAAGAAAGTTCCCTGTAAAATCCATTTTTCAACAGCAACTCCTGTAGGATCCAACATTTCCAAAGTAACGTCATCTTTTTTGTAACCCGCAGCATAACCCATTCTACCTGTTACAGATTCTGCGTGTAATCTAACCCACTCCATCAACGCTTGTGCAGCTGAAGGTCCGATTGGATCTCTAAATGTTACGTTTATTGTTTCCCAAGTAAAACGTCCTGCAACATATGTTTCCGTATTTAAAAACGGTATTGGTGTTGCTCCGATGTTTATTTGTGGTCTTGATGCCGACTCTACAAACCATGAATTAATTCCCAATGAAGAAGGAAAAGATAAGATAAATCTATTCTTTCTTTTGGGTTCATACGGTACGGGCATTTTCATTAATAAATCTGCCATGGTTTAAATTTTTTTGTTTTTTATTTATTTATAAATATCTCTTAAAGATTTTTCTATTTACTTTTTTTTTGATCCAGTTAAAATCTCTATACTAGACTTCTTTTTTCTCCCCTTTACTAGTTAAATATGTTCTAACTGGATTATCTTCATACTCTTTTTCAAGAAAATCTTTAATCTTTTCAATATTTCTTACATCATCATCAGAAAATCCAATACTAGGTATGAAATTATTAGAAATATCATTCTTTAAAAACGCTTTCTTACCTAAATTAGAAGACATTTCCTTAACATATGCAATAAATTCTTTTAAAGCCTCTTTTTTAGCCTCTTCAGGATTTGCTTCAGCATTGGTCCCAAAACTAACAGGATAATACTTACATAAATCCAAATAGTCATTAATTAATTTATTATCATCTTTAATTTTTTCACCCACCAAATCCCTGTATTTTTTAAGGTTATAAACCAAGATCTCTTTGTTTATACCCATATGGTTCGTTTGAATGAAATTATATATAGATTCCCTTAAAATAGTCGGTGTGTGACCCCTTGCAGTTATAATTGCAAAAATAGATCCCGCATTGATACATTCCACAAAATCATTCCACGACGGTCCTGGTTTTGCCAACATTGAATCCACAACAAATTGTTTATCACCCTCCACTCTAAAGTTTTTAAACGGATTTTCAGAAAAACCAACAATCTTGTGTCCCTTATAATCAAATTCCTCCACACCGATCATTGTACGGTACTCTGCAAAATCTTCGGTACTCATACCAACTTCCTTTCCATCTTCGTCCAAAACAATAATTTTGGTCGGCATCTCAAGAATGTTGTCGTCCCAATCAAATGCATAATACTTTAAATCGGGGTTGTCCTGATCATCAAAACCTTCAAAAAGTTGTTTTGTTTGATAAACCTCGTTTAAGTGTTTTCTTATAATGTGTTTCATTTTTCAGAAGAAATAGTTCCGATTAATCTTTCAAATTGTTCTTCAGTTATCACAATGTTTTGTGGTTTTTCTGAAAAGTATTTTTTTTCAGACCCCTCTAATTTAAGAGATTCAGTAATTACATTTTTTTTAAATTGCATTTTCTTATAGTTTTAAAAAATTTAATTGGCAAAGGGGGATCAATTGGTGAACCCCCATAATATAAATATAAGTATATTAATTATACATCTTCAAATGAAGCACCTGTTGGTGTGATCAAGAATTCAATATCAATAAATTCTAATGCTCTTGTTGGTTTGATATAAATCTTACCTGTTAGAGTATTTGAATCAAGATCTTCAGGTGTGTCTGTTACTACAACTCTAAAGTCAATAAGACCTCTGTCACGTCTGATGTTTTCCAAGATTGGATTAACTGAATCCAAGAATTCTTGACGAACCTGTTGATCATTTTGATCAAACAATAGACGTACAGCAACCGCTGAAATCAACTTACGTGCTTGTAATAACAATCTTCTCACGTTAATTCTATCAAGTGCTGATTCTCTAACTTGAAGAGTTTTGTTACCCCAAATTACAGTTCCCACATCAGAGAATGTTGCAATTGGGTTAATTCTTCCTTTATAAAGAATATCACGATCTTCTTGTGTGAGTTTCTTTCTTGCTTTCACTGAATTCACAAGACCACGAGTGTAACCCGCTGAAGCGAACCAAGGGAATGCGATGTTATCCGTCAACGCCAAGTTTCTTACAACTTCAGCTGTCGGTGGAATATAAACTTGTGTGTTATTAACACTGTCTCTTGTAAGAACCCAAGGATAATACGTTGCCGTATAGTTTGAGTCAATACCTGTTTCATCTAAATTATCTACTGATTCTTCAGGATAAATGAAATCGGTTGTGAAACTTCTTGTGTTATTAACAAACATATTGTAATCAGGTGTAGTACAGATATAAACTGAATCAGCACGATCTGTTTCAATCATATCAATTGCACTTTCAACCAAGTTTGAGTTATTAACATAATCTATACCAGGTGTTACAAACAAGTTGATGTTAACCGCTTCAGGGTTCGCAAATGTTGATTGACCCCATAAGTAAGCATAATAATCGGTGTTTGCCCATCTTTGTTTGTCTGGTCCCACGATTTGTTTGAATGCACCCCATCCTGTTGCGTTTGAATAATTTACAGAAGTTGCTGCACCTTTAAGATAACCTGTATTACCTAATGTAAATGAATCTAAGTTTGTTCTATATTCTCTGTAAATATCCCAACCATCAAAACCACCTGAAGGTGCGATTGTGAATTTACGAGCAGATAAACTGAAATATGGGTTATCATTGGTTGATGGATCATTTCTGAATTCTGCAACACCAACCTCAAATTGTGATTGACCTGATGTAATATAATTTGAAGGAACTGTAACTACGGTAGCACCTGAATCCATATGGAAACCTTTTGTAAGGTAAGCCCAAGGTGATGATTCTAATGCTTGACCTAAGTTAGTTGGATTTTGTTTTCCTTTATATTGGAAGAAATCAACATCAATTCCAACTGTATTTGAAACACCCAAATAAGTTCTACGAACTCTATCACCTGCACTTCTTGTAACATTGTCACCTGAAGCGGTACCAAATGGTGGGTTAAATAAAACTTCACCCGGTGTGTTATATTTTGTTTTATATAATAAATGTGGAGACTTGATTGAGTTGGACTCATATCTTCTCGTTAAATATCCTCTGAAACCACAAGGTAATGCATCTGTCGGTGCGTCCTCGCTCATTTCCAACATAATAAATGATGATCTCAATTGATATTCTCCGTTTGAAGTACCCACTTTTTTAGCAACGAAACCATTTTGATTTGGATCTAACGTACAGTTTGTGAATTTTTCTAACACAAATGGATTCGCATCCGTATCAAAGAAATCTCTAACAATAATATCAAAAGTTAAGTTTTGAAATGACATATTCACGATTGAAATCTTAACTTGTTGATTCGCTGAATTACCATCAGAAATCAATACAAATTTAAATAAGTCATATACTTCATTACCACGCAATTCTGAAACCACATATGGAGTTTCAGGTGTTTGGTAACGATCCAAATACCAACCAATTGATGTATTAGTTGCATTATCATTTCTTGCAGAAGGAAGATCAATTAATGTGCAATTTAAACCACGAATCTTACCTTCACGGTATCCATAATTTAATAAGTTATAATATGCTTCTTCAACAAATAAAGGAATTTCAGTTCTTGGTTTTGCAAAATTACTCTGACCAAATACTTTGGTAATATAATTTGTATTAGCCAATGAGAATGAAGTTTCAAATTCAAATGTGTTAGAATCTTTTGTGATACCTGAAATTTTAAATGTATCAAAAGGATTAGAAGTAACTCCCGAATACACACCTGAACAGATCATTTGAACATCGGTTAATCCTGATACTTCATATATTGGTCCATCACCTGTACCGTAATCACTAATACCTCTTGAACGTAAAGTTGCAATTACCATATCATTGTAATCACTAATAGGTGTTCCCGAATAGTTGGTTACATATATAACTGCAGTACCTGAATAAGATCCAGCACCTGTTGAAGTTAAACCTGTTGTTACCATACCAAAACCAACACCTGTGTATTGACTTGAGTTACTTGGGAACATCGCATAATACCAAGGATCATTTTCTGGTGCAGTGAAATCTGCAACATCAGTTGTGATACCATCAACTCCAAATGTTTCACTGAAGCCTGTATATGAAGACGAAGCACCTGTTACTGAACTAAATGTAGATGCCGATACGGTACCCCAAAACTGTGCAGTAGCACCTGAAGTCGCCACATCATTAATCTCACCATTAAAGTGAGCGATAAAATCATCTTCCAATGAAGACTCACCACCACTGAATGTAGTATAAGGAAGTGAGAATACCGATGAAATTGATGCTGGTAAATTTTGATTGAAAATTGAAATGGTCGTACTATCACCTGTTACCCCTGAAAAATCTACACTATATACTGTAGCAGGAGCACTAGTTACGGTAAGACCTGATGAATCCAAATTACCAACTGTGGTAATTGACCACGAAGGACCTGCATCATATCCTGAAAGACCCAATACTCTTGTTACGAATAATTGGTTAGATTGTTGAAGATACGCCTTTGCAATGTAGGCTGCTTCGTATTTAGGAATCTGTGTGTTCACAAATTTTGCAGGGTTTGTACCACCAAAAATTGTTTGGAATTCATCATAATTTGAGATGAAAATTGGTTCAAATGCCGGACCCGATAAAGTTTCTCCGACCAACCCTAAGGTTGTAACCCCGACGCTTTGTGCCACAAAACTTAAGTCTCTTTCTGATGTATAAACACCCGGTGAGACAAATACTTTGTTTGATGTCGCCATTTTGTTAATTTTATTTGAAATTTATTTTTACTATAAATACTTGGAAAAAAAACAAAAAATTATATTTTCTGTATTTATTTATGGGTCAGTAAGAAAATTTTCTACCTTTTTTCTGCCAAAAACATTTACCGATGGGGGATATCAAAAACATAAAAATATCAAAAAGAAGTCACGAAGTACTAAAGAAGTATTGTGAAAAAGAGGGATTGGTTTTGTATAAGTTCTTGGAAAAACTGATTGAGGATCACTGTTCAGAACCGACTGATATATATGGTGATAAATTATAAAAGTTGTACGTTGCAATAAAGAATCGCTTCTTTTGAATTATCATCTTTTACTATTTCAATAACCACAACATCATTAGTATTAACGGAAATTTCGGTCATATCATCACCATAATAATTTCCATTTATATATACTGAAAAACTATCCACATTTTCGCTATTAATGATTTTGATATCTGCGGTGTATCTATATGTTTCGGTAAGTGCGGTTATACCTGTGGCAAAATTAATATTTAAATCAAACTGATCTGAATTTTTATTTGGATTGTTAAATCTTTTTGAACTTGATGAAACATCTGTTTCCAATAAGGTAAGACTTCTTGATATTGCTGGTTTCACTTCAAACTCTTCTTCATCCAACAAAAATCCCATCATCATAAATTCATAATTTTGAACATAATATTTCCTTTTCTCAATATCCAAAACTGATTCATCGCTGATGCTGTTTAATACGATTGGAATATAATGTCCTTTGATTGTTGCATAAGACTGACGTGATGCAAACTCCTGAAGAACTTTTTTGTTAAAATCATTCAAATGTCTCATCTTATTGCAGAAAATCTTAATATTATATGTAATATCAACAGGTATTGGTTGAGGTATGGTATATATGTCCATACCTTTTCTTTGACCATCCCAAGTTGGAACTTTCGCATATATAAATTGTCTGCGGTTTGGAATATTGTATTGTGTTGAAGGATTGGTACCATAAGGTACTTCTGGCTTTCTAACTGTAGCAACAAAAGGTGGTCTGATATTTTTATCTAAATCTTGGAAGTTCCAACTCTCCGTGAATTGTGCCCAATTTTGTGTCGTAATAATAATGTCTATTGTTGGAACCTTTTTTCCGTCTGCAGAAATTTCCAAATTTTCTTTTACAAAATCCAACATACCTCTATCCAAATCAGAATGTTGTATTCCTTTTGGAAGATACGTTCCGTCTCTTTCAATATTTTCAAGCAATTCTTCTCTTCTCCTCAATAAAATTTCATCAGGAGTTAAGGGTAATGTCTTTTTTATTTTTTTTGGTAATGCCATTAACAATAAATACTAAAGTATAGAATTATAATCCCGTAAATTCACCATCGTTAACTGGTGATGCAACAATGCTTCTATAAAAAGGTTTGTAACCTCCATAAGTGTGTTTATTATCGCTCACCACACGACCATCATTTACCACCGTATAATAACGAACTCGTGTTTCAGTTTCATAATATCCAATGTAGTCACCATATTCAATTTCAATATTTAATTCGTCCAAGTGATTTTGATAAACACCGACTTTTAAATTACCAGGTTCCATTTGAGACATTCTTGAATTACCATAATCTTGGTTTTCAGGTTGTTCAATTGTAACATAACCATTAAACTGAACGGGTGGAAGATATTTTATACCATTTTCAACTGTTTCACCATATACATCATCTGTTTTTGTTTTTTGACGATCCACACGGTATAACACCAAACTGAAATTCATATCACCCTCCAACCACTCACGGCCCATTGCGATATCCAAATCATAATCTTCGGCTCCGAAGAATTTATTTAAGCGAGTAATCGGGACTTTTCTTTGCGACATATTGATTATTTATATAAAATAGATTATATTATAAATATTATCAAATGGAAAACAATAAAGAAATATTATCTTCAATCCCCGAAGTTAAAGCCCACCGTATTTTAGAAAATTACAGTGGGTTTAATAATTATATTCTATCCATTAAATCAAAAAAAGAAAAACAAAAACATTTTAAACTGACTCGTGCACAAGCCGATTACATTAACAAATACCATAAAGTAGTTCCAAAGGTGGCAAGAAAATGGGTGGAATTGGACAGTTATTTTGCAAAAAAAATGATGGAAGATAACCTATATACCAAAATACCTGAGAAAATATATGTGGAAAAACTGTTGGTTGAAAAAGATAAGGCATACCACATTTGGGGAAAAACATTTGAATCTGAAAAACTACATCCATTTTGGTTACCAAAAGTCGCAATCTTGCAAAATCAAAATCAGGTTGAGGTTAATATTGATTATGAAAAATATTCTCATAGACCACCATTATCTCATCAAAAGGAAGCGATTGAAAAATTGGTTGGGAACAAAAAATTCATTTTGGCGGATGATATGGGATTGGGAAAGACGACCTCAACTGTTATCGGAGCATTAGAAACGGGTGCAAAAAAGATAATGATTGTTTGTCCCGCATCCTTAAAACTGAATTGGAAACGGGAAATTGAAAATTATACAGATAGGTCAATTTCTGTTATTGAAGGGAAAAAATGGGAAAGTGCAGACTTTGTGATCATCAATTATGATATTATCAAAAATTTTCACGATTCCAAAAATAAAGAAGAATCAATCATCTTGCAAGAAGATTTTGATTTAATTGTATTAGATGAGGCCCATTATATTCAGAACACACAAGCCAAAAGAACCAAACTGTTAAATGATGTGATATCACAAATTGATCGGGTTTGGTTTTTAACAGGAACCCCAATGACCTCACGTCCAATTAATTATTATAATTTGTTGGATTTGGTGGAATCACCCGTCGCTTACAATTGGATGGCGTATGTTATTCGTTATTGCGAAGGTTACCAATTTAATGTCGGAGCAAGAAAAGTATGGAACGTAAATGGGGCATCCAATTTGGAAGAATTAAGAGATAGAACCAAATCTCACGTATTAAGAAGATTAAAAGAAGATATTTTAGATTTACCTGAGAAAATTATAACTCCCGTCTATTTGAGATTAAAATCAAAAGAATATGAAGAATTAATGGGGGATTATTATGATTGGTACGAAAATGATGATGAAAAAAAATCTTTGACCGTTCAATTCACAAAATTAATGAAAGTTAGACAATGTATCGCAGAAGAAAAAATAAAAGATACGATTGAACTTGCTGAAAATATTATTGAACAAGGAAAAAAGGTTTTAATATTCACCAATTTTACTGATACATTAAATCAAATTGCGGATCATTTTGGAAAGAAATCCGTTAAGTTGGACGGAAGAATGTCAAAGAATGCAAGACAACTCTCTGTTGACCAATTTCAAGAAAATGATAAAATCAAAGTTTTTGTTGGAAACTTAAAAGCAGCTGGTGTTGGAATTACATTAACCGCGGCCGAAGCCGTTATTATGAATGACTTATCATTTGTCCCATCTGATCACGCACAAGCAGAAGATAGAGCATACCGTTATGGTCAAAAATTTTCCGTGTCCGTTTATTACCCGATTTTTGAAAATACTATTGAAGGAGTGATTTATGATATTTTAAATAAGAAGAAAAAAATCATCCGAACAGTAATGGGGGACGACGAAGGATCAACAGATACGTTTGAAGAAATAATGAATTTGATCAATAAACGAAAATAACCTCATTTTTCTTAACATTTGGTTCATAAGAATATTTATATATTAAAAAGACAACGTGAAATTTAATATTTTAAGAAAAAAAGTTGATCTGATTACAGAACAAATAAACGGAAACCAAAGGTACCCGAAAACAGCCGTTCTCAACGAAATCTACAAAAAGGTACCTCAAGAAATATTACTAGAAATGAAAGAAATAGGTATTGAAGAATTGCCCTATTCTTACGGTGCATTAAAACGTTTTATTGATGCAGAAACAATGGATATTCATTATAATAGACATTACAAAGGGTACGTAAAGAAATTAAATAAAGCCTTGGAAAATAAAGAAGACGGTGATTTGGAATTAGAACAAATCATCAAAGGAATATCAAGGTTCAATAAAACCGTTCGTGATAACGCCGGTGGAGCATTTAACCACGCCTTATTTTGGAAAATGCTAAGCCCAAAAAGACAAAGAGCACACGGAAAGGTTTATGAAAAAATCAAAAAAGACTTCGGTGATTTTAATGGTTTTAGAAATCGTTTTGAAACCGTCGCAAGAAAAAGATTCGGTTCAGGTTGGGTTTGGTTGGTATTAACCAAAAGAGGTGACCTTAAAATTATGTCCACCGCAAATCAAGATAATCCGTTAATGAACGTAATTAAAAATGGGGGTTACCCAATTTTGGGATTGGACCTGTGGGAACACGCATATTATTTAAAGTACAAAAATAAAAGAGATGAATACATTAAAAACTTTTGGAAAGTTATAAATTGGGAATTTGTTAATCAACTTTATAACCTCAGAACACAAAAAAAAGTTAATGAGTCTCGTAATATCAAACAAGTAATTAGTGAAGGAAAAAGTTTGGGTTGCAACAGAAAACAAGTTGGTTTTTATGCTCAACTTTTTAACAAAAATTACAACATTAAAAACCGATACAAAAATACCATTATGAGTATTTTGAAAGAACTTTTTCACGATTATTGGTACGATGCTGATGAATACGGAAAAGATGAATTATCGGGTGTTTATGATTTTGAACAACCTGGTCGTTCGGTAATTAACAAATTGAACACTAACTATACCGCATTCTGCACATTGGTTAATGATTTAAACCAATATCTTAAACTTAATGGTATTGATCCCATCGCATTTAACTTAGATGATAAAAGACAACAGTTATCAGAATTGGACCGTTTTTTAAGATACCTAATGGAATTGAGATATAGAATCTTTTCACCAGAATCAGAGACATTCAAAAAAGTAATGTCAGGTTTGGATATCAATAACCGTTCAGGTGACAAACGAGAAGTTGATGCGGTGAAAGATTTAAAAATAATCTTTAATACCGATGAAGTGGAAAAAGAAGGGGGTCTTGGTAAAAAAGTGGATGCACTCGGTGGTGTTGATGCTTATGTAATGACACCCGAAGGTAAAAAAACCGTTCAAATTAAACCCCTAAGTGGTTATGAAGTTAAAGATGGTTTTGTTATTCTTTATGGAACAGGTAATGTTGCACCATATAAAACAGACTATATGGCGTTTAAACATAACACCAAAGGAACCTTCGTTTTTGATAACGCACAGACAAAAATTATTGACGGAAAATACGTTTATCCGATCTCTGCACTTTATAATAATATAGATTTATAAAAAGTAAGATATTTATAATAAAAATATCACTATGTCTATAATTAACGAACCAGATAGAAGTAAACTTTATACGAGAGTTAAACACCTATTAGGTGCACCTATAAGAAGTGTTGAAATAGAGGATGAAATGATGGATTCTCTACTTGAACTTTCAATTCAGGACTATGCACAATACGTTAATGATTGGTTGATTGAATCACAATGGACATCTTTATATGGGCTTAATTTAGATGAACAATCTTTAACTCGTGCATTTACATCACGATCATTAGATTGGGAAACTCAATATACATACGCTTACTCTAAAATTGTTGGACTACAAGCGGGGGGTGATTCTGAACTTAAAAAAGATTATATTGATCTCGTACCAAATCAACAAATATACGAAATTCCTGCGGGTAGAGAGGTAAATGAACTTTTATGGTTTAGTAGATCTGAACTTGATGCCGCATTCTTTGATCCGTTTATGGGTGGATTCGGAGGATTTGGTGGTATCGGTTTGGGTGGTGCTGCTGGTTTTTCACAAATGGGTACAATGGGTAACTACTTTATTACACCCGCCTTTGATATCTTATTAAGAATGCAAGATATTAACATTAAAAGAAGAATTATTTCTGGTGAACTTACTTATCGTATTACCGCACTTGCTGAAGGTAAAAAAGCATTACATTTAATGAATGTACCTGGTGGTAAGTTTGACTTCGGTAATATTCAATTTAATGAATATAGAGTTTGGTATTGGTATTATGATACTTTTGATAGAGAAGATTGTTTGGCAAAAAATCCTGATGTGGTACGTTTACCGTCAGATATTCCAATTGACGAAATGAAATGGGACGAATTAAATACACCCGCACAAGCATGGGTTCGTAAATGGTTTGTTGCATATGTAAAAGAAACTGTTGGTCGTGTTAGAGGAAAATATCAGGGTAATTTAAAAACACCTGATAGTGAAATTCAAATGGAATATGATTCTTTATTAACTGAATCTAAGGACGAAAGATCAAAGTTAATTGAAGAACTTACACAAAGATTGGAAAGATTAAGACCAGAAAAAATGATGGAGAGGGAAGCATCCGTTGCTGAAAATCTTAACAAATCACTTCAATACCGAGCATTCCCAAGACAATTTTATGTAATATAATGGCAATTTATAAGTCAATACCCTCAATTAGAATTATCAATGGAAGGGAAATTAGAACTTCCGATAATGCTATTGTAAGTAGTCCAAGATACCGAACAAGTGGTGAAAGTTGCATTATAGTAAAAGATATACCTGAGGCACAAATTATATTGGACGAAACAAATACGGATCACCTAACAATCAAATCAATAACCAAAACTATTATTCAAACAAACTTATTGATTGATGATAAGTTTAAAGAAATTGAACTCGGAAATGAATCTTCAGTTGAGTTAAAATTTGTTATGGGTGGTTGGTACATCTTATCTTCTGATGGTTTGAAAGAAGAAGATTTAAGCATTGACTAAATCTAACCCCACCAACTTCTTATTTTTTTCCACATAATTCATATCAACCAAATCCAATGTATTTTCCAAATACATATAAAACGGATCTTTTTGCATTTTCTTCCAAAACACAATTTCCATATCTGAAAGGGTTAATACCTCATCCAAATCATCTTGGTCCCCATCTCTTCTCGGATAACCTCTCACCAATTCTGTTTGGGTGTGAGTAAATAAAGGACGATCCGCAGGATCTTCAATCAATATTTCATCACGAATATCAGGATGAAAAACAACCAATAGGGGTTCAATTCTTTTATTAAATGAACTGATGTAACGAGCGATGTTATATTCACCCAATTTATCGGGATAATTTTCAATATCTTTTTCATCAATTAAATAACAATTCAATTGAATATCAACATCATCTGCGGGCATTGTTTTTCCGTATTTTGCCTTGTATTCACGTTTTTCTTGTGCGGTTGCGTTCCAAACATTTTTCTTAACCACATCGCCGTGTGATTTTTTCTCACCATTATTCACATAATAAATGGTGTCACCCAAACCAACAGGAAGGTTATGTTGAATTGCAAGTTCCATATGTGCTTGACGTGACATTAATGATCCCGCTTTGGTTTTCTTTGTAATATGAACTTTATATTCATTAATACTTTGTTTTACCCTTGCTTTGTTTGCAATCTTTGCAATTGGAATTTGTTGGTTATAAATCTTCTCCAAATATTCATAATAGTAGTCCAAAAATTCGTGTCCCTTACCGTCCAATAACAATCTTAATCCGTGATCCAAAAACTCTGCAACATATGTGGGTAATTTTTTTGACTTAATGGTGTTACCTGTAAGTTTTACTTTACCCTTATCAGTAAGAAGGGCATAGTTTTTACGGGCAACATTTATGGTTGACGGCCAAATACCATCTGTATCCAACCCCATTTCACCTCTCATAAACAGATCATTATATTCAGCAACATCGGCTTCGGTTCCGTGATATTCTTTTCCTTCAACAACCAAATCATTTAATCCTTTTCCAATATAAGTTTGCGATTCACGACCAGGTGGTGATGAGAAGTTCACACCATCCGTATCCATAACGAGGGGTTTGTAACCTCTATCCATAAACCACATAATCATCTGACGAAGGTATTGACGACCTGTACAGGTGATCTGTTCACCCATATCCATATCACCCCACGGGAATACTTGTGGTGCGGATAATGAACCAAAGAATGCGTTAATAAAGATTTTAATTGGCAACTGTTTGCGGTTATATTTTAAAGATTCTTTTGGGTTGGTTTCATATAGGTCCGCAGCCAGTTTTTTGTATTTGATACGAGTATCACGGAAATACTTTAACATACTTTTCATTGCACCTGTAACATCACATTCAGGGAATACATCGTGAACCAACTGAATGGATGGGTATAGTGAAGAATAGTCAAGTTTTAATACATTAGTTGAATACCCAACAGCAAGTAGTCGTGATAAACCACCGGTAAATGATCTTTTTTCACCTTTTTGGGGTATTGCAAGACCTTTTTTATAAGACCATGCGGCCATAATCATTTTCCATAATGTTGCAGTTCCCATCGTTGATAACCTTTCATATGTGGTCGGAACCAGTTTTGAAAGAAGGAAATTTGCCTGATTGAATTCTTCATCAACCACCATCGTTTCCCAAATATCATCATAAAGGTATCTTTCAATGATGTATTGACCATTAACCTTTTCAAAAGCATCAGGGAACCGTTCCATAAGATTTTCGGTACCAGGTGCACCAACTTCTTTATAACCACCTGATTTTGGATTAAAATAATAATCTTTGTTATCAAAATAGATTTTTCCGATTTTATCTCCCTCAACATAAACCCGATTTTCTTTTTCTGCTCCGATGAATTTGGTAATATATTTCAAACCCCAACTTTTGATATCCGAGTTGATGGCTTGCGCTCTGCGAACCGCATGAGCAATGTCCACAATATTATAACCCCACATTTGAATTTGGGTATATTCCTCCATCTCATTTGCCAATTTGAGCATCCCTTGTTTTTGTTTGATTTTGGATTGAGGATTTAATGTTTTTGCAATCTTTTTGGGGTTCAAACCCAAAATCTCCGCTCTCCTTAAAATAAAAGGAAAGTCAAAGAATGCCGAGTTATAACCTCCGACCAATGAAGGACGAAGTTGCGCAATTGTATTGAAGAACTCAATAATAACCTGTTTTTCTTCATCATCATTTTCACATGCGATAACCTTTTCAAAACCACGGTTATCTTTCATTCCGATTAAGAATATTCTGCTGGTCTCGGGAGATAAACCTGTGGTCTCAATATCAAATACAAATCGGTGAACCTCATCATATTCATCAAATCCTTTGAATAACCTTTTGTTTTTCTGAACGAGATATTGTTCGGTTGGTGATAATATGATGATGTGTTTTGAATTTCCGCGTTCCCACGGATCCAATCCACCGTTTTTGAAAAAGTTAACCAAGTTTGCATATGATTTGGTGGATTTAACCAAAAACTTAAAACCCTTTTCCATGCGAGGATCACCCATTGTATCTTGCTTCTCAATGATAATCCCGTGTTCAGACATCGCCTCTTTCTGTTGAGCCTTTGATCCGTTATAAAATTTTAATCCGTGAAGATTTCCGACCCATGCGAAGGGAACAAAGGAGTCGGTCTTAATTACCTTACCTTGTTCGGGGTGTTGAATGATTTTGTATATTTTTCCTGACGCATAATCATATTCAAGTGATACGATATATTTTTCAGGGTCCTCTCCATTGAGGAACTCTTCAATTTCTTGTTGTGATACCATAATATTTGTTTTTTCCGTCTGAGATATTTTGCTCACACCGCAATGATGTGATTACTCTTTGACATTTTTCAAAATATAAGACAAAAAAAACCTTAAGTCAATTTGGGGTAAGTAATAATTTTTTACTCTTCGCTGTTATCATCATAGAAGAAGACATCTTGATCACCAACACTCCACTTGGTCCCGTCTTCACAATAAAATTCTGTAGTTGATACTTTAAAATCAGGTATTTTAATACCTTTTGGTGTCAATGATTGATCATAATATAATACGCGATTATTTGGTTGTGCCGCGAATTGCCCATTTTCTAATTTTATAATATTAAATGATTTGTGTTCGTTAGGTGTTTCAGAAAGGGATACATTTAACTCATTCGGATCCGAATGGCAAGAATCTATTGTAAACAAATAGTTACCACTATAAAATTTTTTATTTTTCATATAAACTCTACAATCTAAATTAGATAATGTTGATTTTTCAATAACAGTTATATTATATGAAAACGCGTCCCACAATTCTAAATGATCCAAAGGTAACAACTCATCTTCATTTAAATCTGTTTTCCAAACATATGCCGATATGGGTAACTTATCATATACCGCACCATAATTGGTTAAATAAGACTCAAAGTATAGTGCACTACCCTTAATGGATTTTACTGATACCCAATAACAAGGCTCAAACTCACCGTAACCTTTTTCAAAATCATACAAATATTCTTTTCTAACATAACATTCTAATGGTGGTAAGTTCGCAACTAAGTAACTCATATTTAATACATTAAATTATGTTTATATATAAAATTTCTCGTATCGGTGCAATTAACTCACCCATTGAATTCACAATATGAAATTCACCTTCATATCTCCCTTTTCTATTAGTGTCTCTTTTTGAGAATTTGTAGTAGATATAATATTCCGTTGGTGAGTCGGGGTTGTTTTTTGTTTTTGTTGTGATGTAAGCATTATTCATCAAAATCTTTTGGATTCCGTTATCCGTATTCTTCATTGAAAAACGAATGGTTGCGGTATCCAAATCGGCATCAAATATTTTGTAAGCATCTGTTCTTCCGTCACGGACAACTTGCATCTTTAAGATTGGTAATTCACTATTTTGTTTGATAAAAAATTCCATTTATTTATTTGGTTTGCAACATAAATCCACCTCACTGAATGAATCATCAATGTTTATAAATAGTTTATTTCTTAAAGGCAAAATAATTTCACCCTGACTATTTGTAATCTTAAACTCCGCTTGAAATCTTCCCATTTTTCGGGTTTCTTTTCTGGTGAATTGATAATAAACAAAATAATCTTCTTCAGGTCCGTCACCGGTCGTATTTGTTTTTTTAACTACAAATGCGGGTTTATTAACAATAACATCCATATCCGTTTCCACGTTTTTCATAGAAAAAGTAATGGTTGAACTGTTGGTTAAATTATCAAACTCACGAAAATCTAATCTTCCGTCCTTAATAATTTGAACCTTTAATATCGGTAACGTACTATTTTTCTTTATAAAAAATTCCATATTCTGTTATATTATACATTCGGATTATTATCAACAATGTTAAATCCGAAATCACATTCAATTTCGTTGGCAATAAAGTCAAAGTCACAAGCCACGGTTTCCAATGAGAAGTTGAAGAAACAACCCAATAAACACGGATAACATTCAGGACACCAATAATCATATAAGTCAAACCTGTCCTTTAATAATCTCGCGTTATGTTGAATCTGCGGTGTACTTAATGGTTCCACATACATTCTGAATTGTGAAATACCACCCATAAATGTCCCACCAAAATTTTGTTCCAAAAGAATATCGGTCGTCAAACCAGATAAACTGGTACCTGATAATGTTTCATTTGGCATACTCTCAGGATCCTGAATATATGGTCCTTCCAAAGCAGAACAACCACTAAACATCAAACTTTCTCTTAACCCTTGAGTACCACCACCCCAACTGATGTTAAACGGAACACCCAATTGTTTTTCCTTCTGAGTATTGAGTTCTCTTGGAATAATCTCCTCAAAATCTTCAATAACCATAAACAGATAACCGTTTACGTATAGTTTCAATAATCCCTTTCTTTTATCTCTTTCTCTTAACCACTTGCGGTTTAATTCCACAATGTTTTCCTTCTTTTCTTTGGTTGAACCTGGATGTGTCTGTGGTGGCATAATGAGATTATATGCAGCACCATTTATCGCAGAAGGATATAACTGTTCCCGAATATCACCCAATCCACCCCAATTCAATAAATCACACCCCTCCAAACTCTGATATCTTTCAAACACGGCAGTTATCATAACCCATCTTTCCTCAGTGTTTGCTGTCACACAAATAGGGTTATTGTAATTACAATCATCATAAATTCCACGAGTGGAACAAATTTCATTAACACAATAACCTGATGAATATGTTAAACCAGTGGTCTCACAACTTCCCGTTGTTACACAATCACCAGTTAATTTTAAATATTTCACACAAAGTTGGGGATTTTTGGGGTCACCCTCAAACTTTAAAGACATTGCATTTGAAAACACATCTTTTCCTGGATCAACAGGTGGATTTTCCACCGTTGTATTATAACCACCACAAGGACCAAGATTATGTTTTATGGTTGTACCCGTGGTTGGAAATACGGTTAAACAATCTGAGTTGGTTACACCAGTGTTTGCACATGCACAAGTTTTAATACAATTTGTTAATCCTGATGTTACACGGTTATAGGTCCAACCTGACGCATCGCCTGATATATCAATATTAAAATCACACGTAAATGTTTCGGTTGTTTGAACGTCACCCGATGCTGGATGGTAATACTTGTTTTCGGCTCTCGTTCCAAAGAAAAAGAACGTATTCGCATTATCAGGATAAACATCATTTAAATAAACTTCAGAAGGTTGAATTTCATATTCTTCTCTTTGACGAGGTTTAAGAAGAAACTCCGCAGACCAACCTTTATTTACCCTTTCAGGAAAAACTTCATAATCATACCCGAATAACTTATAAAACCCCTGATAAAAACCACCATATAATTCATTGTAATAACCAACAGTTTCACCACTTTTGGAAACTATATTATATATGGTTTTTGAATTACCTGAAAATCTATGGTTTGGCCAATCGGCATAACTGGTAACAGGAAACATTTTCATTCTCCTATCAAAATAATGGGGATTAAATGTTTCACCAGTATTAATACCCATCGTGAAAGTTAAAGTTTCACCAGTCATCTTATTGTATAATCCGTTGTCCGTCCCCGTTAAACCAATATCACATAACGTGCTTGCAGTTAAACAAGTGAGATCCACATTGTCAGGATTATAATAATTCTTTGATACAACAGGATTACCTGAATAATGAACATTCCATAATAAAGTCATTTGTTGCGCAGAATCAGATGATGATAAATCCATATTGATCGGCAACCTGTTTCCGTCATTTTCGGCGATTAAATTGGTTGAAAATACAACTTCTTCATCATAATCACGTTCATCCGACACCAAAGTTAAATCAAAATAACTGGAATCATCAAGACGGAGATCATACCTGTTAAAATAGTAGTTGTTGATATTCTGACTCGCCATTATGGTTTTTTTAGATAAATACTTTCTTTGCGGTATTTATTATAAAAAGTTATATCATGGAAGATATCTTTAAGAGAAAAAGTTTCGCAGAAAAAAGAGCAGAAGAACTTGGTTGTGAAGGAATACACAAACATAAGGGGGGGTTTATGCCTTGTTCTACTCACAAAAAATATGAAGAAAAAGTCAAAGCAAATAAATCCAAAGAAGAAATGGAAGAGGTAATTGACTTTGATGGAACAATGAATAATTCAAAAATTCCAATCTTAGATCCAAGAGTAACCAACAAAGGTACAAATACTATGGATAAAACTGTTGCTATGACCAGAATAACACAAGATCCTTTAATGAGGGGTTATAGAGTATATTACGGAGAATCATTGGTAAGAGAAGAAGATATGGAAAATGCATTCGGATATGAGGAAACAAATGATATGAATGCAGAAGAAACAATTGATTATTTTATAAAAGAACTTGGTTTTGATAAAGATGATGCTGAAGACAGGGCGGTTGAAATGGGTAAAGATCCCGATATTCCTGATAATCCTGAATTGAAAGATGAAGAAGATTTTATTGATACAATGAGATTAGTTGAAAAGAAATTCACAAAAAAAGACATTATACAGATGTCTGAAGATCTTTTGGTTAAAAAAAGCGAAGATAAAGATATCAAAAAGAAAACCGATGATGGTGTTTCACCAATTTTATTAAGAAATATTAAAGCATTAAAAAACCAAGCAGATGTGTTAGGTTTATCAGATGAAGAATTAATACGTTTAATTAAAAATGAACAGTAAACTATACGATAGAAAAGCAAAACTACCTGATAGTTTGAAACAACATTTGGAAGATTCTTTTAAGAATATTGATGCAGATAGCAATACTGAAGGTTTTAATAGAAATAAAGAATTAAGAGAATCAGGTATTGCAACGTATCAACAAATTAAGAGAATTAAAAACTGGTTTGATAGTTATCAAGGTAACGAAGAAGATGCTCCGTTTATTTTAAATGGAGGAAAAAGAATGCACAGATGGTGTGATCAAGTACTTGACCATTGGAGAGATACAATGGAAAAAGGAAAGAAAATTAAAGCCGATACAGGAATGGAAAATCAATTTATTGACACACACGACAAAGAGGGTGGATCAGTTAATCCTCACGATAGTCACGAAAAAAGTATTAATAAATTTGATACCGCAGTTACGGAACAAATAAGAATAATAAACAAATTAATGTCCAATTAATTATGGCAACACAAAACGACGAATTAGATTTTTCTCAACCAAATAACGAGTTGACACAAATCGCAAACTCAAGAAGATCAGTACTTCTTCCAAGAAATGATTTTCAACCTGAAGGTCAAGAATATGGCGTTTCACACCCTGACGCAACTGCCGATGGTGATAACGCTGGTCGTGGTACAGGACAATTTCTTGATATTTTTAATTACAATGCAGGTACATTACAAGATATTCAAGAAAGAATTGGTGACATCAAAGTGAACAAATATAACAACAACAAACCGTATTATGTTCAAGATGATCAAAGTCCAAATACACCTAATAACCCATTACCAGTATTGTAATGAAACTAATAAGTACGTTTAAAGGTTTATTGACAGAAATTGCGTCAATTCAAGACGTTCAAAAATCTATTCAGGATAAAAAAGTTATGACCATTTATTATGATGGTGATATTCCTGGAGGTAAAGGTTTAAGACGTATTGAACCTGTATGCTTGGGATATAGCAAAGCAGGAAACCTTGTATTACGTGCTTGGGATATTGACGGTGCATCGCATACAGCGACAACAGGTGAACAACCGTTACCTGGTTGGAGGTTATTCAGGTTAGATAAAATCTTTACTTATAACCCTACTGGTGATAATTTTAATACACCAAGACCCGGATACAACTTTAATGGTGATAAAAGTATGGAGAGGGTCATTTTAAACGCGCAATTTAATACAGAACAAGATGAGTGATTTAATGCAAAAATTAGCAGCTTCAAAAAAGATGATGGATATACATAATGCAATTCCAAGAGGACAAGCGACCGGCCAACTTCCTGTGAATGAAAATGTTAATGCGACATATAACGTACCACAAGAAGTAGTTAGTCAGTCACCCGCACCTGTACCACAACCACCAATTACACAATCAGTCACTACTAACCGACCTGTTACGGAAGATGCAATTAAAAACTCAAAACTCCCTGATGAGATTAAAAGATTAATGTTAGAAAATCCAATTGAACAACCACAAATGAATGGTCCTGTTTTATCTGATGACATTATTGAAGGAGCAACAAGACTTATGGGTCAAAAACAAAGTAACACGCCAGTGACTGAAACACAAACTAATAACATTCCTACATCATCTGTTAATAGAAATGACTCAGACTTAAAACAAATGATCAGAGATGTCGTTCGTGATACAGTTAGAGATGTAGTTAAAGAAGAATTATCAAACGCAGGTTTAATATCTGAATCTTCACAAAAAACAAATGATACTTTATCATTAAGAGTCGGAAAACACGTTTTTGAAGGGAAGGTAACTAAGATAAAAAAACTTAAACAATAACTTGTCTTATCTTTTGTTTTTTGTTATACTTCTTGTAAAACAAAAGCATGAGTAAAATTAATGTATTATGTCTGCCCTCAGACCGTAGCGGAGTCGGAAAGTTCCGTTCTGTAGAACCTCACATTTTCTTACAAAACAAGTATCCTGATGATTTTCACGTGGATATTGACTATGAACCAAAAATCAATGATGATAACTATTGGAAACAATACGATATCGTACATTTTCATAGACAGATAGGTAAAGATTTTTTAAAATCACCTATGATTATTGAAAAACTCAATAAGATGGGTATTGTAACCATTATGGACTTAGATGACTATTGGTTACCAGGACCTGAACATCCTGCACACTCTTTGGTCAAGCAAGAAAAAATAGATCAACATATCAAAAACAATCTGAAAGTTGCAGGTCACGTAACCACAACTACTTCAGTATATGCGGATTTAATTAAAAAGTTAAATCCAAATGTTTACGTATTACCAAACTCAATTAACCCTGATGAAAGCCAATTTAAGGCAGAAACTTTACCATCAGACAAACTTCGTTTTGGTTGGTTAGGTGGTTCTTCACACTTAAAAGATTTGGAATTATTAAAAGGTACGGTTAATAAACTTTCAAGTATGAAAGATCAGTTTGAAATGTACATTTGTGGTTTTGACTTACGAGGAACTGTAACTGAGATTAACCCTCAAACAGGTGAGAAGAAACAAAGACCAATCAAACCAACAGAAACCGTTTGGGCAAGATATGAAGAATTCTTCACGGACAATTATAAAATGATTGACGAAGATTACAAAAAATTCTTGATGACTTTTCAAGAAACAGAATATCCCAATGCAAACTTTTACCATAGAGTATGGACCAAACCTGTTACATCATATGCAAAAAATTATTCAAGATTTGATGTATCTTTGGCACCAATTAAGGATAATACATTTAACCGAGCAAAATCACAACTTAAAGTTATTGAAGCAGGTTTTTACAAAAAAGCATTAATCGCATCAGATGTGGGCCCTTATACAATTGATTTGAAACATGCATTAGATAATGGAAAATTCACCAATGGAAACGCATTATTGGTAGATAAAAACCGAAATCACGGTGATTGGGCAAAATATATGAAGAAATTAATTCAGAACCCATCTTGGGCTGAAGATCTAGGAGAAAGACTTTATGAAACCGTAAAAGATACGTACAATTTAAATACAGTAACAAAAACACGAGCAGAACTTTATAAAACATTAGCAAAATGATTAATTACCCAAAAACAAAATTATTATTCTTTGATCTTGAAACCGTTGGAATTGAAAAAGACCTTCCAACATTAAGAGATAAAAATCCCGAACTGGCAAGACTTTTTGAGAGTTATAAAAACTGGTTTGATAAGAAATTTAACGATGAAGACAAAAATACCGTTGAAGAAACTTTCGTGAACCGAGCAGCACTCGTTCCTGAATTTGCAAAAATCATCGTTGGAACATTCGCATTCGTTGATCAAAATGGAAAAACCCACATTAAAACCTTCTCAGGTGATAATGAAAAAGAAATTCTTTTGGAGATGAAAGAACTTATTGATCGGGTGAATAAATTGGATTTTTGGTTATGTGGTCACAACATCAAAATATTTGATATTCCAATGCTCGGAAAACGATTTGTTATTAACGGAATCAAACCACCAAAAATTCTTCCAACATATGACACCAAACCGTGGGAAATGAAAGCGTTGGACACAAAAGATGTTTGGGGGTTTGGGAATAATTATTCCATTTCATCTTTGGACTTAATGTGTGTATCATTGGGTATTGAAAGTCCAAAAACAGGTGAGGTATCAGGAAACCTTGTTCACGATACATATTGGAACAAAAACGGTCTTGGACCCATCGCAGAATATTGCGAAAGAGATGTTAAGGTTTTAATTGATGTGATGGATAAACTTTATAATATGAAATAAAATGTTAAACAACATTAAAGAATTAAGAGATAGTTTAAAAAAAATTAAAGATTTAAAAAATACACTGGAATCAGACGGAAGTGCAGATCCGATGAGCATCTTTACAGATTTGGGAATTGATGTGAAAGATTTGGATAAAGAATTCGCAGATCAAATGAGATTAAAGGTTACCCTTCGTTATCAAAAAGATGGTGATAACCCTGAATTACAATATCATTATCAAAGTGATTCAGGTTTTGATTTAAGAGCAAATGAAACCGTAACACTTGAACCGTTTGAAAGAAAACTCGTACCCACAGGAATATTCTTTGAAATACCCGAAGGTTATGAAATTCAAGTTCGTCCAAAAAGTGGATTAACAATCAAAAGAGGATTGACCGTTTTAAACACACCAGGAACCATAGATCAAGGTTATACAGGTGAGATTAAGTGCATCATCATCAATATGGATAAAAACCCTCAGACCATAGAAAAAGGGGATAAAATTGCTCAAGCAGTTCTTTGTCCCGTGATGACAGGAAGAAACGTGACCTTACAACAAATAGATAAAGTTCAAGATAAAGAGAGAAAAGACAATGGGTTCGGATCAACAGGAAATTAATATTAGTCCCGTCTTACCTGATGGGAAAAAGAATTATCTAATTGATATTGACGGAACAATAACCGATGATATTCCAAATGAACAACCCGAAAGAATGGAAACTTGTTTTCCTTATGAAGGTTCAGTTGAAATTATAAACGGATGGTATGATGAAGGACATATTATTACCTTCTTTACCTCACGTACAGATGAACATAGAGAAATAACAGAAAAGTGGTTTGAAAAACATAATTTTAAATACCACAACTTATTGATGAATAAACCCAGAGGAGGTAACTACCATTGGATAGATAATCACATAGTTAGAGGGACACGTTATAATGGAAAATGGACACCACTAACGGAAAAAGAAACCACCATACAAGTATTTGAAGACTGATGATTACAATAGGATACAGCACCAAAAAAATTGATCCCGAGTTTAAAAACTACATAGAAAAATCTTGCGGTTTACACAACGTGGAAATTATACCATTTGAAAATCCCGGTACTCACTCACTAACCGAAGCATATAACATCATTTTGGAACAATCCACAAATGATATTGTTGTCCTGTGCCACGATGATATCTATTTTGATACCAAAAATTGGGGTAACAAAATCTTAAAACATTTTAAGAGAAATCCTGAATATGGGATTTTGGGTGTCGCTGGTTCCATAAAAATACCTGAAAGTGGAATGTGGTGGGAGGACCAAACAAAAATGAGGGGGATCGTAAATCATCAACACGAAGGAAAAAAATGGGAGTCAAGGTATTCATCCAGTTTGGGTAATAAAATTGAAGATGTGGTACTCGTTGATGGTCTTTTTATGGTGTTAAACAAAAAAAACATCAAAAATCAATTCAGCACCGATGTTCAGGGGTTCCATATGTATGATGTTGATTTTTGCATCAATAACTTTATAGAAAAAGTAAAAATAGGTGTATTATACGACATTAGAATTACTCACTTATCTATCGGACAAACCAATGAACAATGGGAGAAAAATAGACAATTATTCTCAGAAAAATTCAAAGATCAATTACCTATTCGTATTTATGATAATTTTGAAAATAGACCATTAAAAGTTTTACTCGGGGTATTAAATTTTCAAGGTCTTACCGGTTCTGAGGTGTCCACATTAGAATTAGCCAAAGGTCTTTCAAAAAATGGTTGTGACGTATCAGTTATTTCAACAAGCATCGGCAAAAATTTTGATCAGATCTGCAAAAAACATAATATCAAAACATATACCACATCAAATCCACCTGGGTTTTTGGTCGGAGATGGAAACCAAATTATTAATACTCCACAAGGACAAGTTAGAACAGAAAAAGGAAAATACTATAAAGTTGGTGGTGTTGATTTTGATGTTATTCAAACTAACCACACACCAATTACCAACTTATTGTTAAATCTTTATCCTGAAAAAAAATTCGTAACAGTGGTTCGGTCTGAAATAATAGATTTGGAAAATCCAATTGTGGATGAAAAAGTTAAAAAATACATAACAATACGACCATCAATAAAAGACTATTTAGTTAATGAGTTTAACATAAAAGAAAATATTATTGATGTGATTTATAATCCATTTGACACTTCAAGATTTAAAAAAGGTCCCGAACCAAACAATGAAAAAGAAATAATACTTTTTGTTGGAACAATGGATTATTTGAGAAAACAATCTATTGAACACTTAATTGAAAAGGTAACATCAGAAAATAAGACGTTATGGTTGGTGGGAAAAGATACAATGGGATACGCGACCGAATATTCTAATAACTATGATAATGTAAAATATTTTGGTGAAAGTGATAAAGTTGAAGATTTTTATCAAAAGTGCGATGTTACCGCAGGAATAATGTTGGGAAGAACAACGATTGAAGGGTATTTATGTGGAAAACCTGCTTGGATTTATTACGTTGATAATTCAGGAAACATTCAAAATTTTGAATATACAGAAGTACCTGATAATCTTAAAGTTTTTGAAAAAGATTATTCAATAAACAAATTTAAGCAAACATATTTAGAGGTTTATAATCAATAATATTAAAATTTTTTAGGTGAAAATTGAAGCATTTGACGAATTTGGCTACATTTTGTGGTATTACGCACCAGTAGCTTATAATAGTTTTTTAAAAGGAGAATTAGAGTACACTAAAAGTAAAATAGGCACTAAACCTGTTTTTTATTTTTCTGAAAATCATTCAGAAGAGAATAAACATTTTGATCCACCTATTTTAGCAAAAATATTACATCCTGAAGAACATAATACTTCGTGTTATACACTTAAAGGTCCAAAATTTATTAATAATAATTGGACTCCTCCACCTTATAATGAAGTATATAAAAATGATAAATTTGTTTATGATAAACCAATATTAACAATTCACAATAAAAACACTAAGGAATGGATGTCTCACCCACATAATTACTTTGATTCTGTTACATTAGACAAAATGTTTTCTATGTTAAAACATAAATTTCAAATAGTGTATTTTAGACCTCCTGATAACTCAGAAAAATTTAAATTACAAAAAGATAAACATCAAAACTCTGTAGATATTGGAGATAAAGAAGTTTTAACTAAACATCCTGAAGTTATTGATATTGAAAATTTGTTATTAGAAACAAATAAAATTTACAACGAAGTTCAATTTATGATATTAGCTAACTCAGATCATCATATCTCACCCGCAGGTGATGCAGTAATACCAGCATATTTTGGTGGTGATCTTTTTATATATAATTGTCCTAATTGTACCTCAGCAAATAGAGAAGTTTGGAGAACCGGATCTTGGATGGAAAAGTTATCGGGATCTAAAATTTTTGGTCACAATAATTATGACGAGTTGTTAAATAACATAACTGAAAAATGGTTATAGAACTTTTAAATTAAAAATGTATTTAATAATACATATTTTATATAAAATGATTAATTTTTTAAAAAATTAAAATTATGAAAAAAATAGACTTATTTAAAGTTTTTATGTCACCTACCGCAGCTGAAGAAGTGGGTAAAGTTTTAAACAGTGGTTACATAGGTCAAGGACCAAAAGTAGATGAATTTGAAACAATATTAAAACAAAGATTTAACCACGATTATATTTCTACTGTAAATGCAGGAACATCTGCCCTACATTTAGCACTTCATTTATTAAAAAAGCCTTCAATAAATCAATTGACTAAATTTGGTAGTTTAATGTATGAATCAAAATGGCCAGGTTTAGAAGATGGAGATGAAGTTTTAGCTACACCGATGACTTGTACCGCCTCAAACTGGCCTATATTGGCAAATAATCTTAAAATAAAATGGGTAGATATTGACCCAACTACTTTAAATATGGATTTAGATGATTTAGCCAGAAAAATTACACCAAAAACAAAAGTAATAATGTTGGTACATTGGGGTGGTTATCCGAATGACTTAGAAAAAGTTAAACAAATTCAAGAAAGAGCATATAGTATGTATGGTTTTAAACCCGCTATTATTGAAGATGGTGCACACTCTTTTGGTTCAGAATACAAAGGTAAACTTATCGGTACACATGGTAATTTAACAATGTTTTCTTTACAAGCAATTAAACATATAACATCTGTAGATGGTGGGTTGCTTTTTTCACCACATAAAAAATTAAATGACAGGGCAAGGTTAATTAGGTGGTATGGTATTGACAGAGACAGTGATAGAAAAGATTTTAGATGTGAGGCCGATATTGAGGAATGGGGTTTTAAGTTTCATATGAATGATGTTTGCGCTACGGTTGGTATTGAAAATTTAAAACATGCTGATGAAATTATTAGTAAGCATAGAGAAAATGCCAAATACTACGATGAAAACTTAAAAGAGGTAAATGGTGTTACATTGTTAAAAAGAGAAGATGGTTTTGATTCTGCATTTTGGATATACTCAATGTTAGTTGAAGATAGAGATGGTTTTTATAAACATATGGAAAAACACAATATTTCAGTATCTCAAGTTCATGAAAGAAATGATAAACACACTTGCGTTAGAGAATATGTTAGTAATCTACCTAATTTAGATAGAACAATAAACAAAATTGTTTCAATACCTGTTGGTTGGTGGGTAACACCTGAAGAAAGAGAATATATTGTTGAGACAATAAAAAAAGGTTGGTAATGAAATTGAGACCATTAACCATAAATGATATTGATTTCTTACTTGAAGTTAGAAATGATGATTCTACACGTAGATTTTTAGAAAATGATTCTATTTTTACGTATGATGAAAGTTTAAATTGGTTTAATACTACAAAACCTAATTGGTTTATTATTGAAGTCAATAACGAAAGAGTTGGTTATATTAGAACTAATGGTGATGAAGTTGGTTGTGATATTCATCCTAATTTTCGCAGAAAAGGTTATGCTCGTCAAGCTTATTTAGAATACTTAAAAGATAAATCATACGCCACTTTATGGGTTTTTGAAAATAACTTTGCAAAAAACTTATATAAATCTTTAGGTTTTATAGAAACAGGTGAAGTTAAAATCATTAGAAATCAAAAGTATATATTTATGAAATATGAAAGAAGAAATAGTTAATAAAATTTTTATTGGTGGTTTTGGTGGTACGGGAAGTAGAGTTATTACTGAAATATTTGAAGCGTTTGGATACTATATCGGAAGAGAAATTGGTGGAAATTCATTAGATTTTGGTAAAGGTAAATTTGTAGGTGCATTTGACAGATCTTGGAGAGTTAAAAATTTTAATGAAGTTATTAAGTTTATTAAAGATAATCTAAAAAACTCAGATCGTTTTGCCATTAAACATGGTCATTTTATGTTTATTAATGATGTACTTAAAGAAAATTTTCCCGGATGTAAAACAGTATATATTATGAGACATCCAATAGATATGGCGGTTAAAAATCAATATAAACCTCATTGTAAATATAGTAATATTAAGTGTAATGATTTAGACGGTAAAATAAAATATTATATAAATGAATCTATTAAATCCTGTGAACAATCAGATTTAATTATAAAATATGAAGATCTTTGTGTTGATTTAGAAAATCAACTAAAAATAATTAAGCAATTTATTGGTGATAATACTTTATTTTTACCTAAAATAAACATAAAACCTTCATCATCAACAGGTAAACAAGTACACTTATATGATAAGTACGATGTTTCAATGTTAGGGTATTAAATTCGTAAATTATGAATATAAAAAATCATCCAATAGAATTTTATATAGATAAGTTAAATAAAAAAGAACATTTTTCATTTACCAGATGGGGAGATGGAGAGTGGTTTTGTGCTATGGGAGTACAGGGTCAAAATTGTGACTCACATATTTACTTTCCAGAATTAAAAGATGGTCTTAATTTAGCATTAAAAAATAATAAAGGTTATTATAAGGCAATATGGAATTTAGATCATGGACAAATAAAAAATATCTTAAATAGATTACTACCTTTTTTAAATGATAATAAAATATCTGTAGATTGGGTAAATGCCGGAATATGGGAAGATGTTACTCTTAATGGTAAATTAAAAACTTTAATAGATTCTTTAGAAAAAAGAAATTTTGTAATAGTGTCAAACGATAACTTAAAAAACTTAAACATCAAATATTGTGATTTTATTACCGTACCTTCACGTAATTGTTTTTTAGATAAAGAAAGGATTAAACTCGACATGATTAAAATGACTGAAAAATATAAAGATGTAGTATTTGGTTTATCGGCATCTATGGCCACAAATGTAATTGTAGACGAACTTTACGATGTTATCGGAGATAGATGTACTATGATTGATTTTGGATCTATATGGGATCCATTTGTTGGTAAACAAACTAGAAGTTATCACAGACAATATAAAACCAATAAAATATGATTCATTGTAGACCATATGGTGGAATTTCAAATAGAATGAAATGTATAATTTCATGTATTGCAGAGTATGATGAAATTAATTTAATATGGAAAATACCTGAAACCGGTGGTGGTGTTAGATGTGAATTTAATGACATTTATAAAAATATCTATAAAGGACATTCAAGCAAAATAGTAAATAGTTGTAAATTTATACATGAAGAAATGAATACCTTAGAAGATGAAGAAAAAAACACATTATCTAATGAACTTAAACAAAAATACTTAAATGTAATAAAAACATTACAACCTGTTGATTATATTTTAGAAAGAGTTAAAGAAGAAAAAGATAAATTAGGTGATTTTAATACTGTTAGTGTAAGAACTTTCAGAAGTTTTGAGCAAGAGTATGAATCTTGGGGTAAATTTTTTAAAATAGAAAATTTATTTAAAATTATGGATAATTTAGAAGGTAAAATTCTATTAACTTGTGACGATAATGATGTTACAGACGTAATAAAAAATAAATATGATGTTTATACCACACCAAAAAGAACTAAATTCGGAGATTTTACTACTGTAGAAGGTATGCAAGACATATTAATAGATCAATATTTAGGAGGTATGGCAAAAAATTTATATGGTACAAGAATGAGTAGTTTTAGTGAAATGCAATGGTGGTTGGGACTTTGTCAGTCAAATTATATACAAATGAAATTACATGAAAAAAATTAATAAACTTTTCAGAATATTAAAACTACGATTTTTGTATGGTTATATGAATTGTGAAAATTGTGGTAAATTTACAAATAAAATCACATCTATCCCTTATATTGAAGCGGGTTTTTTAGTTTGTCACAGATGTGATAAAATTGATCTAAATAATGAATAACGTTTGGGTAAACGGTACTTTTGATGTTTTACACGTAGGACATATTCGTTTATTAAAATTAGCTAGTACTTTTGGGAAAGTTCGTGTCGGTATAGATTCGGATGATAGGATTAAAAAATTAAAGGGACCTGAGAGACCTTTTAATACGATGAACGTAAGAAAAGAGATGTTGGAGTCTTTAGTTTATGTTGATAGTGTCGTAATATTTAATGATGATTATAGTTTAGTTAACGAAATAAAAAATTGGAATTCTAAAACTATGGTCATTGGATCGGATTATAAAAACAAAAAAATAATTGGTGGTGATTTGTTTGAGAATATTATTTATTTTGACAGACTTTCGGACTACTCAACCACAAAAATTTTGGAGTTTTATAAGAATGAATAACTACTTAAAATTTTAATAGATGCCGGAAAGAGGTAAGAAGAGTTTGGATTTTAATAACAGGAAGGATTTAATCAATCATATTATCGGTAAAAGAACAAGAAGAAAGTTTCTTTCAGAAAATCAAAAAAATTATTATGAATATCTCAGAGAAAATGAGATAACCATTTGTACAGGCCCTGCGGGTGTTGGTAAGTCTTATATTGCGATGAGAGCGGCAATTGATTTATTAATGGATAAGGATAATTCATATGAAAAAATAATCATTGTCAGACCTGCTGTTGAAGCTGAAGAAAAATTAGGTTCATTACCTGGTAATTTGGAAGAAAAATTGGATCCTTATATTTTTCCTTCATATTATCTTTTAAATAAGATAATCGGAAAAGATGCGAGAGAAAAACTTAAAGAAAATGATGTAATTGAAGTATTTGCCTTGGCATATATGAGAGGTATGAATATAGATAATTCAATCTTGATTTTTGAGGAAGCACAAAATTCAACTCCATCACAAATGAAATTACTATTGACAAGAATCGGTTTCAATAGTAAATTTTTCATATCAGGTGATATTGATCAAACGGACAGATATAAGGATAAAACACAATCAGGTTTGTATGATGCGATGTCAAGGTTTAATGACATTAAAAATATTGGAATTTTTAAGTTTGAAAAAGAAGATGTTATTAGAAATCCTTTGATTGGAGAAATATTAAAAAAATATGAATCATGAAAATAGCGTTTGATATTAATGATGTTTTAAGAAACACATACGTAAAAGCATCTGAGATATACCAAAAATTTTATGTTGACGAATTCCAAGAAGAAAAAACGTCAGTTTTTGATGAGGAAAAGGAAGAGTTCATTGAAATTGATCTTGAAGACGAATTTAAGTATGAATTAAATTTGCCGATTAAAGATAAATCAAACTTAATTGAAAATTTTAAATTTAAATCTGAAGATGATTTAAATAATTTCTTTTATGTGGATTTTCCAATGCAAATTTTTGGACATGCGCCTTCATTGGACAGTAAAACATTTCAAAGTCTAAATGAGATCTATGAGGATCTTCGTGATGATCATAATTTGTCAATTATTTCATATGAGGTTTTAAAAAGCAAACCCGCTAGTTTATTTTTCTTATCAAAATATGGTTGTTTAATTGAAACGATTAAATTTTATTCTAATACAACATTTGATAATATATGGAAAGATCACGAAATCATTGTGACCGCCGATCCTGAAATTATAAAATCAAAACCCAAAAATAAAACGGTTATAAAACTTGGAACAACTTATAACAAAGATTTTAATGCTGATTATGAAATTTCAGAAATAAACGATCTAAAAGATCTATATAACCAATTAAAATTAAAAAAATGATGCTAGATATATTGGGAGAAAAGTACTATATTGATTTGGATGCTTTGGATAAATTCATTTCATATAGTGTTAACATACCGACAGGTGCAACTGAACAACACATTTCTATTGCAAAATATGAAGGGATAAAATTAATGATTGAATCTATTTTTAACGAAGAAAACGAAATTGATGAAAATTTGGGTATTCATCACGCAAAAAATTTAACTATTCCCTTTCGTTTAGCATTTAATACATTATTAAGACATGAAATATTAAAACATTTATAATATGGATAAGGAAACATTATTAAAAGTTGAAAAATCAATTCAAAATTTGAATGATAAAAAATCAAGAATATATTTCTTGGTTCAAGACACAAAAGGAAATGCCAGAGCATCAATAAGATACATTTATCAGATGGCAAAGGTATTAAAAGATAACGGGTATAATGCAATTATTCTTCACGAAAAAAATGATTATGAAGGAGTTTCTTCTTGGTTAAGTGAGGGATATGAAGGCATTCCACATGAATCAATTGAAGAACAGAATCTACAGATTTCGCCTGAAGATTATGTAATCATTCCTGAACTTTATGGTCACGTTTTGGAACAACTATCTCAAATCCCATCAGGAAAAATCGTATTGTGTCAAGCGTATGATTATATGTTGGAGACTTTGCAACCAGGAACTTCTTGGAGTCAATATGGTTTTTTGAAGTCAATCACAACATCTGAACAACAACAGAACTATGTTGAAGGAATAATGAAGAACGTGACGTTTGATATTATTCCTCCTGTATTATCACCTGTATTTAAAGAAAAAGACAAACCGTCAAAACCAATAATTTCTATTCATACTCGTGATCAGAGAGACACTATGAAGATTATTAAATCATTTTATTTAAAATACCCACAATTCCGTTGGATCACATTCCGTGATATGAGAGGTATTAGTGAGGAACAATTTTCAGAGTATTTAAGAGACTCTTTCGTTTCTGTATGGGTAGATGATCTTTCAGGATTTGGAACCTTTCCTTTGGAAAGTATGGCGTCTAAAACACCTGTTATTGGTAAGGTACCAAACATTAAACCTGAATGGATGAATGATGATAATGGTATTTGGACTTTCAATGTAAATGAAATGGTTGATATCGTTGCTGATTTTATTCAAAATTGGTTGGAAGATAACATTTCTGAAAAGTTATATGAACAAGGTTTGGAGACTGCAAAGAAATATCAAAATATGGAAGATTTTCAGAATATAGTACTTGAAACATTCAACAGATTTATTCAAGTAAGAAAAGAAAATTTTGAAACTCAATTAGAAAAATTAAAAGTTGAAACTAATGAATAATATGGAAAATATAGACGTTTCGGTAATTTTGCCGATTGAAAGCACAAAACATAAAAAATTTGACACTTTTTTTAGAACTTTTATTACATCAGTTCATAATCAACAGTTATTACCAAATGAACTTGTTATTGTTCATTCAGGTGAAGAAAATTTGGTTAGTTATCTAAATGAATTTGAATTTAGCGGTTTAACTGTTAACATTATTCAAAATGATGGACCAACTGACTTTTCAAGTCAAGTTAATTTGGGTGTTGAAAAATCAAATAGTAAGTGGGTATCAATTGCTGAATTTGATGATGAATATTCATCAATTTGGTTTAAGAATGTAAAAAGATATATGACCGCATATCCTGAAGTTGGTGGATTTTTACCATTGGTTGTGGATGTGGATGAAAAAGGTGTATTTGCGGGTTTTACAAATGAAGCAACATTTGCGGCGAATATGAATTCTGAAATTGGATATTTGACTAACGAAGTATTACTAAACTATCAAAACTTTCAAAGTAGTGGAATGGTTATTTTAAAAGAATTGTTCCAAGAGTTTGGAGGTTTTAAACCCTCAATGAAACTAACATTTGTTTATGAGTTCCTATTACGAATGACGTATAATTCTAATAAAATTATGACGATACCTAGAATAGGTTACAAACACACGAATATGAGAGAAGGATCCATTTTTTGGAATTACAAAAATGGTGAGAATAAGGTGACCCAAGACGAGGTTTCATTTTGGATTGAATCGGCAAAAAAAGAACATTTCTTTAAAGAAGATAGGAACATAAAATACGAAGTTCAGCATGATTAATGTTCTTGGAAAAATTTACAGGATCTTCTGAAAATTTATCAGAAGATCCAAAACCAAAAAAAAGAGGCAGAAAAGCTAAACAGGCAAATTATTTTGACACGCGTGAAGAAGAAGCGGTTAAAATGTTTTTGTCTGCTGACACTTTTCAAGAAAAAAACGAAATTTATAACGAATATCTTAGACATCCGTTAGATAAGATGATATCTTCAATCATTAGAAGGTATAAACTTTATCGTAAGGATATGGATTTTCGTGAAATACATAATGACACACATTCTTTTTTGATCACCAAAGTAGAAAAATTCAAACCTGAACGTAACAAAAAGGCATATTCTTATTTTGGTACCATATGTAAGAATTATTTAATGGGTCAGTTGATTAAGGATCAAAAGGAACAAAATAGAAAAATATCATATGAGGACATTACAAGTAAGATTGAAAATCGTCCTGATATGATTTATTATATTGAACACGAAAAAATTGATGCCGCGGATGTTATAATACGATTTACTAAAGAATTAGAACAATATATTGAGGAAACAGAATTAAACAACAATGAATTAAAATTAGGTTATGCATTGATTGACTTGTTTTCTGATTATGAAGTCATATTTCAAGGTGCAGAAAATAAAAAATTCAACAAAAATGTAATCTTACTTTCACTAAGGGAAATGACTAATTTGAACACAAAAGAAATACGTAATTCAATGAAGAAATATAAAGATCTATATTACGAAATTGTCAAAAAGTTAAATAACCTATAAATTAAATTCCGATATATTTATAGATACTATGTCAAGACCAAAGAAAAAACAGATTCAACTTAATAAAGATTCAGTATTGGCACTGATGCAAGAAATCTATAATGAACTTGTGGAACAGAGAGGGACCGCTATTAGAATACAAAATAAAATGTTGGCGATGTTAAAAGATCCTGAAGATATGCAAGTTATTGGTCCTGTTATCAAAGAACAACAAAAAATTGTTAATGATACCATTGAGAAAAAACTAACTCTTTCAAAACTACAATCTTCCATATGGGAAAAATCCACAAACACTGAAGCAGATAATTTTGTATTGAGTGAAATGGATGACGAATTTTTACAAAATCTTATCAATAAGGATGTTGATAATGAAACAGGTGGTGATGGTTATAAACTTTAATTAAATTTGTAAAAATGCCATTAGATCTATCAAAATCATATGATGAAGCAAAAAGTAAGACGAATGCGATCAAATCTGCAAATGAAAGTATTTCAGAAAAAGGAAGAGATTTTTTAAACAATTCTGGTAATAACTTTGAAAAAACAAAATCAGAAGCCCTAAAACAACTTAATTCTCTTGGAGATGTTCGTCAAAAAGCACAACAACAAATTAAAGGTCAGTTTGAGGAATTAATTGATTTATTGAGAATTATTGTACCTGAAAGACCGAATATTAATTTAAAACCAAATATTAATATAAATACGATCGCACCTGAAAGACCGAATATTAATTCAAATACGATTGATTTTATATTAGAACAACTTTTACAAGCATCTCAAAATACAAAATCAAGAATTGGTGAGATATTCACTGAAGAAACAATTAAAGCCGCTGGTTGTTCTCAAGAGGAAACATATAATCCAAATGTGCCAGTTTATATAAAGTTAAAACAAATTGACTTTAAAAAAACTTTAAAAAATTCTTTCAATCAGGGACCTTGGGATTTAGAGTATGAATCCCAATCTACAGGTAGTGGTCAATTTCCATTTTCACTTAATAGAGAATTATATAATTTAACTCAAAACCAAAGTACTTTTACATTACAAGGAATATCTAATAACAATTTATTTGATATTAAATATACCAATCAAAGACCATTACCGGGTGGTGGTTTTGAATTTGATGATTTTTACGAAATAATACCAAAAGCCAGACAATCAGGTAATAACATTTCTGATTTGATAAGTGATTATTTTAAATCAATAGAGATAGTAGATTTTGATAATATCATAAATAATTTAATGAACAGCATATTAAATTCATTTGATATTAGCGCAAAAATAAGTGTGGATCAAAAACAAGATCAGGATAAGTTTGGATTATTATTAAGTAGAATATTAGGTTTATGTTTTGATGATAACCAAGAAATTGATGTTGCCGGAACAGCCAAATTAGGTCAATTAGATAATTTAGATCAATCATTTTTTCAATTTTCACCAATAGATTTAAGAATTATTGAAAATGAAATTAGTGATTTTCAATTAGGTGTAACCGAATTTACCGATTGTGATAATATAAAACTACCGGTAAATACGGAACAAGTTCTTAATGATATTAGAGAAATAAGACAATTACCTGATGGTCAAAAAGTGGAAGCTTTTATTGAGATGATCAATAAAACTTCAAATAATAATGATTGGAAAAACTTAATCTCACCTTCATTAAATATTAATTTGTCAATGAAATTTGACTTATTAAGAGACTTACCTAGAACTGTATTTCTTTCATTATTAACACCAAAAGCCGTTTTGGGAATTATGGTTGCGTTAAGATTGGTAGGTAACACGAATATTGATAGTGTTGAAGATTTTGAAACTTTTGTAACAAACTTAAGAAAATTTACGGTAAATGCCGTAACTAGATTGGGTGCAATTTTTGTTGAAGAACTTTTTATATTATTAAAAGAAAATATAAGAGAACTTGTTCAGATTTTATTATTGGAAATTGCAAAAGAAACAACAAACAAACAAATTACAATTATTACAAGAATTTTATATGTACTTTTACAATTAACCAATGCAATAATTGATTATAGGAAATGTGAAAGTGTAATAGATGAAATACTAAAATTATTGAATTTAGTTTCAATTGGTGGAATTCAAATACCATCATTTGCATTATTAAGTGCGGGATTATTACCTGGTTTTTCAAGAATAAGGGCATTTGCAAACGCAATTGAAGAAATGCAAAAAAAAGGATTACCAACAGGTGCATTACCTGATGGATCACCGAATCAAGTTTTACAATTTTTAAAATCGTCAATTGATGGTATGGATCAAGAAGAAACTGAAAATGGTAAAGTGAGTGTTGCTATGATTACACCTGCAGGTCCTGTATCACTTAACGGAAAAAAACTTTAATTATGGAAAAGGATATTATGGATATAATTGATGATTACAAAAACTCACCCAACAAAGATTTGGTAAGAGTTTTAGGGTATCTCCGTGATGATTTTGAAAAAACAAAAAAATTAATTATTGATTTGACACATCATTTAGATTCAACGGAAAAAATTTACCATAAGGTATTAAAAGAATATGAACAAAGAATTCCAAAATGAGTCTTTTTAATAGAAATAATAGAATTATATTTCCTGCGGTCGTATTGGATAATAACGACCCCCTAAGGTTAGGTAGAATTCGTGCACACGTTACTACACAGAACCGAACGGAACTTGAATCCATACCTCATGTTCCATGGGGTGAGAATGATCCTTTTTTGGTTCTTCCTTTATTGCCTTATTTTTTAAATGTAACGCCACAAGACGAGAATTATGTTCACGTTCTTTTTACGGATCCTGATTATGATAAGAACAAAGATAAGTTTTACATTTCGGGAATTTATTCGTCACCGACCACGGTTCCTGATGAGGGTTATGACTCAGCACAGACACATTTAGAAAGCGGGTCTCAGAGACTTAGTTACAGAGACATTATTGTAAATGGTGGTGAAGAAGAAAGGTATAAAGGTGTGTATGCGAACCCTGATGATATTGCCATTTATGGTAAGGGTACTGCTGATGTAATCATAAAGGGGAATGAGTTATTGTTAAGGGCGGGGAAGAATGTTAATCACGGTGCTCGTGAAATTCCGAACAGGTATGATCAAAGATCATTTATTCAATTAACCAAATATGATAGTCAGACTCTTTATTTGGATCCGTCAAAATATTTTGAATTTCAAAAACAAACCACAAGGGTTAGGATATTGGTGGAATATAATTTGGACAACCCTGAGAATTCACAAAATTCATTTACGGGTTCAATTTTAATTTATTCTTTAAAGCCGGATGAACAGGTATCAACAGATAATTTAAATGTGTCATCTGATGTTTCATCTTTAAAATTCTTAAGAAACAGGATTAATATTAACCAAACGGTATCTTTGGATGATTATTGTAACATAATCAATTTGGTGTTAACTCGGATTAAACAAGGTGATTTAAGTTCGTTGGAGGTTAACACGAGATATCCTGGTTTAACTGTTTCGGGTGAAAGGACATTTAGAGAAGATGAGAAGTTTCCGTTTTATTATAGACCATCAAGTTTATTAAGAAAGATTATATATGAAAGAAATCTTTCTTCATCATCATTTTCTGCTCAAGAAATTGAAAATATGGAAACTTTGCAGTCGTTGGTTAAAAATCCAGTTGATTCAAGTAACGAGTTTTATGGTTTGGTTTATGATCAGAAAAACAAAAATGTTCCGTTTGAAGTTTTGGAAACGACTGTACTTCCAAAAGAAGTTGTTTCATCCAACAAAACGGTTAATATTCAAGGATCTGATCAAATTTATTTGTTATCACATCTTTCTCAGATACCAGGAAAAACGAAGGTGGATTTATCAAATACTTTATATGGGGTAAGTGAAAGTCTGTTGGCTGATCAGATTGAGCCGAATACCTCATCTGTGGTGAGGGGTGAAGAGTTATTGGAACTTTTGCAATTGATTGTTGAATTTTTAATTTCACACGTTCATCCATTTCCTGGTGTACCCCCTGTACCCGTATCATCAACGGGAAGATCGGTTGATGAATTATTAAAAGAATTATATGATGCCTCAGATAAAATACTTAACAAAAATATTCGGATTAACTAAGTATTTATATAAAAAAAAGGCATGTCAATATATAAATCTTATTTCAATAGAAATAACACAATTGTTTATAATTCTGATGTAAATACGGGAAGAAATCCTGTTGCTGAATTATTTTTTGGTAGCGTGGATAATTTAATCTCCCCAAAAGGATATTCTCGTTTTATTTTTGATATTGATCTTGATGAGTTAAGAAATCGCATTTCAAACAATACCATTTCAACGGGATGTAGCAAAAACATCACACATACATTAAGAATGACCAATTCATCATCTTTTGATCAAGAATTGTTAAATAAACAATGGAGCAACGGAAGAAGACGTGCCACTTCATTTGATTTAATCTTATTTAGAATACCAAAGGTATCAGGAACAACTGGTCAAGGTCAAATATGGGATGAAGGTGTGGGTTATGATTATTATGATGCAAATACCACCAACTCATTTGATTCCATGTTCTATAGACAATCACCCCCAAATGATAAGTCTTATTCAACTCGTCCTTCCAATTGGTTTAATTCTCAAACCATATCAGGATGGACCACACCAGGAATATATGATAATACAAACTCTTTAACGGGATCCAGTGCGGTCTTTAATTATTCAGCATTAACCATCGTGGATGTTCAACATTTTGAATTCGGAAATGAAGATATTGAATTTGATATGACCGATGAAATTAATAACATCTTAACGGGGGCAACCACTGGAACCACAGGATGGGGTATCGCCTTTAGACCTGAAATAGAAAATATAACAGGTCTTACTGAAAATAGTTCGGTCGGGTTTTTCACAAGACATACTCAAACGTTTTATGAACCCTATTTGGAAACTAATTATGATGACTTAATTCAAGATGATAGAAATATCTTCTATGAAACAAAACAAAATAAATTATATCTGTACTCATACGCTCAAGGTCAACCCCAAAGTTTGGATGCAAACCCAACGGTGGACCTGGTAGATATCAACGGAGACCAAATAAATGGTTTTACGGGACTTTCTACCTGTCAGGTGACTAAGGGGGTCTATGAGGTGACGATAAGCGGTCTAACAGCAACTACGGTACCTTGTATGGTCTATGATACGTGGAAAGGTCTATCAATTAACGGAACATCCATATCTGATGTGGAAAATGAATTCGTTTTAAGACCCCTTTCTGATTTTTATCAAATAGGATCAACCAACCAAGAACCATCATTATATGGGTTTGATTTTTATGGTCTAAAACAAGATGAAAAAATACTCGGTGGTGATATTCGCAAAGTGGGGGTTATTGTTAAAAAAGCATATACCACAAGGGAAGTACTCAATAAAGTTGACGCATATTACCGTATTTATGTAAGAGAAGGCACAACAGAAGTTCAAGTACAAGACTGGACTGAAATTAATAGAACACCAGACGGTCACTATTTCATATTAGATACTTCAGATAAAATACCTAATGAATATTTTGTTGACCTAAAAGTTAACACTGATAGAGAAGTTAATACTTATAAAAGACAGATAAAGTTCCAAATAGTAGATAGAAAATGATACAGTTAATAATTACAGAGAGTCAATACAAAACAATAGTTAAAACATTAATTGACGAGAAGAAAAAATCTAAGAAGAAGGACACAACCCTTTGTAAAAGAGGTATTACCGCAGCAAAAGCTAAATATGAAGTATACCCCTCAGCTTACGCTAATGGGTACGCAGTTCAAGTTTGCAAAGGAAAGATGCCCGACGTACACGGAAACAAAAGATGTTCGGGAAAATTTTGTCCAAAGAAAAAAAAGTAATATATTTGTAAAAAAATTACAAATCCTATAATTCGTTTGTTATGTCATTAAATCGTTATGTCCTCTATAAGGGGGATAGAGTTTTTATGGAAACTGAGTCCGCATCGGTTGATAGTGCAATTGATTACTTTTATGTGATCCAACCTGATTTCATGGTAAATAAAGATTTTCGTGTGAAAATGGTGCCAACACCAACACCCGTAAATAAATACAAATCACCCGAACAGGGAGATTAACCATAAATAACCACTGTTACCTCCGTGCATCATATGTTCAAGGTCCGATTTTTTTCGGACCTTATTTTCTTGTATAATGTTGGTACGTTTTGAATCAAAATACTTTTTCATCTCTTTTAATTCAAGTATTGTTGCAGATTTGCTTTCAATAATATCACGTATGTATTTGTTTTTATCTTCTTTTAATAAATAATAACCCATTTTCATGTTTGATAAAACATTGTTAGGTATGGTAATTTTTTTATTTTCAAAGACCTTATCTGATGATTCATCAATAATGATAACCAAATCGTCTTGTCCTTTAATTACCCTGTGATAAGTTTCTTTTGGTATAAAATAAGTTTTTCCTCTTTCCAAAACAACAGGTAACTCATCATCCATTTGTAATTTCCAATTATTAGATTCTTTAACAAAAACTTTTCTGTCATATTGATCTTTATGCCATTTCAACTCATCGGTATCCACGGATTCTTTAAAAATCCTTTCAAATATGTTTAAACTGATATTTTTTTGTTGATAAATCATAACTTATGGGTTGATTATTACCAGTATCTTCCTGATACATTTTTACCAAAATCTTTATGTGCACGACACGCCCAATAACCGGCCTTTGTTTTATCTTTCTTTTTGTGACACTGATGTCTTGCGGCAAATGATTTGCGAGCCGCAGGATCATTCCACTTGGCAGTCATAACAGGTGATCCATAAGTTACCTTTTTGATGTTACCTGTTTTTGGATCACGAACATAAACATACCACTTTTTAGGTCCACCCGTCTTAGGTTTATTCAATTTAACATCTTTACCTTTATATTCTGCTTCCGATAAACCAAATATTTTTTTAGCGATAGGATTTAAATCGGAAGGCTTAATAAGTTTAGCAGGTATGGTTTCTGATTTAGATATTAATGCTTTTTGTGCTCTATGGTTTCCATCTAATATCCATAGAATTTTACCATTCTCATCTACCATAATTAAAATAGGATATTGAGATGAGACTTCCACTTGAGAAATTCGTTCAATCTCCTCAGGATTATTATCCCAATTTAAGACAATATTAGCCAATTTTTCAGTTGGAAAGTTAATAATTTTAATGTCTTTGGTAAGTTCTAAAATATCTTGAAGAGTTATTTTACCCTCATCTGTTGCCCAATACGTGTCTTCCCCTTGCTCATTAACCAAAGGAAAATCCAAAGGTAATCTCTCACCTTTATAGATAAAGAACTTACCTCTTTCTGATTCCAATATTTCAATATCCTCTTCAGACCATTCACCAATCCCTTGTTTATATAATTTACGTGCTTCGTTAATTACATCAAAATATTTAGGACTACCGTGTCTAAAAATAGTTTCACTTATGGATATTTTATTATCCAAATGATATTGTAACTCCTCAGAAATAATCGGTTTTTTGTTTTGGCTTTCAACAATCATATTAACCAATTTATCAATCGCCTCGTTTTTCTTTTTGTTTTTGTAATTCTTAATTTTAATACGTGTAGGTTTTTGACCCTTTCCTGATTGAGGATCTTCCTTTTCTTTTTTACGTTTTCTACGACATGCAGAATCTTTTTCAGCTTGAGTCATTTTACCCGCAACACCAGCAGCACGACAAACAGGATATGCGCCCTTATCCGCATCCTTACGACCACAAGGAGGATGTCCTCCACCCTTTTTCTTTTTGCAAATGTTTACCCACGGACCTTTGGGTTGTGAAGAACCCTTCTTTTTCTTCTTTTTTCCAAACCACACCGCCAAATCTTCTGATAAAATATACTCATTCATACTTGATAATTTAAATATAATTCTTATATATTGTATAAATATGTAGAAAAATAAACTTTTCAATTAACAACAAAAAAAATTTAAATTATGGCACGTCCTAAAAAATCAGAGACAACTGCAAAATCAACAACAACAAAAAAAACAACTTCAAAAGCAACTGAAGAAACTGTGGATAAAACAGAAGAACAAGTAAAAGAAGTTATGGAAGGATCAACAGAAGAAAAACCCAAACCCGTAGGTACTCTTTATAACATCATTAATTATAACAGCACCGCAGATTTGGATAACTTCATCAGAAACCTTACCGCTGATCAAGCACTATACGTGGTAGTTCAAGCAAGTAGAGCGGCACATACTCGTAACGCATACGGTATTGAAGAATCAGAACTATTATCAAAAGCAATCCGAGTTCTTACAACTCCACCAAAACAAGAAGAAACTCAGGTTCCTGAACCTGAAGTTCACAAAGCATAATATGTATATTAATTTTATAAAGGGGGTCGTTGATCCCCTTTTTTTTTAACATTATAAAGGTATGACACAATCAGAAATTGGATCACGTATAATTGAGATAGAATCTAAAATAACTAGTGAGGTTAGAAATGGACACAAACCACATATTTATGATAAGTTCAGAGAAGAAAGAGGGGAATTGGTTGAATTAAGGTGTAAATATTTTGGTGAAGAATCAGAAATATGTAAAAGATATAGAATTACTTCTAAATAAAAAAAGGGAACCGTTTGGTTCCCTTTTCTTTTATAACTGAAAATTAATTATCTTAATTCTCTTAAGTCAAATGTACGTACACCATCTACAACAATTCTACCATAGAAACGGTTGTTAACCATTTTCTTAGCGTATCTTGTCATAATACCTTTGATAGGTGTAAAGTTGAATGGGTTGTACATTGTTGGTGTCAATTGTAATGGTACATATGGTGCGTAAACGTATCCTGTATCCAATAAAGAAGAACCTTTATGTCCTAACAATACTGTGTTAGGTGGGAAGTAAGGATCACGATATACTTGATATCTACCTGATAAAGTACCAACTCTTTCAATACCCATGTTGTACTGATCTTGATCTGGTGCTGCGTTTGATACGTGGAAGTATTCCAAGTCATCAAAGATCGCTGAAATTTCAGAAGAAACTACGATCCAGTTAGCACCACCTCTAAGTGTTGATTTATGGATTTGAGCCGAGATTTGGTTGATCGCAGTGATCAATGTTTGGTTCCAGTCTTTTTGGTTATAGTTAACTGAACCGTTAGATACTCTCTTCCATCCGTTGTAATCCCAACGTAATGTCCAAGCTGCACCTTTTCTCAAGTCTCTTAAGATTTCACGGTCAATTTCCGCTGCCACTTGTTCTGATAATAAAGCTGTTAATTCAGCTTCAGCATCAATGTTATGGAATGCAGAAACGTCTTGTGCCAATTCTGGTGACCATTGTGCTCTTAATTTTCTTTCTGTTACTGATACAGTAACTGACTCAAGATCAAATGATACTTCACCAATTCTGTCTTCAAATTCTAATTCTTCATATCTTCTCCAATGTGCTGTAAATGTTGCACCTGAACCGATAGTTGAACCTGTGTATCCGTCTAATGAAGTTGAACCGATAGCTGCAGGAGTTGAAGTATCTACTGACAAGTAGATGATACCGTCAGCGTCACAAATGTTATCGTAATAACCACCTGGACCTGAACCTGGGAATGCAGCTTGTGATTGTGTTCCATACTCTACAATACCTTTACCGTATTTTTGAGTTACTACGTTAAAGTTCCAATATTGAGCAGGAGTATCTGAATCTACTTCTAATGAAGCTAAGAAATCTTCAGTATCCATTTCTTGACCTTCAGGTCCGATTAATTTACCAGCACCAGCATTAGAGAAACCTGTTAATTGGAAAATTAATTCCTTAACATTTGCACTCGCAACTGAACCAGTACCTCCTGTAGCGAGAGATAATGCCTCAGCTAATGTAGTTACAACTAAATCACTACCTGACCATTTAACTGGTATGATATTTGATGTTAATGCAGTGTAAGCACCTTTTGAATAGTCAAATAATCCAGCAGGATCAGAGTTTGGTGCTGAACCTTCGTAGAAACGGTCATACAAGTTTTTACCTGAACCGTATCCTTGTCTTGGATCGTTTTCACCAGCATTTACTGCCTCAGGAGAACCGATTGGAGCGTAGTGCTCACCGTTGTTACGGTTCTGAATTTTAGGTACAAAGTAGAACAATTTACCGATTGGTAAGTTCATCGCTTGTACAGATACGATATCATTAGCTAATAATTTAGAGAAAACTCTTCTAATGATAGGGAAAACAACTGTTTCAAATGAACCTGAGTTATCGGAAGCAGATGCTTCGTTGATTAGGTGAGAAGCTTGGTTTTCATATAATTGTGCCATGTTCTCTTTTACGTGTCCTTTAAGACCTTCTAGGAATCCTAATTTATCCCATTTGTTAATTGTGTCTTCTTTGATAACTTTTAAATGTTTTAATCCAATGTTACCAACAAGACCTGATTCTAATAATGCTCCCATTTTAGTATTATTTATTAAAGTTTAATTTTTATCCGAGTTTATTCATCAAATCTTTCATTCTCATGAATTGAGGATTCTCGTAAGTTTTGCTCTCAATTAAATTACTCGCAGATCCTCTACTCGGTGATTTAGTTACTTTAGCTTTTACACTTTCAGTAACAACTGAATCATTTTTAGAGTTAAAGTCTTCTTTGAGTGTTTGATAAAGAGCCTTTGATTCTTTAAGAGTTTCAACTGAATCAAAACGTCTTAAAATGTTTATTTTTTCTTGTTTTGTTGTTGTGTTTTCAGTGAAAAGACGTGTAGCATAAGCAAGATTTGAGTTGAAAACTGCAACTTCGTTGAGTTTTTCTTTAAAAATGTTAAGTGCCTTACGGTACTCTTCATTTTTCTCTCTTAATTGTTGAACTTCTTTTTTCAATTCAACATTTTCTCTTACTGCCGGTCTTAATCTGTCTGAAGCGTAGTCTTTAACGTTAGAGTTTGCAGTTTTAGCGTTTGGATATTTTCTTAAAGAAGCGTTGCTTCTTGCAGTTTCTTCCATTTCGCCTTCTTCCATTTCATAGTCTTTGTAGTGACCATCTACATCACCAGTCTTATGACCATCTCTACGTTTGTACTCGCCTTCTTTAGATCCCCAACCTTCTTTTGGTTCTTCCATTTCTTCAGACATTTCTTCTTCGTCTTCAAGTTCAATTTCATAAACCATTTCATCTTCTTCTTCCATTTCATAACCTTCTTTGTATTCGCCTTCCATTTCTTCGTCAGCGATTACTTCTTCGTCTTCTTCAGCTTCAGTTTGGATGATGTATTCAGCATCTTGATTTTCATCTTTTAAATGAATCTCATCGTCATCTTGTTTGATGATGATACCGTCTTCTTCACCCATTGCTTTGAAAACTTTTAAAAGTTCTTCGTCAGAAATACTTGTAAGATCCAAAGGTTCAACGAATTCTTCGTCTTCCACTTCATCTTCATCAGATAAATCCAACATAGACATCATTTCCATGTCTTCATCACCTTCTTCATCAGATAAATCCAAGTCCATTTCGTCCTCGTCTTCATCTTCAACATCAAGATCAGGAAGTTCTAACTCTTCCTCATCTTCAACTTCAATTTCAGCCTCTTCTTGTTCTTTCATTTCGTGACCTTTACCTTCTTCCATATCTTCTTCAGACATTTCAGAATAATCACCTTCTTCCATATCAACTGAAACCATTTTTTCCTCAACCTCATCCTCTTCGGATAAAGATTCTTTTACCAGTTCACTGATTTCTTCCTTCATTGTAGAAGCAAGTATTCCTTTTGCATTTTCATTTACGGCTTCCTCCAAATTCTTCATTTGTAGTAATGCCTCTTCAACTAAGTTTCTTTTTTCTGCCATTAGTATATTTTTGCAAAAAAGTTTATTATTCCTTTATAAATATAGTAGGAATAAAAAAAAATTCATTTTTATACCCAAATAGCAATATTTTTTTTTAATTTTGTGTTTTTTTTGTTAATTTATTGCAAAAAAAAATCGGGTATAAACCCGATTTTCTTAATTTTTGTTGATAATTAATCTTATGAAATTACCTCATCTATCTTACTTTCTGATACCGAAGTAATTCTCCATTCGTAAGAAAAACCTTCAAAATTCTTCGTTACTTTTGCCTCACAATCTGTTACTGATATTGCTGAAACCAACTTTTCTTCACGAATTCGTTTAACCTTTCCTGATTGATCATCCAATAAATCATATTGAATCTTTACTATAAAATACTTTTCTTCCATAATGTGTTTTTTTTAATACCCTAAATAATCGGAAAGTTTTTTCATTAAATCAATAGATTGATCCAAAGAATTTTGACTTTTGTTCTCAGATCTCGCTTTTGTCTCCTCTTCAATATTTTCATCATACTTCATTCGGTCATCTTGATTTAAAAATAGATATGCCCCAGGTGTAGATGGTGAAGATACTAAATCAAAACATATTAGTTCAAAATCATCTTGTACTTCGTTTTGTTCTCCTTTTTTTGTTAATGTTCCTATTCCACGAGAAGAAACCCCCATAGTTACACCTTGTCTCATCAAGTTTGCTGCTTGATCACCAGGACAAGAAACTACTCCACGTTCGTGAAAACCAGGTGAGGTTAATAATTTTAATTTACCCATTAATACATTACCTTCCCACCACATATCAGTAATAAGGTGTGATACACGGTCTAAGTCAATTAATGATGACTCAGGGTGATTAAGTTCTGAAATAGACAATCCTTTTTTGATTGCTTGTTGGTATTTTTCAGCTTCTCGTCTTAATATTTTTTCGGGATAAATTCTACCGTTTCTATTTGGTGTATCGTACTTTTGAAGTACCGCATAGAATTCAAAAGGTTTAGAATGGTCAAGTTGTCCGTAAGATTCTTTTATGATCTCAGCATTTCTGGTATCATTTGGATTAATGAAACCGGCATCCCATTCAATTAATATACCGTTACCCGTATCGTTTGGTCCTAATATTTTCATTTATTTTATTTTAAATATTTTTATAACTTTATCCATATAATTCAAGTATCACATCAAATTCACTTATACTACGATTAATAAGACTGAGTACTTTTGAATTCATTTGTTTAGCGATAAAAGTTTTATAATCAAAAGCTAATGCGGTGTCTTGATCAAAGTCACTTGAGTACAACGCATAATTTTTAGCGAATTCAGTTACATCATTTCCTTCATATATTATTTCACCTACTTGAACAAGAACTTCTATGTCATTATTTTTTAGATCCCCTTGAATTACGATATTACTTGGAATTATTTTGGAACCTCTAAATCCATATTCATACACAAAATCATTAAGATTAATTAGATTATTAATTCTTTGTGTGACATTTTCTTGTTCACTGATCATATCTTGTAATCTTAGATATTGAGATTCATTTATTAAGAATTTCATAGTTCAAGTTTAATTAATAAATATATTAAACTTTTTCTTTTTTTGTTTTATGTAGGGTAAAGTATTTATTTTTCATAAGAGTATATTGATAAATAGACTTTACAATGTCCTTTATTTTATCCCTGAGTGTGACTGATTTAAACTCCATATTTTTCTTGAAAAATAATGTCACCTCCAAGTTCATAAAACTTCTTTTTCCTGGTTGAATGCCGCTGGTTCGTAAATCCAAATCAACAATCATATTGTCTTCAAAAATTTCTTTATCAAGAACTTCAGATAACATTAACCTTACATTTCTTTCTAAATTCCTTGTATTTCTGTTCCAATTATCATATTCTTCTTTTGGTTCCATCCACGTTTGAATTACAATATATATGGATTTCATTTCTATGGAATCTACTGTTCCATAAGACGATTTAATATTTTTAAACCCCTTTAGTGTTGAAGTTTTTCCTTTTTTCATTTATTATTTTCATAATTATATAGTTTATTTTGATTAAATTATATTAAAAAAAATAGGTTAAATCAAACAAATAATAAAATCTTTATATTTATCATCATATAAAAACTTTATGCTAATTATAAAAGTAAAAAATAAAGGAGGGATAGAAAGAGCCCTCAAGGAATACAAAAACAAGGTTTACAAAACCAAAATGCTTGAACAAATCAGAAACAGGCAAGAACACACCAAAAAATCAATTAAAAGAAGAGAAGAAAGACTTAACGCCATTTATATTCAAAAGAAAAAAGGGTCAGAAGACTGACCCTTTCATTTAAATCTTTTTGGAAAAGTGTTCAACTGCGGTTGCTCCTAGTCCAACCATTACTATTCCAACCATACCTTCCCAAACATATTCTTTTAAAGGTATCTCTTTAAAAACATTCACTCCGAATGCAAGTGCTACCAATATAAATGCGATAAATGTAATTATCCTTTTGGAAGATCTGTTACCGTCAACATCATTTAAAAAATTACTCATTTTTTAAAAATTTGTCCGATATATATTTTTTTATAATATCCATATTTTTGCTTGCGAAAATACCCAAAGCAAAACCTGCATAAATTTTGTATCCTAAAATCCATAATACGATACCTAAGATACCACCACCCAAACCATCAACACCCATGGTTTGTGCCCAAGCCTTAACTAAGCCAATAACTTTTTTTACATATTCAATAACATTTTTCATAATCCTGATTTTAAATTTTTGAGTTTATATAGGCTTATACCTGAAACTTCAGATTCATTAATTCTTTGAATTGATAATTCAATTTTCTCTTTTAATTCAGAATCATCAGATTCATTAAGCTTGGTGCTTAATTTTTCAATAACCTCTTCTTTTAATGATTCAATTTCTTTTTTGAGTTCAGATCTTGAAAGAGATAAAATTTCTTTCAATTCCTTTTTTTCACTTTCTGAAATATTTGAATATTCTTTGTTGAAAGTATTGGTTACGATCTTCAACATTGAGGAAATTGGAATTTGAGAATAACTAACATTCTCTACTAACTTTTCGGAAGATGTTAAAATGTTTTTTATATTTTTCTTGGACTCCAAAACTTTTTCAATATCTTTGATGCCCTTTTTATATACGATATTATCAATGTCTTGGTAGTGATTTTCTGATGTGTCAGATAAATTTTCATTTAACCACATTTTAATTTCTTTAAGTTCTTCAGAAGATTTTTCAATCGTTTCTTTTAAAGAAATAACCATTTCATTAAGATACTCATCTACAATATCTTTAGATATATTTGATTTTTTACTTAATTTATCATAACCGTGATAAATTTCAGCTATATTTTTATTCTTAATTACATTCTCATTAAAAACCTTCATTGTATTTTTAAATGATGGTTTTCCATATGAATTCACCAAAAGGTATTCAATATTACTTTTTATTTGTCCGAAAGTTCTCATAAGTTTTTATTAATAAATATTACTTTTTTAAGATTCGTTCCAATTCTTTTTCTATATCACCCAAAGATTGTCTTCCTTTTGATAAATCTATCGTTTGTGATCCACTAATAATATTGTCTTCTAAAATCAAATTTAAATCGTTTTTATTTACAGATTCAGGAGTAATTTCCTCACCACCACCTAATCCTCCGGCTTCACCGCCAGTCTCTCCACCAACTTCTCCCCCTAAGTCACCACCGAGGTCTTCACCACCTAAATCACCTCCAATACTACCACCGAATCCTCCACCAATATCACTTGATGGTTCAGTAACTTCACCCGCAGGTTCACCTTCTGTTCCAGCAGGCGCTTTGGTTCCATATAACTTATCAATATTTGAGAATATACCTGTTTTCTGAATAACCTCAGCTGTTTTTTCCAACTCAGATCCAACAGCCTTTTCAATTCGTTGTTGTTGTAAATCCAATTTAATTTCTTCATCAGAGAAACCAAGAATATGTTTCTTAGCCCACGATGATGATACAGGTTGTATTCCATTACCAGGATCACTAACCGCATCTCTATATAATTGAATTTTTTGTTGCCAATTTTCAACCTTAAGAAGATCCGCTTGAGTTGAAGGATTTGTGAGACCTAATGTAAAATTATTAAGTTCATCTTCAAACCCCAATAAAAACAAATGAATAATTGCAATCTTATTCATTTCTTGAAGCATAGATTTTTGAATTCTATTTATAGTTCTTGCGAAACGAATATCTTGTAACGCCAAGTTTTTACCATCACCGACAACATCTTCAAAACCCAAAAATGCTTTTGGTACACGAAGAGCGGTGAGTAATTTTTTCTGTATGTATTCAATATCTGCGATCTCAGACAAGTTCTGAGCGCCAGGTAGGGTATCAATAGGGTTTGGTGCGTTAGGGTCTCTAACGGGGATAAAAAAGTCCTGATCAACCGCCATTTGATTATACCTTAAGTCCACATTACCATTTGAAGGATCAACGATCTGATCTCTTTTAAATTTATTGGCAACTCTTTGTACATACGGCTCCACATCTTTGTCGTCCATATTACCAACAAAGATTTTAAAAACACGTCTTTCTGGTGCTCTTGATGTTCTATAAATTAACATCGCATCTTCAGATAAAATAAGTTGTTTCCAAATTCTTCTAGCTTTTTCCAACATAGACGTACCATAGGGTAATTTTCGGTCATCACCCAATAATCTAAAATGGGCGATTTCCCAAGTATTAAAGGTCATATCCTTATTCTGCCATAAGAATTTTAACGCATCGTTTTCAGTTTCGGTGGTATTCCTTTCAGGTTTGATTTTCATACCACGTTCTTGGCGAGTTATTTCAATATTCGGCAATTGTTGAGCACCCATAACTCCTTTAACAGGATCCAACTTCAAATAAACAAAGTTATCACCATATTTGCAAGTGTTTCGGGTCCACATCGGAAGATTGGTACTGATGTCCAATCTGTTATTAAACAGATCGGCAAGAATAGATTTTATTCTTTTACTTTCAGAATATATTTGCAAAGTAAAACCATCTTCATCTGTTGTTGTAGATTCTTCAGCATAGATATCCAAAGCCGCAGAAATTTCAGGAGTATACTCCATAGATTCATAATCATAAAAAGATGCCAAACGTGTGGGTTCATAATAAACCGCTTGAGAATATAAATTATTTTCAATCTTTTGCCATTGCTGACCCAAATATAATGTTTGTTGGCTTTGAAGTTTTTCTCTTTCAAATTCTTTTTTGTCTGGTGTTTTTAAGATTTCTTTTTTATCAAACTTAAACACCGGTGCTTGCTGATCAATTGTTGAATCAGGACCAAATACTTTGGTAAGACGTTGCCATATTGTGAAATTATTTTCAGCCATTTAAAATTCTTTTTATATAAATACTAATAAAGAGTTATTTTTATTCAACCTTTATATCCAAACAACCAACCATATTTTTCATAATTCTCTTTGGTATGGTTATTTGCATATGGATTATGTGTTTGTTGGTTACCCATAACAGGTACACCAGGATTAAAATCTCTAGCAGTATTTTTTGGCTCACTTTCCTGTACCATCCAACTATCCATCATCGCTTTGGTTTGATTATCCACTTTTTCCAATTTAGAAAAAGATGTTTCACCCACATAAATCGCCATCGCAATTGCCATAATCAAATCATCATGCTGACCCTTTTGGTGATCTGGTCTTCCGTTTATATATACAAAGGTACCGATCTCATTTAATAACCTTTGAGACCGAATAACAAAATTGTGTCTTAACGCTTCCTCAAATGATGCAACAATCTGAACTCTTTTTGTGTTAAAATTTATGCCAGGTATTTTTTCCATTGCCTTTGGATTATACTTCCACTTATCAGCAACATTTGTACCATCAACATATAAATTTTTATAACCCAACTCTTGCATCTTACGAGCAGTAGATACCCCCATACCTCCCGTGATATCAATTACCACAAAACAATTATACATTGTCGCCCATTTATATGCGACCTCAGCCGCAACATCAGGTGGTATCTTACCCACATATTCTAATACCTGTTCCCTATCATCAAAATCAATAATAGAAAAAGTTGTAAAGTCTTCGCTATCACCACGTGAAACATCCAACCCCATAATATATTTTTTCCCATTTTCAGGTTCCTTCCATTGCCAAATGGCACCACCCATAAACTTATTAATCGGATCTTTAATATCCCTCTCACGAATTCTTTCCACAACATCAGGTGGAATAACATTATCCCCCGATCCAAGAAAATTACATTCCAATTCCTGACTGATCTTACGTCTGTCAAATTTTAGTTTTTTAGCCATCTTCTCAAACCAAGAAGAATATGGTTTATAACCATCAGACATTAATCTTTTGATTTCAGAAAAATCCCTTTCTCTCGGAGCAATATTTGTGAAATCAATTATTATCTCATCATCATTATATTCTTCTCTGTTAAGCATATAATGAACAATATCTTTGACCTTTATTAGTTTTAAGTCACTGGCATAGCGAGGATCACGGTACCAATACATTTCCGTGACCTTAAAGTCATTCATTTTCTTAAGTGACTGATCGTATATAGGATAATAAATTGAATCAAAACCATTTGGTGTGGAAATTACAATTACTTTACCACCTGTAGATAATGATGCCATACACGCAGACCAGAAATCGTCATCTGCCTCAATGTAGGCGGCCTCATCAAAAATCAACATCGTGGGGGTATAACCTCTTAATGCATCTTTTGATGTTGCAACGGCTTTAACTTCACAACCATTAGTTAACCTGTAGTGACCAGCACCATTTTTCTTTGCATCAAAATCAATACCCAACCAAGATGGCCATTGATCCAAAAAGGAACGGATTTTCGTTGACATTTCAACGGCAGTATCCTTTTTGTTTGCAATAATTAGAATTTTTTCAGGTTTGGATTTGGATGCGGTTACGAGTTTTTTGGATACCCAAGCCGCAGTTACTGTTGATACACCCGCTTGTCGGTATTTCAACGCAATATTTTCATCATAGTTTTCGTAGTCATTAACCAAAGAAACCTGATCATTAAAAAGGTTTAATGGTACGAAACTTGATTGTGTATTATCAAAAGTTTTTAGATAAGTCTTAAGAGCATATGGAGTATCTTTAACAATTTTTGCATATTCCAATAATGCTTGTTCTCTTGTTACTGACATCCATAATTTTAATTAAATTTTATGAAAGAGAGATACCTAAATCACCCAATAAATTATCTAGTGCATCGTCCTCATCATCATCTTCCATTGCACTCATAGCATCTTCATAGTCTTCCATTTGAAGTTGCTCAATGATATCATCAACCATACGGTTCATAATTTGAGTACCTCTTTTGTCTCCACTTAAGATATATTTTGCCAATTCAAAGAATTCATCAGTAGTTAAAGATGAAAAACGACTAAATAAATAAGATTGAATGATCTTTTTATCATCATCAAATAATCTATCAGGATATGCTTCAGTAAATTTCTCCCAGAAAACAGGTCCCAAACGTAAATCCCATATTTCATAAGGTAAAGTATCTTGAGATGCCATTACCATTTCTGCCGCCTTAGGATCATCAGGTAACCCTTGTGTACCCAAAGCTTCATATACACCTTTTATGATTTCGTGTACCAAAATTGGAAAAAATAACCCTTTAGCAATAATTGTTGGTGGGTCAGTTTCATCATCAACTTCTTCTTTACCTTCCATTGCTTGTCCACCTTCAGCCGCAGACATTGTCATTTGATCCGGCAAGATCCAATAAAGTAAATCATTTACTGACATTACAACACCATAAAGATTTAACAAACGTGGATTGATTTTATTTAATTCTTCCTCCACCATATGAAACATATAATGTCCCTTTTTGGATGCACCTTGAATAAGTGAATTAACAAAACGTCTTTTTGCTTTTTCCAAATCAAACTTTTCAAAAGCGGCAATGAAGTTTTCCAAATCATCTTCGGCCTCATCTTCAGAAACTCCAAATTGTTCCACCACATCTTCATCTTCTGGTTCAACAGAAGTAGTTTGCATACCTGATGTACCTATTTGTCCACGACCTGACATTATTTCAACATCATATTGAAATGCATCATCCGGAATACCTAATTCTCTTTTTACTAAATCAACTGCAAGTTGTTCCAAATATCCTTCATTATTAGATTCAATTTGTTTTATCTCTTGAACAGATCTCATTAACATAGAACCAAGGTTCGTAAGTTGGTTTTGACTTACAGATTCCATACCTGTATATCTTTTAACCTTATCTACAACATCTTTGAATCTTTTTGACGCCAATAATTGCTCAAATGAATTATCTTCTTCATCGTCTTCATCCTTGCGAGGCAAAGCAGGACTTTGAGAAAATGGTGTTTCACCTTTTTCTAATTTTGATTGTATTGAAGGATCCATTCTTTCTGGTCCTTCGTATTCTATCTGTTCTTTAATCTTCTTACTCATCTTTAAATTTAATATTTAAATTATCAAATGAAAGAAATTCAGGAACTTTATTATCACCTGATTCTCCTTTCGGATTTGGTTTGTGTTTTGGTTTAAAAGGATTTTTTCTTTCTGGTTTTTCTTTTGTACCAGGTTTTACTCTTGTAGGTGCGGTTTCCACATCACTACTACCTTTTGGTTTTGGTTTGTGTTTTGGTTTGAAAGGACTTTTTCTTTCAGGTTTGCTCGGAGTTTTTGTTGGAATAACTACCGGTGCTTCTTTTGTACCAGGTGTATTTTCCAATAAATTCAATAAATCTTTTTTTGTCATACTTGGTTTATTCTCACTTTCCAACAAAGATAAGATTTTATTTTCCAATTGTCTAACTTTTCTTTTATAAGATTCATTTTTTACCTTTTCAGGTAATTTGCTAAAGTCTTTTGTATCATCAGCAAACTCACGTGCCATTTTACACCATTTTGATTTTGGTCCCTCTTCTTCACATTTTGCAAAGAAATAACCTTGTTGTGCTTTTGAACGGAATTTTTCCTTCATTTCTTCTTTTTCAAAAATACCCATTCCATCATCACTATCATTAAAACCATCATCTTCCCCAGGTCCCATATCTAAGTTACCACCCTTCTCATAAGGATCACGACCTGACATCTTATCTAAGTCCAATGATGATTGACCCTCAAACATACCTAATGTAGTTATAGGGGTCTTCATTTTTTTTGAGTGTTTCTTACCTTCACCCATTTCTATTTCTTCTTCACCTTCAACCGCCTTACGGATGGTATCAACGTGTCCTTGAATATAACTGTGTTCATCTTCCAATCCCATCATCTCTGCCATATCCATAATTTGCTCAGCCAAATTCTCGGCAACAACCATATAACCTTCATCAGTACCGGTCTCGTCATCTTCTAATATATGTTTTTCAATATAAAATAAAGCATCTTGTAATTTCGCTGTTCTTTCAGCCAAATCCATATCCTCTACTTTATCTTCAATATTTGCGTATAATTCAGAAGCACCAGGACAAACATCAAAATATTTTGTTTGATATGAACCAACAGTAATTTCTTGTGGATCATCCTCCTCATCTTGCTCTTCCAAATTTGAGGCAAGATTGTTTAAGTCCTCTTCGGTTGATTTAATAGCATTTTTAAGTTGCATAACTTTTTCTATTTTGGCATCCAAATCTTCTTTAACCAATCTTTTATGTAATGCTTTTATTTGATTCTTACTTAAAGATTTTATGGTTGAAATTGAAAAACCTTCATTGATTAAATCGTTTAATATATTAGTTTTCATCTTCTATTAAATTTTTTTCATATTTTAATATAATATCTCTTTCATAGAGTTTGTCTTCCACCGATTTGATATCTTCACCAAACCTAAAGACCAATCGTTTTAAATTTGTTGGAATTTGTGAATCATCGTCGTCTATCTCCCAAGCCAACGCGATCACATCATCCATGGCGTCATACATAGAAAAAAAATCTGATTCTTGGATCAAATTTAATTCAATGTCAGAATTTTTAAGAACACCTACCTTCTCTATATAATTAATTTGGGGTGGGAATGGTTTTCCTGATGCAGGTTGACTATCCCATTCTTCACCCCAAATGTCTTTTTGTTTAGAAAAAATAAATTCGTAAATGTTTTGACCGTTATAATTCGGACCCAATCCATTTACATATATTAGTTTCATAGCAATTCCCCTTTTGGAGAAATTTTATATGTTTTGTCTCCTTTTTGGAAAACCAAATTTTTCATATTAGTTTTTCCAATAAATGTTAAATCATTATTTTCTTTTAATAATGAATTTGAAGCCATTTCTTGTTCAACTGTTTCTGATAATCTTTGGATTTCTTTATTAACAGATACTTTTTTCACTTTTGATTGAATAAAGTTTTTAACTTGTTTTTCTTCGTTAATCTTTTTTTCTTCTTCAGTGATTACAAAATATTTTGAAATGATTTTATCTATTTTTGATTCAGAAAACATATGATCCATTTCTTTATCTTCCATATCCTCAGATAATTCAGTTTCAGGTTCTTCTTCGTCCATGTCTAAATCAAGATCCAAGTCAAAATCCTCATCACCCGCTTCAACATCAATTTTTGCTTCATCATCCACACCATAATCAATATCTTCTTCTGGTTCTTCAAATTTTTCCAAAATTTCTTCTCTATCTTCTTCATCCAAATTTTCCAAATCCAATGCAGATAAGATTGAGTTAATAACATATTTCATATCCGAAGATCTGATACCCATTGCTTGATCAAATGAACGAAGTTTTTGAGCCAATTTTCCTGTTAACTTTTGAATGGTCTTAAATGAAGTTTCTTCTTCATCTGATTCAACATCAACATCAACTTCTTCTTCATCACCCATTTCTTCATCACCTTCAGGTGCTTCCATATCCAAATCTAAGTCCAAATCCATTTCTTCTTCAGATCCTTCTTCATCACCCATATTTAAGTCCAAATCCAAATCAGTTTCGTCTGGTGTTGGTTCTTCTTTTGGTGCTTCAACTTCAGCCTCAGGTGTTTTTAATACAAATTTCTTTTGCTCACCAATTAAATCAACCCCTTCTTGATTCTCGTGAATTCTATTCAATTCACCAGCCAATAGGTTGATTTTTTTCATTGCTTGAGAAAATGATTTGTGATATTTTCTATTTTTCATCGGTTCAATATAATCCAACTCGGATTCATTGATTCCTTTTTTAACTATATAACCTACTTTTTCTTTTACGATTCCGTAGTAATTTCCGTCTGCCAATTGTATTGTATAGTCCGCAGAGGTATTATTTGATTCAGTCAAAGATTCTTTGCCATAATTGGCGATTTCCATGATCCTTCTTAATTTATCAGATCCTTCTAATCTTTCACTTCCTAAAGGTTTTAAATCTCCCATTTTTTTAATTTTTTTTTAAGAATAAAGGCCGTTTCCTCCCAATCTAACCATAGAACATTGGATTGATGGCTCCCCATTATCATCACTAAAGATTGGATGTGGTGTTTCGGTACTCCCCGTATACACCTTGTACTCCGTTTGTGCTGTGCAACCAGTAACTGCCATAATTAGTTTTTTATAAATAAATATATCCTAAATATAGAATTTCTTATAAATATAACAATAAAAGTTATTTTGCTTCTTTTAATGATAGACGATCATCCATCAATTCGTTCTGAAAATCAAACAGTTTTTGAATATATCCATTTCTTCTTAAGAACTTAAATACCAAATTTTCATAAGAATATTCTCCCTCTTGTTTAAGCCCTGAATTTCTATAATCTTTCAATTTTTCTTTTAATTTGTTGATCATTTCGTTGGCCGTTATCAAATCCTCATCTTTGCTATTTTCAATAATCGCATCAATTTTATCAATCCAAGAATTAACCTTTTGTTCCAAGAATTCTTTATTGATCTTAACATCTTCCATATTTGGTTGTTCAATCCATTTGTCATATAAAACCGAATAAACCCCCGTTGATACGTGTGGTTCATTGGTGTCTTGAACATATAACTCCACATCAAAACTCTTTACCTTGATATCGTGAGTTGAATTAAATAAGGTCTTTTTTAATTTGAATAAATCAGAAAATAAATCTTTCTGTTCTCCCGTTTCTTTAAAGTCAAACATAATGTGCAAATCAATATCAGAAAAATCTGACCAATTATAATTCGCCAAAGATCCCGTCATTACCACATCCAAAACAAAAATATCATAACCCAAATAATCAACAAACTCGTTTGCGATTTCTAATAAAATATCTCGTATTGGGGGTCTCATGACATAAGAATCATTATATGTCTTTTCCCAAATTTCTTCATTCAAATCATTTTGAATGTAAAAACTACTTAAAATATCATCAAATGTTTTCATCTACAATAAATAGATTAAAAATTACTTTTCTATTTTTTTGTATTTAAAATTCTTTGCAATTTCTTTTGAGAAAAACGAACCCTGAGACTTTGCCATTCTGAATTTTGTGTAAATTGAATGAGGAACCTCTTGGTATTCATAGATCAAACCATTATTAAATGTGGTTGTTAACGTTTTAGATGATGTATCATAAATCGTTTTTTTTAGATTTGATGACTCAATCTCGTTAATAATTAACTTTCCTTCAATTTTTTCACTTTTAATAGCCATAACTTATTTTTTTCTATAAGTATATGATATTTTGAAAAATAAAAAACCCTCCTTTTTGGGAAGGGTTTAAAATCTATTTTACCTTTTAATTATTTATTAGGTGGGTATTCCACAAAGAAAGACTCTAAATCATCATGTATTTTTTGTGGATTATTAATATCAAATTCAAAATTAATACGACCGTCAGATTTATAACCTTTTTGTTTCCACCAATCATCTATTTGTTTTTTTAAATCATTATCATCCGAAATTAAAGTAAAATCTTTTCTACCCGAACTAATAGAAAGACCATATCCTACATTAAAGTTACCTTGAGTTGTACCCCAGTTTAAACTTTGATGTGGTTCACTAGAGTCATCATAACTCATAAAAGTTATAATTTTCGGATTATACAAATCTTTTAATTTGTTAAATAAAGTTTTCCATTCAGGACTATTACGGTCCATTTTAGTTTCTTCTTGTTCGAGTAAATAAGGTTTTACATCACCTGACTTTGTCTCAATTAATTTTTTAAAATTATCAATGGCTAAATTCATACCACCTTCATGCAATTTGCGAATATTATTTTTTTCTTCTTCGCTAAGGTTATTTAGTAAATGTTTCATAGTTCTATTTTTAATATAAATATATGGACAAATAAAAAACCCCTCACGTGGAGGGGATATTAAATTAAGATTTAAGTTCTTTCAGTTGATCTCTAATTTCAATTGCTCGTTCAAAGTTTTGTTCTGAAATTACTTTTTTAAGTTCTAAATTAAGATTTGAAATTTCTTCTTTATTTTTTTCCAAGTTCTTAATTTGATCTCTCAATTCTGCTGCTTTTTCAAAATCTTCATTTTCAACAGCAATACGGAGTTGATTTTTGAGGTCCATATTTTCAGGGTTCATCATTTTTTCCTCAAAACCACGAGGTGTGAAATAGATTTTAGTTTGAACAAAAGATCCATCATTAGATGTGAATGTCTCTTTTTCCCACTCACCTATTTCCGTTGAATAATTTTTCTTTTCGGTATTTCCTGTTCTATCTGTTTGTGGATAAAACAAATAATCAGAATTAAAATTGGAGTCTTTAAAAAGATCATTTAAATCATCAATCCAAGTTTTTCTTCTTCTAAACATAATTTTTTTTGGTTTTAAAAGTTTTATTTATATCTTTGTCCCTCACTATGTAAATATCATGCCATCAAAATAAAAAAAGATAAGATCTGACGTTTTGTAAGTAAAAATGTCAAAATGACAGTAAAAAAATAAATTACACTGACATTTTGTCTAAAAGTTGATAACTACATAGTTTTTGTTATATTTGTTTCGTATAAACTTAAAATTGAAATAGAATGATTGAAGAAATTGATCCAAATCAAAAAAGTGCAAGTTCATCCAAAGACACCTCAGGTTCATCAACTCCCGTGTTGGATAACTTTTCTCGTGACCTGATCAAATTGGCACAAGAAGGAAAACTTGATCCAGTAATCGGAAGAGAACGTGAAATCAATCGGATTGCGCAAATACTCTCACGTCGCAAGAAAAATAACCCCATCATCATCGGAGAACCTGGTGCAGGAAAGACTGCGATTGTGGAAGGACTGGCAATGAAGATATATAATGGTGATTGTCCGCAAAACTTATGTGATAAGAAAATCGTATCATTGGATATGACTTCAATCGTTGCGGGAACCAAATATCGTGGTCAGTTTGAAGAACGTATCAAAGTCATTTTGGAAGAACTTGAAAATAACACAGATATTATTGTGTTTATTGACGAGATTCACACAATGATCGGTGCTGGTAATTCAAGTGGTTCATTGGATGCGTCCAATATCTTTAAACCCGCTCTTGCTCGTGGAGAACTCCAATGTATCGGAGCAACCACATTGGACGAATACCGTGAGAATATTGAAAAAGACGGAGCATTGGATCGTCGTTTCCAAAAAGTGATCGTTGATGGTGCAACACCTGAAGAGACAATGGAAATTCTTACAAATCTTAAGGAACGTTATGAAAAACACCACAAAGTTTCTTATTCACCTGAATCACTAAAAGCATGTGTATCTCTTGCGGGTCGTTACATCACCGATCGTGAATTCCCTGATAAAGCAATTGATATTATGGATGAGGTTGGTGCTCGTTGTCAAATCAATGTGAAGTTACCTGAGATTATTGAAGAACTTAAAGAAAAGGCGGCAGAAATTCGGGAAGAAAAAATCCAAGTGGTTAAGTCTCAACGATATGAACAAGCAGCACAATTACGAGACAAGGAAAAGAAAATCCTGAAACAACTGGAAGATGAGAAACGCAAGTTTGAAGAATCAAAAGACACCGAACGTCATCCTGTGACCGAAGAAATGGTATATGAAGTCGTATCGGTAATGACCAAAATACCTATTTCCAAATTAACCACCGATGACAAACAAAGTCTTTTGGATTTGGAATCAAACCTCAATATGAGTGTTATTGGTCAGGAAGATGCGGTCTCCAAAATATCAAAATCAATTCGGAGAAACCGAGTTGGAATTAAAGACCCAAATCGTCCAATCGGTTCCTTTATCTTCTTGGGTTCAACAGGTATTGGTAAAACTCACTTGGCAAAACAGTTGGCAAAAGAAATATTCGGAGATGAAGATGCATTAATCCGTGTGGATATGTCTGAATATCAAGAAAAACATTCAATGTCCCGATTGATTGGTTCTCCTCCTGGATATGTGGGTTATGATCAAGGAGGTCAATTGACGGAATCAGTTAAAAACAAACCTTATTCGGTGGTATTATTTGATGAGGTGGAAAAAGCAAACAAGGATATTTTCTCTTTGTTATTGCAAACAATGGATGATGGATTCTTAACTGATAGCTTTGGTCGGAGAATTAATTTCCGTAACACTTTGATCATTATGACCTCAAATTTGGGTGTTAAAAAACTTCAAGATTTTGGAACGGGAGTTGGTTTTGCAACCGAAAAACGAGTGTCAAATAATGAAGAAATGAAAAAAGTCCTTCTTCAAAAGGAATTGAAAAACCATTTCACACCTGAATTTTTGAACCGTGTTGATGAGGTGATTGTGTTTAACCCTCTTAAAGAAGATGAAGTTAAAAAAATCACACAGATTGAAATTAACAAATTACTTCAACGTATTGAGGACCTGAATTACAAGATCACAATTTCTGAAGAAGTGGTTACTTATATTTCAGAAGTGGGATTTGATGAGAAATATGGTGCACGTCCAATCAAACGAGCAATTCAAGAAAAACTTGAGGACCTAATCTCTGAAAGTATATTGCGTGGAGAAATCAAAGAAGAAACACCGTATAATATGATTTTACAAGATGATGAGATCAAAATACAGTAATTTCTAACTTAATATTAAAAAAGACCCATTTATTGGGTCTTTTTTTTTGATTATATGAATATTTTTATTACTTTTGAAAAAAATATAACATGAACGCAACCCAACTACAGGATTTTAAAGATCTTCTTTCCGTACCTTCAAAAACTTATAAAGAAGAAGGAATGGTCAAATATATTACCTCTGTATTAGATAATATTGAAGGTGTTAGTTATTATTTGGATCATAAGATGAATGTCTATGCAACCAAAGGGAAATTACCCGAAGGTAAATATTATCCAATGTTTATTGCACACACCGATACCGTACACGAACTGCAAGATAAAATCGTAGTTAAAGAAGAATACCTTAGAAAACCAAATACATTTGGCAAATCATATGATGATACGGAATATTTGTCACTTAAAGGATATCTTGAAGATGGAACACCCACCGGAATTGGTGGTGATGATAAAGTTGGTATTTTCATTGCAATTGAACTACTCAAAACCTTAAACTACTGTAAAGTTGGTTTGTTTGTTTCAGAAGAGACCGGATGTATCGGATCAAGTCAGTGTGATTTGAGTTTTTTAGAGGATGTAGGATACGCAATTCAATTTGACTGTCCAGGTGATCACCTAATTACCGAGTATTGCTCGGGAGTTCAATTATACCAAAAAAATGGTGAGTTCATCAATAAAATCCTTCCCATCTTCTCCAAAGCAATGGGATGTGATATTGATCAGCAATCACATCCATATACCGATGTCTCACAAATCAAATTAAAAGGTGATTTTTCTTGTATCAATTTTTCTTGTGGATATTACAATATGCACACCAGCAAAGAATTTGTTGTGGTACAGGATGTTGAAAACGCATTCAATTCAGCACTTAATATGGTTAATGAACTCGGATTTGAACTATACGAATTTTTAGGTCCGAATGACACATATGAAAACGATTATGATGATGATGACCTATATACTTTTAATTCAACTATATGGGATAATATTGAAATGGAGTATACTAATGATGAGTTCACCATTGAAGATCACCGAACCGATAATTTTATAAGTTTAGATTACGAACAAACTGTTGAACTTTATTTGTTCTTAAAAGAACAACTTAATGACAAATATTAAAAAATATCCAAAATATCAAACATAGAATAATTGTTCAATAGACTTTCAAATGTTGATAATTTAGATTTTACGGTTTTACTTTGATCAGTATCTTTATTCATTATTTCAAATTGTAACCCATTAGTTTTAGGATCCACATTTTTAATAATTAATTGAATATCTTGATCTATATTCTTTATTTTAATCGGCTTATTAAATCCATATTTACTTTTAACATATTCACTAATTTCTTTGTACTTATCATAATCTTCAAAAGAATCCGATTCCCACAAATCTGACATAAATTTTTCAAAAATAATTTCTAATTCTTCAGATAATCGTTCATTTAATTTATCATAATCTATATTACCCAAATGATCATAAACAAGATCTTCAACAAAACCTACATTTATGTTTTGACTATCAATACTGTATCTTATTATATCATCAATTAAATAATCATCAGGATTTTCAAAATTAAAATAGTCATATAACGCAATTAAATCTTCAATTGATATATAATATCTAAAAAAACAATAATCATTATCATCTTTATAAAGTTTAAATCCTAAAACATCTAAGACATTACAGTATGTTTCATAAATATTTTTTATCACACCTTCAATTGCCAATTCGCTTTGAATTTCCGTGAAACTATCTCTAATTGAGTCAATTAATGTGGGAAATTCATCCACAAGAAACTCTTGTGTTTGAGTTCTACATCTTTCCGTATTGTTAAATTCAATAGGATAAACGTCAGATTTTTTTAAACCTTTTTTTCCTTTCAAACTTTTTAATTTTTCCATATCAATTTTCTTAGAATAAGGAAAACAATCTGTAAGTTCGTTATTAAAAATTCTGAAAAGTTCTTTCATATCTTTTAAAAAACTTTCAGGTAAAATATAGTTTATAAAACTATTTTCTTCCAATGCAGAATCAAATTCACTGGATGTTTGATCATAATAGAAATTAGGGTCATTCAAAACTACACTTAATAAATCTATTTCATATTCATTCATAACTTCACTGAACCAACTGAAATAATCGGATTCGTTTGGAAAAGTAAAATAAACGTTTCCATCTTTATAGTAATCAAAATATTCAGAACTTAATGGTTGCTTAAGAGCCGATGCTCCACCTTCAATCGCTTGTTTTAATATTCCATAATCACTTTTTGATTTTATAATTTTTTTAATTAACTCTTCAATCGGACTAAACCTATCCAATAAAAATTGCAAACTACGCACATTGTCCTGTTGATCCCATACCGATACGGACCCATCCCATTCTACAAGAAGAGCCATTTTACCTAAGGTAGCATTACCCACCGCACTTTTATCAATTATATAAATTAACCTACCTTCATTAGTGTATCTATTGAAGTCCCTCTCAGTACCGGTCGTACACCATTTGGTGTTTGCACCATAAAAACAAGATGCCTTATAATTGAAAGGCTCAACAATCAAAAATCTATCATCTTCATAGATTTTATTCACATTCTTTTTGGCTTCTTCCTCTTCCTTTTTAATTCTTTTACGAATATCAACAGAGTTATTCATTACCTGCACCGTCCATATTGTCGGATATGAATTGATATCCTTTGGAGACCTTTTCAGTTGATTTGCTTTAGATTCAGAATCAAAATATTTTATTCCACGAGCCTCAGCTTCGTTAATTTTCTTAAAGAAAAACTCAACATCGTTTTCAGAAATAGAATTTGAATATTCGTGGAATTTTTTGATTTCATCACCCATAAAATTCATTAAATCCACCAAACTTCTACCATCATAATCAGAATTCCATAGACGGACAAGTTCTTTAATCATCCATTCAGAATACTTTTTGGTTGCAGAAGGGTCCTGATCAATAAAATCTCCCAATAAACTTTCAAAGTCTTCAAAATTAATACTATCTTTGTATCTATCAATAAGGGTCTCTTTCTTCCCTTCCAATAAAATATTCAATAAGGACATAAATACTTTTTTAATATAAATACTTGATTATTTGGATAATTTAATTTTAATACTTACATTTGTTAAAAATAATAAATCATGAAAAATATACTCCTTACAATTCTGGCCGGTCTATTCACCACACTGACCTCATTTTCACAAATTACAATTGATATAGATGCCGATAGCATGTATGTATTCCATCACAATGATTGGTATAGTGAAGCAATGGCAATTGATAGTGCTTTGTTTTTATCTGAGATGTTGAATGCCAATTGGGATAAAGATCCCGAAGAGTGTACGTGTCTTGTACCAATTGATATCAAAAGAAATCTTGATTATCATATTAAGATAAAATGGGATCCTGAATCTCGTACGGGTGAGATCTTTCAGGGTGGTGATTACTTTTTAATTAATAGGTTTCACGAGGCAACCGACATAGATGGAAACACTTCATATTGGATCATGTATCAATATTCCGTGGCAGGAGCAATGGCTCCCCACCTAATTATAGTCTATCTGGGTGTATATATGGATTTGGGAGTTCGGTACTCAGAGGAATCGGGAGGACTAACTCACGTGGTAAGGACGATTAAATATAAAAATATAGATTAAGAATCACACAAAGTATCTTGATCAATACCTACATTTGATAACTGTTTATTAAAAACATCCACAAAAACCGCAGGATAATTACTATATAAGTTATTCATTTCTTTGTTTTGTTTTGCTATAGATTCTAAAAATCTATTTAAACCATTTTTACAAATAATTTCCAAAGGTGTGTTCGCCGCAGAAATCATATCATCTGTAATCATTGACCAAACTTTAAAGGACATTTCCTCATTACCTGGTTCACCAAGATGAGGTGAATACACTCCTCTGCTAGAAGGATTAACAGATAACCCTATGGTTTTCATATCATTTATATCAAAACCTTCTAATATATTAATAAATTTAAAAATATCTTCAGAATTTTTTGTCTTATCTTTTAGTATAGAACCTGGAACATAATTATTTGGTATGGTCGTTGATAAATATTTATTAATTGCTGTTCTATCAAAAGAACCTATATTAGATTGCTCTCTAATAACCCTTTCTATAATACCCTTTAAATCTGATTCTGTTAGTTTGACAACTTTTTTTCCCATAACAATAATATTTTCTTATAAATAGCTTGTTAGAATAAAAAAAGTATTTATATTTGTAGAAGAAATTAGTTCTTTGAAAATATGGGGGTGAATTGGTATCGATTGACGTAATTTTCCATACGGGGCACGCAGTGAGATGTTTCCTATCACTTTAATCTACGGATACGACTTTTTACATGGCGAAACAATCGCAGATCTTCAGGCAGTTGGTCTTATCCGCGCTGAAGAAGTAGCTGTAGCGTAAGACGTTCACAGTGAAGTGGGTCGGTGGACATATAACCTAGAAACAGAAGTCTTTATATAGGTGGAAAAACGACTGAACCTAAAATCGGGTCGTCCATTGGTTGTTAGGTTTACGATGGTGAAGAACAAACCGACTATTTCGGAGGGTAAGAGAAACCCTGACCTAAGCGTGTAGTCCTTTATGGACGGTGCGGGCAAGACGGCGGTTCGACTCCGCCCACTTCCACCAATAACCCCTCCACGTGAGGGGTTTTTCAATATAATATAGATATAATCTATTTCACTTTTACCTTTATTGGACTATTTTATAATAAAAAACATTATGGAAGATTTAACACAAGATAACTTAGGTGAGGTATTATCCTCAAACAAAAAAGTAATGGTTCAATACGGAGCATCGTGGTGTGGTAATTGCAAATTAACCAAACCAAAGTTTAAAAGATTATCCACCGAAAATGAAGACATCAAATTTATTTACGTGGACGCAGAAAAATTACCTGGTACTCGTCAGTTTGCTGAGGTTACAAACTTACCAACATTCGCAGGATTCGTGGATGGAAAATTAGTAAAACAGTCTCAAGGGAATAAAATTGAAGTCATACAAGAAGTTTTAAATGAAGTTATTGAATTAAATTAACTTTTTAACTTGACCCTTTAATTTTTTTTCAATATTATAGTTGTGATTAATATAAAACACAATAAAAAATGAAAAAAGTAATTTTCTCCCTTATGTCAGTTGCGATGTTAGCATCATGCACAACTGAAACAACTGAAGTTGAAACTGTTGAAGTTGATACCGTACAAGTTGAGGTTACACCTGTGGATTCTACCACAGTGGAGGCCGACACTACAGTATCCGAATAAACTACGGATCAGTTTATAAAAAAAGGTCAGAATTATCTGACCTTTTTTTTGTTTAAGTCATATTTTAACTTATCTTTGTATGGTAATCATCAGTAAGGAATTAAAAACATCATCATCATGACCGGGATTAACATAGAAGAAAAAGTAAGAAACTACCAAGGAACCAACAACTTCATCAAAGCAATCCGTCCATCATTATCAAAATGGGGTCGTCTAACTGCAAAACAATACGCCGCAGCCGAGAAAATCATTCTCAACGAAGAACGTCAAAAAGAAATTAACGTAGAAGAACTCCCAACTGAACTACGAGCAATCGTTGAATACACAGGTGAGTCTACCTTCGTTAACGACTTGAAAATGAAGTACAAGAAGTACCGCAAGTTAACTGATAAGCAAATATCTGCAGGTTACAAGGCAATTGACCGTGAAACCCAAAAAAGTTCACAAAAAGAAATCAATATTAAAATGGTCGGAAATACCATTAAATTAAACCGCAAAATCGCCCTGGATATCAAAGAAAATTACAACTTGGACTTCCACCCCATTTTGGTTGATGTTACAGAAGTATTGATTATGTCAAATAAAGCATTCAAAATCAAAGCAAAATTAACCAAAGAAAACGGAGGCATCTGTAGCTGTTGCGGACGAACCCTTACTGATGAAATGTCACAAATAACTGGCATCGGACCAGTATGTGCAAAAAACGTCGGAGTTAAACACCCCAAAACAAAAGATGAGATCGGCAAATTCAAGCAAGAAATGTCAAACAAAATAGATGAAATCGGTGAGTTTGAGTTTTGGATCCCCAAACGATCTATCGTAGAATGGAAAGGAACCGCAAAGATCTTTATGAAATTGTAATTAAAATTTTATTAATATATATTTGTTTTAAAATCTATTTTAACTATACTTGATCTTATATTTATAATAGAGAAAAAATTCACAAAATATATGGACAAAGTATTAGTGTTGAATTCAGATTATTCTCCTCTGAATATTACCACACTAACAAGAGGTTTTGTGTTAGTGAGTAAGGGAAAGGCAGAAGTAGTGAAAAAAGGAGAAAATGATATCATAACATCCATAGGAAACTATGTTAGACCTGTTATTATCAGACTACTAGAATATATTAAGTATAGACCAAGAATAACCAAAGTTAGTCGCAGACGGATATTCCAAAGGGATAACCACACCTGTCAATATTGTGGTACAAAAAGAAATCTAACTATTGATCATATATTACCACGATCACGAGGTGGGGGTAACTCTTGGCAAAATTTAACTACTTCTTGTTCTCGTTGCAACAGTTTAAAAGGTGATCGCACACCTTCTGAAGCAAATATGAAACTTTTATCTAAACCCTATGAACCATCCATATTTTCAGATGTTTTATATCAGGGTATTGGAAAAGTATGGGAAGATTTTACTGAATCTTTTAAATAAAAAAAAGGGGTTTAAAACCCCTTTTTAGATACGTACACACCCCCCCTTTTTATTAGTGTTTATTGATTTTTAGGTACCCAAACATCTAAATTCTCAGAAAATTCTCGCGATTTAATTTTCTTCTTACTATAATTATCTTTATTTTCTTTTGGTTCACTAAATTTGAACCCTTTTCTTTTTAATTTTTTTAATATTTCTTTTTGTTTTTTTGTTAAGTCATTTGACACTTCATCTTTTGTTAACAACGACTCCAATCCCTTTTTTTCTTTTTGTTTCATAACTTGCTCAAATGGTTCTTCTTTTGTTGGTTGAGTCATTTGAGGTTCCATATAATTTTTCTCGTCAGACATTGGTTGTTCTTGTGTTGTTGGATTAACTTTTTTTCCTGAATACTTATCTCCGATTACAATTTTTAGATCTCTTGGATCTGGACCTTCTTTGTTTATAATTGAAAAATAAATTGTATTTAACACTGACATCAAACCAGGTGTTTTTCCTATATCTAATTTTGTACTTGGAGGAAATGATCCAAGTTTAATTATTGGTTCGTTATTTTTATCAAACCCTTTTGATAAAACAACGGCTTTAATAAATGCGGTATCACCTGTTTCACCTAATTGCATTAGTTTTTCAAGGTGTTTTTTGATTTCTGAAATATCTTCAGTTGTAAAGATTACTCTTTTACTCACACCATCTCTACTTACCGTATAAAAATAAATTTCATCTAATCTTTGGGAAATATTTTCCATATTATTGTTTTTCTGTTCACTAATATTTAAAGTTTCTTCAATTTTTTGGTTAAAAAACTGGCTTATGTGTTTTTGTTTACCGTCATCATCAATAAAATCAAAATCATCACCTCCGTTTTTAACTATAACACGATAAGCTTTTTTGTTTCTATCTTTATCTTGACCCCAAAAATAAATATCACCTGTTCTACAATGTAATGATTCTTTATCTGTGTCAAAATCAGATAGATTTGTAATATAATTCATCATTACATCTTCAAACTTACTATCTAAATCAGATAAGTAATATTTACCACATTTCTTTTTTGTGAATTCATCAAACTTATTCTTCACACTATCAATAGGTCCTGTGCTTTCTGGTCTTGGCGTAGGATCTCCCGGTAAATCTAAATTATCCTCTTGTTCTTTTATATTTTTCATTTTTTCTTAACGTCTTTTAAAGAATAATAATTTTTTCCATCAAGTGATACGATCATCCATTTATTTTGATATTTTTCAATTAGGTATGATGTACCTTCATGATTTAGTATCCATCTATCTTTTGTCGTTTCTGATTTAGATAAAGAATCTGGATTTTCATTAATGTAATTTCTTAAATATTCACTTGAACTATTTAGTATTTCTTCTTTTTCATCATATATTAACATCAGATCTTCTTCGCTCTTTTCTTTTAAATCCGTGTTTCTTTCAATAATTTCTTTGATGGTAGTCGGATCAAAAGATCTGGTTTTAAGAATATCAAATACACTTAATAATAATGGTTTTGCAAAATCAAAAATCATCTTAAAAGGAACTACATATTTAAAATCACTATTTGTCCAAAAATTTTCAAAAAATGATTCTATATCAATTAAGAGTCTCTCGGTATCACTTTTACTTAAATATTCTTCCATTTCTGATTCTGTCATATTGTTCTCTTCTTGAAATGACAAAACTGACTTTATAAGTGTTAACGTTATTGATGCGGTTAACCAGTTCTTTAATCCAATACCTACGGCTCTTGATAACATATATGGTAAACCACCACCAAGTTTTGTTGAACCAAAACTCAACCAACTAAGCATTTCACTCCACGACATTTTTCCTCGTATAAAAGACAAAAATCCTGGTTGTTTAAGTCCATCCATAACACCTAGATTAATTTTTGAACCTATTGATTTTCCTGTCAGATTTCTTACTTTACCCGAATTCTTACCCTTACTTTTATCTAATTTAGATAAAACCTCATCAATAAAGTCATCAGAATAACCTGATTTTTTCAATGATTTACTAAGTTCAGTTTTGGAAATTCCTTTTAATGATTTAATATCATTTGTTAATATTTTCGCAATTCTGCTTTGGAAATCTGCGTTTCCTTGATTACTCTGTATTAATTTTTTTATGAGTTTTGATCTATCCTCAGAAGAAAGTGTAGTGTCTAAAATATCATCAATCATTAGTTTTGATGTTCTGTCAAGATTAGCTGTTTTTTTTAAATTATTAAACGTATCTGCATCTATAAATACCCTTTTTAAACCTCTGGCCACTGATCTTCCTGCCCGACCCAGTAGAGAAGCGAGACTCTCATTTAATTGTTCAGATTCAAATATTACAGTTAAATCAACAGGTAATTCCTCTTTTCTTGATGTAGCAACCGAAGCACCTGTTAAAGCTAATTCACCGTCACTTACAAATTTATTTACCTGTTTTTTAAAACTATCAATTTTTGCGATTATATTTTTTAAGAATTTCGCACCTTTTGGATATCTGTCAGCTAAAAAGGTAACCACTTTAGACATATTCCCTTTTAATTTGTCCATCATTTGAGGTATCTTTTCAAAAAATGATCGGGCTTGTTTGTTACTTTTTAAAAGTCTAACAAGGTCTTCAGTGGAATCTATCCCTTTAAAAAGTTTTTTCATCACTTTAGCGGCACTACCAGTCGCAACCATCGCAAATACATCAAATAGTGTATCTAATATTTTTGAGAATATTGTTCCCTCGTAATCACCACTTATAATTTCATATATGTCTAAACCAACAATCAACCCCCATAAAATTGCTTGTGGTACTTTACCGATACCTGTTAAGACCAATATAGTTTCTAAGATCATACCGACCGGACTATAAACAGCATCACGTAATTTTTTCAATACATAAACAGTTCCTTTTTTTAGAAGTTCCACAACTTCCATCCATTCGGCATTGGCTATTTTATCAACCACAGAGGAAATACCTTTTGCTGATGTTTTTACAAAATCTTTTATCCCTGATACGGTGGATTTGCCAGTTTCTTTTGCCCAATCTTTAAAACGATCCCATAATTTGGCTTCATTTAAAAATTCAGAAATAATTTCTTTATATTGAGTAATTTCTGAAACTGATTCAGATAATAGTGATTTGTTTAATATTAGGTTAGCTTCTTCACGAAGTTCAATAGGTGTATTTTCGTGATTAAATGAATATCTTAAGAAGAACTTTAAATTTTCAAAGTTTTCCCATATATCACCATAATTTTTCTTATTTTCAATATCAATTAGATCATCCATGAAAATAACATACTTTTCATCTGGAGACATAATTTCATTAATAACCACACCTGATTTCATAAAAGCTTTTCCTATAAATACTTGTTTCACTAAAAAAAATTTAATATATTTGTTTAAAATTTAAATTATGAAATTTAAAAGAGGTGAAACTGTTCGGGCAAAAAAAACAAAAAGCGTATTTGCTGTAAAAAGAACTATGGTTATTGATGATGTTTTACATTATTACTATGAAAGAGATCAAGCCTGGTACGCCGAAACTATATTAATGAATGCTCAAGAATACCGTGACAAAAGAAAAGCAAAAGGAAAAAAATTAAAGATTAGGGATTACGGTGATGAAAAAGAGGTAATTAAAAATATGATGGAATATGCAAAAACTGAAAGTTTTAAGAATCAAATAAATAAGAAACATGCAGAACTAGTTGAGCAATCGTCACCAAAGTGGGTTCGCTTTGCCTCTAGACACACCGGACTCCCACTTACTCGTTGGCTCTATCATATTCGCAGGTCCTCTCCTTAAACCGGTTTCCCATTTTGACATTGATGCAGTTGCAGGTGCACCACCATCTTCTTGTTCACCAACTTCCTCTTTACTCTCTTCACCGTATATTTCAGGATGTTGAATACCAAACTTTTTGATTAATTCACCAGCAGTTGCATTGGCATCATCTTCAATTGGTCCACCGACATTTGAAATTTTTCCTTTTAGATCACCATCTTCATTTTGTCTATGGTGAGTCATCTCATGTGCAATTGAACGAAGAATGTCAACTAATGCTCTATCTAACACAAACACTCTAATTTCTGATTGTTCAAAATTCTCATCTCCTTCATCCTGATATCTATAAACCGCAGTTGTTTTAATACCATCTTTATTGTTTTGTAAAATGATATTTACATCATATTCAATACCGAGTTCTTTTTTAATAAACTCAACAAAATCATCAATGATCTTTTTATCGGATGAATCCATCTGAACACCTTTGGTCTCAACTTTTTCATTTAGACCCATTACGGTCTTAATTCTTGATATTTCTTCGTTTAATCTCATAACCATAAATATATTAGTTTGACATAATGATAAAAAAAAACTATAATGAAAATAAAAATGCGTTTTATTTGGGTTTTACTTATTTTACTTTTCGGTTGTGTTCGTTATGAATTTCCGACATATCCAAGTTTAGATGGTGACTATATAGTAAGAAGTGTTACTATACACCATATAGACAACCATACTTCCACTCTGTTTGACACTGTTTTATATGATGGTGTATTCTCATATCAAAACCCAATTGGTCCCTTAGACTCAATGACAGTAGGTCAAACTCGGTTACACTTTTCTGGAATCAAGCTATATATGGGATTTTATATGATTAACGGAGACCCTCAATGGGAAAACGAATTTTATTACACAATATCTCAAGATATTTTATCAAGGGAGTGGGTTTACTTAGAGGTTGACTATATTATAGATAACACCTTTACCAAACGAAATTACCGTATTATTGAAGATGGTTTAGAATATTTAGTACTGGAATGTACCCAACAATATAGTTTAGATGGTTACGATAACCAACATACGTATTCACTAAGACTTGAAGCTAATTAATCTCTTAAAAGTTTTTGTACTCTATCAATATTCTGTTTAAACTTCTCAGGATTGTCTTTTGCCCATTCTTTTATGGAATCAGGTAAATTTGAATTTTGTACTTCAGTCATTATTAAATCAATCCCACCCTTATGGGATCGTTTTTCCTCATCATTTTCAACAATAACATCACCAAATTCAGTAAATAACCTATTTCTCAAATTAGGTATTGTGGCATCAAAAGATATTTGAAAATTATTATTTTCTGCCCATTGTTTAATTTGTTCGGTGGATATTATTTTATTTTCTTCAAAAGGTACTTTATTTTTAAGACTTTGTGGTGAAGAAATTATTTTGTATAGTTTCATTGATGGACTAACAAAAAGCACAACTCTTTGTTTGTCCAAACCAAAAAAACTTGTTTTGGTTAGGAATATTTTACCTAATAGACTCTTCATAATTTTTTGTATTGATTCCATATAGTAATAAATAGTCTTAATTCATTTCTTGTGATGGAATTCTATCTGGATAAATTGTATAATATTCATTAAGAAATGATAATAAACTTTCTTCATCCATATATATTTCTTCCTCATCATCAAAAAGGTCAAATTCATCATCAAAATCACTATAAGAACCTAATAAACCCGAAGTTTCATCATATCCAAAATCTTCAACATACGCATATTCAATTATGTCCTGTCTAACTGAATCTTCATCATCATCTCTCAAACGAAATTCAACATTCAACATATTATTTTCTTTGTTAATGAAATGCATCAAAATTTCAACAACTTCCATGATATACTTTTTTAAGTTTTATTTTTTATAGAAATATATTAAAAAAAAGCAAAAGTATATAAATAAATCAAAAATTTTATAAATAAAAACTATATACTAAATAAATTATGTATAACAAATAATAAAAAAACCCGTCTATTATGACGGGTTTAAAATCAAATTACAAATAATATTTTTTTAATTAAACTTTTTAAACCTATCAAACATTTCTTTTATTTTATCAACACTTTCTTTCATTTCTGAACCACAACCTTCACATTGCTCTTCTTCATAGTAAACATCAACATTACCACCTTCAGAATCAAAATCATAAGCATCTTCCTCATCACCATACATTTCTTTACCATCAATATCCGAATCCATCATACCTTCCATATCATCATAATCTTCAGGTGACATATCACTACCAAACATTTTAATAATTGAATCAATATCAGACTCATAAGAATCGTCAGAATATGCATTATCAAATTGTTCAGGACCTTCAGATTTAAAGTCATATGCTGGATCAACACTTGAAACGTCCATGTCGTCCGCTTCAATTTCTTTTAAAGTATTTTCTTGTAATGACTTACATTTATCAGGATTCATATTTAAATAAAGTTGTGCTTGTTTTCTTCTTTTTTCATCGTCACCTTTTAATGCTTTACCAACACATCCACAAGTCACCTTACCTTTACAATATTTTGTAAAACTACCTTCATCCATATCAATATCTTGAATCCACTTATCATCTTTTTTCTTTTCTGATATAACAGATTCATTAATATTATGGTTTTGATATGTTTTTACATTACCTTTATTATCAACGGTAATACCTTGTACATCACTCGGTCCTGGATCAACACCTAATGGACGAGTATTTGATGGGACATTTCCCGTAGCATATCCATCATAAAAAGCTGAATGTTTTTGCAAGATGGAATTTTTTTCTTCATCTGAAATTGTTAAATATGATCTCATAATAATCTTTTTTAATATAAATATGTTTCAATTTTATTTTGTACATTTGACACCAAACTTATCGTTTATTACATTTAAAATAAAAAATATGAAAATTGAATTAATTAACGAAATTGCCGAAGGTGCAATTCTTCTTACAGGTTATGAAGACTGTATTGTTGGATTTAGTGAAGAGTTTGGTGCTGAAACGCGTGTTGTATATTCTAAAGACAAAATAATAAATAAACTTGTTATGGAAGATAATATGAGTGAAGAAGACGCATTAGAACATTTTTACTACAATATCGCTGGTGGACATTACGGAGAACGAGACCCGATTTTCTTAACTTCTTTTGAAGATCTATAAATCCTTCATTATTTTTTTTATCTCTTCTAATATCACATCATTGTCTTTTGTATGTGTATCATTAGGTATCAAAAATTTACTATCAATATAACCCTCTTCATCATTCAAAATAACGAGAGGGTTGACGACTTTTTTGTTGATTTTTTCAAGTCTATCCGTCAAACCTTTGCAAAGATATTTGTGAATAAATAATCTTTCTTTTTCATTGCTATCCTTAAGATAATAATCCACATCATGATCAGCCATCCAACCGTCTCTCAATGTTGGATGAGGTAAAACAGTGACTATTTCAATCTCAGGAAAAGATAATGATAAATCATTTATCGCAAAAACATATCTATCCAAAACATTATCAATATGTTTGGTTAATTCTAATCCTTTTAATCTCGCATTTCTATAAAGGGAGACCCTACAATCAATCTCACCCAAATTTAAAACCACATAATCACCTTTCATCAAAGGTAACGAATCAATAAATTTCTTATATGAAGAATTAACAAATCTATTAATGGTGAGTTCAGAGACATCAATAGGGTTTAATATTTTATCATCAAATAGAAACTCATCAGAACCATATGGATATTTTGAAAAGTAATGATGTGCATTTGAGTCACCAATATACCATATATTTCTAAGGTGAAGTTCCCTCCCTTGACTCCTCATACGTAGGTTTTGATTACCTATGTTGATAATATCAGAATATAATATATCATTATCATTTTCAAAATCTTCAACGGTAATTTTGATTTTATCACTGAATCGGTAATACAGTCCTTTGTTAAACCCATCAACAACCCAGTAATTCATTCCGTTTACCAATGCAATTTCACCTCCTATTGCACGGTAACCTAACTTAAAAAATTCTTCTTTTATTTTAACCGTTGCAATTTTAATTTCTTGTCCGTGATATGAAAAATCTATCCTGATCTTTTTTCCATCACCTATAGGTTCTATACCGATATTAGTGATTTTAATATCATTTTGCATAATATAAACAAATTTAAATTATTTAAAGTAAAAAAGTACTTCTTTTGGGATTGGGTATGATATCTTTAGTTTGTTCCAACAATGTCTCAACTCTAAAAGTTTTACCGTAAGGAAAAACTGACCAACATTTACAATTAGGTTCATTAAACTGAAAAAATTTAGGTTGATTTTTTCTAGTTGAAGATGCCTGAACCGGATGTAGTATACCATTCTTAATAACCACCATATCCACACCAAAGTGATCAACAAAACCAAAGTCAGTACCAAATTCAAAAACCTCATATCCCTTCTCTCTAAATGCTTTGGCAACATCACTTTCAACCTGATATCCTCTACCTCTTGAATACTCAAAATTACTTTTTATTGTCTCACTAAACGACTCATCCTCCATCAAACCCATTATGGTATCATCAACCAATTTTAAATTTTCAATTGTCGGTTCTAAATAATCTTTGATATTACTATCTAAAACACTATCTTTCCAAGTATCAATATCACTAAGTGATTTCCAATTTTTATTATCGTTTAATAATGCTTGTGTTAAAATAACCCCTTGGTTAGTGTAGTGAGTATTCAACCTATTAAATAATGAATATTTTTCGTCATTATCAACAACCATAACCAAACCTTTTTGTTTTACACTTTCTAAGTCCTGTTCAATGGAATTAAGCATTTTAGTACATTGTCCTGAGTTTTTTAATAATTCATAAAATCTTAATAGTTCAGAATATCTTTCATCAAAATGAGCGGTTCCGGGTTCTAATTTTATCTTTTTACCTGTCGCTGTTAAGTCTATATTTTTTTGTAATTGATTAAAGAATTTTCTCGCTAAATCACTTAAAGGTTTTGACTGTAATTTTTTTGTTAGTTTCTCACAAAATTGTCTACCTGTGGTAAATTGAGAACAATTCGTTAGTTTTTTTACACCTTCTTGTATTGGTTTTTTAGAAGTTTTTTCATTTTCAATATCACTTTCAAGTACCCACATATCTTCAGACGAAACAAGAGATAGTGTAGATCCATTATCCCATTCAACTTCAATAAGATTCTCACTTTCTTCAAATGGATCACCAACTATACGTTTAACTGTACCGGCAGTACCAGCAGGTACAGGTGAATACTTATCATCCATATGGACACAGACTACTCTATCACCTTTTTTTAATGTTGGATTAATTTGTTTCATAACTTTTTTCTATAAATATTAAAATAACGGAATATTTATTAAAGAAAATACATTGTATGAAAATTATAATTACTGAAGAACAGAATAAATTGTTGATTGAAAGTGATATTTCTCAAAAAATTAACAACGCATATAAATCATCTCAAGAATACTTAAAAAATCTTCTTAAACACGTTGGTGGTCAATTAATTAATACACACATAAGATTTTTACTAACCTATGGTGCCGGTATTTCAGGGTTAATAAGAACAGTAGAAGAAGGTTTAATAGGTAAATATTCACACTTAACATCTGAAGAGGTGACATTAATCGCCATCGCATCCATTTTCAGTGTATTTTATTCTTATAAAGATGTCAGTAATTTATTTAAAAGAATAAAAAAACTCGGTGTTGAAGACGCATTTTTTGATGGTATTAGATATGTTGAAGGTATTAAAAAGAAATATTATATTCTTTTAAAGACATTGGGTTTAAGTGTACATAGAGGGGCAGATTTTGTGGCCTATGCTAATTTTTTACCAGTTCTAAGAATCTTGGTTGATATAATTAGTAATCACGGAATTAATTCAGACCAAGTTGATATATTTTTCCAAACAGTACCAACTACCTTAGCGATAAATATGGTAGGTATTGCCGCTAAAGATTTTTTTGATTTCTTAGCTGAAAAAATTTACGAAAAACGCGAAGAAATGAATAATCAGGATGATATCCTTCCTCAAGAGGTCTGATTTTTAAATCATTTATAATATATTTCCTTAATGAAAATTCCGCCTCTTCTAATGAATTATTCTGTTGATATTTGTGTGGGATATTTTCAGAAGTGAAAATAATTTTTATTCCTTTTCTATATCTCTTTTTTATAATAAAGAGTCTATTACCTCTTTCGTCTGTATTTTCAAAAATTACAAATTTTTTTAATACTTTAGTTGGTAAATCATCAAACTTAACCATATTAAACGAAATTAAATTGTTCATCAACTAAATAGTAAACTACCCCCATTGAGTAATATAATATCTTATTACCGTTATCGGTTAGTTGTTTACTAATTTCAATCAACTTAGATTTGTCAGTAATTTTTACACCTACTATTTTTTTACCACCAACAACTTTAAGTGTTTTATTTGTATTAATTATTGGTTCAGGAACGGTGAAATGTTCAAGAATATTTTTTATAAGATCTGATTTTTTTGAAGATAAAGGTAGTTTATGTTTTTTACATATATACCTCAGTTCAATTACTGTTTTTTTATCTAAATCTGTTTTACTATAAGACATAAAGATTAGATTTATTTAAAATAAATACGAAAATTAATCTTCCAAGTCAAGTGATTTTCTAAGACGTTCTATTTCCTGTTTAATCTCCTCATCTCTATCCATAGAGTCTTGTCTGGTTTCAAAATCTTTGTATTTTCTTGACTTATCACTATATATACCACCTGTTTTATATGCTTTTTGGTGTTGACCTCCGTGTTCCAAACCCTTTTCTAATTCCACTAATCTCTTATGAACTTCTTTCATTGATTTTTCAACATCATTAAATGATTTAAGATCACTTAAAATAATAATGTCTGACAAATATTCAGGTAAATCATAATCCACAACATCTGTTGGATCTCCGTATAACTTAGACTCATTCACTTTATTAGTATCGGCAAGATTATATTGAACATAAAAAGTCATATTCAGATCGTTACCTGCTCTGACAAACTGGTAGTTTACTGTTTCTAAAAAAGTAGTAAAAAAGGATAAACTTGATTTATCCTTAGTAAGACTTATTTTTCCCTCTTTTGTTATCTGAATTTCACTTATATTTTCCTCTAAAAGACTTTCACTAGTTATTATTGCTTCATTTAGTGTTCTTGTACTATTTGTCGGTAGTGAGGATATGCCTATTTTAACAAGAAAGTATATTTTATCGGGTTCATCATTTATTGATATCATTATTACGTCAATATCACTTATGTTATTTATATTAACTAAGTTCATAGTCAAATATGACTTTAATACCCTTTTTATTTTATCTTTATCCATAATATTCTTTATATTTTTGTGTTAAAAATTCAGTGATATCTTTAATATCATCATCATCTAAACCACTTTTCCATTTATTTCTTTGAAACCAATCATAAATAACCTCATAAGGCGGTTTATTCCTTAATTTGACTATTCTTCTAAACCCTTTAATTTGTGCAGGTATTTCCCACGGTTGTTTATAATATTCAATGTCTTTTGGCTCTTCATATCCTTTATCATCCGGCATCTTTTCAGGTAAATCATATTCTTGTTGATAAATATGCTCAAGTTCGTGTCTTACAATATCATTTAAGTCTGCCAATAAATCATAAAGTAACTGAGGATACTTATTTCTGTTTATTTTTAAAGATATAAAAATGGTATCATTATCACTTAATGTGCTCCCATCTAATTGATAATCTTGTTTCATAAAATCATCAAAATTCAATTGAAAAATTACCGAAAAATAAGGTACATTTTTGGCTTTACCTTCAAATGAATATCCGGCCTCCATTTGACCAACATCTTCAGGTAAATAAAATTCACCTTCTTCTTGTTTTTTTATTAAAAACATTAAATCTCTGGTTATCTTTCTAACTGGTCCATCAGTAACACTACCCTCTTCTAATATTCTGGATTCTTTAAGATCACCGATTGTTTGAAATGATAACTCCTTGGCCACGTTTTCTGGAGTTTCTTCTTCATAAAACCCAGTCTTTATTCTAAAGTAATTTTTTTTCGCTAATGAACGAGCATATTTTTCTGAATTGACACTATTGGTTATCAACTCAATTACTCCATCATAATAATCTTCAAATTCAGTTTTGTTCATTACTTTCAAATTCTTTTTCTACTGTAATATTATTAATTATTAATGAAAAATCACCCATATTTATAAATTGTTTGAATTGATCAAAATCTTCCTTTATCTGTTTGGAAAATAAATCATAAGATAAATTTTCATAAAACTTAGGATCTTTTTCATTCACCCCCGTCATTGCAGAAATCGTTTTTTTTCTAATCAATTCATTAATTGCATTTGCAAATTTTTCATTATCAAATTTAATACTATCAAAAACAACATCACAAACTAAAAAGGGTTTTGGTTCACCTACACTTATAAGTGCTTTAAATGATTTTGGAATTAATTTATATTCACCGCTGACACTTTCAGTTGTATAAAAAAATTTATAATTCCCATCAAATTTAAATGTGTGATTTTTTAAGAATTTAATAGACTTGGCATATTTTTTTGGTGCCTCATCAACCATACTCTTCATATCACCCCATTCTTTATCAAAATCCATTTTACTTAGTCTTTTTATATAAATATGTTAATCATCAATTAAAAAGATTTCAACATTTCAATTAATCCGTCATATGGATAAACGTCTGTTTTATCTTTTCTATAATTGGTATGTGACCAAACACCACCGTGACCTTCATTTGCTCTTTCTTGATATTCAAATGCGTTCCAATCACCTCTTTTTACGTCCATATATGTTCTCAATGCATATTTGGTATTTCTTCCATTTAACCCATCTTCTTCCAACCTTTTACCATCAATTCCCGTATATCCTTTTGAATTTAAAAATTGTTGGATATCTAACACTTCCATATTTTCAACATTCCTTTTCTTTTTTTCAAAGACTTCATTTAAACCCCAACACAAGCCAATGTTAAATTCTTTAGATAATTTTGTTAAGAGAAATGCCAAAGATGAAAGTTGTTTATCGGTATATTTTTGATAGTATCTATAACCTCTGAAATTTTTTCCGAGGTCCACCACATCTTTTTCTTCTATTTTTGAATTTACATATGTAAAATATTCACCATCGGTTGTTCTGGTAAGGGGTCCGTAGTTACAAATTTCAATTCCTATGGATTGTTTATTTAGTTGGGTGTTATTTGAGTTTTTGGTCCCCAAGTGATGTGCCCAATTTTCTAATGGCATTGCTTGATAAATGACCCCGTCCCATTTTTCATCACCTTCTCTTGATTTTCCTCCGATTACATAATGGGTTGCAACTTTTAATGGTTTCCCTCCTTTTGATTTATCTTTATCCCACGACGATATTACCCAATCAGGTCTATGACTACCAGCGGTGTGGTGAAGTACGATTGTTGTTTTTTCTGATGTTGTGGTGAAATATTCATCTTCTGGTAATAATTTTTCAAAAATTCTCATTTAATGTTAGTTTTGTATTTATTTTTTCTATAAATATTGAAACTATTAGTTTGATTGCTTGGTCAGTCATTACAAAAAACATTTTATTATGAAGATATTTTTAAATTTATTGGCAGTATTGGTTTTTACGTTTGCCTTTGCTCAAGAAAACGTAACATATCAAAACCCCTTATTCTGTATTGAGTATTCTCAAGAATTCAAACAACCTTTAGAAATCAGTTATCGTGTATTGTGTCCGAATGGTGATGCGAGCAGAAGTGGTATGGACTTTTATACCAACGATACCATTATAACAACCACAGATGAGGACTATTATAAAAATATATGGGACAAAGGTCATATGGTACCCGCAAATGCAATGTCTTGCAACAAAGAGATGTTATATGAGACTTTTACTTATGTGAATTGTGCGTTGCAGCATGAAAAATTAAACAGGGGGGTATGGAATCAATTGGAACAAGTGGAGATCGCATTGGCAAGGTTATATCCAAATGTATATGTGACCATAAAAGTGGATGTGGATGAAGATTGTAAGAGCATGAAAAGTGGTGCAAAAATTCCAAGAGGATTTTATAAGACCATTACATTTGACAATTCCACTTTTGTTTTTTATTTTCCAAACAAAGACACATCAGGTACAGATTGGAACAATTATTTATTAAGAAGATGAACTTACACGAAATGGAACTTATCACCACCCATCCTGTTAAGAAACAGGATCTCGGATTTCACGGAAATTTATTTGGGGGAACTTTATTGTCGTGGATTGACTCCTCGGCTGCGTCTTATGCAATTCAAGTGTGTGACACCCCAAGGATGGTCACCCTTAAAATTGACGAATGCCTTTTTCAACGACCCGCAAAGGAAGGTCAGTTATTAAAAATCTATGCAAAAGTGTTGAAATTTGGTAGAACTTCAATTACCATATATTTGGAAGCACGATCTCACAATGTATATTCGGGACAACAAAATGTGGTGTTAAAAACAAATATTACATTTGTTCGGATTGATGAACAAGGGGATCCGGTTCCAATCTCTGAAAGAGTTAAAGAAAAGTATATAAATCAAAATTAAATATAATCAAATGAAAGTAGAAAACGGAAGTAAAGTAAAAGTTCATTACATCGGGACTTTAAATGACGGTGTGGAATTTGACAACTCATATAAGCGAGGTAATACCTTGAATTTTGAGGTTGGTCAAGGACAAATGATCAAAGGATTTGAAGATTCTGTAATGGGTATGGAACAAGGAGATAAGAAATCGGTAACGATTGCTCCTGAGAATGCATATGGAACTCGTATGGATGAAGCAATCACGGAGGTAGATAAGGCAAATTTCCCACCTGATTTCGTTGTTGAAATCGGAGCAATGGTTCAAGGTCAAACTGAACAAGGAATGCCGATCCAAGCAAAAATCCTTGAAGAAAAAGAAAACTCAATTGTTTTGGACCTTAACCACCCTCTTGCAGGAAAAGAATTAAATTTTGAAATTGAGTTGGTGGAATTGAATTAATTTTTTATATTTGTCAAAAATATAATCATCATGGGAACAAATTATTACAGAGTACCAAAAGTAAGTGAGATTAACTCTCGTTACCAAAAACTAAATCAACGGTTTCAAGAAATGAACATATGGGATACATCTTTAATCTTTGATAAGTTCCGTTTCATTGAGAACCCCGAAGATGAGTGGTCACCACTTAGTCCGTGGGATGAATTCGTAGATGGTATGAAGATTCACTTAGGTAAGCGAAGTGGTGGTTGGAAGTTCTGTTGGAATTTCCATAATGGTAAATATTACAACACAAAAGAAGAACTTTTAAACTTCATCAGGAAGGGTAGGGTCGTTGATGAGTATGGTGAACAGATTGATGTTGAAGAGTTCATTGAGATGGCACTTAATTGGGGTCAACCCGATGGTTTGGTGGCTGATAAAGAATACTTTGATAAAACTCAACATCATAGTTGGATGTCAAACCCTGAAGATTATTATGACAAAGAAATTGAAGGACTTAGAGTATCAAGTTCAACAGAGTTCAGTTAAGAATTCTTGGAGTTGGAGTTTTGATAATAATTCTGATTTGGGATATCCCGAAGAAGAAGAAGAAACAAAAAAACCTGATCTTGAAGATAAGTTTTAAAATTAATGATTATAGGTTGAGACCAAAGGGGGCGATAGGGAAATTTTTACTTTCGTCCCTTTTTATTTTACCTGGTGGTTTTATTATATTATCTTTGATCATCATTTATAAAATCATAAAAACTAAATTAAGATGAAGAGACTATTTCCTTTTTATTATTTTGATGAAGAAACATTGGAATTCAAGAGAGTCAATCTAAGAACATTAATCTTGTTGTTTGGTATTTCATTATTTGCCTCCATTTTGATCGTTCCATCAATATATAAAAGCAGCGTGATTAAGATTATGTATGCCGATTTTTATGAGCCAGAATCCGTTGTATTAAATGTGTCTGAATCCAAAAATGAGTTTAGTGAAGAAAAATTGATTGGTGTGTTAACGGATCTTAATATCAAGTTCCCTCATATTGTTTTGGCACAATCAAAGTTAGAAACAGGTCAATTCAAATCAAACATATTCAAAGAGAATCATAATTTGTTTGGAATGAAAGAGGCGAAAATCCGAGTCAATCTTGCAAAAGGAACACAATATGGTCATGCGTTTTATAATAACTGGATTGAATCAGTATATGATTATGCATTTTACCAAAGCACATACCTTTCAAGAATTAAAACAGAAGAACAATATTTTGAATATTTGGATCAATCTTATGCCGAAGCTGAGAATTATGTTGAAGCGTTAAAGGTAATTATTGAAAGAGAAAATCTTAAAGATGTGTTTGCGAACCGATGATGTATTATGAAAAAAATATTTTATCATTTATGGTGGGATTAATTCAAAAAAAATGCTTATATTAGCCAAAAGGAAAAAAATGAAACTCACGTTTATATCTGATACTCACACCAAACACGAACAGGTAACATCGTTTTTGCCTGGTGGTGATGTGATCATTCATGCTGGTGATGTTTCATCTATGGGATACAAGCACGAATTACAACAATTCCTTAAATGGTTCAATAACTTGGATAACTACACTCACAAGATTTTCATCGCAGGAAATCACGATTGGGGGTTTCAAGACAGTCCTACAATCTGCCAAGAACTTCTTGAGTCTTACGATAAGGTAACTTATCTTCAAGATAATTTGGAAGTGATCGGTGAGGACTATAACACCGCAGTTAAGGTATGGGGTTCTCCGTGGCAACCTGAATTTTTCAATTGGGCATTCAACCTACCACGAGCAGGTGAAGAACTCAAAGAGAAATGGGATATGATTCCGATGAATATTGACATCCTTGTGACACACGGACCCGCATGGGGTCATTTGGATACCGTAATAGGTAACCCAATGAATTTGGGGTGTGAAGTATTAACTGAACGAATTAATGTTGTTAAACCGAAGATACACGTGTTTGGACACATCCATAGTGGTTATGGTTATAAGTTTGACGGTGACACTCATTACTTCAACGCAGCAGCACTGAGTGAAAGATATAATTATGAAAACAAACCATTCAACGTTGAATGGGACCCTGAAACAAATGAAATAGAATTTTTAAATTAAAACAAAATGGCAAAGTACAAAATTGAATTTTATGGTTGGGAAATGAACGCAAACGCATATTCCCTTGATAACGAACAAGTAGAAGATATCCGTGAACTTATGGATGAAAATGGTGTTGATGAACTATGGGAAATCCGTAGTGAAATGGAAGACCTCGGCATTGACATATGGGATGCTGGTGATCTGTTTGATCTATCAAAACCACTTTACAATGACACCTTTTGGGGTCAGGTAATAGATGAAAGTGGCAATGTTGTATTGAAAATTGAATACACAGATTTTGGTGATCTTTATGATAATATAGGTGATGATAACGAAATTGAAGATAAATATCCTTATGAAAATTACGTTGCATTACCTGAGTTTTTGGATGACACCGACAATGTGTTGTTTGTTGTTGATGAGAACAAAGGTGGGTTGTTTGAATGTAGTTTTGAATCTGACGAAGAACCAAAAGCATCCGACTTCTCATTAATGGGGGGAACAATTGAAACACCTGAAGCCGAATGGGATTTTGTTTCACGAATTTTCTTTAAAGACCAAGAATTGGAGATTGAAGATTATTTGGATAATAATGGAAAAGCCGCAACAGTGGAAATATACACCAATGATGGTGAAACAATAAGTTAAGATTATGTTATTAGATATTTTAACCGCAGCACTTACATTATTCGCCGTAATTGATATGGTCGGAAATATTCCCTTGATTATCAAGTTGAGAAAAGAACACGGAGAAATCAACTCGTTTCAAGGGACCGTCATATCTGCAACAATTATGATCGCAATATTACTCATCGGTGAAACGTTATTTAAACTGTTGGGCATTGAAACATTCCATTTCGGTCTGGCAGGTTCCTTCCTTATTTTATATTTTGGAGTGAAAATGGTATTAGGATTAGATGAAAGCAGCAAAAAACAAAAACAAGCAATCAAAGCAACCATCTTTCCAATCGCATTTCCCTTAATATCAGGACCCGGTACCTTAACCACCATTATGTCCTTACAAGCAGAATTCGGAAGTTATACGGTCATACCAGCCATATTTATAAACTCATTGGTGATTTATTTGGTCCTGAAATCAGCCTCGTGGATCCAAGATAAAATAGGAATAATGGGGATCACCATAATGGAACGAGTTTTTGGAATTATATTGATCGCAATCGGAATGAAAATTTTATTACAAAACTTAATTTTAAGTATAAACTACGCAACCTTACAAATTTAATATTATGAACCTTCAAGATTTTATTTTTTCACTTTTATTTTTTATCTTAGCATCATTATCAGGAATTATTGTGACTGAGGCTTTTCGTTGGGGATATAACAAAACAAAAAACAACAAAAAATGACCGAACAATCACTTATTAATTTAAAATTTACAAAAAATTACGTAACCAAAGAAGAATCAGGTGCGGATCAGGATTTCTACTATTATACCCAAGAATTTGGAGACATTACACTGATCTCAAATGATAATTGGGACGCAGAAAAAACCACATGGGAAGTATCCATATTTGATTCAGAAACACTAAAAATTACCGACCATAAGTATTTGGTATCACTATATAATGTCTTAAATCATAATACAATAAAAGATGAAATGGTTGATTGAATTTAAAAATAATGTCTTTTGCAAATCCACAAAATATAAAATCGTAAGAGAAACATTTTGGGGAGCAAAATCAGAAATTGGAGAACCACGATTTTATATAATGAAACAGAAAAGGTTTTTAATATGGACTTGGTGGAGTTATGTAATTCATAAGGTGCACATTGAAAACGGCATCAAATTTGAAGCGATCCGATTTAAAACTTTACCAAATGCTGAGACTTATATTCATGAAGTTTTGAAAAAGAACAAACCAATTGATTCTGTTTTACGTATAGAACTATCAATTATTGAATAAAAAAAATGATTACACTTAATTCAGGAGATGTTTTGGAAGATAATGGAAAGATTAAGAAAATCCATATCAATCAACATAATATCCGATCCAATAAAACAAAATACACGGATTTACCTGTCATAACCATTAAAATTGGATCAAAGAATTATTATTGCAATCAAATTGAAATCATGGGACCATCCAAAATAAGTTATTGTGGTTCAGGAGATCAAAAACCCTTGATTAATTGCGGAGCAAGAGTTATAATGGAAACAACATCAGAAGTTAAAATTTTAGGATAAAATGACATTACATCAAGAATTTCTTTATGTTAAGCGAATGATTAACAGTTGCATAACACCCAAACAAAAAGAAACAGCACATGACTGGGCATGGAACTGGTCAAAACTTATGAAGAACAAATATCCTGACTTAGTAATTTCACAAACCGATTTATTCTTAGATGTGATCGGAAGCGAATAAATAATGAAAATGAAAGAAGTAAAAATTAAAGGACCAATCACAACAACAGGATTTTATGTCACACATGAAAATTCCAACATCAATAAGGATACCGATTTAGGTATATTCCTTAACTGGTTACTCAAACACTATAATACCGCAACTGATGATGTGAGCAAGAGTTTTTATTATACCAACTCTCAAAATCAAGAAGTTACCATCGCTGAGATTATAGAACACTTTAACAGAGATAATATGTTGGATTTTTTGACAGAACAATCACAAGAGTTAAATTTAGGTTACAATAACACCGAAGAGAGATGAAAGAAATAATATCTACAACGCCATTTGAGACAACAATTGGATTTTTATATTGGCTCAACGAGACTCACAACTTAAGAGGTCTTAAGAATCAGAGTGGGACTATACCGATTGAAGAGTACCCATTAAAGTTACAATCCTTGTTGAAAGAGTATAACAAGAAATACCCCAATGGGTTAACTGGATGGTAATAAACCTTTAACACCAAAGAGAAATGAACAAACCATATAAAACATATACCATAGAATTTACTGATCAACAAGGAAATACCTTCACCGTTGATTGTACAGATAATGTTAATATAAAAACAGAAAGTTTTAATGATGAATGTTTTACATCCATAAAATCTGAAAAATGGGATGTAGTTAAAACACATATTTTATATTCAACAGAAACTTTCTTACCCATCAAAGATCTTAAAGAAATTGAAAATAAAGATCAAAAATATACCCAAAAAGAAAAAGATCTCATTTTTGATGTAATGAGATGGGCTGTCAAAGAAATAACAGGTAGATCATTAAGAGAATCAATAATCGAAATACTAGTTGAAGACTTTACCAAAGAAATTTGACATTAAAGAAAACTTTTATATATTTGTAACATATTTAATAAAAACACGGAAATACTTTATTTAAAAATGAACAACCGAATTAAACATAACATTTGTCTCTCAAACCAAAGATGGTTTAGCTATGTTATGCAAAATACGTTCGGGCACTCATGATATAGTTAAGACAAACCAAATAACCAAAATATGAAGCCCGAACAGAAATGTTCGGGTTTTTTTGTTTATATTTGTCCCGTTAAAAGTTCTTTGACATATTGGAAGCCAAAATAGTCACGTAGTTCAGTTGGTTTAGAACGCAACGCTGATACCGTTGAGGTCGCAGGTTCAAGTCCTGCCGTGACTACTATATGGACTAATAGTTTAACTGGATAAAACACTTGGCTACGGACCAAGAGATGTCAAGGTTCGAATCCAGTTATCACCACAACATTGCGTGGCTTAGAGGAAAAGAACTTTCTCTCATAAGGAAGGTCAATCGGGTTCGAACCCCGAACACGCAACATCAGGAAGATTGGCTGAGTGGCTTAAAGCGGCACCCTGCTAAGGTGTTGACCTCGCAAGGGGTCCGAAGGTTCGAATCCTTCATCTTCCGCAATGTTCAACGAATTGACCCGTTCAGTGACAATGAACACTTAAAAGTATTGAACATTCCCTCTTAACTCAGTTGGCTAGAGTACCACACTTTTAATGTGGGAGTCCAGGGTTCGAGTCCCTGAGGGGGAACAAATATTTTTTGATCATACTGTTGTCAGTTAATTATTTTTGACTTACATTTGTATCACTGAAAAACAAACAGGTTCTTTGAAATATTAAAATAAAGAAATGGTCGAGTGGTGGAATTGGTAGACACGCCAGACTTAAAATCTTGTGGACAGTAACGTCCGTGCGGGTTCGATTCCCGCCTCGACTACTATTAAATGTATGCGCTCGTAGCTCAGCTGGATAGAGCATCTGCCTTCTAAGCAGACGGTCGTAGGTTCGA